>ERZ791905.46-NODE-46-length-165180-cov-18.424188_pt1 | contig 165180 bp, 149 predicted proteins | sample MGYA00510147_ERZ791905 | MGnify/ENA primary metagenome ERZ791905 (study PRJEB30046, sample SAMN00792084) | human gut metagenome | study: EMG produced TPA metagenomics assembly of the A metagenome-wide association study of gut microbiota in type 2...
TACCCTGCTCAATTGGGGGTAGTTTATAGAATCATTAAAACACAATAATTAGTCAAATTCCAGTTTTGATTTGACTTAATTCATAACATTTATTAACTGTTATATCTTATCCTCGTGAAGTCCGCAACCCCTTGAAAATGCTAAATTTGTAGCAAGTGAGTTTGCCCTTATGCTTTCCCTTGTGTTATATCCTTTTCCCTCATGTTACGAATGCTCGCAAGGGCAAAATCAAGGGAAAGAAAATCCAGTAACAAATTATAACATGAAATGAAAATGGCAGTAAGAACGGATTGAAATGCTTTCAAAACTTTTAGAAAATTAAGGAAAGGACAGATAAGATATGAGATTGATTTATGCAAGATATAATCCGCAATGTAATAGCATAGATGTAACCACGTTTGAAAATGTAGTGCTTAGAATTGATTGCAATAAGGCAGAGGAAGGATTGAGAACTACTCCCGGCTCCCAGTGTTCGTTGAATGCTTTGGCTATTGATAATCCATTAGAATATGCAAGATTATACTTGGATGGAGAAATGCAAGTATGGGTTGATGCAGAGGATCGTTTAGATACGTGGTGATTTTGCTAATATAATATCATGATAGAGGTCTAGTACTAAAAATTCCAGAAAAATATATAGAACGTACGGTTATTCCATAATAAGAGGCAGGAATCTTAAGTTTCTAGATGTTTGAATTTTGCCTTAAGGTAAATAGAGAGGACACATTGATTTTTCAGTGTGTCCTCTCTATTTAAAAATATTTTTAAATAGTCCTTGTAAAAAGACAAAACGTATGCTAAAATCTATTTAAAGAGATTTTTAAATAGGTAAAAGATATGAGAGAAACTAACATTTTTAAAGTGTTGGCAGATAGCCAGAGAAGAGCCATTCTTATGATGTTGAGAAATGAGCGATTAAATGCCGGAGAGATTGCTGAAAAATTACAGATCACACCGGCTGCTCTTTCTTATCATTTAAAATTATTAAAAAACGCAGATTTGATATCTGAATATAAAGAGAAAAACTTTGTTTATTATGAAATCAACACTACGGTTTTCGATGAATTAATTATATGGGTTAACCAGTTTGGAGGAAAAAAAGTATGAAAAAAATAATGTGGATAGTAGCAATGATACCAGTTGTAGTTACAAGTGTTGTACTACAGTTTATGCCTGATATTATACCTATGCATCATGACTTGGAGGGAAACACTGACAGATGGGGAAGTAAAACAGAAAGCTTTATTTTTCCGGTAATTATTTTGTTTATTACACTGTTTTGGCACTTGCTAATCTATGTGTTTGAGGAAAAATCAAAAAATGCAAATACAGAAAAGGAACAGATGGAAACAAAATCTTCTGCAAAGGTATTATGTGTTGTAGGAATTTCGCAAGCAATCATGTTCGGGATTATGCATTATTTTATTCTTTATTCTTCTTGGATACAGGCAAATGCAGGTGGTGAACATGCGGTTATTGACATTGCAAAAGTTTCATGTATTTTGTGTGGTATTATATTTATTGTATTAGGAAATTTTATGACAAAGGCAAAACGAAATGCAGTAGTGGGAGTTCGAACCGTTTGGAGTATGCACAATGATAATACATGGAGAAAGAGTAACCGCTTTGGTGCAATATGTATTATTATTACGGGGTTATTGACTATCATTACAACCGTATTTACAAGTGGGATGACTGGCACAATCTTTATGTTGATTTATTTATTATTAGCAACAATTGTAACTGTGGTATACTCAAAAAAGATATATGATAAGGAAATAAAAAAATAATTTGTATCTTTATGCGAGAGGGTGAAATTCCAGTCTTTTACGGAGAGATAACAAACGAAGGGAGGCAATTGCCTCCCTTCGTTTGTTATCTACTCCTTCCACGGTTTGGTGGAGAATATGGTCTTGTTAACTCTCGCTCCTTTATGTCCTGTTTCTTAGATATAAGCCTATCGTGTAGAGACTGCGGCTTTTCTCCATACCGTTGTTTCCAATTCTTAAGGCTGTCCTGATAATCCCCATAAGCTGTCTCTGACTTATGAAATGCTTTGTAGAAGGCTTCCGCATTCTGATACCTGTATTCCTTTACGATATGGGATAATCGGGCTTTCATTCGGGAAATACGTTCCTCCAATCCGGCTATCTCTGTTGAAAGTTCGGAACGCCTTTTTGCTTTGAAGATACCTTTGCTGTCGGACAGTTCAATTTCAAGGTCACTTCGCTGTTTCTCGAGTGCAAAAATTGCTTTATTCTGTTCCTGCAGCTTTTGATAAATTTCGCATAAGTGCTTGTAAGAAACTGCTTCCGTTGATGGCTGCGGTCTTGGCGGTATGGCAGGCTTTGGTGTATCTGTCTGCTTTCTGCTTTCTTCTGGTACAGCTTTCTGCTCTTTGAAATCTGTGTTCTCCGGTCTTGCTTCAAGCTCTTTGGAAATTACTTTATCTGCAAGCTCCAGAGTTTTGAGAAATACTTTGGAGATTAACAGTTCTAATACTGCAATGGCAGTACCGATAATGGAAGATAACAGATTCGGTCTGTTTCCGTAAAGCCATACGGATTCCACAATCTTGTCCGTTATCCGTTCCTTTTTTATCTGCATGATTTCTGACTTGGAAACACCCGTTACAATCGCTCTGTCAACAGTCTGATTCCACAAGGTGCGTTTACTGTTGTCTGCCTCAATCTCGGTGGCTTTCGGATTGTTCTTACCAATCTTTTTGGTGGCAAGATACATACCGCCACGCTCAAAAACTTCTAACCGCTGGCTTTTATCCCACACATACTGATTGATAAGATTGGTATAATCCTGCTTGACGGTATCAAGGAAATTTTCAGCCTTGAAGTGTTTATCCTTAATGGAGAAAATCTGTCTTTCGTATACCTCACCTTTGTGAATCACCTTACATCTTTTACGGATATTTCCTTCTTCATCAAGTATCTCTTTCTTGGTGCGTACATGATTTCCCTTTTCGTCATAGAACATATTGCGGGTGGCAACCTTTTCTATGGGATGTTCCAAGAGTGTACGCTCCGAAAAAATGAGATGGATGTGATAGTTGGTTTTCCGCTTATTGTGATGCAGGGCTGCGATACAGTCCGTTCCGTAAGTCTGTCTGAAATGGTCTGTAAATATCTGCAACAGTCTGTCTGGAGGATACTCCGTAAAAGATTCCGGCAGGGCTATGATCAATTCCCTTGCCTCAATACATTTCCCCTCCGTACCGCTTTTTTTAAATTCTGCCTGATTATATTTTGCAAGGTCAGTCCAAAAATTACGGTCTGTGGTTTCATATACCGCATACAGATTTTCCTGCTTCTTTGGGCTTGAAATATAATAAATTCTTCCCCGGACATTGTGGAGCTTCGTCATCTGAATAAATGAATTTCTTGGCATGTGCTTCCTCCTTTCCGTATCTGCCAAGTACGAAGCTGCAAGAAATGAGGATGGGAAACTTTCTAATGTGAAAGTGAGTAGGCTACATAGGTAGCCTGTCTACGAACATATCCGCCTGTCGGCGAAAGCTCCCAGCAGGGCGAAATACACAGAGTACAAATCGTAAGATTTGTGCGAGGGGTGTATTTCGCTCTCAAACGCCGAGGGCTTGTATAAAAAAGTTTCTTCCCCACTTCTTAAATTTCCGGTTGTATCTTAGAGGAAGCACATGGTATAATCTATTTGCGTGTAGGTATATCATGGCTTCGGTCAGATACATACCTTAGGGATGGTCTTAGGACTGTCCCTATTTAATTTGTCACATTTCTTGTGACAGCTCTGACATTTCCTTTGTCCCTTAAGTCCCTGCCTTCATTGGCGGTCATGAACTTTTCAAGCATATCCGTTTTGATAAGGACTTTCCGTCCTACCTTCAATACCGGAAGCTTTTTCCATTCTACCAGTTTCCGCAGGGTATTTCTGCCGATACCCGTATAGTCGGCAGCTTCCTCAATGGACAGTGCAATCTTCACTTCTGTCATTAAAACACCTCCTCTTGAATTGCATAATGCAATTTTGTGACTATGCCTACTATATAACTTTTATATCTTCTTGTCAAGCGTTACGAAATTTTAAAAGCAATTATTAACTTGCATATTGCAATGCTACTTTTACTGTGTTATACTTTAGCCATACCGAAAAAGGAGGCGTATCAGAATGAAAGATAAAGAATTACGCAAGTTAATCGGTAGCAGGGCAAAACAACGCAGACTGGAATTAGGTGTCAACCAGCCTTATATAGCAGAAAAGATGGGAGTTACCGCTTCCACCATACAGCGGTATGAGGCAGGAACGATTGATAACACCAAGAAGCTTGTTCTGGATGGTCTGTCGGAAGCACTTCATGTATCAGTGGAGTGGCTGAAGGGCGAGACGGAAGAAATGACAAGTGATGTTACGGATAAAAGGGAATTACAGATTCGTGATACCATGACTTCCATTCTCTCCAAACTGCCTTATGATATGAAGGCAGACGAAGCGGATTTTTCCAAAGATTTACTGCTGCTGATGTTGAAGGAATACGAATTATTCGTTGATTCCTTTCAATATGCCTGTAAGAATTTTAAAGGGAATACGGAAGATGCCACAATTGCAAAAGTAATGGGGTTTGAATCCAATCAGGAATATAATGAGATTATGTTCCTTAGGGAAATCACCCATACGGTAAACGCACTGAACGACATGGGCGACATTGTAAGGCTCTATTCCAAGAATCCCGAAACGGCAGCCGTAAGGCTTGCAAATCTTCTTTCAGAGAAAGACTCCGAACCGGTATAGATTAGACAACCGGAGTTATGATATACTTACACGCAGAAAGCATTTCATCAGTTCCGATTGTCGATATCGAAAGGAGTAACGATTATGGCAAAAGGTTCTGTAAGAAAGAAAGGCAAGAAATGGTACTACCGCTTCTATGTGGAAGATGCAAGCGGTAATCTGGTGCAGAAGGAATTTGCAGGTACGGAAAACAAAAGCGAGACGGAAAAGCTGTTGAGGCAGGCAATGGAGGATTATGAAGCCAAGCGGTTTGTTGCAAAGGCTGAAAACATCACACTCGGAGAGCTGCTTGACCTGTGGGCTGAGGAAGAATTAAAGACAGGCACATTAAGTAATGGAACGGTCGGCAATTATCTTCAGGCTATTGGAAGAATCAAACAGCACCCCATTAGTAAAAGGAAGCTGAAAACAGTGACTTCAGTACACCTGCAGGAGTTTATGGATTTGCTGTCATTTGGTGGTACTGTCGGAGATTTTATTTCCAAAGGTTATTCCATTGATTATGTAAGGTCGTTTTCAGCAGTATTGCAACAGTCATTCCGGTTTGCGGTATTTCCGAAACAGTTTATTACCTTCAATCCAATGCAGTATGTGGTGATGAGGCATAAAAAGGAAGAAACGGATTTGTTTGCGGATGAAACAGCCACAGACAGAGATAAGGTTAAACCGCTTTCCTTTGAAATGTACCGGAAACTGATTGAACAGCTTGGAAAACGAAGCGGGGATGCGATTCTTCCGGTTCAGATAGCATACTTTACAGGTCTCAGACTTGGAGAGGTAGCAGGTCTGACATGGCAGGATATCAACCTTGAAGAACAGTATCTCACTGTACGCAGGAGCATCCGCTACAATGGGGCTACCCATAAGCACGAAATCGGTCCGACAAAGTGGAAAAAGATCAGGGTTGTTGACTTTGGCGATACTCTCGCAGATATTTTGAGGAATGCAAAAAAGGAACAGCACAAAAACCGTTTTCAGTATGGGGAACTCTACCAGCGGAATTTTTACAGAGAAGTAATGGAAAAGAATCGGGTGCATTACGAGTATTATCATTTGGGAATGACAGAGAATGTGCCGGAAGATTACACCGAAATCTTCTTTGTATGCTTAAGGGAGGATGGCTGTCTGGAACTTCCGGCAACCATAGAAACAGCCTGCCGGACAGCAGGAAGAAAAGTACCGGAACTTGAAGGCTTCCATTTCCACACACTGAGGCATACCTACACGACTAACCTCTTATCCAACGGGGCACAACCGAAAGATGTGCAGGAACTGTTAGGCCACTCAGACGTGAGTACCACCATGAATGTCTATGCCCATGCTACAAGGGAAGCAAAGCGGACTTCCGCAAGACTTCTTGATAAAGTGGCAGGCAACGATTAAACAACTGAATAATGAATTTTCCCTTGTAATTATCCCATAAGGGCAAAAACAAGGGAAAAGGATACATATATAGAATTTTCAATGGCGGGAAGCCTTGAAAATACGGGAAAGTTAAGAGAGTTAATAGATAAATTCCAGTTTGTCAATTACAGATGACATTGAAAGAGTCAGCCCATTCAAGATGCTGTCTCTTTCAAAAATTCCATTCTAATAAATTGCACGACAACTTATCAAAAAATAAGCTCCACATTATGGAAAATGAATATAAAATGTATAAAAGTAGCAAAAGCGAATAATTATAAGGAATTATGCATCAGACACACTTTTGTAAAAAGGGAGTTACTTTATAGTAGGAAGACAGCTTCTTTAACACCTGGGGCTCACATTTTCCAAGTATAATTAAGCCGTCACTATTCCTGATTATTTCCCGTCCGTGTCATTAAAATATCAAGGTAATACATCGTGTCTTTTGTAGTACTCTTACCCATTTTCAGATTCCTGGCTGCCTCGTTTGGCATATAGTTCATCTCTCTTGCTATCTGCCAGATTTTCTCCCGCAGCCCTTCCGATGAGCATTTGTAATCCGGATTATTCAAAACACGGGATACCGTGGCTGTCGAAACGCCTGCTATCGCCGCAATTTTCTTAATCGACATATCAATCCCTCCTGTATCCCGCATTTTTTACGGGGAACCGCAAAAGCGTATTCCCCGCAGCTTTCTTATTTTTATAACCAGATTTCATCCTTGAAAATAATCTTACGATAAGCCTCAAAATGTAACCACTTATTGAAGAAGTCGCTGGATGGTTTTTCACCTGCTGCAGCCAGATCGTCTAAGAATGCCTGTGCATCCTGTGCAGATGTAATGGCAACGGCAAAGCCTCTTCCGTTGATAACCGGAACATTGCTGTACTGGTATTCTGCCAGCGGTGCAATCTTTTCTACCTTGCGTCCACGAACCTGTACAAAGATTCTTTCTCTTAAGATGACAATATCGAAGTCATCCGGATACTGATAACTCTCTCCGCTTACCGGAATTTCATCTCCAATGGTATAGGTCTTCTGAACCGGACGTACCTTGGCAATCGTCATACTCTCAAGGTTATAATAGAACTCTTCAAAAATGTCTCCATTTCCCTTAAGGCTTCCATATACGAAAGCTGCTTTTAAATCCTTGCTCTCATCTACGGCAGCATCTTCTACTACACCGCAGGCAGAAGTCATATTGGAAATACGGTCAATCAGAATCAGCTCTCCTAAAGTCTTATGCTTTTTGAATTCATCGATGACAACCGGCTCCTGCAAATCAAGGTCACAGACTGCAATCTCATTTTTCTTAAGCTGTCCTGCCGGAATAAATTCACCGGTATTTACATCAATCTTGTACTGGATGTTCTTTAAGATACCAGGAATCTGCTTTGTTCCAAGTTTTACCAGATAATCGGTTCCCGGTGTCAGCTCCTCATCATCCATCCAGAGAATGGTTGCTGTAAAAGATTTGCTGATTGGCAGGTTATTGCCGGATGCAATGACACAGCCTCTGGATACGTCTACTTCTTTATCAAGCTGCAGTGTAACCGGCTGTCCCATAAAGGCACTCTGGCTGTCTTTATCTCCTACTAAAATGCTCTTGATATGCGCACGCTCATTGCTTGGCAGGGTAACGATTTCGTCTCCGACTTTTACTTCACCGGATTCAATCTGTCCCTGGAATCCGCGGAAAGTATGGTCCGGACGGCACACTCTCTGTACCGGCATATAGAAGCCCTCTTCCTGCTTCTTCTCTGTTACATCTACTTTTTCAAGGTATGGAAGCAATGCCTCTCCATTGTACCAGCTAATTTTATCGGATTTGGTTGTTACATTATCACCTTCTGTTGCAGAAACCGGAATAATGTAAATACTCTCTAACTTCAGTTCGTCTGCTAATTCTTTAATCTGTGCTTCGATTTCTTTGAAACGCTCTTCGCTGTAGTCTACCAGATCCATTTTGTTTACTGCAAATACAAAGAACTTGATTCCCATTAATGCACAGATTCTGGCATGTCTTCTGGTCTGTACCAGCACCCCCTGTTTTGCATCAATTAAGATAACTGCAAGATCTGCAAAGGATGCACCAACCGCCATGTTTCTGGTGTACTCTTCATGACCCGGTGTATCTGCTACGATAAAGCTTCTGTTGTCTGTTGTAAAATAACGGTATGCTACGTCAATGGTAATACCCTGCTCACGCTCTGCCATCAGTCCGTCCAACAGAAGAGAATAGTCAATTGCTCCACCGCGGCTTCCTACTTTAGAATCCAGTTCCAGTGCTTTTTCCTGGTCTGTATACAAAAGCTTTGCATCATAAAGAATGTGTCCAATCAAAGTGGACTTTCCGTCATCCACACTACCGCATGTAATAAATTTTAATAATCCACTCATCTTAGAAATACCCCTCTCTCTTTCTTCTTTCCATACTGCCTGCTGCTTCGTTATCAATGACACGGGTGGTTCTCTCGGAAGATACTGCACTTAAAGTCTCATCGATAATTTCATCCAATGTAGTTGCTGTTGACTCTGTTCCTCCGGTCAAAGGATAGCATCCTAAGGTACGGAAACGTACACTCTTGTACTGGATTTCTTCTCCCGGAAGCAGACGCATACGGTCATCATCCACCATGATAATATTTCCATCACGATATACTACCGGACGTACTGCTGCAAAATATAACGGTACAATGTCAATTTTTTCACGTTTGATATACTGCCAGATATCAGTCTCTGTCCAGTTGGAAATCGGGAATACTCGAATGCTTTCGCCTTTATTGATTTTAGCATTGTAAAGCTTCCACATTTCCGGTCTCTGGTTCTTCGGGTCCCAGGCATGATTTTCATTACGGAATGAGAAAATTCTTTCCTTTGCACGGGATTTTTCCTCGTCTCGTCTGCCACCGCCAAATGCTGCGGTAAATCCATATTTATTTAATGCCTGTTTCAATGCCTGTGTTTTCATGATGTCGGTATATGCAGAGCCATGGTCGAATGGGTTAATGCCCTTCTTTACACCATCTTCATTGATATACTCTAACATTTCAATGCCAAGCTTCTTTGCTGTCTCATCACGGAATTGAATCATTTCCTTGAATTTCCATGTGGTATTTACATGCAGAAATGGAAATGGCGGCTTCTCCGGATAAAATGCTTTCATGGCAAGATGCAGCATTACGGAGCTGTCTTTTCCAATGGAGTAAAGCATAACCGGCTTCTCGCACTCTGCGGCCACCTCTCTTATGATGTAAATTGCTTCTGCTTCCAGTTCATCCAAATGTGATAATTCACCCATACTTACCTCTTTCTGCCACCCTGTGGCGATTTATTAATATTGATTCGATTGCTTTCTGTCAATAACGATGGTTTCTACGGTGCCATCCCGTTTCTCTATCTTCCAGTCCAGATACTGATCCCGGCTTGCTACACTCATCTTACTTCCCATGCCGCCCATATCTGCACCCAAGTAAAGTGCTATGGCATCTACCTTACATTCCTTAATACAGGAGCAACAGCCCCAGCAGTCCTTCGGATACAGCATACATGCCTTTCCGTCAGAGTCCATTCCAATCAGTGTTCCCGGACAGACCTGACTGCATCTGCCACATCCCACACATTTGCTTTGATTAATAGCTATGCTCATAGGTCTCACCTCGCTTTACTAATTCCCGGAAGAGCACATGGATTTTACCATTTTCTTTTCTGGTATTCACATATTTTAACCACTCATCACTCTTATCCGGATAATCTAAGTTTTCTGCAAAACTGTGCCATCGGGTTTCCTTTCTGGCTCTCAGATGATAAATCAGTGTCTCACAGACCGTCAGCCGGTTCTTAAGCTCATAGACAAACATCAGCTCATGCATATTGGAAGCTCCAAGCTCCTTCGAAAGTTCCTTTAACTTTTCGATTTTCTCTTCTGCCAGATTCAGCTGGTTTTCATTAAACTGATAATGATTGCTGATTCCACCTGCATAGGTATCCATTACCTTCTGCATGGCTTCTTCTAACTGTTCCGTATCATATAAACCGGACTGATTTGTTAAAATCTTATCATACTCCTTCATCTTTTCTTCAAATCTGTTGTCACAGAATGCTTTTTCTTCTTCCGTCATTTCATAGCTTGCAGCCTTTTCTTTTGCAAGGTCTTCTACCATTGCCTTTGCTGCAATCTCGCCCTCGACCATGGCTCCTGTTACATATTTCTGTGGACAGCCTCCTGCCACATCTCCGGCTGCATACAGTCCGTGAATCGTAGATTCTCTTCTGGTGTCAACCCAGTAACCACTGGCGGTATGTCCACCTACCACATACGGCTCGGTTCCTTCGATTTCCACATTCTGCTCACTTGGGTTCTTTCCCTGTTCGATCCATTTTAAGGTCTGGCTTGGTGCCATGTTAAGATAAGCTTTCTTTAAGGAATCGTCCTGCTCGGCACTGATTCCTTCTGTCCGAAGATAACATGGACCGTGTCCTAATAAATTCTCTTTTACGGTTCCATACACACGCTGTGAAGTGGTAAGTCCGTATTTTGTCTCATACACTTCGCCAAGGGCATTTACCTGCTTTGCCCCCACACCCTGTGCAATGGTTCCGGTCGGTGCGATGGTATCTTTGCAACGCAGTGCAATAAAACGCATTTCAAAAGTGGTCATCTCTGCTCCCGATTCAATTCCCATAGCATAACCGGCTCCGGTATTAAATGGCGGATACCACATCTTATGTCTGGAGAATCCCGGATTGTTCGGCCGGTAAAGACCGGATGCTCCACCGGTTGCACAAAGCACTTTCTTCGCCCGGATTTCTACTGCTGTCTCATTTTCAATGGAAAATCCCACTGCACCATAAATCCTGTTCTCCTTTACCAGATAATTGGTAATTGCCACCCGGTTTAATATGGTAACATTCGGCAGCGCTTCTACTGCAGAAGCAAGTAACGGCTTGATATTCTCACCGTTGATTTTGATATTCCGGTTTCCTCTTGCCACATATTTACCATTCTCATCTTTTAAAATGACAAGACCAAGCTTCTCCATTTTTTCTGTTACACGGTTTAAGCCCTCTGACATGGTAAGAAGTAAATCCTCTCTTACGATGCCGTCTGCATCCTTTTTTGCATAATCCACATAATCTTCCGGCTTTCTGCCCTCTACAATATATGCATTAATGGCATTTACTCCGGCTGCAAGACAGCCGCTTCTTTTGATGTTGGCTTTCTCTGCAATGATAACTTTCGCATCGGACTGTTCTGCAATGGTCAGTGCTGCATAACAGCCTGCGGTTCCACCGCCAATAATTAAAATGTCTGTATCCAATATTTTTCTGTTCTTAATTTCCATAGCAACCTAGATGTAGAATACATCATCCTCCTGCATTTCTTTATTTTCACAGAGATACGTCCGCTCTTTATCCAGCACATATAACCGGTAAATCAAAAGGCTTACCTTCTCTCCGATTTCAAGACTTTCTTTTTCCAATGGCCACTCACAGATTATCTCAATGCCGCCTACGTCTACCGTAACATCCAGACGGTTTCCACGGAATACGATATCCTTTACAATGCCATCCTGGGATGCACTCATATAGCGGTCAATTTTGCCAAATTTATGTATCTTTACAAATTCCGGTCGGATGACTGCTTTGGCTGCACCCTCGATTTCATCAAATCCATGCAGTTCTTCGTAATGTTCCACCAGGGAAGAACGTCCGATAAACTGTGCTACAAACGGAGTATCCGGTGTATTATAAATCTCTGCCGGTGTTCCAATCTGTTCGATGGTTCCGTGATTAGTAATGATAATCTCATCTGCCACCTCAACGGCTTCATCCTGGTCATGGGTTACGAAAATGCTGGTGATTCCAAGCTTTGTAACTACACTGCGAAGCCAGAGTCTTAATTCCGAACGAACCTTGGCGTCAATTGCTGCAAACGGTTCATCCAAAAGCAGTACCTGTGGTCTTGGTGCCAGTGCCCTTGCAAAAGCAACTCTCTGCCGCTGTCCGCCGGACAACTGATTCGGATACCGCTTCTCCATACCGGAAAGTCCGGTAATCTCCAAAAGCTCCGTTACCCGCTTTTTAATTTCCTTCTTTGGTACCTTCTGAAGCTCCAGTCCAAATGCCACATTGTCATATACGGTCATATAGCGGAACAATGCGTAGTTCTGAAAAACAAATCCGATGCCTCGTTTGGAAGCCGGTACATCATTGACCCGTTTTCCGTCGATGTAAATATCTCCGGAATTTGGCATTTCCAGTCCTGCAATCATACGAAGCAGTGTTGTCTTTCCACTGCCGGATGGTCCAAGCAGTGCCACCAGTTTTCCTTTTTCAATGCCAAAGCTGACATGATCAGAAGCTTTAAAACTGCCATATTGTTTGCATATATCTTTCATTTCAACATACATATCAGCGGCTCTCCCTTCTTGATTTTGCCCGATATTCCAGAATATTTCGAAGGAATAATATGATAACTGCCAGAATAACCAAAAGCGAGGATACTGCAAATGCTGCAGTAACGGACTGCTCTGTACCCGACATATATAACGCATCAATTTCCAGTGGAAGTGTAAAGGTCTCTCCTCTTGTCTTTGACAGAGCATTGACCGCACCGAACTCTCCCAACGCTCTCGATGTACAAAGGATGACTCCATAGAGCAATGCCCATTTCATCTGCGGGAAGGTAATCTTAAAAAAGATTTTCAGTCCGCCGGCTCCCATCAGGGCTGCTGCTTCCTCTTCGTCCTTGCCCTGGGCATTTAAAACCGGAATCACTTCCCTTGATACATAAGGGAATGTTACAAATACCGTTGCTAAAATAACGCCCGGAATTGCAAAAGCGATTCTGATATTCGTTCCAAAGAACTGGTTGATTGCCCGGATAAATGGATATGTCCAGCCCAGTCTTCCAAATGTCATCAAAAATGCCAGTCCCACGATAACCGGTGAAATGGAAAACGGAATATCAATCAAGGTTGCCAGCACCTGTTTTCCTCGGAAGGAAAACTTGGTTAGAAGCCAGGAAACACATAATCCAAAGAATGTGTTAATCACCACCGCTGCCACTGTCGCAATCAGAGTTACCTTTAAAGCACTCTTTACATAATCTGTCCGGATGGACTGTATGTAAAAGGCAAATCCTTCTTTTAAGGAACTTGCAATGATGCAGATCAGTGGAAGAACCAGCATCAGGAACAGGAACAGTACACTGACTGTAATCAGAATATGACGCGTACGTTTTTTTCTTTTTTCCAGTTTTTCAAGCTCATTCATACTTTTCTCCTTCTATAACTGATTCGTGCGTTGCGCCTGCTTCATCTGAATGATATTTACTGCAAATAAAATAAGGAATGATATGATTAACATAACCAGTGCAATTGCTGTTGCAGAGGCATAATCGATATAATTTAATTTCTGCATAATAACATAGGAAATTACCTGTGTATGCTCCTTGGCACTGTTGCCGGATATATAGATAACGCTTCCATACTCTCCTACTCCTCTGGCAAATGCCAGTCCAAATCCGGTTAAAATTGCCGGTTTCATCTCAGATAAGATTACTTTGAAAAATGTTTTCGAAGGTGTTGCTCCAAGGATATAAGCTGCCTCTTCATACTGTCCATCCAATTTTTCCAATATTGGCTGAACGGAACGCACGACAAACGGAATTCCCACAAATACCAGTGCAATGACCAGTCCCACATGGGTATATGCTGCTTTTATTCCAAGGACTGCTAACGGCTTTCCGATGACTCCGGTGTCGGAATACATCTTTGATAAAGTAATACCCGCAACTGCAGTAGGCAGTGCAAATGGAAGTTCAATAAATCCATCTAAAATCCGTTTTCCCGGAAAATCATACCGGGTCAGCGTCCAGGCTAATATCACACCAAACACCACATTGATACATGCTGCTAAGAAAGAACATCCGATGCTGGTGGCAAATGCATATAATACATTTGACTTGGTCAGAAGTCCGAAAAATTCTGACGGAGATAACTTTAAAGAATATACCATTACGGATGCCAGTGGAATCAGCACAATCAGTGAAAGCATTGTAACTGTAATTCCAAGCGTTAAATGAAATCCCGGTATGACTCTGATTTTTTTATTTTTACGGAATCGTCTTTTCATACTTGCCTCTTCTTCTAGTAGTTATATATCTCATCGAACCAGGCATCATCAGCAAAATAATCTTTATATGCCTGATCCCAGCCACCAAAATCATCAATGCTCCAAAGTGTCATCGTCAGATCAAAGGTATCTTCATATTCCTTTAAAATTTCCTGATTGGATGGACGGTAACCATTCTCTGCGGCGAGCCGCTGTGCATCATCTTCATATAAATAAGATAAATATGCTTCTGCCACATCTCTTGTTCCATTGAAATCTACATTATCATCTACCACTGCCACACTGGGCTGTGCTAAGATACTGACCGTCGGAGAAATCAGTTCATATTCTCCCGGATAATTCTTAAGTACTGTCATGGCTTCATTTTCCCATGCAATCAGAACATCGCCTTTTCCATTTTCCACAAAGGTGGTTGTGGAACCTCTTGCTCCGGAATCCATCACGGAAACGTTGGCATAAAGTTCTTTTAAAAATTTCTTTTGTTCTGCTTCACTGTAACCCTTTTCCTTTGCATAGCTTAATGCTGCCAGAAAGTTCCAGCATGCACCGCCGCTGCTCTTCGGGTCCGGTGTGATTACTTCAATGCCGGGCTGGATTAAATCATCCCAGTCTTTGATATTTCTCTCATTTCCCTTTCGTACCAGAAAGACAATGGTTGAAGTATATGGTGCGGATTCATCCGGGAACTGATCCATCCAGCCCTCATTAATCAATCCGGTATCCTCTATCAACGAAATGTCATGTGCCAGTGCCAGTGTCACCACATCCGCATTACAACCTTCCACTACGGAACGTGCCTGCATGCCGGAGCCTCCATGAGACTGGATGACTTCCACTTTTTTTCCGGTTTCTGCTTCATAATGCTGTACGAACATTTTATTATATGCTTCATAAAACTCTCTGGTAGGGTCATAGGAAACATTGGTTATGGTAATGACATCACTCTTTTGTCTGCCACATCCACTGAACAGCAACATCATGACTGCAAGTAAAAGTGCAGTCATGCGGTAACGATATGTAATTTTCTTTCCCTGCTGTTTTCTGCTCTTCTGCATGTCACCCAACATTTCCTTTCTATCTCTTTTCATTATTTTATAATTCGAATAAAGAGGTGGATAAATACCGCTCTCCGCTGTCCGGCATTAAGATAACAATATTTTTATCTTTATTCTCCGGTCTGCCTGCCAGTTCTTCTGCTGCATGTAAGACTGCACCGGACGAGATTCCAATCAGGAGTCCATCCGTCTTTGCCACTTCTCTTGTGGTATCAAATGCCACATCATTATCTACCGGAATAATCTCATCAACCAGTGACAAATCCATAACCTTCGGAATAAATCCTGCGCCGATTCCCTGTATCTTATGTGGTCCCGGTTCTTTTCCGGAAAGAACGGCGGAAGTTGCAGGTTCTACTGCCACAATCTTAATATCTGCTTTCTTTGCCTTTAAGCCTCTTGCTGTTCCGGTCAGTGTTCCACCGGTTCCTACGGAAGCTACAAAGATGTCTATCTTCCCGTCCGTATCCCGCCAGATTTCTTCTGCGGTAGTAAGCTCATGGATTTTTGGATTGACCGGATTTTCAAACTGTTGCGGAATAAATGCATTTCCATATTCTTCTTTTAACTGGGCCGCCTTCTCAATAGCGCCCCGCATGCCAAGCCGTCCCTGGGTCAGTACCACTTCTGCTCCCAGTGCTGTTACAATCTTTCTTCGCTCAACACTCATGGTATCCGGCATGGTTAAAATCAGATGCAGCTTCTTTGCCGCACATACAAATGCCAGCCCGATTCCAGTATTGCCACTGGTCGGCTCTATAATAACGGTCTTGTCATTAATCAGCCCGTCTTTTATTCCCTGTTCTATCATTGCTTCTGCCACACGGTCTTTTACGCTGCCCAATGGATTAAAATACTCAAGCTTTGCTAAAAGGTGTGCCGGAAGATGCTTTGCTTCTTCGTAATTTTTCAGTTCCAGTATTGGTGTATTACCAACTAATTCTGTCAGAGATTGTGCTATTTTCGCCATTTCCTTTTTTCTCCTTTCCTGTAACTATTTACCATAATACCCTATAATTCATATATGGTCAATAGGAAATGTAAGAAATTTTTTTTCAGGACCTCGTTTTTCCGAAAAGTCCTGAATTTTTTTCTTTTTCTTACTCCGGTAAACGGACGGTATCTCCTACCACAATCACTGCCGGCATTGGAATCTGTTTCTCCTGCACTTCTTTTTCGATGGTAAGAAGTGTTCCATATGCTGCCCGGCTGCTTCCATCAGAAGTTCCATGAATTACTGCTACCGGTGTCTCTACCGCTGCACCGCCGTTTTGTAATTCTCTTACAATCTCCGCAAGTCTTGTGTATCCCATCAGAAAGACACAGGTTCCATCCATGGCAGCCATTTTGTGAATCTCATCTTTTAATGATTCCTCATCTCCGGCAAAATGCCCGGTCATTACATGAAAGCTCCGGCTGACCTTCCGCTCCGTCACCGGAATTCCGGCAAGCTCCGGCACTGCAATGCAGGAGGAAATGCCGGGAATTACTTCTGTTTCAATGCCAGCCTCCGTCAGTGCGTCTACTTCTTCATTTCCTCTGCCAAAGACAAATGGGTCACCGCCTTTTAACCTTACAACATGCGCACCTTCTTTTGCCTTCTCTATCAGCAGCATATTAATCTCTTCCTGCTTCATGCTGTGTCTGCCACTGCGTTTTCCTACACAGATTTTTTCACAGTTTTCAATGGTAAAATCAAGAAGCCTTGTATCAATTAACGCATCATAAATCAGCACCTGTGCTTTTCTGATTTCCTGCATGCCGCGCAGTGTTATGTATTCATAGGACAGACAACCGGCTCCCACCAGAACCACCTTTCCTGGGGATACTTTCCTGACCGGACAAGCTTCTTTTCCGGATTGTGCCTCCTTACCCGAAAGTGCTTCTTTATCTGCAAATGCTTCTTTTAGGGTTTTGCTTTGATAATTTTCCAGTAAAATTTCACATTCAGTTTCTGTCAGGGGACGTCCTTTTTCCATACACACATCCGCTAAATCCATCAGAAAAGCAGCTCTCTTTTTGTCATCTTCGATTGCCATTTTTGCAAAAGGACGAATCTTTTCAAGATAATCCAGGATTTCTTCCATCCGCTCCGGGATGTCTGCGCTTAACCGGGCACGGAACGTGGTTGCTACTCTTGGACTTGCTCCTTCGGTAGAAATGCCGATATTGAGTTTTCCTTCCCGAATCAGCGACGGGAACAGGAATCCACATTTTTCCTTATCATCTACAACATTTACCAGAATATTCCTCTCTTCACAAAGCTTTGCTATCCTTGCATTCAATGCTTCATCCGAGGTTGCCGCAATAACAAAATCCATTTTTTCCAGATCTGTAGTTTCAAAATCCCGCTCGGATAAAATAAGTTCCGACGTATCTTCGTTCTTTTTTCTTTTCTCTTTTATTTCTTCGGAAAGTTTCCAGATTTCATCATCAATCTTTGGTGCAACAACCAGAAGTTCCGGTTCATAAGGCAGCAGCTTTCTTACCTTGCGTTCTGCTACAATACCGCCACCGACAATCAGTCCTCTTTTTCCTTTTAGTTCCACAAAAAATGGAAAATATCCCATCCCGCTTCTCCTTTATTGCCTATACTCTGTCACTTAAGTTTCTGCGTCTTAGTTTTCCTGATATAAAATGTCTGCCAGTTCTTTATACGCTTCTCCCCAGCGGGCATTTGGTTTCAGGTTGTAAAGCCGTTTATCCAGTACATAATAGTGATTCTCTTTCACTGCAGTAAGACTGCTCCATACCGGACTGTTAATTAATGTTTCCTGCACATTTTCCAGTGCCGCATCTGTATCGGTTCCCTGTGTAGTCACGAAAATATAATCCGGATCTGCGGTTACGATTGCTTCAAGGCTCAGATTATCCAATAATCCGCTGTCGCTGTCTGCAATATTCACACATCCCAAATCCTTTAACAGCTCACCACCTACGCTGCCTTCACTTCCTTTGGCTTTTACACCACTTGCTGCTGCACGTAAAAATAATACGCTTGGATGGGAATCATCTACCCTTGCCTTGATTTCTTCAATCTGTTTCTGAACCTCAAGTCCGTTTTTCTCATATAAATCTTTTCTTCCGGTAATATCTGTGCAAATGTCTAACATCTGAAGATATGCGTCAAAATCAGATACATCAAAATATGCTACTGTAACGCCTGCTTCTGTCAGCATATTTTCCATCTCCACATTAGAAGTAGTATTGGTGCTTGCAATTACAAGATCCGGCTGTGCGGCAAGCAATGCTTCTATATTTGGCTCCTGAATACTTCCAAGATTTACCACATCATCTCCTAAGTCAAGGTCTAATGACTCCCAGGAGTCATTGGCTGTTGCCACCAGTTCACCACCGGATAATAACCAGACATCTGCAAAGCTTCCAATCATGGCTGCCACACGGTCATGGGAAGTTACGGTTACATCTCTTCCCAGTGCATCCGTAAAAGTAATCGGATTCTCTTCACTGGCTCCCTCTGTCACATTTTCTGTGCTCTCTATTACCTCAGTCGCAGACTGCTGTTCTGTGCTTAAAGTATCTTTTGCATCCTTATTTCCACATCCTGTCAGTGCTGTAAACATTAATGTTACACCAAGACCGAGTGTTGTTAATTTTGTTCTTACGCTTCTGTTCATTTTTTCTTTTCATCCTTTTCCTATTTATTTACTATGAATTGTATTGTACTATATTTTTTTGATTTGTCAAGATAGAAACGGTCTTTCCGTTAAAAGAATAATGGCACAGTCTATCCGCTCCAATACAAGCATAAAGCCTGAAGAAGCTTAATAACAAAAAAGAGACCTCCTTCCGTCTTACAGAATTCAGTCTCTTAAGAATCAGTCTCTCGATTCAATCATAATCAATATTCCGTTTTTTAAATCTATCACCGCTTCATCCTCTACAATTTCATTGCTGACGCCCAATGTATTATCACTGGTAAATGCGGCATCCTGCAGAGGATATTTCATTCCGGTCAATGTTACTCCGGTTACTTCTGTTGTAAGAGGAAGTAAGGATACATACTTTCCGAACTGCTGACTCTTTCGAAGAACCGCGCGCTCTTTCAACAGGCGAATCCGGTTATGGGAATCTATGAGAAAACATGGAATGTCTTTTGCCAGCGGCTGCATCAGAAGCTGTATATTACCTAACACATGGTCAAGCCTTGTACCGGTGCCACCTAATATATGGATTTCGCTGCTATTCCGTTCCATGGCTTTTCCGATGGCAATTTCAGAATCGGTATAATCCTTCTCCGGCTGATACTGGTGCCACTCAATGCCGCTTTGCCGTCGAAATGCTTCCAATATGGTTTTATCTGCCGAATCATAATCTCCTAATATGACATCCGGTTTTATCTGATTGCGGTAACAGAATTCCATGCCACGGTCTGCTGCTAAGATACAATCCGGTTTTACCCGCTCTATATAACTTAATGCAAATGCATCCTCTATGGTTCCGCCATTGATAATCAATGTTTTCATCTTATTTACCACCATTAATGAGATTTAAGAAACATCTGGTGTTCTCTTCCGCATCTCCGCCAAAAACTGCGCTTCCGGCAACAATAATATTTGCTCCTGCATCCATCAATGTTTCAACATTGGAAAGGTTTACGCCGCCATCCACTTCAATATCAAGCTTCAGCTTCCGCTCCTGCACCATTTTCTTTAACTGACGCACTTTATCGATAGTATAAGGAATCAGCTTCTGTCCGCCAAAGCCCGGATTTACTGTCATAATTAATACCATATCCACTTTTTCTAAAATATGTTCAATGGCAGTTAATGGTGTAGCAGGATTTAATGCTACTCCTGCAATGATGCCACGTTCCTTAATAGCTTCAATGGTCCGGTCTAAATGCTTACAGCTTTCTGCATGCACCGTAATCAAATCGGCTCCACAGTCTACCAGCTCATCAATATAACGGATTGGCTCATCAATCATCAGATGAACATCAAATATTTTATCGGTGCATTTTCGAATGGAGCGGATTACCGGCATTCCAAAAGAAATGCTTGGCACAAAGCTTCCATCCATTACATCGATATGAATGTACTGCGCCCCGGCTTCATCTACCGTCTTAATCTCTTCTCCTAATTTACTAAAATCTGCTGATAAAATAGATGGGGATAAACAATTCATCGTCTGATTCCTTTCTGTATCTGATATTTCTTTCGTATCTTATTTGGCTGTACCTTATTTTCGATATCCTATTTTCTATCTCTTTCGATACTCTAATTATTTAATACTTCTTTCTGTCCTTTAATTCTCCATAAAGCTGGCAGTAATTTTCATAACGCACCGGATGAATCTTTCCTTCTGATAAAGCTTCTTTGACTCCGCAGTCCGGCTCACTGATATGGGAACAGCCCTGAAATCTGCAATACGGTTCAAAGGCTGCAAACTCCGGATAACAATCCTGCAATTCTTCCTTCTCCATTTCCGGAAGATAAAGAGAACTAAATCCCGGTGTATCCATGATATAACCATCGCCCTTAAGCTGAATCAGTTCTGCATGTCTTGTGGTATGCCGGCCGCGCTCTATCTTCTTACTGATTTCACCGGTTTCCATACAGGCTTCCGGTGCTAAAAGATTAATAAGTGAAGATTTTCCCACTCCGGAAGGTCCTGCTACCGTTGTAGTCTTTCCTTCTAATATTTCCTGAAGTTTTTTTAGTCCCAGTTCCTTTTTTGCACTGACAAAGAGTATCTTGCAGCCGCTTGCTTCATAAATAGAAGCAATCTCCTGCTGCTGTTCTTCAGTAATCAAATCACACTTATTAAAACAAAGGATTACCGGAACATCCTGCCGTCCCATCATTACCAGAAAGCGGTCTAAAAGATTAAAATTCGGATTGGGACTTGCCGCCGCAAAAATCAAAAGAGCCTGCTCCACATTGGCAACTGCCGGACGAATCAGTGCATTTTTTCTAGGAAGAATTGCTGCGACATTTCCGGTCTTCTTTTCTTCTGAAATAATATCAATCTCTACATCATCTCCCACCAACGGTTTCATCTTCTGCTGGCGGAATATTCCTTTTGCCTTACATTCATAAATTCCGGATTCCACTACATGAACGTAGTAGAATCCGGAAATTCCTTTGACTATTTTTCCCTGCATGTGCATCCTTATTTTTCAGTAAAGTTTACAGAGGTCGATACCACATTGGTTCCTGTTGTACCATCTTCGTTGGTATATGTCCAGTCAACCTCAAGGGTACCGCTGCTCATATTTTTAATATTATCTACATTCACAGAACCAGGTGTTGTTCCCTCGAAGGTTGTTGTCCAGAGGGTACTTCCATCAGAACCTTTCAGTGTAACGGTTCCGCCGGTATAATTCTTGCCATCCTGCGGTACTGCTAATGTATCACTCTTATAAGAATAGTATGTGGTCTTCTTGCCTAAACTGATGGTCAGGGTAACGGTTGTTCCACGGTCAACAAATTTGCCATTTACCGGATCCTGACTGATAACAAGGCCTTCTGCCACATCATCACTGTAATCGGTCTTGGTTGTAACATTTAAGCCTGCACCGGTTAATTCATTTTTCGCATCAGTTTCTGAGTGTCCTCTGACATCCGGTACCTGTACGCTTTCAATACCACGGCTCAAAATCAGGGTAATGGTATCACCCTTCTTCGCATTGGTTCCGATATCTGGTGTAGTCTTGATAACATAATCCTGCTGTACGGTATCGCTGTAATCATAATCCGTGCTTACCTTAAAGCCCATATCCTCTAATTTTTTCTGTGCTTCCGAAGACTTATAACCGGCTACGTCAGGAATCGGAACATCTCCTGCTCCGCTGCTGATACGGACAGTAACGGTATCGCCAGCCTTTACAGATTCACCCTTCTTCACACTCTGCTCGGCAATCTGTCCTTCCTCATAATCATCAGAGGAAATCTCCTCGCCTTCTTCTAACTTGATATCAAGCTTCTTATCTTTGATTTCATTCTGTGCTTCTTCAAAAGTAAGACCACGCAAATCAATCATTTCGATTTTATCTTCGGTGTCTGTTTCGGTTTCTGTTGCAATCTCTGTCTCGGTATCATTTTTCTTGTTGCCGCCAAATCGGAAAATTCCAAGGATATTACCAACCAGGCAAATGACGATTCCTACGATGATAACTGCAGCGACAATTCCCATAATAGTAACTGCTTTTTCCATCTTCGGATTGAGAATTCCATTCTCCTTCTCCTCATCCTCTGTTAATTCATCCTCATCCGGTTCTTCTTCCTCTCCTGCTTCTTCCTCTTCATCATAGGAAACTTTTCCGGAGCCTTCCCGGATCTGCTCTAATTCATCCTGTCCGATGACTCTTGTCTTATCATTGCTGCCAAGTGGAACCATGGTAACAAAATCTTCATTCGGACTAATCAGACATTTCTTTAAATCAATCAACAGTTCGCCCATATTCTCATAACGGCGGTCCGGGTTCTTCTGTGTACATTTTAAAATAATCTTCTCCAAGCTGATTGGAAGGTCCGGTGTATACGCGGTTGGTGGAACCATTTCTTCCTGTAAATGCTGGATTGCTACTGCAACGGTAGTATCTCCATCAAAAGGAACTCTTCCGGTTACCATTTCATACATGACAATTCCAAGAGAATAAATATCACTCTTGCCATCTACGAAACCGTTTCTTGCCTGCTCCGGAGAAGAATAATGTACGGAACCCATAACATCAGAATTAATGGTGTTGGAAGTTGCTGCACGGGCAATTCCAAAATCGGTTACCTTTACTTTTCCTTCTGTGGAAATAATAATATTCTGTGGCTTGATATCACGGTGCACAATATTCTTATTGTGTGCAGCCTCAATACCTCTGCCCACCTGAATGGCAATGCTGACTGCTTCTTTGTAAGTCAGTTTGCCTTTCTTCTCAATATATGTCTTTAATGTGATTCCATCCACATACTCCATGACAATATAATGCATGCCGTTTTCGCTTCCGACATCATAGATATTTACGATGTTTGGATGCTCTAAGCCTGCTGCTGACTGTGCCTCTGTACGGAACTTTGTCACAAAATTAACATCTTCACTGAATTCCTGCTTTAAAACTTTAATTGCCACAAAACGTCCTAAGACATGATCCTTTGCCTTATAAACATCAGACATTCCGCCTGCGCCTATTTTCCCAATAATTTCATAACGTTCTGCGATAAACATTCCCTCTGTTAACATATCTTCACCTCATCCGAAAATGGTTTTATTACAATTACTGTAATGTTGTCTTTACCGCCATTTTCATTGGCAGTCTTTACCAGTCTTTCTGCTTGTTCTGCAATATCACGCTGACTGAGCATAATATTTCTGATATCTGCATCCTCTACCATGTTGGTTAATCCATCGGTACACATAAGTATTTCATCTTCCGGATCCAGATTAATCTCAAAGAAATCCACATCCACTTCCGGGACTGCTCCGATTGCCCTTGTAATAATGTTTTTATCACGGTGATTCCGGGCTGTTTCTTTGTCCATCTCACCCATCCGCACCATTTCTTCTACCAGCGAATGGTCTTTCGTAATCTGCCTGATTTCCTGATTTACTACATATAGTCTGCTGTCTCCCACATTGGCAACCGTAAGCACGTTGTCATGAATGGTACAAATTACCAGAGTAGTTCCCATTCCCTTCATTTCCTCATGGTGATTCGCTTCCTCTAACAGCATGGTATTTGCCTGCTTTACTGCAGACTCAATAATTGCAGCCGGCTCTGACAATGTCGACTCACGAATCAGCTTCTCTAATGTCTCTACCGTATATCTGGAAGCATAATCTCCCGCTTTATGTCCTCCCATTCCATCTGCAACAATGAAAAGATTTGGCAGATTACCAATCGGCTGCTCAGAGGAAAAGACATAGTCCTGATTGGAGCTGCGCTTTTGTCCGATATCTGTAATTGAAAAAGTCTTCATGATAGTCCACCTACCTTTCTAAAAATTTCTTTCTTAACTGTCCACAGGCACCATCAATATCTCTGCCCATTTCCCTTCTAATAGTAACATTAATTCCGTTTTTTTCAAGTTTATTTTTAAATTTGAGGATTTCCTCATGGTCTGACTGCACATAATCCCGCTCTTTAATGGGATTTACCGGAATCAGATTAATGTGGCAGTTCATGCCGGAAACCAGCTTAACCAGCCGCTCTGCATCCTCATCCGTATCATTGACGCCGCCCACCAGACTGTACTCAAAAGTGATTCTTCGTCCTGTCTTGTCAAAATAATATCTGCAGGCATCTAAGACCTCGGAAAGCTCATAACTGTTGGCAACCGGCATCAGCTCTTTCCTCTTTTCCTGTGAGGATGCATGCAGGGAAAGTGCCAGTGTAATCTGAAGTTTCAAATCAGCGAGCTGCTTCATCCGTGGCACCAGTCCACAGGTAGATACCGTAAGATTTCTCTGGCTGATATGAAGTCCATGCTCGTCTGTCAGCAGTTCAATGAATTTTACAATATTATCATAATTATCCATAGGTTCTCCGCTTCCCATGACTACCACATTGGAAATACGTTCTCCGATGCTCTCCTGAATCCGGTATATCTGCTCTAAGATTTCCGATGGTGTCAGATTACGCACCAGTCCGTCCAGTGTGGATGCACAGAACCGGCAGCCCATACGGCAGCCCACCTGGGAAGAAACACATACGGAATTGCCATGCTTATATTTCATCAGCACACTTTCTATCATATTCCCATCTGCCAATGCAAATAAGTACTTTCTCGTTCCGTCAATCTTCGAAATCTGTACCAGTTCTTCTTCTAATACTATAAGGTCTGCTTTCTCTTTTAATGTCTCCCTTAAATTCTTCGAAAGATTTGTCATTTCATCAAAGGAGGTGACATGATGGATGTGCATCCATTCATATATCTGCTTTGCCCGGAATTTCTTCTCTCCCAGAGACAAAAGAAATTCTTCTAATTCTTTTAAATTCAAGGATTTTACATCAACTTTTTCTATCATACATTCTGTTTCCTTAATCTGGCAATGAAAAATCCGTCACTGCCTAATTCATCCGGCAGAATCTGTTCCATGCTTTCTACTTCAAATTCTTTATGATTTGCCATAAACCACGCAACATTTTCTTCATTCTCTCCCGCATCAATGGTGCAGGTACTGTAAATCATTCTGCCACCCGGCTTCACATACTGATGAACCGTGGATAAAATCTCCCGCTGTAATGCGATCAGTGACTTGATATCTTCCGGCTGCATCCGGTATTTGATATCCGGTTTCTTCCGGAGCACACCCAGTCCGGAACATGGTAAATCGGCAATAACTACATCTGCTTTGCCGATACTGCCTTTATCTGATACACGGGCATCCCACTGCTCGGCTGTCATATTGGTCACCTGATGACGTCTGATATTCTCTTCTATCAAAGAGACCTTATACTCACTGACATCCCTGGTGATGACCCTTCCACTGCCGGAAAGCAGCTGTGCAATATGTATACTCTTTCCACCGGGTGCTCCGCACACATCAATGACAGTATCATTTGCTTTTACCTCTGCCGCCTCAGCCACCTTCATGGAGCTTAAATCCTGCACATAAAAAAGTCCTTCCGCAAATTCCGGAATGCTGCCAAGATAATCCACACCTCTTACATGCAATGCATAAGGAAGTTTTTCATCTATGTTCACTTCCATGCCACGATTTTTCAAGCGCTCCACCAATGCTTCCGGTGTAATCTTTGTAATATTACACCTTATAGTCAGTGGTTCTTCTTTCAAAAATGCTTCTGCTATCTTTTCAATCCGTTCTAAGGAATAATTTTTCTCCCAGAGTGTAATCATCCATTCCGGGATGGAACAGGTTACGGATAAATACTGTTTATAAGCTTTTTCCTTATCCGGGTATATAATCTTATCAAGATTTCTTCCGATATTCCGAAGCACTCCATTGACAAATCCGGAAAGCTTTCCAAAGCCTTTTTTCTTTGCAAGCTTTACTGCTTCGTTGCAGGAAGCCGATACCGGAACACTGTCCATATATTTCATTTCGTAGACGGCACTCCGGATAATACAACGGATTACCGGCTTCATTTTATTCACCTTCACACTGGAAAACTGATTGATAATATAATCAAGCTCCAGCATGCGCTCCAGAGTACCCTCGCTGACTCTGGTAATAAAGCTGCGCTCCTGTTTCTCAAGATACTGATATTTGGTCAGTACATCAGAAATCGCCACATGGCTGTATATGCCATCCTTTGTTACCGCCAGCAAAATTGCAAGCACCAGTTCCCGGCTGTTCACCGAATCAGTCATCCCGTCGTCCTCCAAATAATAAAATCAGACGCAGTAACTGAAGAATCGCTGAAGCTGCTCCCGCTACATAGGTTAACGCTGCAGCTCCTAAAACTTTTCTCGTATAGCCCAGTTCCTGTTCTCCTAAGATTCCTGTCTCTCCAAGGATTCTTACTGCTCTTCTCGATGCATTAAATTCTACCGGAAGTGTTACAATCTGAAATAATACTGCCAGTGAAAAGCAGATGATTCCTGCTGTAATCAATGCCTGACCACTGCGGCTGCTGATAAATAATCCAATCAGGATCAGCGGCCATGCCAGTGTAGAACCGATATTGGCTACCGGAACAATGGCACCACGAATGGTAAGCGGTGCATAATTCTTCTGATGCTGGATAGCATGTCCACACTCATGGGCTGCTACACCAACCGCCGCAACAGATGTCGAACCATAGACACTGTCTGAAAGACTTAAAGTCTTATTTCTCGGGTCATAATGGTCGGTAAGGTTTCCGGAAATATGGCGGATTTCCACATCATAAATGCCTGCTGCATTTAAGATTCTCTGTGCCGCCTGTGCCCCTGTCATTCCGGACATACTGCTGTATTTTGAATATTTTTTAAACGTATTGTTTACATGGGCAGATGCCAGAAGACAGATTACTGCACCAATAATTACCAAGAAATAAGTCGGGTCCCACCAATAATAATATGGCATATGAATTCCTCCTTTTTATTGCTGTTTTGTTCCAAGCACCGTTCCGTTTCCGATTGTAAATCCACGTAAGAAATCAGCAACCGGCATACGTTTTTTTCCTTCTAACTGCACTTCTTCCAGCGAAAGGCGGTCAACGCCTGTCTGTATGACAAGGCTCTGTTTATCTGCCTTTACCACTGTTCCCGGTGCAGCATCCGTATTGCCCGGATGTACCGTTGCCTTCCAGATTTTCAATGTCTTGCCGGAAAGGTAAGTATAGGCACTCGGCCATGGATTCAGTCCACGAATCAGCCTCTCAATCTGCACTGCAGATAAAGACCAGTTAATCTTTCCCAATGACTTCTGAATCATTTTGGTATGCGTTGCAATCTCATTATCCTGTGGTGTATACACTGCTGTACCATCTTCAATGGATTTCATGGTTTCTACACATAATCGTGCCCCGGCATCCTGCAATTTATCAAAAAGGCTGCCACCGGTCTCCTGTGCATCCAGTTCCACAGCCACAGATGCTATCATATCTCCGGTATCCAGGCCTTCATCCATACGCATAATCGTTACGCCGGAAGCCTTCTCTCCATTGATTACTGCCCACTGGATTGGTGCAGCCCCACGGTATTTTGGAAGCAGGGATGCATGGACATTGATACAGCCATATTTTGGCATCTCTAAAATTTCTTTTGGAAGTATCTGTCCAAAGGCTGCTACCACAATGATGTCCGGCTGATATTTTGCCAGATATTCTATGCATTCTGAACGGCGTACCCGCTCCGGCTGATACACTTCAATTCCATAGGCGATTGCAGCTTCCTTTACCGGCGGATACTGCATGCTCTTTCCTCTTCCCTTGGGTTTATCCGGCTGTGTTACCGCAAGCACTACTTCATGACCTGCTGCCACAATTGCCTCTAATGTACCCACCGCAAAATCCGGTGTTCCCATAAATATTACTTTCATTTCTAACCCTCCTCATAGACTACATCATGAAGCTCGCCCTCTACTTTTTCCATATACATATGTCCATCCAGATGGTCTAATTCATGACAGATTGCTCTTGCTAAAAGCTCTGTTCCCTCAATCTCATATTCATCACCATCTTCATTAAATGCACGGGCTTTTACATAATTGGGTCTTGTAACCGTTCCTGCCTTACCCGGAAGACTTAAGCAGCCTTCATCCCCTGTCTGGGTTCCGGAGGTCTCAATAATCTCAGGATTAATCATAAGAATCGGGCCATCTCCGATATCAATAACTACCATTCTCTTTAAGATTCCAACCTGCGGTGCGGCAAGTCCCACACCATTGGCTTCATACATGGTTTCTAACATATCATCTGCCAGTTCTAAAATCTTTGGTGTTATCTCTTTAATTTCTTTACAGGTCTTTGTCAATACCGGATCTCCTACTGTCCGGATCTGTCTTAATGCCATTTTTGCTTCCTCCTTAAATCTCTTTCTCTAAAAGCCATTTACCGGGTCAAAATCAAATTGCACCGATACGTTTCTTACTCCCTGTTTTTCTTCCATAAGCTGTTCTACTTTATCTTTTATCTGAATCAACACACCATAATCCGGGTGTTTGAAATAAAGTACTTTTTTATAAATGTCATTTACCCTGGCTACTGCTGCATCTGCTGGTCCAATCATCTGAAGCTTTTTATCAGCCTGCACTTTTTCCATGGTATCTGCAAGCTCTTTTGCACATGCATAGGCTTCTGCTTCTTCTTTTGATGCACAAAGCACAACCAGCATATGCCATACCGGCGGATAACGCATTGCCTGCCGGTAGAAAATTTCCTCTTCATAGAACTGGTTATAATCCTGATTCTTTGCACAGATGACACTGTAGTGCTCCGGATTATAAGTCTGGATAATGACCTCTCCCGGTTTCTCACCTCGTCCTGCCCTTCCGGCTGCCTGGGTCAGAAGCTGAAAGGTTCTCTCAGCGGCATGATAATCGGATACATAAAGAGATAAGTCTGCCGCCAGCACTCCTACTAATGTTACATTTGGAAAATCATGTCCTTTTACAATCATCTGGGTTCCAATCAGGATATCTGCTTCCTGATTGGCAAATGCGGAGAGGATTTTCTCATAGCTGTCTTTGCTTCTTGTGGTATCAAAATCCATCCGAAGAATCCTTGCCTCAGGAAATTCTTTTTTTACCAGCTCCTCAATTTTCTGGGTTCCGGCTTTAAAACCACTGATATATTTTGAACCACAGCTCGGACATATCTTAACATGATTTTGCTCATAACCACAATAGTGACATATCAGTTTTCCATTATTATGTGCATGCAATGACACATCACAGTGGGGACATTTCATTACATGACCACAGGCACGGCAGGATACAAAGCCTGCCATTCCCCTGCGGTTAATAAATAGCATAACCTGTTCTTTCCGCAATAACCGCTGCTCTATTTTTTTATGAAGGCTTCTGCTTAAAATCGAAAAGTTTCTTGCCTTTAATTCTTCTCTTAAGTCCACAATTTCACATTCCGGCAGTGGCTTTTCCTTCACCCGCTTATCCATGGAAAGGAGTAAATAGTCACCCTTTTTCGCATGATAAAAGCTTTCTATGGAAGGGGTCGCCGAGCCTAAAATCACGGTGGCACCGGACATTCTCGCCCGCTCTATTGCGGTTTCCCTTGCATGATACCTTGGTATCGTCTCACTTTTATAAGTGCCCTCATGCTCTTCATCTATTATAATATACCCAAGATTTGAAAAAGGTGTGAACAAAGCAGAACGAGGGCCAATCATAACATCAATTTCACCTTTTTTTGCCCGCTCAAACTGGTCGGAACGCTCTCCCGGTGACAGTTTCGAATTCATAATGGAAACCCGGTCGCCAAACCTATGGTAAAACCGCATCACCGTCTGATAGGTCAGTGCAATCTCCGGAATTAATACGATGGACTGCTTTCCCCTGCCGGCAGCTTCTGCAATCAGCTCCATATATACTTCTGTCTTACCGCTTCCGGTCACTCCGTGAATGAGGCACGGCTTCTTTTCTGTTCTGGCATTTTCTATCACTGCATCCACCACTTTTTGCTGCATTGCATTTAAGGTCAGGGTATAGGCTCCCATCTCCTGTGTACGGACAGGATTACGGTAAGTCCGCACTTCTTCTACCGTTATAACTCCCTGCTGCACCATTGCTTTGATGACATCTGCCGTAATATGAAGCTTTTTGGTTATTACATCATAACTTAAGACAGTTTCTTCTAACAGTGCTTCTAACAGTCTTGCCCGGGCAGTTCTGTGCTTTCTTTTCAGTTCTTCCAAAAGGCTTGCTGCCTCATTAAAAGGAAGCATAAGGCGTACCAAACGGCTCTTTTTTTCTTTGGCTTTCTCTTTAATTGGAATCACTGTCTTTAATGCCTGGTTCATGGTTCCACCATAATTTTTACGCATCCACGCTGCCAGGGCAATGAACTGTGATTCAATCTGCATGGCATTGTTATCAACGGCTTTAATGTCCTTTAATTTTGCCGTGTCAAATTCTGCTTTATCTGTCAGTTCTAACACATAGCCCTTTATCGTCCGGTTTCCAAAGGGAACAATGACCTGCATTCCTTCCGTTATCTCATCCTTCATTTCCGGTGGAATCCGATACTGAAAGGTTTTATCTAATTTTTCATGAGAAATATCAATTATGATATTGGCATATTTTGCCATAGATTCACCTCATCTACTGTTCTCTATCATTTCCCGTTCGTTCATCGGATAAAAATGTCCTTCTATCTCCTGATACTCTTCATGACCTTTTCCTGCCACTACAATCAAATCGCCCTCCTGTGCCTGGGAAACAGCATAAGAAATGGCTTCTCTTCTATCCGGGATAATTTTATACTTTCCTTTCGTTCTCTTCATTCCCTGTTCGATGTCAGAAAGGATTGCCTCCGGCTTTTCATATCTTGGATTATCCGATGTCAATATCGTGACATCCGAAAGTCTTCCTGCTGTCTCCCCCATCTGAAACCTCCGCAGCGGAGAACGGTTTCCACCGCAGCCAAACAATAATACCAGACGCTTGGGCTGATACTGCCGCAATGTCTTTATCAGTGATTCCAGACTTGCCGCATTATGGGCATAATCAATGACTACATCAAATTTATCTGAAATTCTTACTTCTTCAATTCTTCCTTTTACTGAAACATTTCTTAAGGTTTTCCTTATCGTCTCCGGGGAAATTCCAAGGAGATGTGCTGCTTCCATGGCAGCAAGGGAATTATATACATTGGCAGTTCCGGGCATTTTTAATACGATTTCATCCTTTATCCACCCGGTTGTCTGATATGTGACATTTAATCCACGACTGCTTCTTTCATATAGGATATGCTCTGCTCTTATATCACAGGGTTGTTCGATTCCATAAGTATAAACCGGAGCCGAAAGATCCGCTGTCATAAAACCATGATATTTATCATCTGCATTGATACAAATCATCCGGCTACGCTCAAAAAGCCGTTTTTTACAGCAGGCATACTCCCGGAAACTCCGATGCTCCCCCGGTCCGATATGGTCCATGGACAGATTAGTATAAATTCCAATGGCAAAGGTGATTCCTTCCACCCGGTAATGCTTCAGTCCCTGGGAGGATACTTCCATCACACAACAACTGCATCCGGCATCCGCCATTTCCCGCAGTTCCTTCTGTAATACCAGGGCATCCGGTGTCGTATTGCTGCCTGGCTTTTTTAATCCATCGCTTCTTCGTACGCCAAGAGTTCCGATCAGTCCGCATTTTACCCCGGCTTCCTTTAACATCTGATACAGCATACAGGCAGTCGTGGTCTTTCCTTTTGTTCCGGTAATTCCTATCATCTGCATGGCTTCTGCCGGTGCACCATAATAATTTCTGGCTATCCATGCCATGGCTTCACTGGTATTGCGTACCCGGATGACTGTCACATCACCTTCCACCCAGACATGCTTTGATACTACACAAACCGCTGCACCTTTACGAATTGCCTGAGCAAGATAATCGTGCCCGTCTTCTCTGCTTCCCGCAAGGCAGATAAACATGCTTCCTCTGACCACCTGTCTGGAATCATGGCAGATATGTGTCACCTTACAATCCATCGTTCCCCGTGTACAAATATATGTAACCTGCTTTAGTAAATCCTTAAGATATGCCATAGACGTATCCTTAAAAATACACTTTTATCATTATATGCTACCAGGTGGGTTTTTACAAGTTTTCCACTTTTTATTTATGAAAGATTTCATAATTTCTTACAGATATTTTATGAAATTACGAAACAGGGGGATGCTGCAAATGTATTTATTGTGTAACCGAAATAACCGGATGTTCACGAAATCTGAATGTAACATAATGACCTGCAAGAAGCACTAAGAATTCTGATATTGTTATGATTTGTTCCGGCAACCAGCGCAAATTCACATCCATGTTCATATGCGCTTCGCTGCCACATCCATGTGTCAGCGTTGCCTGTTTTTATACAGAATTCCAAGTGCTTCTAACAGGTCTTATCATACATTCGTCCTTTCGTGAACACCCAGTTATTTTACACACAAAAATTACCAGCCGCATTCCATCCCTGTTTCATAATTTCATAGTATTTTTCTAAATTCAAAGGAGATACTTTTCTTATGATAAAGAATAATTTTATGATATGCGGACTCACGGGCTGGTGCATGGAAATTATCTTCACCTCCCTTGATTCTATCCGCAATAACAATTTTAAACTGACGGGGCATACTTCTATCTGGATGTTCCCGATTTATGGCATGGCGGCGGTTATTCCACCGGTTTATAAGCACATTCATAAGCTGCCTGCCATCTTCCGGGGTTCCATTTACTCTGCCGGTATCTTTGTCTGCGAGTATCTGACCGGAACCTTCTTAAAGAAAAAGGGCATCTGTCCATGGGATTACAGCAATGCCAAAACCAATATCAACGGTGTCATCCGCTTAGACTATGCGCCTCTCTGGATGATGGCAGGTCTCCTATTTGAACGTGTTACCACTGTTCCCCGGAGAAAATCTTAAATCCCCTTTTCTGCATAAAACAGCATCGCACGGAACTTCTTTATTAAGTCCGTGCGATGCCTGAATCCTGCAATGTCCTGTTATGCTTATGAGTCTAAATCATCAATATCTGCGCCAGCTCCAATATCTAACGTATTTAAAGTACGGCGTTTCATTCTTGCAATTTCGGATGCTTTTAAGATGTAATTTTTTACTTCCCTGGAATGTTTGATATGTGTCAGCCGAAGCTCCGGTGTAGTAACATCTCCGGTATAACAGATTACAGTTCCAAGTCCGAACATCCGCTCCAGCAAAGTTGCCGTTAATTTTACATCCTGTACCTTATACATATAGCAGTCATTTTCTTCAATTTTGAATAAGCCTGCATCTACAGTAATTACACTTGGTTTGATGTTATATTTGGTAAAGGTCCATGGCAGACCGAAAAAGAGTATTCTCTTGCGTTCTGTGTACTGGGCATCCTCATCAAAGTCCATCTGCATGTCATTTCTTTCCTCAATCATTTTTGCTCTCCTTCTCTTTGCATCACCTTATGATACCCTACTTTATCATATACTGAAAAATTTTTCAAATTTCAGAATATTGCGTCTTTATATTTTACCTTGAATTTTATATTTTATTATTATATGATAGTAAAAATGCCTAGATGACATTACTAAAAACATCATACAGGAGGAATCTTATGCGACACTTAATGAGTCCCCTCGATTTATCCGTAGAGGAGCTGGATCAACTGCTGGATTTAGCAGGTGATATTGAAAAAAATCCACAAAAATATGCACATGCCTGTGATGGCATGAAACTTGCAACCTGTTTCTATGAACCAAGTACCCGTACCCGTCTTAGTTTTGAAGCTGCCATGTTAAACCTTGGTGGTTCTGTTCTTGGTTTTGCCAGTGCAGACAGTTCATCCGCAGCAAAAGGTGAAAGTGTTTCCGATACTATCCGAATCATTTCCTGTTACGCAGATATATGTGCCATGCGTCATCCAAAGGAAGGTGCGCCTCTCGTAGCTTCCCAGAAATCTTCTATTCCAGTAATCAACGCCGGTGATGGCGGTCATCAACATCCAACCCAGACATTAACTGATTTATTAACCATTCGTTCTTTAAAAGGAAAATTAGACAATATGACAATCGGTTTATGCGGTGATTTAAAATTCGGCCGGACCGTGCACTCTCTGATTAATGCACTGATTCGTTATCCCGGAATCCGCTTCGTTCTTATTTCTCCGGAAGAACTTAAAATTCCGGACTATATCCGCGAAGACGTTCTGGTAAAAAATAATATTCCGTTTGAAGAAGTAACAAGACTGGATGATGCAATGCCAAAACTTGATATTCTTTATATGACCAGAGTGCAGAAGGAACGTTTCTTCAATGAAGAAGATTATGTCCGTCTGAAAAACTATTACATATTAGACAAGGAAAAAATGAAACTTGCCAAGGACGATATGTATGTTCTTCATCCACTTCCTCGTGTCAATGAAATATCCGTAGAAGTAGATGATGACCCAAGAGCTGCTTATTTCCGTCAGGCACAATACGGTGTCTATGTGCGAATGGCTCTGATTCTTACACTATTAAAATGGAGGTAATCAATATGTTAAATATCAGTGGAATTCATGAAGGTTTCGTTCTCGACCATATCAAAGCCGGTATGAGCCTTTCTATCTATCATAATTTAAAGCTGGACAAGTTAGACTGTACCGTTGCTATTATCAAGAATGCCAAAAGCAATAAAATGGGAAAAAAGGACATCATCAAAGTAGAATGCCCGATTGATGCCTTAGACTTAGATATCTTAGGTTTTATCGACCACAATATTACCGTAAATATTATCAAAGGCGATAAAATCGTTGAGAAAAAAGAACTGCATCTTCCAAAGCAGGTAAAAAATGTAATCCGTTGCAAGAACCCACGCTGCATTACTTCCATCGAACAGGAATTAGACCAGATTTTCCTGCTCACAGATGAAAAAGAAGAAACCTATCGCTGCAAATACTGCGAAGAAATGTATACCGACTACGGTTTTCGTGCATGAGTAAAATTGTTAAAAAGTGCACAGGAACGAATTCCTGTGCACTTTTTATGAAACTATATAACTGCTTTTCTTTTCCCCTAGAAAAAAACTTACAGTTTTATCTTTTTATCTTGTCAATTGTCCACAGATTTTCTCTACATCATAGTCTGGTGCCATATCTCTTGCCAGTTCATATATATTTTGAATTTTTTCCGGAGTTTCTTCTAGCATATCCGCAATTTCTTCTGCAGATTTTCCTTTTTTCATTTTCTTTATTACAAGTGAAACTAAACTCTGCTCTATTCCATGCTCGACTCCTGCCTCAAATTCTGCTTTCCTTAATTTCTTTTCCTCTTCCTCTTTGTCATATTCAAATATACTCATAGCAATTACCTCCGCCTGATTTTTCCTAAGGAAATCTGCCAGAATATTTTCATGGATGCATTCTGCAACTGCTTTTTGTACAGCAGCATCTACTGGCATCTGTTCCGTAAAAACACGCACTTTTGCGACATAAATGGAATATTCCCTCAATATCTGGCACTGGGACATTAACTCCGTGTTGTGCCCCACATTCACATTAAATGTGGTAACAACAAGCTCCAAAGATGGATTGTCTGTTGCATGATAAAACGCATCTGACAGCCGTCTGGTACAACAATCCTCTATCGGCATGCTTCCGTTATAAAATACAATAAAATGGGGATTGGGAATTTTCTGTAATGCAGAAGAATATAGGGATTTCTTATCTACAAGCCTCTGGTATTCTGCTGCAATATAAAATAAATCCCGAAGCGGAATGTTCGGATTTATTGTGGATTGATGTTCATATAGATAAAGATTCATATCCAGAATAAAAGCCAGGTCATTCTTCATTCCCATATAAATAGCATTTTCTAAAGTTACAATTTCCAGTGCATCTGCATCCGTATAATTACTGCTATTAACCGCATTATAAAGTGACAGCAAAGCTTCCTTTTCCGAAAATAGCATGCGAAAAATAGTGTCCTTGAATTTACGGTTTGCTACCGGTGTGTTTTCATTTGTTTCTCTTGTCATAGGCAAGTCCTCCTTGTATGTGGCAGGAGAACCATTGCTACAAAATCCACTGCTGTACCTCTCCTGCTTTTTTGATTAATTAGTGAATAAAAGCATAGATAGATACAGAAATGTCATGTTCAAAATGAAACAAGATTTGAATAATAGAATTTGCTATTTCGATTGTATTAATGTATGCTTTTTTGTATTTTAACATATGTCGCACAATGGGACAAGATGGAAAAGTGCACAGGAACGAATTCCTGTGCATAATTATTAGCATATAGATAAAAAGGAAGCAACAGATTACTCTGCTGCTTCCTTTTATGTCATCGATATTATTACATAATATCAACGATTACTTTTTTGTTTTCTTTTGAGGCTGCTGCTTTCACAACAGAACGGATTGCCTTTGCAATGCGTCCCTGTTTTCCGATTACCTTACCCATGTCGGACTGAGCTACGCGCAGTTCCAATACGATGGCTTTCTCGTTCTCTGTCTCTGTGACATTGACCTCATCCGGGTAATCTACAAGTGATTTTGCAATTACTTCTACTAATTCCTTCATAGGTACACCTCACTATTTTACGATACCGGTTGCTTTGAAGATACGGTTTACGGTTTCTGTTGGCTGTGCGCCGTTTGCTAACCATTTCTTAGCCAGTTCTTCATTTACATGGTACTCACTAGGATCCTTAGTTGGGTCATAAGTTCCAATCTCTTCGATGCATTTTCCATCTCTTGGGGAACGGGAATCTGCAACTACGATTCTATAGAAAGGAGCCTTTTTCTGTCCTAATCTTCTTAATCTGATCTTTACTGCCATTACTGTTTCACCTCCTTGAATTATGCTATCCTAAGCAAATGCTTATATGTTAAAAAGGAAACTTGAATTTTCCCATTTTACCACCGCGTCCACGTCCGCCCATAAGTCCAGGCATCTGTTTCATCATTTTCTTCGCCTGTTCAAACTGTTTTACCAGACGGTTTACTTCACTGATATCTACCCCTGCACCTTTTGCAATCCGGTGCTTACGGCTCGGATTCAAAAGTGAAGGATTACTTCTTTCCTTCTTTGTCATGGAATAGATGATGGCTGTTGTACGTGCCATATTTTTCTCAGCTTCACCTTCATCAATATCCGGCATCTTTCCGCCGCCCAGTCCCGGCAGCATTCCAAGAATATTGCCAAGACCGCCCATTTTCTTCATCTGTTCCATGGAAAGCAGATAATCATCAAAGGTAAAATCCGCTTTCTTCAGACGCTGCTGCATGTCTTTGGCTTTCTCTTCATCTATATCAATCTCGCTCTGTGCTTTTTCAATGAGTGTAAGCACATCGCCCATGCCAAGAATTCTGCTTGCCATACGATCCGGATAGAACTGTTCCAAATCGGAAAGTTTCTCACCCATACCAACATAAAGGATTGGCTTTCCGGTTACCGCACGGATAGATAATGCTGCTCCACCCCGGGTATCACCGTCTAACTTTGTCAGCACGACTCCGTCAATTCCAATCTTCTCATCGAACGTTCCTGCCACATTTACGGCATCCTGTCCGGTCATGGCATCTACAACCAAAATGGTCTGTGCCACATCGACATTTTCTTTTATCTCAATCAACTCATCCATCATATCTTCATCTACATGAAGACGTCCGGCGGTATCTAAGATTACAACCTGATTGCCATTCTTTGCTGCATGCTCAACTGCCGCTTTCGCAATATTTACCGGCTTATTCTTATCGCCCATGGAGAATACTTCAACTTCCTGCTTCTCTCCATTGATTTTCAACTGCTCAATAGCAGCCGGGCGATACACATCACAGGCTACCAGCAGTGGTTTCTTGCCCTTCTGCTTTAACTTACCTGCAATCTTAGCGGTTGTGGTGGTTTTACCAGCTCCCTGAAGACCTACCATCATAATAACGGTAATCTGCTGTCCCGGACGAAGTGCTATCTCCGTTGTCTCGGAACCCATGAGCTTAACCATCTCTTCATTTACAATTTTAATTACCATCTGTCCAGGATTCAATCCGTTCATTACATCGGAACCAATTGCACGCTCCTGCACCGCTTTGGTAAACTGTTTTACTACCTTAAAGTTAACATCTGCTTCAAGCAGAGCCATCTTTACTTCTTTCAGTGCTGCCTTCACATCATCTTCCGTAAGCCTTCCCTTACTGCGAAGATTCTTAAATACATTTTGAAGTTTCTGTGAAAGACTGTCAAATGCCATATTACAGCTCCTCCAATATTTCTCCCGAAATTCTCTCTATTTCATCAATTACTGTATCCTTGCGTCCTGCCCGGAAGCTTTCCGCTAATTTGTTAATCTCTTCTACCTTCTGCTTCGTCTCTAAGAATTTCTTTACCAGATGAAGCTTCTCTTCATAGCCTTCCAGCATCTTATTGCACCGCTTAATCAGATCATGTACACCCTGGCGGCTGATGCCCTCGCAGGAAGCTATCTCGCCTAAAGATAAATCATTGAACACGAAATCTTCGTAGATTCTTCTCTGATGTTCATTGAGCAGCTCTCCATAAAAATCATATAAATAAGCCTGTTCTACTTTTTCTTCCATGTTCTCACTCCTTGCGACCTTAGCTATCATACTATAAAGGAAGCAGGGTGTCAAGTATTTTTTCTTGACACCCTGCTTTTTCTTCTATTACACTCGCTTTTCATTTTTCCGAATATTTGTTATACGCTCCTTTTTACAATTCATCAAGAAATTTCAGAGTTGCAAAGTCTGCCACCGGCAGCTTCTTACAGATACTTTACAATAGAACAAAGAATGTGCCTTAGTGCATCCTCGCGGAACGTTTTTTACTTTACAGGAAAGCAATTTCCTGCAAAGTAAAAAAAAAAACCTTGATATCATCAAGGCTTTTTTCATGCAGGAGATGGGACTTGAACCCACACGATATTGCTACCACAGGCACCTGAAGCCTGCGCGTCTGCCAATTCCGCCACTCCTGCGAACAAATGATATTTTACCGTTTCAACGGTAATAAGTCAACCCCTATTTTTAATTTTTTCCCTTTTTTTGAAAAAATATATAAAATTGGCAAAAATCGAAAAAAGTTAAAAATAAGCATTGACAATTGCCCCGGAATTTGTTACTATTTACAAGTCGTCATGAGACGTAAGTTCATACGGTATGCGGAAGTGTCGGAACTGGCAGACGAGCAAGACTAAGGATCTTGTAAGCATTGCGCTTGTGTGGGTTCAAGTCCCATCTTCCGCATTATTTAATGGAGCGGGAAGCCTGATAAATCAAGGCTTCCTGTTTTTTTGCTTATAACCAGATTTTAGTTACAGCATGTATCTACGCTTTAAAAATATTATGTAAAAAGCTTCTTTCGCCAGCCAAATACAACTCTGGAAAAAGAAGCTTTTACATTCTTTTCTACTCTTTTATTTTTGCATACACAACCTTCAACAGCTTATTGTGTGGATTCTCAATCGGGTTTAATTCAATGCTCCTAAACTTCTTTAAGAAAGTAGAAAGTTTACTGCACTGGTAATTTCGTGGGTCAAAGCCCGGAATACGTTTGCTCAGATTGATTCCAAGCTCAGAAATATTAATCCAGCCATTTTCCTCTGCATTGCTCCGGATAATGGAGATTACCTCCTTTTCAATATCCGAAAGCTTCGGAAGGTTGTCATTGTCCCCGGCATCCTTTTCCGAAGATGCATTCGTATTTCTTCTTGTGGTAGCTGTGCGCTGTTTTTCCTCTGCTTCTTCTTTATTATAAAGTAAATCAAGATACTTGAAATTCTCGCAGGCATTTACAAAGGACTTCGGTGTCTTCTCCTCTCCCATTCCGATTACCATCATACCGGCTTCCTTTAAGCGCATGGCAAGTTTGGTAAAATCACTGTCTGACGACACCAGACAGAAACCGCTGACTTTGCCGGAATAAAGAATATCCATGGCATCTATAATCAATGCCGAATCAGAAGCACTTTTTCCTGCAGTATAATTACACTGCAATTCCGGTGTCAGAGCATACTCCTGCATATTTTTCATCCATGCAGATACGCTCGGATTCGAATAATCTCCATAAACCCGCTTATAAGTAGCCACCCCGTAATTGCTGACCTCATCCATAATTAGTTTCACATATTTATTGGATACATTTTCTGCATCAATCAGCACTGCTAATTTCGGTTGTTCATTCATACCATCTACGCTCCTATTTCTTTAAATGTCCCGTCACTACTACACGAATCAGATTGGTGGTACCGGAAATACCCAATGGAATTCCAGCTGTAATAACCGCCAGATCTCCATGCTGTACATATCCATGCTGTTCTGCGGATTCCATTGCATTATTAAACAATGCTTCTGTATCCGTCTCTTCCTGTATCATAAGTGGTGTTACGCCCCAGGAAAGATTCATCTGATAATAACTCTTTTCCGATGGGGTACAGCCGATAATTGCACATTTCGGACGATATCTTGAAATCATGCGGGCAGTCTTGCCGGATTTGGTTACCGTAACAATTGCTGCCGCATTGATGTCAATGGCAGTCATGCAGGTTGCATGGGAAATAGCATCGGTAACATCCGGATTATCAATCTTCTCCAGCTGGCGGAAACGTTTCTCATAATCAATATCATTTTCTGTATATTCCGCAATCTCTGTCATGGTTTTTAATGCCTCCACCGGATATTTTCCGGCAGCAGTCTCACCGGACAGCATAATTGCACTGGTTCCATCATAAATAGCATTGGCAACATCTGTTGCTTCTGCTCTGGTCGGGCGCGGATTCTTCATCATGGAATCCAGCATCTGTGTTGCCGTAATAACAACCTTTTCTGCATGGTAAACCTTTTTTATAATTTTTTTCTGAATTGCCGGAACTTCACGAATCGGAATCTCCACTCCCATGTCTCCTCTGGCAACCATAATGCCATCTGACACTGCCAGAATCTCATCAATATTATCTACACCCTGACGGTTTTCAATTTTAGAGATAATCTTAATGTCATTGCAGCCCTGCTCTGCCATAATTTTCCGTAACTGCAGCACATCATCTGCACAGCGTACAAAAGATGCTGCAATAAAATCTACACCCTGCTCAATTCCAAATAGAATATCGGAACGGTCTTTCGGGCTGATATAAGGCATGGACAGATTTACATTCGGTACATTAATTCCTTTGCGGTCTGAAATCACACCGCCATTTTCTACTTTACAGGTAATCTCAGTTTCTGTCACATTGGTTACCAGCATTTCAATCAGTCCATCATCGATCAGAATTCTGGTTCCGGCTTTAACATCATGTACCAGATTCTTGTAAGTAATAGAGACCCGCTCTTTATTTCCCATAATATCATTGATGGTGAGTTTAAAGGTATCTCCCGGAAGCAGTTCTGCTCTGCCACCCTCCAGCTGTCCAATCCGAATTTCCGGTCCACTGGTATCAAGGAGAATTCCAACCGGTCTGCCCAGTTCCTTACGCATCTTTTTTACACGATCCATGGTTACTTTATGTTCTGCCTGTGAGCCGTGGGAAAAGTTAATTCTCGCCACGTCCATTCCATTTTCCATTAACTGTTTTAATACTTCATCATCCTTTGTTGCCGGTCCTAATGTACATATAATTTTTGTCTTTCTCATATTCTGTCCTTTCCTGCTACAAGCCCTCTATCTTCTTTTATTCATTTATACTTCTTTCGTCTTTTCCTGTTCCTCTTTAGAAGAAGTCGCATCCTCTCTGCCATGATGCTCATACCACCAGCATGCAGCAACTGCTGCCGCTGCCATAATGCCCATAAGCGCTACTACAATATCCTGTGCCATATTTTATTATCCTCCTATCACAGTTATGACCTGATATTGTACGCAAAGAAACCTATGCTCCTCTGCGCACAGGTAAATTGCTTCTAACTTATGATAGTCAGCCCTTCGCTCCATCCTGATGATGGATATAGCCTATAATGACACTCCTGCTGTCCAAAACATCCTTTGATTTCCGTAATTCAAAGTTCCAGCCGTCTTTTGCCTGATTTTCAGGCAATACTGCTGCCAGGGATAATGCTGCTCCTTCCAAATCGTTGTTTTTCTCCGACAATCTGCGGTATCCTGCTGTAATCCTGCCGGTCTCACGATTTCCCAAAAGTTCTTCGGTACAGCTCTCTGATGGTCTGGATAAATGTGCTGCCTGTGTGAAATTCTGGTTCGCAGTATCTTCATATGCAAAGGAAGAATCTATGTTGATATTTTCAACATACATTCCTGAAACCGTCATAATAACAGCCACTATGAGACTTATCAGCTTTTTCTTTAAACCTGTTATCCTCATTGTATTCTCCCTGCTTACTGCGTAACTGCGAAAACACGCTTTACAGGAAAACAATTTCCTGTAAAGTAAAAAAACTGGCAGGAGTAACTCCTGCCAGTTGCGTTGCTACCCGTCTGCTTACGCTCATTATAAGCATTTCGCTATTGAAATGCAAGAAACGAATAGACAATTATTCTTTTTTTACATAATCTTTACTTATTAACTACCGGATACGACACCAAGTTCCAAAAGCCTTCTTTTTGCCTGCTGCTGATTCTGAAACTGTATGCCTGTAATGCCAAGCTTTTCTGCCGTCTCTATGTTTTCTGGACGGTCGTCTATGAATACACATTCCTGTGGCACTAAATGGTATCTGTCCAGCAATAGCTTATAAATTTCCACTTCCGGCTTGATGCACTTCACCTGATAGGAAAAGATTGCTCCGGTAGTCTCCTTTTCAAAAGAAAGTTCTTCTGTTGCTTTTTCATAAGTGCTCTTTGGAAAATTAGATAATATATAGGTATGATATCCATTTTTCTCAAGGCTTCGTATCCACCGCACCGTATATGGATAAGTACGAATCGTCTCTCCTACATGGTCATAAAAGAGTCTGATTTCTCTTTCATAATCCGGTGCTTCCTTGATGCATGCAGCAATAATCTCTTCATCCGGCTTTGCTCCCCGGTCGAATTCATTCCAGGTTACAGAACGGACGGTAGCATCCGCCACACATTCAAAAGTTTCCCCCTCAAAACCGAGCTTATGAAATACTTCTTCCCAGCGAAAGTCTACCAGCACATTTCCTACGTCAAAGATTACATTTTTTATCATCACAATCTGCCTTTATTCTTAACGATAAATGATATCATTTCTTCCCGGTCCGTTAGAAACCATGGTAATCGGATATCCAATCTGTTCTTCAATGAATTCTACATATTTACGGCAGTTTTCCGGAAGGTCTTCGTATTTCTTAATTCCACGGATATCTGTCTTCCAGCCCGGAAGTTTCTTTAATACAGGTTTTGCTTTTTCAAGCTTTGTTGTTACAGGGAAGTCTGTGGTTACTTCTCCGTCGATTTCATATCCTACGCAAACCGGAATCTCATCTAAATATCCTAAAACATCTAACACGGTAAATGCTACATCGGTAGTTCCCTGCATGCGGCAGCCATATTTACTTGCCACACAGTCAAACCATCCCATACGTCTTGGACGTCCTGTGGTTGCACCGAATTCTCCGCCGTCTCCACCGCGTTTTCTTAATTCATCTGCTTCTTCGCCAAAGATTTCGCTGACGAATGCGCCTGCACCAACAGCAGAAGAATATGCTTTACATACAGTAACAATTTTCTTAATCTCATATGGTGGGATTCCTGCTCCGATTGCACCATATGCAGCCAATGTAGAAGAAGATGTTACCATTGGATAAATTCCGTGATCCGGGTCTTTTAAGGTTCCAAGCTGTCCCTCTAAGAGAATGTTCTTTCCTTCTTTGATTGCCTTATCAAGATATAAAGAAACATCACAGACATACGGAGCTACCATATCACGGTACTCATGTAATGTATTTAACAGCTCTGCCTTGTCCAGTAATGGTTTGTGGTACATATGCTCTAACATAATATTTTTCATTTCACAGATACGGTCTACCTTTTCAGTTAAAGTATCTTCATCGAAAAGTTCACTTACCTGGAAACCGATTTTTGCATATTTATCTGAATAAAATGGTGCAATACCTGACTTGGTAGAACCGAATGATTTCTTGCCAAGACGCTCCTCTTCGTACTGATCAAAAAGCACATGATACGGCATAACAATCTGTGCACGGTCAGAAACCAAAAGCTTAGGTGCCGGTACATTACGGTCTGTAATAGACTTCATTTCATTGAAAAGCTTCGGGATATCAAGTGCAACACCATTTCCGATAATACTTGTGGTATGTCCGTAGAACACTCCTGATGGAAGGGTATGTAATGCAAATTTTCCGTAATCATTTACGATAGTATGTCCTGCATTTGCACCACCCTGAAAACGGATAATAATATCTGCTTCCTTTGCAAGCATATCAGTAATCTTGCCTTTTCCTTCATCTCCCCAGTTTGCACCAACTACTGCTGTAACCATTTTTATTTCCTCCTTATAATAAGAAATATGTTCTTCTCGCTGCTCGCGTAACTATGAAAAACACGCTTTACGAGCTACTCGCGGAGCGTTTTTTACTTTACAGGAAAGCAATTTCCTGTAAAGCAAAAAAGAACCGGTGTAAAAACCAGTTCTCTGCTTCTTACTTTCTGATTATACCGAATCAGATATTATAAGTAAAGTCAATATTCCTTATACTCGATATAAGTTTTACTTATGTCGCAGTAATTTCAACAATTTTTCTGCTGCCGCAGTCAACGGAACCCTGTCATCCGAAACAATACAGAACTGTCTGGCAGGAATCTTCTTATTAAATGTAATCTGAAACAGTTCCCCCTTATCAATTTCTTCCTGGGCAAAGTCCCTGACCACATTTGCTATGCCAAGGCTCCTTTTTGCAAACTGTATCAGCATATCGCTGGTGGCAAGTTCTATCTCCGGATGAATCACAACGCCTTCTCCCAGCAGAAATTCCTCTACATATTTTCTGGTAGAGGTATTTCCCTCCAGGCACATGACCGGCAGATGTTCCAATTCTTTATAGCTTAATTTACCGCCCTTTAAATATTCAAATTTTCGTCCTGCCACAAAGACATCTTCTATCTCACGCACCGGAATCACATGCATATTCTTCGTTGTCTCCATGGGCGTGCTGACTACACCAAAATCGATTCTGCCGCTCTGCAGATATTTCAGTGTCTCCGGTGTCGGTGCATTGGTAACTGTAATTCTGATTTTCGGATACTGCTCATGAAACTGTTCCAGATAAGAAAGCAGATAAAACTGCAGTGTCATATCGCTGGCTCCGATACATACTTCTCCGCTGGTCAGCTCCTGCATTTCAAGGAATTTGCGTTCGCCTTCCCGGATGGTCTCATAGCCCCGCTGCACATAGCCGTAAAGCGTCTGCCCCTCTGCAGTCAGACGCACCCCTCTGGATGTCCGCATGAAAAGGGTGGTTCCCAGCTCCCGCTCCAAATTACGGATTGCCTGGGACACTGCCGGCTGTGAAACATTCAGTTCTTCTGCTGCCAATGTAATACTGTGAAGTTTTCCTACATAATAAAAAAATTTGTAATATTCTAAATTCGTATTCATGAGCGAATTATACCATAATTAAATTGATTTTTACATTGTCATTTTTATTTTACCAATGTATACTAATCCCGTTTCCAAAGAATATAGTACTTTTTTCTCATATAGTGCAGAACATTTCTGCAAAAAATTATGAAAGGAGCTTATAATTATGACGAAAGATATGACAACCGGAAATCCACTGAAATTAATTCTTTTCTTCTCACTTCCTGTATTGTTCGGAAATCTGTTCCAGCAGTTCTACAGCATGGTAGATACCATCATTGTAGGACAGTTTTTAGGAGAAGATGCCCTGGCTGCTGTAGGTGCAACCGGTTCTATTATGTTTCTGGTGCTTGGTTTTGCATCCGGACTTGCCCAGGGATTCGGTGTTATGGTATCACAGGCTTTCGGTGCAAAGGATGAAAGCCGTTTAAAGCATATTGTTGCTTTATCCTTCCTCTTAACCATAATCATTTCCGTGATTCTTACCGCATTGACTGTTACTACTTCCCGGGAGCTTTTAATCTTTATGAACACACCGGATAATATTCTTGATATGGCAGACTCTTATATCCGGGTTATCTTCTGGGGTATCATTACCAGTATGATGTACAATGTTGTTTCCGGAATTTTAAGAGGTGTTGGTGACAGCAAGACTCCATTATACTTCCTGCTGTTTTCCTCCGCTCTTAATATTGTGCTGGATTTATTCTGTATTGTAACTTTAAAATTAAATGTTGCAGGTGCTGCATATGCCACCGTAATCTCACAGGGTATTTCCGCTGTTCTCTGTCTTATTTATATGTACCGTAAATTCACGATTCTCCGCACCAGAAAAAGTGATTACTACATCGACCGCGTGACAACCGCCCAGATGATGGGACTTGGTATCCCGATGGCTTTGAACTACTCTCTGATAGCTGTTGGTTCCATGATTCTTCAGTCTGCAGTAAATGTATTTGGTTCCAGTGCTGTTGCAGCCTTTACTGCTGCATCCAAGGTAGAACAGATTTCTACCCAGCCAATGCCGGCTCTTGGAACCACAATGTCTACTTACTGTGGTCAGAACTTAGGTGCCGGAAAATACGAACGCATCTTCGATGGCATGAAGAAGGCCTTTGGAATCGCCCTTGGAACTGTTGCAATTGCTGCATTCATCTGTACTGTATTTGGTCGTTCCATTGTTTCCCTTTTCTTAAGCGAACCGACGGAAGCCATTTACAGTTACGCCACACAGTACTTAAATACCATCAGCTGCTTTTTCTTCTTTCTTGCTCTTATTTACCTTTATCGTACTTCTTTGCAGGGACTTGGAAAAGGTATCATGCCTATGGTCAGCGGTATCTTTGAAATGATTTGCCGTGTCGGTGTCGTATGGCTCCTTTTAAATCCATATGGATACTGGTCAGTCCGTCTGGCAAGCCCGGTAGCATGGATTGGTGCCGGTGTACCACTTATGATTTCCTATCTTGTTTGGAAGAACCGGAAAAAGAAACAGCTCCGCAGTCAGGCTGTATAAAATTCTGAACCTGCAATGCTGCAGCAGAAAAGAAGCCCCATCCTCTGAATAATCAGACGATGGGGCTTCTACTTTACTTATTACTTATTTCATATTCCAGTTTATGCAACCGGATTTCCGCACTTGGTACAAAACTTATTTCCAGCTACAAGCGGAGCACCACATTTACTGCATACCGGCTGTACTGGCTGCTGTGGCTGTACTGGCTGGCTCTGGAACTGCCCCTGCTGTGGCGGCATTGGCTGTCCCTGGCACTGTCCCTGCTGTGGTGGCACATTTCCATACATATTCTGCTGTGGCATTCCCTGATATCCGTTCATCATTTTCTGTCTGATTAATGGTTTCTCAGCCTGAAGTACGTTGATAATAATCAACAGATCCAACACTACAATTGCCAGAATAAATAAGATATTAAATATAAATCCGGCTGTAACTTTCGCTGTACAGTAATTATCTGTTGCCTCCTTATTTACTCCGACGCAAAGTGCAATCCAGAAAATAAAGTCAACAACAGCACAGCTTCCGGATGCGATTGCAGCAATTTTATCTTTTAATACGCTCTTTAAGCACCAGAGAGCCAGCATAGCGATTGGAAGCAGCAGCATTATGATGCAGATTATTTTCGGGTCTGTTACACTTTCACCCTCTATCTTAATACCTGTCATAGCTTTAAAAGCGCTGATTTTAATATTTCCATATCCTGCACAGGATACCATAAATGATGGCACAAAGAAAAATACCATTAACAAAATAGATAACAGACGAATGATATTTTTCACATGAATGTGCTTTGTAAAATTATTTCCAGAATTCATTTTCTTCTCCTTTAGTTTCCAAACTGAGTTAAATTATCAGTTACTTCGTAAGTATAATCAACCTTCTGAGTTACAACCAGATCATTAAACATCTGTGCCCCATCTGTATAACCCTCAACATTATCCCATCCATCATCATACTCTAAATCAGTATATCCTTCGATATCACCATATGTATTAAAGTTCTGGCTTCCATCGGATAATGCCATAATATTTGTATATTTTACCGGGAAGTATACAACAGTTGGCTCAAATGCATTTTCTGCACTGGTTACAGTTGTCGAAAATACCAGATAAAGGACGTTCGTATCACCCCATGTATCACTGTTTTTTGCAACCAGATAATAAGAACCTTCATAACTGAATCCGGAATTTCCAATATAGGAATTGTTATTTGCAAAATATGCATCTAACGCATCTGTTGCTTCATTTTTCATGGAATCCAGATTGTCTGCTGAAATATCTGCAGCAGATGTTACATAAGAATCTACTCCGGATACAGTATATTCTTTTGATGTCTGTGTGAATTTGTAACCATTTGCCAATGCATTCTCTTCTGACTCATCAACAGTTAAAGTTACGGTATCTCCGACATCAAGACTGTCATAATCTTCAAAGTTGAACCACAGATAACGTAAATAGTCATCCTCTGAATTATTGGTCCAGTTTGGATATACATAAGGTGGTGTTCCTGAGAAGGTTACCTCGATATCTTCAAACGGATCAACTTCTTTTACTTCTTCCAGTCCTTCTACTGTAAATTCCTGTTCTTTGGAAAGAATTTTAACTCCTGCTTTTTTCTCATAATCTTCATTCCATGAAGCAGTAACGGTTACCACATCACCATTTGACAGGTCTGAATCCGGTTTCACATCAAAAGTAATACTGTCAATCAAATCCCAGTTACTGCTTCCCATCACATCAGCAAGGTCACTCCAGTCAAGGTCATCAAGAGATTTTACATTTTTAAGTTTCTTTCCCTGTGCCTTGATAACAGCTTCACTGAATCCGGTCTCGTCGAAATCAACATATGCTGTTCCTGCTGTTTCATATCCGTTATACTCTACAGAAATATAATCGTTGATATTTACTTTCTTTTTCTGATTCTTCACTACCACAAGTGCAACAATTGCAACTACTACAACTGCAATGACCGCAATAAGCAATGCCCATAACTGTTTCGTCATCTTAAATGGTTTCTTAGGCGGGCGTGCCTGCTGTGGCTGTCCCTGGAACTGTCCCTGCTGCGGCTGTCCCTGGAACTGTCCCTGCTGTGGTCTTCCCTGGAACTGTCCCTGCTGTGGTCTTCCCTGGAACTGTCCCTGCTGCGGCTGACTCTGGAACTGTCCCTGCTGCGGCTGTCCCTGGAACTGTCCCTGCTGCGGCTGACTCTGGAACTGTCCCTGCTGCGGCTGTCCCTGGAACTGTCCCTGCTGCGGCTGACTCTGGAACTGTCCCTGCTGCGGCTGACTCTGGAACTGTCCCTGCTGCGGCTGTCCCTGTACTGGTGTTTCCTGCTGCGGCTGTTCCTGTACCGGTGCTTCCTGTTCTGCCGGCTGTTCCTGTACCGGTGTTTCCTGCTCTGCCGGCTGTTCCTGTACCGGTGTTTCCTGCTCTGCCGGCTGTTCCTGTACCGGTGCTGCCTGCTCTGCCGGCTGTTCCTGTACCGGTGCTGCCTGCTCTGCCGGCTGTTCCATCTCCCCTTTTAATTTCTGGCCACAATTCGGGCAAAAATCTGCATCATCACCCACTTGTGTGCCACAATTACCACAAAATGCCATTTTCATTTTCCTCCTTCGTTTTACCATGATATGTTACTTGCTTTTATACATTAACAAGTTAAACTATTTCAATTCTACACAATATTTTGTGGTTGGTCAATCAATTTTACCGAGAATTTACACTTTAAATCTTATAATTTTCTTGCACAGGCAAGTGCTAATGCTCCCGGTCCGATATGGCAGGATACATTCAAAGAAAGCGGATCCATCATAATGTCTGTAATCCCAAATTCCGCTTCCACTTCTTTGCGGAATTCCATTGCTGCACTTATATCTCCCGTATATGCAATACAAAGCTGCATCTCGTCCTGACACTCCTTAAAGCGGGATGCATAATCATCTTTTACTGCTTTTATCATAATGCTTTTTGCCTGCTTTACCGTTCTTGCTTTTGCAAAAGCATCCAGCTTTTCACCCTGAATCTGTAATACCGGTTTTAATTTCAACAATGTTCCCAGTGCTGCTGCTGCCGGTGTAATTCTTCCACCTTTTTTCAGATAGTAAAGGGTATCTACCATGATATAAATGCTGGACTGGAATTTTGCATCCTCTAAAATATCTTTAATCTCTTTTCCGCTCTTGCCACTCTCTGCCAGCCTGATTGCATCAAATACGGACTGCTTCTGTGTTACGGAAATTCTCTGATTGTTTACTACAAAAACCCTGCCCTCATACTCTTCATCTGAAGATAATGCTGTTGCTGTCTCACAGGAACTGCTCAATCCACTGGATAAAGGAATGTATACTATTTCATCATATTCTTTTAAAAGCTCATCCCAACGGTCTGTAAGGTCTCCTACTGCCGGCATGGATGTTGAAATCTCTGCTCCATCTGTCAGATGCTCATAAAATGTATCCTGTGTCAGATTGATATCCTCAAACAGTGTTTCACCATTTATAAAAAAAGGCATTGGTAATACGCTAATCCCTAACTGCTGCGCTTCTACCTGACGAATTCCACTGGAACTGTCTGTAAGAATAACTACCTTTCCCATTTTTCTTCCTCCTTGCTGTTCAGACTTCATGTTACACAATGAAATAATTGTAACATATTTTGCAAATCAAAACAACTGCCCCCAAAAAACTAACATCAGGAAAAAAACTGCATAGCAAAACTCCTGACTGCATTATCTGCAGTCAGGAGCTCTCTACACTTACTTTTCAGTAATATATTTTATTTTCTTATTACATCATTCCCATACCTGGGTTTCCTGCCGGCATTGCAGGAGCATCTTCTTTGATATTTGCTACAACAGATTCCGTTGTAAGTAATGTAGATGCTACAGATGTTGCATTCTGCAAAGCACTTCTTGTAACCTTAACCGGGTCAAGGATACCAGCTTCTACCATATCTACATATTCTTCTGTTGCTGCATTAAATCCGATACCAGGAGCGGACTCTTTTACTTTATTAATAATAACTGCACCTTCGAGACCTGCATTTGCGGAAATGTAATACAATGGAGCCTCCAATGCCTTTAAGATAACCTTTGCACCGGTCTTCTCATCACCTTCCAATGTCTCAGCAAGCTTTGCAACCTCTTTGGATGCATGGATGTATGCAGAACCGCCACCTGCGATGATTCCTTCTTCGACTGCTGCTCTTGTTGCATTCAAAGCATCTTCCATACGAAGTTTTGCTTCTTTCATTTCTGTCTCTGTTGCAGCACCAACACGGATAACTGCTACGCCACCTGCCAGTTTTGCAAGTCTTTCCTGTAATTTTTCTTTATCAAATTCAGATGTTGTCTCTTCAAGCTGTGCACGAATCTGGCCGATTCTTGCCTGAATTTCTTCTTTATTTCCTTCACCATCAACGATAACGGTGTTCTCTTTCTTAACCTTAACAGATTTTGCACGGCCAAGCTGTGCCATAGTAACATCTTTTAATTCCAGGCCAACTTCTTCTGAAATCACCTGACCACCGGTAAGGATAGCGATATCTTTTAACATTTCTTTTCTTCTGTCGCCATATCCTGGAGCTTTTACTGCTACTACGTTAAATGTTCCACGCAGTTTATTTACAATCAATGTAGTTAAAGCTTCACCCTCGATATCTTCGGCAATGATAAGAAGTTTGGAACCGGACTGAACAATCTGCTCTAACAGTGAAAGGATTTCCTGAATGTTGCTGATTTTCTTATCGGTAATTAAGATGTACGGTTCATCTAAAACTGCTTCCATCTTATCCATATCTGTGCACATATATGCGGAAATGTATCCACGGTCAAACTGCATACCTTCTACCAGGTCAAGCTCTGTCTGCATGGTCTTGCTCTCTTCAATGGTAATAACACCATCATTGGAAACTTTTTCCATTGCGTCTGCTACCATGTTGCCAACGCTTTCATCACCTGCGGAAATAGATGCAACTTTTGCAATCTGGTCTTTTCCGGTTACTTTAGAAGACATTGCTGCGATTGTTTCAACTGCTTTTTCAGTTGCTTTCTTCATACCACGTCTTAAAACGATTGGGTTTGCACCAGCCTCTAAGTTCTTCATTCCTTCCTGAATCATTGCTTGTGCAAGAACAGTTGCTGTTGTAGTACCATCACCGGCGACGTCATTGGTCTTGGTTGCTACTTCTTTTACAAGCTGTGCGCCCATATTTTCGAATGCATCTTCCAATTCGATTTCTTTTGCAATGGTAACACCATCGTTTGTGATTAATGGAGCTCCATATGATTTATCCAGTACAACGTTTCTTCCTTTTGGTCCGATTGTTACTCTGACTGTATTTGCCAGTTTATCAACTCCAGCCTCTAATGCTGTTCTGGCTTCTGTTCCATATTTGATTTCCTTTGCCATAATTTCTTACCTCTTTCTTCTATTTTCCTATTTTATTATTTGTTTTATTTACCAATTATCAATTCGATTATTCTACTACTGCAAGAATATCATTCTGCTTTACGATGATATATTCTTCGCCATCCAGTTTTACTTCTGTTCCGGCATATTTAGAATAAATAACCTTCTGTCCTTCTTTTACCTGCATGGTAACTTCTTTGCCATCTACCACTCCGCCAGGACCAACTGCGATTACTTCTGCTTCCTGTGGTTTCTCCTGTGCAGCACTTGCTAAGATAATTCCGGATTTGGTTTTTTCCTCTGCTTTTAACTGTTTTAATACAACTCTGTCTGATAATGGTACTAATTTCATGATTCATTGCCTCCTTGATTCGGTCTCTTTGTTTTCTTTCTTTTTTATTAGCACTCATTCAAGCCGAGTGCTAACCGATAGTCATATAATAGTTTCTACGTCTCTTTTTCGCAAGCCTGACCATTTTTTATTTTTCTCTTGTTTCCTTATATTTACTCTTAATATCTCGTTTTTTCTCTCGTTTTCTCACTTTCTGCAATTTGTAACGATTTAATACTTTTTTTAGATTTGTTTATGAAATCAGTCCAAAATGCTCCAATCCCTTATAAATGCCGTCTTCGTGCAATGGTGCTGTGATATAATCCGCTGCTTCTTTTGCTGCTTTGGTACCATTTCCCATGGCAATTCCATGCTGCACATGCTTTAACATTTCCACATCATTGATACTGTCTCCAAATGCATAGGTATCTTCTTTCTCAATACCAAGAAGCTCACAGGTTTTTTCGATGCCGGACGCTTTGGAAAATCCTTTTGGAACAAACTCTGCGCATGCCGCATCATGCACCAGCGGTGTGAAATTCTCTTCCAGATGGGAAAGTACCTTAAGATAAGCATCATCCGGTGTGGAACAGGAAAACTTACTGATTTCCATAATTGCTTCATTTCCCGTTACCGGCAGCAAATCCTCTCCCAATGTCTCTTTTAGTCTCAAGCCATAAGGGTCTTCTTCAAATTCTTCCAGATCCATATACAAATTCTGGCTTCCCTCATATACCGTAGGAATTCCATACTCTTTTAATATATGTATGGTATCCTCTATCAATTCCTGTTCTAATTTTTTATAAAAAAGTGTTTTTCCATCCATCTCTATCCAGGTACCGCAGCCTGCCACAATTCCGTCGAATCCCAGTGCCAGCAATCTTTCATCCTGAATAAATGCTCTGGTTCTTCCGCTGCAGAGAAATGCCAGATGTCCATTTTCCCGCAGCTTCCGGATTGCTTCCTTTGTGCTCTCCGGTATCACAAAATGCTCGTCCCACAATGTTCCATCAATATCAAAAAATACTGCTTTCCTGCTCATTCTCTTTATGTCCTTTCGCTGTTTTCTTCTCGCTCTTTTTGTCACAAGGATTATTTTATGCCCCGGATACAAGATATGTCAACTACGGGAAACACTCTTTGTGATTTTCTCTCGCTGCTAACGTAAATTCAAAAAAGCCGCCTGCCACAGCTCACCTTCCGGCGTCACCATAGTCAGACGACTTTCTTCTATCATTATATTGTAATTTTCATTACTGTACGGAAAGATAAGAATATCCCATCAGACTTTCGTCTACTTCACGGGCTGCTTCTCTTCCTTCACGGATTGCCCATACAACCAGGGACTGTCCACGATGCATATCTCCTGCTGTAAAGACATTTTCCACGTTGGTCTTGTAATGACCGGCTTCTGTTGCCACATTGGTTCTGGCATTTAAGTCTACGCCGAATGCTTTGGCAATGTAATCTTCTGTTCCAAGGAAGCCTGCTGCAATCAGAACCAGATCACAATCTAACTTGCTTTCAGAGCCTGGTACTTCCACCATCTGCATCCGTCCGGTCTTTTCATCCTTTTTGCCCTCTAATTTTACGGTTTTTAATCCGCAGAGCTTACCGTTCTTGTCTTTTAAGAACTCTTTTACGGTTGTCTGGTAAATACGAGGGTCGGAGCCGAACATGGCAATTGCTTCTTCCTGACCGTAGTCTGTCTTGCAGACTCTCGGCCACTCCGGCCATGGATTGTTCTCAGCACGTTCATCCGGTGCCTTTGGCATCATTTCAAGCTGGATGACACTGGCTGCGCCGTGACGGATAGAAGTTCCGACACAGTCATTTCCGGTATCTCCACCACCGATGATAACTACTTTCTTTCCCTTGGCAGAAATATATTTGTTATCTTTAAGCTCGGAATCTAAAAGGCTCTTGGTAGTTGCCTTTAAGAAATCTACTGCAAAGTAAATGCCTTCTGCATCTCTGCCCGGAGCTTTGATGTCTCTTGGATTCTTTGCTCCACAGGCTAAGATGACACGGTCATATTCTTTTAAGAATTTTGCCGGCTTGATGTCTTTTCCAACATTGGCATTGGTAATAAACTCGACACCCTCTTCTTTCATTATATTAATCTTACGGTCAATAACCCATTTTTCCAGCTTCATATTCGGGATTCCATACATCAAAAGTCCACCGACACGGTCATCTCTTTCAAATACGGTAACGGAATGTCCTCTTTTATTCAACTGGTCTGCTGCTGCAAGTCCGGCAGGACCGGAACCGATGATTGCAACCTTCTTTCCGGTACGGACTCTTGGCGGTTTTGCTGCAGCATATCCTTTTTCATAGGCATTTTCAATGATTCCATGCTCATTTGCCTTACAGGTTACCGGGTCTTCCCAGTGTCCACAGGTACAGGCTGCTTCACAAAGTGCCGGACATACTCTTGAGGTAAATTCCGGGAAGTTGTTGGTCTTAGTCAGACGGTTATATGCCTGCTCCCAGTTGTTGGTATACAAAAGGTCATTCCACTCCGGTACCAGATTATGCAGCGGACATCCGCTGGTCATTCCCATGATATTCATACCAGCCTGGCAGAACGGCACGCCGCAGTTCATACAACGTGCTGCCTGTACTCTTTGTTTCTCTTTTGAGAGAGGGGTATGGAACTCGTTAAAGTTCTTGATACGCTCCTTTGGTGCAACCGCTGCTGCATTCTCTCTGTCATATTCCATAAATCCTGTTGGTTTTCCCATTTTGCGTCCCCTCCTTAATTTCTTGTATTCGCATAAAATGCTTCAATCTGTGCCTGTTCGGAAGACAATCCTTTTTCTTCCATCTGAACAATTGCCATTAACATACGGTTATAATCGTATGGAATTACTTTCTTGAACTTCGGCAGATACTCACTGAAGTTATCTAAGATTTCTTTTCCCTTTTCAGAATTGGTCAATGCTACGTGTTCTTTAATCATATCTTTTAATTCCATAACATCATATTTGTTTCCGACTTCTTCTGAGAATACCATTTCCTTATTGATTCTGGTATAAAGGTCGTTGTCCTCATCTAATACATAAGCGATACCACCGCTCATTCCGGCTGCAAAGTTTTTACCAGTCTTACCAAGGATAACCACACGGCCACCGGTCATGTATTCACATCCATGGTCACCGACACCTTCTACTACTGCAGAAGCTCCGGAATTTCGTACGCAGAAACGTTCTCCTGCCACACCACTGATAAATGCTTTACCACTGGTTGCACCGTAAAGTGCTACGTTACCGATGATAATATTTTCATCCTTCTTATATTTCACACCTGCCGGAGCGTAGACAACCAGTTTTCCACCGGAAAGTCCTTTTCCGAAGTAATCGTTGGAATCTCCTACCAGCTCTAAGGTAAGTCCCTTTGGAATGAATGCGCCAAAGCTCTGTCCGCCGGCACCGGTACATTTTACGATAAAGGTATCTTCCTCTAAAGTATCGTCATATTTCTTTGTAATCTCGGAACCAAAGATGGTACCAAAGGAACGGTCTGTATTGCTTACTTCTACATCAATGCTTCTCTTCTGTTTCTTATCCAGTGCAGAAGAAAGCTGTTTTAACAGTACAGTTTCGTCCTTGGTCTTCTCCAGTTCGAAATCGTATACATGTTTTGGATCAAATGTAACTTTCTCCTTTGGTCCTGCAAACGGGTTATTCAAAATCTTGGAAAGGTCGATTTCTTTTTCCCGGTCTGTCAAATCCTCTCTTACCCGGAGAAGGTCACTTCTTCCTACCATTTCATCAATGGTACGGCAGCCTAACTTCGCCATGATTTCTCTTAATTCTTCTGCAATAAACCGCATGAAGTTCTCTACATATTCCGGTTTTCCCGCGAAACGTTTCCGAAGCTCCGGATTCTGTGTTGCGATTCCGGCAGGGCAGGTATCCAGATTACATACACGCATCATCACGCATCCCATGGTTACCAGCGGTGCAGTTGCAAATCCGTACTCTTCTGCTCCAAGCAATGCAGCAATTGCTACATCACGGCCGCTCATCAGCTTACCATCTGTCTCGATTCTTACCTTATTACGAAGTCCGTTCATAATCAGAGTCTGGTGTGTCTCTGCAAGTCCAAGTTCCCAAGGAAGTCCTGCATTATGGATAGAACTGCTTGGTGCTGCACCGGTACCACCGTCATATCCGGAAATCAATACCACCTGTGCACCCGCTTTGGCAACACCGGCTGCGACTGTACCCACACCTGCTTCTGATACCAGTTTTACGGAAATTCTTGCATCACGGTTGGCATTCTTCAAATCGTAAATTAACTGCTCCAAATCCTCGATGGAGTAGATATCATGATGAGGTGGCGGTGAAATCAAGGATACACCCGGTGTGGAAAGTCTTGTCTTTGCAATCCAAGGATATACTTTCTTGCCCGGAAGGTGTCCACCTTCACCAGGTTTTGCACCCTGTGCCATCTTAATCTGAATCTCTTCTGCACTGACTAAGTAACGGCTGGTTACACCAAACCGGCCGGACGCTACCTGCTTGATTGCAGAACATCTGTCCAGACTTGTATGCTTGCTTGCGATACGGTCCGGATCTTCTCCACCCTCACCGGTATTGGATTTACCATGTAAATGGTTCATGGCAATTGCCAGTGTTTCATGGGCTTCCTTGGAAATAGAACCATAGGACATCGCACCTGTTTTAAATCTTGTTACAATAGAATCTACGCTTTCTACTTCTTCAATCGGAACACCTTTTTTCGGGAAATTGAAATCCATCAGTCCACGAATATTGGCATCACGCTCTTCGCTGTTTACAAGGTCTGTGTACTGTTTGAAAAGGTTGTAATCTCCACGTTTGGTTGATTCCTGTAAAAGGTGGATGGTTGCCGGATTATAAAGGTGAACATCTGCGCCACTTCTCATCTTGTGACGTCCCTTGCTGTCTAAAGTAAGGTCTGTCTCTAATCCCAATGGATCATAGGCTGCAGAATGCAGAGTATCTACATCTTTTGCAATGTCTTCCAGTGTAATTCCACCGATACGGCTTACGGTATTTGTGAAATATTTATCAATTACTGCGGAGTCAATACCAATTGCCTCAAAAATCTTAGAACCCTGATAAGACTGAATGGTTGAAATACCCATTTTGGAAGCAATTTTTACGATACCACTGATAATTGCCTGATTGTAATCATGGATTGCTGCATAGTAATCCTTGTCTAACATATGCTCGTCTACTAACTGCTTTACGGTATCCTGTGCCAGATATGGGTTGATTGCACAGGCACCATAACCAAGCAATGTTGCAAAATGATGTACTTCTCTTGGTTCACCGGATTCCAGAATCATGGCAACTGCAGTTCTCTTCTTGGTCTTTACCAGATGCTGCTGCAAACCGGATACTGCCAGAAGAGATGGGATTGCCACATGGTTCTCATCAATGCCACGGTCGGAAAGAATCAGGATATTTGCACCGTCACGGTATGCACGGTCTGCTTCTACAAACAGATGATCCAATGCTTTTTCCAGGCTTGTATTCTTATAATATGTAGTAGGAAGAACCACAACCTTGAATCCTTCTACTTTCATATTTTTAATTTTCATCAGATCTGTGTTGGTAAGAATCGGGTTATCTACCTTTAATACCTGACAGTTAATCGCCTTTTCTTCCAGCAGGTTACCATCTTCTCCGATATATACGGTAGTGGATGTAACCACTTTCTCACGAATGGAATCAATTGGCGGGTTTGTTACCTGTGCAAATAACTGTTTGAAATAATTAAACAGTGGCTGATGGTCTCCTGCCAGTGCTGCCAGCGGAGTATCAATACCCATTGCAGAAGTTCCTTCTCCTCCGTTTAATGCCATCGGAAGGATTGCTTCACGCAGTGATTCGTAAGTATAACCGAATGCTTTCTGCATTCTCTGACGCTCTTCTTTGGTATATTCCGGAACACGCTGATTTGGAATCTTTAAATCCTCCAGTTTAATCAGGTTACGGTCAAGCCATTCACCATAAGGCTGTTTGCTTGCGTAATACTCTTTTAATTCATCATCATCGATGACTCTTCCCTGGATGGTATCTACTAAGAGCATTTTACCCGGACGAAGTCTTTCTTTTACAACAATCTTGGTCGGATCAATATCAAGTACTCCGACCTCGGAAGAAAGAATCAGCTGGTCATCATCGGTAATATAATATCTGGAAGGTCTTAATCCATTACGGTCAAGAACAGCTCCCATGACATCTCCATCTGAGAAAAGAATGGAGGCTGGTCCATCCCACGGCTCCATCATGGTTGCATAGTACTGATAGAAGTCTTTCTTCTTCTGGGACATGGTATTGTTATTTGCCCATGGCTCCGGAATCATAATCATAACTGCCAGTGGTAAATCCATTCCACTCATTACTAAGAACTCTAAGGTATTATCTAACATTGCTGAGTCAGAACCTTCGGAATTAATAACCGGAAGGACTTTCTGCAGTTCCCCTTTCAGTTCTTCGGACTCCATGGTTTCTTCACGGGCAAGCATCTTATCTGCATTACCTTTGATGGTATTAATCTCTCCGTTATGTACAATGAAACGGTTCGGATGTGCTCTCTCCCAGCTTGGATTGGTGTTGGTTGAGAATCTGGAGTGTACGGTTGCGATTGCAGATTCATAATCTTTATCCTGAAGGTCTGCAAAGAACTGACGCAACTGGTCTACTAAAAACATTCCCTTATATACGATGGTTCGGCTGGAAAGGGATACTACATAAGTGTCATCATTGGACTGCTCGAATACCCGTCTTGCCACATACAGCCGGCGGTCAAAATCAAGTCCCTTGGCTACTTCAGCTGGGCGTCTTACAAATCCCTGCATGATATATGGCATACAGTCTACTGCTTTCTGTCCCAGTTTATCCGGGTCAGTCGGAACTTTTCTCCATCCTAAGAATTTCATTCCTTCCTTTTCTACGATAACCTCAAACATTTTCTTTGCCTGATTCCGTTTCAGCTCATCCTGTGGGAAGAAAAACATTCCGACACCGTAATCTCTTTCTTCACCAAGTTCAATTCCTGATTCCTTTGCTACTTTGGAGAAAAATTTGTGTGATACCTGAAGCAGAATACCAACACCGTCACCGGTTTTTCCTTCTGCATCCTTACCAGCTCTGTGCTTTAAGTTCTCTACGATTTTTAAAGCATTTTCTACCGTCGCATGGGATTTGATACCTTTGATGTTTACCACAGCTCCGATACCGCAGTTATCATGTTCAAAATTTGGATTATACATACCCTGTGCTACTGCTGTACTTTCATTCCACTGTTCTGTCATAATCGTTCCCTTTCTGCTTTCTCTTTATTTTCTGTCTTACTTTGTTACCTGCACTCTGCTGCTTTAAAGTGCTTTTATTTTCTGAACTAAGTTTACACCCGGCGTAATATACTTTGCAATAGTTTTTTTCTTGCTATTGTCTGATTATTAGACAATTCATTTTATATTCTTTTATTGTATTTATATTTATCATTTTTTTGCATATAAAAAAAGCTTATGAAAACAATTCAACGTGTTTTTTGTTGAAAATATTTTTTCATAAGCCTTTTGAATTTGCCTGTTATTTTAAATTGTGTTTGAATTGTTTCTCAGTTGTACTGGGATTTCTTGGGAAGGTTTTGAGTGTATCTGCCTTTTCATCGAATACGGATATTACATAAGGACTGTAAGGGGCACTGGGAATTTCGATATACTTTTTTGCCTATCCGGCAACCGGTGCAAATTCACATCCATGTTCATATGCACCTCGCCGGCACATCCCTGTGCCAGCGTTGCCAGTATATCAAACGAAATTCCAAGTGCCCCTAACAGCCCTTATTATATATCTGTATTTCGATGAAAAGGCAAATAAGCATCAATATCCATAAGATTTACCATGTTTTTAATACCCTTATCGCTTTCATATCGCGGTCCACCATATCCATAGTAGGCTACTGCTGAAAGCAATGCATCATTGGATACCGAAGCGGTATATTGTCCATTGCTCGGATTTGCTTTACTTGGTTCCAAGCAATAAACTACGGTTCCATCCGAAAGACTATACTGGTGTGTCTGATAACCATTGTAGTTAATCGTCTTTCCTACGGTTAAATCTACATTAAAATCATAGTTTCCAGAACTATAAGTCTTAACCATCAGCCCTTCATCGGCACTGGTTAACGCTGCCTGTTCTTCTGCATGCTTCTGATTCTCTTCTTCTGCCCTGCGTACCAGTTCATCAAAGTTATCAGAAAGAATTGATTCTTCCTGTTCCAGTAAACTCTCCGCAAACGCAGTCAGCGGACTGGCTGCCATACAGAAACATAATGCTGCAGCCATGAACGCTTTTAATTTCTGTTTTACTTTAAATCTCTTCATACTTTCTGTTTTCCTCCTTCCATCTGCTAAAAGAAAGCATATCCTTGTGAAAATACTTTTCACAAGATGTTACGGTATTCGTCAAAGTCCTATACAAGTACAGACTTTTCCTCATTACACGCACAAAAAAAGAACCGATATCATTATCAGTTCCCAGTTGCCTTTATATTTTGTTTTCTATCCTCCCTTCCACTAAACTATATGTACCGAATTCCGGTACAAGTATCTATAAAAAAAGGACTCAAAGTGAACTTACCTTGAATCCTTCTCTTACCATCTTTATACAAAATTTATCTCATTAATTAATGGATATACCAGAACCTACCGGTCCGATTTCTCCACATTCACTGCACTGTGCATAAGGTGCCACATCCTGTACCCATACCTGCTTTGTTTCCGCATCATGGTGTTGTGTTCCCGTTTGAACTTGTACCCAATCTGTATGATATCCTCCACAATCCAGTCCATTTTTTATTGCATTTTTAAAATGACCAGTTGGGTCATCCGTTATATCTGCTCCACACTGATTGCAAATATCTCTAGCCTGCATCTCATATACCGGCTCGTCCCATGCTTCCTTAACAACCTGTGTCTCATAATGACCGCTGCCCTCATGCAGCACCCAGGTATGAACATGTGCCGGAGCTACACTATTGTCAGAAGTATTGGTGTTATTGCTGCTTCCAGTTGTTCCACCGGCATTACTGGTCGTTGTTCCGGCTGATGCAGTGCTGCCTGCACTTGCCTTATTGCCGGAATTGCTGTTGCTCTTATTTGATTTGCTTGTATTATTGTCAGATGGCTGTGCTGCAGTATTCTCTGCACTGGAAGTATTACTCTCCAGTTTTCCAGTGGTCTCCTGCTCTGCTGCTTCCTCTATTACCGGCTCTTCTGTCTCTGTAACTTCTTCTACTTCTTCGGTTTCCGGCTCTTCTGTTTCTGCCACTTCTTCAGCAGCTTCTGTATTTATAATAGTTTCTTTATCTGCGGTCGTATCTTTTTTCCCGCCACAGGCTGCCATACTTACTGTTATTATCAACATTGTTGCAATCATCGCTAATCTTTTCTTCATAATGATTTCCTCCCATCAGCTTTTCTTTTTTTGTCAATTATAATATAACAAACTCTACAGCTTAACCATATTGTCGATTGCCTCTTCCACCGCAGCATTTAAACTTTTTCCATGCTCCATAGCATAGATTGCAATAGTTCTATGCAATTCCGGACTAATTCTTACATTAAAAGTCCCCTTATAAGGTTGCTCTGGCTCAATATTTCTCTCCTTACAATCCTCAAGATATTCATCCACTGCATTATGGAAATCCTGCTCTAATTCCTTTACGGATGCCCCTTCATAGGAAATCAGCGATTTAATACCGATTACTTTACCAAATAAGCAATTATCTTCTTTCGAAAACTCTACTGTACCATTATAATTTTTGTATGATAGTAAGTCACTCATAATACGCCATCCTTTCTTAGTTTTTCAATCACCTGGTCTAAAATATAGTGTTTTAATGTCCCATTAGGATGAGGTCTATGAAAATTTATCACTTCATTAGAACCATCCTTTATAAATTTTACCCCTGAACCAGTGCCTCCCTGTTTTAATTCATATCCCAAATAGGAAAGTAATGATACCATTTCATCAAAGGTAAAATCTTTTGGCTTCTGCAAAAGTTTCTCTAATAATTTATCCTTTCTGCTCATAAATTTCTTCTCCTTTTATATTATACTCCCTGCTCACAGCAGATGCAACTAAAATTAGTTGCGCTCACATATATACCTTTTATACCTTGCCATTAAAAACATTCTGTTCTGACATCATCCCAGCAAAACTCTGGATGTATTCTTTTCTGATGTTCATCTATTTCACATATTCTTAAATAGATTTTATTACGTACCTCGGCTATAAGTGTATTAATATTCTTTTCTAATGGATATTTGTTTTGCGTATCCGAAAGATATGCTGTTTCGTTATTAAATATCGGGCAATATATATAACATCCATCCTCTTTCCGAATTAACGAAATATCGAAAAAATTTCGGTTCACATTTAATGTATAAATATTTAATTCCAATAAAAAAGTTAAATACTTTCCAAAATCATCCAATCTTGTAATACTTTTTACATCATCCACAAATTTTTCTATTCTATTGAACCTCTGCAACATCTTTCCCCGGTTCTTCATACTTAGAAAGTCTCTTTTCCAACTCCTTTACTCTTTTCTCAAGATGAAGTATATAACTCATCATTTCCGGAATATATGGAGCTGGCGTATTTTCTTTCTGTTCCCATTTTTGATACGTTCTTGTTGGTATTCCAAAGTATGCGGCAAACCGGCTCTGACTTAATCCTGTTTTCTTTCTCATCTTTGTTATCTCCACCAGTATTGTATCTTCTTTCATAATATAGTGTACCTTCCAGTCCTATTATTTTTTCTATCTAGACTATACCCTATTAGGGTACAGTCGTCAACAAGCAATCCAGGATAGTTGTCATATCTATCAGCGAATACCTTCTACCTTTTTAGCTTCTCATGTTTCCAGTTTCTCTCCATTTTTTCAAAAAAAATTCCCCTTAAGCAGACTAAGAACATTTACCTTATCTACCAAAGGGGAATTTTATCAAAATTAGATTCCTTTTATTTTTACAATTATCCAATTAACCAGAACTTACTTCTTGCGTTCACTACGGAAAGCCAGCAGCAATAACACCACAATCAGCCCGCTCTCCACCACGGTGCATATGACGCTTCCCGTCATGGATGCATCCATGAAATGAAACAGCTTTGTCTCGCTTCGAAGTACCGATACCAGATTCGTTACCATATGGGCTGCCATGGCTGCGCCAAGCCCTTCCTGTTCCATGATGACTGCCAGCAAGAGTCCTACCGCTGTGGCATAAAGGAACTGCACCAGATTAAAATGCATGGCTCCAAATATTACTGCCGATAATACAACTGCCGCCTTCACTCCCAAGAATGTTTTCAACCGCTGGTATACAATGCCGCGGTAAAGAAGTTCCTCTAAGAACGGAATTATGATACAGGTTCCAAGTATTTCCAATGCCAGGCTGCTGCCGTAAAATGCAGCACTTACTTCCTGATAGCTCTGCGATGTTTCTTTTAAGCCGGTATATCCGATAAGATTATTTAACACTACGCCAAATAAGCCTGCGGCTGCTGCAAATAAAATGGTTCGTGGCAGATTTGCCATTTTCCCGCCATCCTCTTTCCGATAGAATGCATAGATAAAGGGAAATGCAATCACCGTTGCAATAATCTGATAAATCATATAATTTTCATTGGTCATTGTATGCATGAGATTTAACACAAACATCACAACATTTGTTACTACAAAATAAATACCGATGGGATAAATCACTTCCCAGATGCGAAGTAGCTTATAATCTTTCAATATATTCTGCCGCCTCCTCGATACTGTCACAGATTGCCTTTGCACCAGCCTCCTGCAACTCTTCTTTCGTTCCGAATCCATAAGTGATACCGATGCAGTCCATATGTGCTTCTTTGGCTCCTGACACATCAAATCTGGTATCTCCAATCAATACTGCTTCGGTGGTATCATAAATATGCATCCGCTTTATCGTTTCCTGCAGCACCTCATATTTGCTGTCTATTCTGCCATCCATTGTGGCTCCCACCACTTCATCAAAATAGGAGAGGATGTGGAAATGCTCCAAAATACGCCGGCAGGATTCTTCCGGCTTGCTGGATGCCAGTCCGATACGATAGCCTTTTCGCTTGAGAGATTTCAAAGCATCCTCAACGCCATCAAAAAGGCTGCATTCAAAGATACCGGTTGGATGATAGCGTTCCCGGTACTTGGCTACTGCCGCTACTGCGGTCTCTTCATCCATGCCATAATGTTCCATAAAAGTATTTTTAAGTGGCGGTCCGATAAAGAATTCAAGCTTATCTGCATCCGGTTCGTCAATACCATATGCCTTTAGGGCATACTGGGCACACTTTGTTATTCCTTCCTTGGAGTTGGTAATGGTTCCATCCAAATCAAATAAAACAATGTCTTTTCTGCCCTTCAGTTCCTGTTTCATCTGAAGCACCGTCTTTTTTAACACCGGATGCCAGAGATACGGTGCGATTTCACACAGCGGTTCTAACACAAACAGGCGGTTTGCCATATCAATATGCGGAATCGTAAGTTCCGGGGTAGATATCACTTCATCATCATAAAATAAAATATCAAGGTCTATCGTTCTTGAGCCCCAGCGCATCTTACGCTCCCGGTTGCCATGAGCTTCTATGGCATGAAGCTTCTCCAATAATTCTTCCGGTGTATACAGGGTTCGAAGTTCCAGACATCCATTAAAAAATGCACCTTCTGCCACGCCGCCATAAGGTTCTGTCTCGAGGATATCAGATACCTTTCCTACCTTGCAGTCTTCTAAGTTCCGCAGTTCTTCAATGGCATCTTCAATATATTTTCTCCGGTCGCCCATATTGGAACCAAAGGCAAGATATACCTTATGCCAGCCCCGTTCTATTTCCACTGCCACATCTGATAAAGGCAGTCCCACCGGAGCCCATGGTTTATGTATGGAAAATTTTAATTTCTGAATCAACGGAAAATGCAATAACACTGCCCGTGCTGTCTGCTCTGCTGCAGCTTCAATCAGCTTATAGGTATGTGTCGTCAGAAATTCTGTTACAAAATGGCTGACTTCTCCATAATTTACCGATTCTGTCAAATCATCCGAATATCCTGCTTTTCTGGTTGGTAAATAAAGTTCCATATTGATTAGAAACTTCTGTCCAAGCTTTGTCTCCTCCGGAAACACTCCATGATTTGCAAATAGCTCAAGATTTTCTATGATAATCTTATCCATGTAATCCTCCATCCCTGATTGCTTCTGCCATCTTAATTGCCTCTGCATTGGCACGCACATTGTGTACGCGGACAAATCCGCAATGTGCCCATACGGCATAAGCACTGGTTACTGCTGTGGCTGTATCGCGTTCCTTTGCCGGAACATCCAGTGTCAGACCGATTACTGACTTCCGGGATGTGCCAAGCAGCACCGGATAGCCCAGTTCATTCAGTTCTCCCACGCATCGGATAGCTTCTAAATTATTCTCATAAGTCTTGCCAAATCCTACACCCGGGTCTGTCATAATACCATCTTCACGAATCCCCGCTTCCTTTGCAAGACGTAATGTTTCCCGTAAATCATTTTTCATATCTTCCATAAAGTTCTTATAATCTGCTTCGTTGCGGTTGTGCATCAGACAGCATGCGGCATCATATTTTGCAATCACGCCAGCCATTTTATCATCTGCTTTCAGTCCCCAGATGTCATTTAAAAGATGTGCTCCTGCCGCAAGGTTAGCCTCTGCCACCTTACTTTTATAGGTATCTACGGAAACCGGCACATCAAAACGGCTTACAATTGCTTCTACCACCGGAACAGTACGCTCAATTTCTTCTTCATCAGAAATCTTTGTATAACCCGGTCTTGTGGATTCTCCACCCACATCGATGATATCTGCTCCCTGTTCCATCATTTCTTCTACATGCTTTAATGCAAGGTCTAACTGGTTATAACTTCCCCCATCCGAAAAAGAATCCGGTGTTACATTTAAGATTCCCATTACATAAGTATGATTTGCTGTGTCAAATGTCCGATTGCCTATTCTCATTGTTCTTCTCCTTTTATGCTGTCTGTAGAACCTGCTACCAACAGCTTCTTGCGGATGCCTGGCAGCTTAAAACCAGGTCTCCGGTTTATTTTTCTCTTCTTCACTCCACTTGCAGCTGTCTGCTGCTTCACAGGCAAAGCACATACGGGATGCCTTATCCGCCCATTTCATAAGCTGTGTAAATGCTGTCTGCCATAATTTCTCCCCGTGCAGCTCACTGCAGGTCTCCCTGCGGTGAGCCAGAATTGCCTGGCAGATGATAGCTCCTTTTTCCTTCGGATAGCCTATAGTCGCAAAAATCTCTCCTGCAAATTCGGCAGATGCCGCTGCATGAGAGATTCCCTGTTCATATTCTTTCATACGACCGATATCATGAAGCAGGGCATAAAGATATATCATCTCTTCATCCAAACCAAGCTGCTCCTTTAAATTGCGAATCTGTGCCAGCCGTGCCACATCCATAAAATGTACCATATTATGTCTGCAATAGATTCTGTCCGCTTCCAGACGGGCAATTTTCTTTACGTTTTCCCGGTATTGCTCCTGATGCAAAAGTCTTACTACATATTCCATTTCATCACCATATCTAACGCACCATCTGGAAAAATTTATTTACCAGACGCTCATCCTCATTAAAGATTCCACGGGTCACATAAGTAACCGTCCTGCTGCCCGGCTTCTTAATACCACGCATCGTCATACACATATGCTCTGCTTCCATCATGACCATGACACCCTTCGGCTTTAACTGCTCCATCAGTGCATCTGCCACCTGTGCCGTAAGCTGCTCCTGAATCTGAAGCCGTCTTGCATAGATTTCCACGGTTCTTGCCAGCTTGCTGATGCCGACTACTTCTCCATTTGGAATATAAGCAACGTGGGCTTTTCCATAAAATGGAAGCATATGATGCTCACAGGTAGAATAAAAAGTAATATCCTTTTCTACTACCATCTCATTGTTGCTGGCATGAAATCTTTTCTTTAAAGGCTCTGCGGCATCCATGTCCATTCCGCCAAAGATTTCTTCATACATCCGTGCAATACGATCCGGAGTCTCAAGTAAGCCCTCCCGGTTCACATCTTCGCCAATGCCTTCTAATATCAGCCGTACTCCTGCTTCCACTTTCTCTTTATCTATCATTCTTCTGTCCTTCCCGATACTGTATGACAGCCTGCTTTGCCTCTGCAAGATATGACAAGGAGCCAAATATCAGCACCACATCTTCTCCCGAGCTCTCAGCAATTGCATGTCTTACCGCATCTTCAATCAAAGGTTCTGTTATTACTGCTTGATAGCCTGCTGCCTTCGCTTCCTCCGCCAGCTTCTCTGCCGGAAGTGCCCTGCCATTATGCGGCGTTACCGCATATACAGTTTCCGAATAAGGACGCATTATCTTTAAAATCTTCTCATGTGCCTTATCAGCAAGCACCCCTATTATATAGGTTATCTTACGATTTGTAAAACAGTTTTCCAGCGTTTTTGCAAGTTGCAGTGCTGCGCCCTCATTATGGGCACCATCCAGAATGCATAATGGTTCCTCTAAAACACGTTCAAAGCGCCCATTCCAGCAGACCTTCTGAAAGCCATTTTGTATCACAGATAAGGTAAACTGCGGAAATGTTTTCTCTTTCAATACTTCTATTACTTTAAGCGCACAGGCTGCATTGGCTGCCTGATAGGCTCCGGTCAGCGGAAGCTTTATCTTCCACTGTGAATTGTCTTCTCTTACATAATCAAACTGCATTCCATTCATATCATACAAAAGATTTCTTATGGCATCCTTCCTCGGCTGGTACAGCTGTGTTTTAAGCCGCTCTGCCTCCTTGACAAGAACCTCTTTCACAGCATCTTCCTGCCAGGCAGATACCACCGGGCAGTTCTCTTTTATGATTCCAGCCTTTGCAGATGCAATCTCTGATAACGTATTTCCCAGGAACTGCATATGATCCATGCTGATAGAAGTAATGACACTGCAAATGGGATGGGTAATCAGATTGGTTGCGTCCTCTCTTCCACCCATGCCGGTTTCCAATAACACCACATCACAGGCTTCTTCTTTAAAATATAAAAACGCTGCTGCAGTCTCTACCTCAAAGGAGGTCGGATGCGGAAGTCCTTTTTCTGTCAGTGTAAGACAGGCTGTCTTTACTTTTTCCATCAAGGCGGCGTATGCTTCTTCGGAAACTGCTTTTCCGTTTATCTGCCAGATTTCCCGATAAGAAAAGACTGCCGGGGAACTATATCTGCCTACCTTTAAGCCGGCTTCTTCCAATACTGCCTGAAGCATTGCTCCAACGGAACCTTTTCCGTTAGTTCCTGCAATGTGAATAATAGATAAGTCTTCCTGCACATTGCCCAATTCTTTCATCAGTGCCCGGATACTGTCCAGTCCTAATATACTGCCATATTTTTTTGTTTCTTCTACAAATGCAAGTGCCTGCTGATATGTCAATTTATTTCTTTACTCCTTTGGTTGCACGGTTTCCAATATGAAGCCGGTTCAATGCAATTTCTTTATCTTTTACCATGACCACTGGCGGTTCTTCCTCACCCAGTGCATAGATGTTGGTCAGTTCATCCCCTGCTGCAAGCTTCATTCCGCAGACTCCGATTGCCCCCTTCTTCTTCTCAGGAATCGTATCTGCTGCGATCCTAAGGAACATGTCCTTTGCCGACTGCATAACAATCGTCATATTTTCTTCTACCGGTGCTACGAATATAACTGCATCATCATCTGCAAGCTTCGTGGCAGCTGTGGTACGTTTTGCTACGTCAAATTCTTTTCCATCCACCTGTTTTAACATGGCTGTCTTCGTTCCAAATAAAAGCTTCTGCGTACACAGTGCTGCCAGATCCGTGATATAAATCAACTGCTCTTTAGAGCTGTCATAATTACTTACATTATCAATCGGCTGTCCCTTGTCACGGAATTTTCCAAACGGCAAATCGACTACCTTCAGCAGATGCATCTGTCCGGTATTGGTAAAGATGCAGATTTTTCCGGTATTCATACAATGAAGTACATAACGGTTCTCGCTGTCTGCTGCTTCTTTATTACGCTCATAAGCCGCCACATCAATGGTTTTCGCATAGCCAAAACGATCCATCAGGAAGACCACTTCCATCTCTTCCATCTTCTTTTCTTCATAAACGGCAGCTTCCACATTGTCGATACGGGTACGGCGTTCTCTGGAATAGTTTTTCTTAAGACCATCTAATTCCTTCATAATTACCTTCGCCATTGTACTGCGGTTGGTAAGAATATCTTCGTATTCTGCGATATTCTTTAATGTGGTATTATGCTCATCCATCAATGCTTCCACTTCCAGACCAATCAGCTTATAGAGGCGCATCTCTAAAATTGCTGTTGCCTGACGTTCTGTAAAGTTTAACTTCGAAGCTTTCTTTTCGGATTCTTTCGTTTTGAATTTAATATTCTCTGTCACACCATTCATCAGGCAGTTTTTCGCATCCTTGATATTACGGCTTCCTCTTAAGATTTCAATAATTAAATCAATGACATCGCAGGCACGGATTAATCCTTCCTGAATCTCTTTCTTGTCCAGTTCCTTTGCCAGTAAAGTCTTATATTTTCTGGTAGCAAGCTCATACTGGAACTTTACATGGTGACGGATAATCGGAACCAGTCCCAGAGTCTCCGGTCTTCCGTCTGCTACTGCCAACATATTGACACCAAAGGTATCCTCTAATTTCGTCTTCTTATAAAGAAGATTGCAAAGGTTCTGTGCATCTGCTCCTTTTCGAAGTTCGATAACAATGCGGATTCCCTCCTTGGATGACTGATTGGAAATATCCACAATATCATTTGTCTTCTTGGTCTCAACCAGACTGTAGACATCATTTAAGAATTTTCCAATATTGGCTCCAATCATGGTGTATGGAATTTCCGTAATAATCAGGCGCTCTTTTCCGCCTTTTACTGCTTCAATTTCTACTTTTCCACGAACCTTAATCTTACCGATTCCAGTCTCATAAATGGAAAGCAGTTCGTCCTGGTTGGTCACAATTCCGCCCGTCGGGAAATCCGGTCCCTTGATGTATTTCATCATCTCTTCCGTTGTAATATCCGGATTCTTCATATATGCTTTGACACCATCAATGACTTCGCCAAAATTATGTGGTGGAATGCTGGTTGCCATACCAACGGCAATACCTTCTGCTCCGTTTACCAAAAGGTTTGGCACCTTTACCGGAAGTACTTCCGGTTCTTTTTCTGTCTCGTCAAAGTTTGGCACAAAATCTACTACATCTTTATCTAAATCTGCCAGATACGCTTCCTGGGTAATCTTCTGCAGACGCGCCTCGGTATATCGCATCGCAGCCGCTCCGTCTCCTTCAATGGAACCAAAGTTACCATGACCATCTACCAGTGGCAGTCCCTTCTTAAATTCCTGTGCCATTACCACCAGTGCATCATAAATGGAGCTGTCACCATGCGGATGATATTTACCCATGGTATCTCCCACGATACGGGCACATTTACGATAAGGTTTATCATAACGGATGCCAAGTTCGTGCATATCATAAAGTGTTCTTCGCTGTACCGGCTTCAGACCATCTCTGACATCCGGCAATGCTCTTGCGATAATAACGCTCATGGCATAATCGATATAAGATTTCTGCATTACTTCCGAATACTCGGTGCGGATAATCTGTTCTTTCGTTTCCATAATCTATCCAATTCCTTCCTGATTTTCTGCTTCTATCATTTCCCATACATCCATAAAAATATGCTGTCAGCAATTCCTTACGGATTCATAGAAATTTATATGTCAAGTTCTGCATCCTTTGCATTATCATAGATGAATTTACGACGCGGCGGTACATCCGTTCCCATCAGCATCTCTGTTACATCCGATGCCATTCTGGCATCTTCGATTTCTACCTGTTTTAACATTCTTGTTTCCGGATTTAAGGTTGTCTCCCAAAGCTGCTGTGCGTCCATCTCTCCAAGACCTTTGTAACGCTGCAGTGTAAAGGAGCCTTTGTGTGTCTTACGATAGCGGGCAAGGGCTGCATCATCATAAAGATATTCCTCTTCTCCCTTAGTTGGCATCGCTTTATACAAAGGCGGCATCGCAATATAGACATGTCCTTCGTAAATCAGTTCCGGCATAAACCGGTAAAACAAAGTCAGAAGCAGCGTTGAAATATGTGCTCCATCCACATCCGCATCTGCCATGATAATTATCTTATCATAACGAAGCTTGCTGATATCAAAGTCATTTCCATATCCTTCGGAAAATCCGCAGCCAAATGCATAAATCATAGTTTTTATCTCTGCATTAGCCAATACTTTATCAATACTTGCTTTCTCTACATTTAATATCTTTCCACGAATCGGAAGAATCGCCTGGAACATTCGGTTTCTTGCAGTCTTAGCAGAACCACCCGCAGAATCTCCCTCCACGATAAAGATTTCACATTTGGAGGCATCACGGCTTTCGCAGTTGGCCAGTTTTCCATTGGAATCAAAGGAGAATTTCTGCTTGGTTAAAAGATTGGTTTTCGCTTTCTCTTCTGTCTTACGGATTTTTGCTGCTTTTTCTGCACATCCGATAATTGCCTTTAAAGTATCCAGGTTACGGTCAAAGTACATCTGAATTTCATCATTGGTTACTTTTCCGGTGGCTCTTGCCGCATCCTGGTTATCAAGCTTGGTTTTCGTCTGCCCCTCAAATCTTGGGTCCGGATGTTTCACGGAAATAACGGCAGTCATTCCATTTCTTACATCTGTTCCGGTAAAGTTTGCATCCTTTTCTTTTAAGATGCCAAGCTCTCTTGCATAGGAATTAATCACCTGGGTAAAAGTTGTCTTAAAACCGGTCAGATGGGTTCCGCCCTCTGCATTGTAAATATTATTACAGAAGCCCAGCACATTCTCATGGAATTCTGTTGTATACTGGAATGCCACTTCAACAGAAATGCCCTCAGATTCTCCTTTATAATAAATGACATCATGGAGACATTCATTATTCTGATTCATCTCTTTTACAAATCCAATGATTCCATCCGGCTCATGATATTCAATATGTTCTACTTCTTCCCCACGTCTATCTTCATAAATAATAGTTAAAGCAGGATTTAAATATGCAGTCTCATGGAGACGGCTCTTTACTTCATCCTCTTTAAATCTTGTCTTTTCAAAGATTTCCGGATCCGGCAGGAAATTAATCTTTGTTCCGGTCTTTTTCGTCTTTCCAATTGTCGGCAGCAGTCCGTTTACCAGCTCTACCGTTGGCACGCCACGCTCATAGCGGTCATGATGCACATAACCATCTCTGCTTATTTCTACATCCATATAAGTAGAAAGTGCATTTACAACGGAGGAACCTACTCCATGAAGACCACCGCTGGTCTTATATGCTGCATTATCAAACTTTCCGCCGGCATGCAGAGTAGAAAATACCACACGGGCTGCCGATACGCCCTTCTTATGCATTCCCACCGGAATTCCCCGTCCGTTATCTTCTACGGTACAGGAGCCATCTGCCTCTAATGTAACACGGATGGTATCACATACACCAGCAAGATGCTCATCTACCGAGTTATCCACGATTTCATATATTAAATGGTTCAATCCTTTTCTTGAGACGCTTCCAATATACATTCCCGGTCTCTTCCGGACAGCTTCCAGTCCTTCCAGTACGGAAATACTGCTTGCATCATATGTTTCCTGTTTTGCCATTGTTCCATTCCTTTCTTTCTAAAAACTGCTTCAAAAGAAGCCCTGCGGCTAGTATAACACATGGAGATTTTTTTGGCAAACATGTGTTTTCTATTTTGTTTGATCAGGAAGGAAATGGGCTTCTCATATATTTTATTTGGCAAATTGGTCAAAAGCATATCTATTTGTTCCACTGTATGCAAATAAGATGTTCTAAATGTACCTGATTAAATATAGAAATATCACGCAACCGTCCTAAACGAGCCATCCGGGCTCTTTAGGACTCATTCTGACATCCATGTCAGAATGTTGCTGTATCATGGCAGGTACATTAAGAACTTCTAATTTGCTTCCAAAGTCACAAATAGATATGTTTTTGTACAATTTTGCCATATCCAAAATTTGATTTCTCCATTTGGCACCTGATCTTTCAAAAAAAACAACTACCGGGTGAACCGGTAGTTGTCTGAAATCTCTTTTATAAAATTGTCCTGTCTTATTTAATTGAACAGATTCTTAAAGAAATCTGCAATAGAGGAAAACAGGTTGGAGAAAAAGCTTCCTATCTTATCAAAGATGCCGTCTGCACCAAGGTTTTCAATCTTGTCATAAATGGATTTTGCCTGATTTACAAGGCTGTCTACATCAAGATCCAGATTGCCAATCTTCTTTAACAGGTCTAATAACTGCTCTTTCTGCTCTTCTGTCAGTGTCACATCAAATTTATCTGCTGCTTCATCAATGGCATCACGGATACTTGCATCATCCGTAAGATTGTTTTCTACCATCTGCTGTTTTAAGTATGCAACCAGTCCTTCTACGGATTCTGCATCTGCACCAGTGCTGCTCTCTAACTGTCCGGTTAAAACCAGCTCATTTAATGCAGTATCTACATTTTCCTGTGGAAGTTCTTTTCCGGTAATCTCCTGATATGCCTTAAACACACCTACCAGAGCTGCTGTTCCGGAAATATTCTGCGGTCCTGCAACAATTATGTCCGCATCTTCAATTCCGGCTGTTACCAGTGCATTCTTATACATACCAACTGTACAGTATGAAATATTCTTGGTGGAAATATTGATTCCATTTCCTTTATCTTTCTTTACGATTACTACAGAAGACCAGGATTTACTTCCAATCTGTGAAGATGGAATATATGCATCCAGATACTGGTGTTCTTCGGAATTGTTTACTGTAACTACATCATAATTATCAAGCTGTGCAGGATCAATGCCCATCAGACTTAATACTGTATTCTTCTGCTCCTCAGACAGATCAGCACCCAGTGCCAGATATGGTTTATCGCTTTCTTTGATCACGACATTGTCATCTGCCTTATCTTCTGCCGCTGCCGGATTATCTGCAGCTGTTTCACTTTCCGGAGTGCCGGCTGCTGCTCCACTATCTGTATTGGCTGCTGCATCGGAACCGTTGTTCTCTCCGCCTGCTGCAGTACCATTTTCCGATGATGTCTCTGTAGACAGTGTTCCTGTCACTTCTGCTGCGGATGCCTGAAATGGTACTCCGAGGAACAGCATACATGCCAATCCCATTCCCATTATTTTTTTGATATGTTTTTTCATTTTTTCCTCCTTTTTCAGGCAAGGTGAACATTCATCCATGCCAGAATATCATGATATACAACATCACGGTCTGTCTCATTTAAGATTTCGTGACGGTCGTTGTCATATAATTTCCAGGTAATATCTTCTTTGCCGGCTGCGTCAAATTTATTATATACCTTTTTTACGCCGCAGCCACAGCCGCCCACCGGATCCATTGCTCCCGATACAAAAAATAACGGAAGACTCTTTGGAACTGCTTCAATATTTTCCTGCTGGTTGTCAAAAAGAACTGCCTCAAACAGTCCCATATAAGCATTTACCGTAAATACAAACGTACATTTCGGGTCTGCATAATAAGTTTTTACTATTTCTTCATCCTTGGTCAGCCAGCTATTGGAAGCATCTTTTCCTGTCAGGTCAAACTGATGATAATATTTATCATAAGATAATTTCTGTAATAATTTACTTCTGTGATGCCAGCCGAAAAATGCTGCCTGCAGCTTTGCAATAAACATGGCAAGCTTTGTGGTATTGTCCGGAATACAGCCGGTTCCCATAATTATAGCACCGGTAAGCCCCTCTCCATGTATCGCAAGATATTTCCGAAGCATATACGAACCCATGCTGTGTCCCAACATAAAATAAGGCACACCCGGATGCTCTTTCTGCGTCATCTCCCGGAGTGTATGCATATCAGCAACCACCGTATCGCTGGGATGCTCTGCAAAAAATCCCCATTCATCCTTAGATACAACGGATTCGCCGTGTCCGATATGATCATGACCTACCACCAGAAAACCATTGTCATTTAAAAATTCTGCAAAAGCCCGGTAGCGCTCAATATATTCCACCATACCATGTGTTATCTGTAAAACTGCACGATACTTTCCATCTTCCGGAGTCCATCGTACTGCATGAACTGTGGTTCGTCCATCTGCGGAAGGGAAAGAAAATACTTCCTCTTTCGTCATATAATATACCCCCTGTATGTTATAAATCCCTTATATTTTACAATGATTCTGCACTTTTTACAACCGATGCGTCCTGCAAAAACCATAATACTCTATTAAATTTTTCTTAAATCCCTAAAGTTTTACCTAAAACGCCGTATTATTGCCTGTACACTTTCTCTTCCACTGTAAGTGTCCACTGCCGGCTCATAAACGGCTGCAAACTGTATGCTGTTTTCTTTTCCATGCATAGCTGCATCCACTTCTTCACTGCCAAACTTTTCACTGAGAAATGTAAGAAATTTTTCCACTTCTCCAAAATAGACTCCTGCCACCGGATTCCCCTTTGAATCCAACAAATGAAGCTTTAACACATTCCGGTTTACGCCCACTATACCGGCTCTTGTAATCTTAATATTACGGTCTGCAAATACCGGTCTGGTATTGGACTTTCCGCAAGGCTCCAGCACACTTAACTGCCGGATGGTATCTACCGTAAAATAGGACATCGGAAGCACCGCATCCAGCCTTACCACCTCTGCCATATCTTCTTCAGAAAGTTCTGCCTTCTGATTAAGCTGTTCCCGCAATTTATCAATATCTTCTTCCCGCATAGAAAGTCCTGCTGCCATAGGATGTCCGCCGTATTTTGTAAACAGCTCCGCCACTTCCGTCATTTTATCAAACATGGAATAGGCTTCGATGGAACGACCGGAGCCTTTGACTCCTTCTTCTCCTCTGGTCAGTACAAATACCGGTCTCTGATAGGCTTCCCGGATTCTTCCGGCAATGATTCCAGCAAGGCTCTCATGACATTCCGGCAGGTAAACCACTAATACTTTATCTTTTTCCCGGCCTTCCTTTTCAATCTGTTCCAATGCCTTCTGTGTCTCCTGCTGTGTCATATATTTCCGGCTTTCGTTAAGCTCCACCAATTCGCCTGCCAGTGCAGAAGCCTTTACTTCATCCCGCTCAAGCAGCAGCTCCAGGGAACGCTTTGCTGTATCCAGCCTGCCGCTGGCATTGATACATGGCCCCAATACAAAGCCGATATGATATGCACTCAACGGCTTGTCAGAAAGCTTGTTTTTTGCAATCAACGCTTTCATTCCGGGATTCTTCGTATGCTCTAACGCTTTTAACCCAAGCTTTACCAAAATACGGTTCTCTCCGGTTAAGTCCATGACATCCCCCACCGTTGCAAAGCCTGCATTTTCAATAAAAATATCCGCTTCTACCACCGGAATATCCATTCTCTCATAAAGCACCTGCACCAGTTTCCACGCCACTACTGCTCCGCAGATTCCTTTGCAGGGATACGGACAATCCGCCTGCTTGGGATTTACAATGGCATCCGCATTGCTCCGTAGAAATTCCTTTCCCTGTTCTGTATTACGATAAGGAATCTCATGGTGGTCTGTTACCACAACGGTCATTCCTTTTTCCTTTGCAAAATTAATCTCGTTGATTGCAGCAATTCCATTGTCACAGGTAATCAAAAGTTCTTTTCCATCGGACAATGCCTGCTCGATTAAATGCTCATTGATTCCATAACCATCTTTCATCCGGTCCGGGATTGCAGCATCCACATTGCCGCCGCACCGGCGGATTCCATCTAACAAAATATAGGTTGCATTGACACCATCAATATCATAATCACCAATGATACGCATGGCCTTTTTCTCTGCAATGCTCTCTGCAATAATTTCTGCAGCTTTATCCACATCCTTTAATAAATGAGGATTATGTAATGCCTCTTTTCCACCATACAAATATTCTGTAATTTCTTTTTCGTCTATTATATCCCGGTTTCTTATAATCCGGGCAATCAGTGGGTCAATTCCATATTTCTTTGCCATTTCCATGAAATTGCCGCCTTTTCTGATTTCAATCCATTTCTCCATGAAGCTTTCTCTGCCTTATCTATTCGTATTCTACATTCACAAGCACCAGTCCCTTTGCTGCTGCCACTGGTCCTGCCAGACTGCGGTTTCTGCCCTCTAATATTTCTTTCATCTCACAAACTTCCCGCTTTCCCGTTCCAACTTCTAACAGTGTTCCGGTAAGGATTCGCACCATGTTCTGTAAAAATCCATTTCCGGTAAAAGAAATGTCAAGTTCATCCTTTTTCTCTTCCAAGCGAATCTCACAAATCGTCCGCACTGCCGATTTTTTGAAATGACGGTTGCCACAAAAAGAAGTAAAATCGTGGGTTCCAAGCAGCACTTCCGCCGCTGCCTTCATTTTGTTAATATCCAGGTTTTCTGCCACCGGTGTTACATATTTTCTACGGAATACATCCGGCTTCTCTCCTAAAAAAATGCGGTAGCAATAAGTCTTTTTTACTGCGTTTAATCTGCTGTGAAACCGGAGTGGTACTTCGGATACCTCCAATACCACAATATCCTCCGGCAGATACTGGTTGCAATACCTCTTTATCTCTTCCGGTTCATATGCGCTCTGAAGTTTAAAATTTGCCACCTGTCCCATGGCATGCACGCCCGCATCCGTTCTTCCGGAACCATGAATCTCTATTTCTTCCCCCGTCATTTTCTCCAATACCGACTGCAGCTTTCCCTGAATGGTCTGCCCTGTATTTCCCTGCACCTGCCATCCGCTGTATCTGCTGCCATCATATTGCACTATCATTTTATAATTTGTCATGTTTTCTCTCCATTCATTATGCAACAGTATAACACGTTTTTCTCCATTCCGGCATATACTTTATGGAATAAATATCATGAGGTTTCCATATGTCAAACCTTTCTTATATGCAAAAAACCACGGACAGGGGGCAACTGCGGATTCATGTCACCACAGAGCGTGGCTTTTTTCCCATTAAAGATGCCTCCATCCGCCTTTCCTATACGGGAAATCCTACTGAAATCATTGAAGAACTATCAACTGACATTTCCGGTCAGACTGCAGCAGTTGAACTGCCGGCTCCCCCCTTAGAATATAGCATGGAACCTTCTGAATTCCAGCCTTACTCGGAATATACCATTCAGGTAAATGCGTCCGGCTACCGTCCCATCAACATTTCCGGAATCTCCGTTCTGCCGGATAAAACTTCCATCCAAAATGTCCGGATGGAAACTGCCACCGTGGAAAATCCCCCGGAACGAAATATTGTTATTACTGCCAACACTCTCTATGGGAATTTTCCGCCGAAAATCCCAGAGGATGAAATCAAACCGATGAATGAAAGCGGCGAAATTGTCTTAAGCCGTGTTGTCATCCCGGAATATGTCATTGTCCATGACGGACCGCCAAGTGATTCTTCCGCCAACGACTACTATGTCCGCTACCGGGATTACATCAAAAATGTTGCCTCCAGCGAAATCTATGCTACCTGGCCAGATGCAGCTCTCCGTGCAAATATTTTAGCGATTATGTCCTTTACCCTGAACCGGGTGTATACGGAGTGGTACCGGAACAAAGGCTATGATTTTACCATTACTTCTTCCACCGCCTTTGACCACAAATTTGTCTACGGCAGAAATATTTTTTCCAATATTTCCAATATCGTCGATGAGATGTTTAACAGCTACCTTTCCCGTCCGAACGTCCGCCAGCCGATTCTGACCCAGTACTGTGACGGGCAGCGGGTAAGTTGCCCGAACTGGATGCCCTTTTCGGTTTTGCGTATGGGGGAAATTCTTATAAAAATAATCACAATCACTCATTTAATTAGTGATTGTGATTATTTTTATTTTCTTTCACTTTTATTTTCTGACTTATATTGTCCAATTCAAAATTAATTCTATTATACTTATCCATTCTTATTTTTATGCAATTTCAGTATTTTTCATTCATTTTCCAAACTTCTCATTTTCTCTTGTAGAAAAGCAAAAAAATTTAAGGTGATTCGTACATATTGTATGTGCAAGTCTTATTTACCCAAGCCAATAACACATAATTTTTCAATTACCAAAAGAGGAGGATTTAATATGAAAAAAGATACTATTTTAACAATTTCCATTTACGCAATCCTAGAATTCCTTAATTCTTATTATGGCACATTTCCTACATATGCACTCTGTGAACTATTCAAAGCCTACTATCCTAGGATAACACGTTTTCTTCTCGAAAAGACTGTAGAAAAGGATTTTTTCTTTTTATGTCCATTGCACAACTCCAATATTCTATAAGAGTTTGTAGAATTCCTCAGAGGGGGGGTGTGGGTATACATATCCCCCTTTGTTTCAATTCTATTTAAATAGATCGGCAACAATTCCACCTTTCTTAATACTATTCAGCTAATTTCTATATCTTGCACTTTCCTATTGACCATCATCCAAAAGAAAAGTAATATCTATATATAGCATTTCTAATTGCTCAAAAATCATCTGATTACAATAAAAAATATAATTTCCAGATTCAAATTTAACACCAAAACACAGGGAGGAACACGAGCTATGTATAACAACAACTCAACAACTACATTTCATCATAAAACAAATTCCATAAGCTATCCTTTTGAGGCAGATCCTTATCTATCTGCTGCCGGTCAGATATTAATTGAACACGGTCGCGGTTCAATTGGTACTATACAACGTTATTTAAAAATTGGCTTTAACCGCGCTGCCAGAATCATGGACCAATTAGAAGAAATAGGTGTAGTAGGACCCGATTGTGAGACAAAACCTCGTAAGATTCTTATGACTATAGAGGAGTTTAACGATTACATAGAAAACTTTGACTATCGGGAAAATACCACTACTTCTGATTGCTATCCTGCTACACCACCAATAGCTAATGAATCTGCAAATAATATTCCTTTGGAAGAATCTATTCTTCAACAACAATTTAATATTTCTGCAGATTTTACATCTGATGGTGCGTTACTAAATAATATGCAAAATTCGTTCATCTACAATTGTAGCGAAAAAGTGCAGCACGAAATGATAGATTGTCTGATTTCATCAAATTCATCTAATACTATGCGCTTAATTATTTTTGATAAAAATAACTTATCTTATTTCAGCTATGAGGATTTACCACAACTTTTTATTCCTGTCGTTTCCGATGACGTCAAATTATCTACCGTCTTCGATTGGTTAATGAAAGAAATGTCAGAACGGTTACATACATTTGCCGCCCATAAATTAAAAAACTACAATGATTTTAATAAAAACGGTTTTGAATATTTTCCGGCAATAGTTTTTATTGTTTCAGAATTTCATTTAGTAGAAAACTATTTTTCAAATAACAACACGATTCTTCAACTTTTAATGCACGGAAATAATGCAGGCATTTACTTCCTGTTCTTTTCCCAATTTGAAACCAAACATTTATCCATCGATTTATTGGAAGACTTAGTCCATACCTATACACCATCCCAGGCTAAGCAGATTCTATTAAATTCGGTTGAAAATTCTTCTAATAATTTATTAGATTTGAATTCCATTGATGATATGGATGGAAAACAATTTGAAAACTATTGTATCTCTCTCTTACAACAAAATGGGTTTTCTAAAATAGAAACTACACAAGCCTATGGCAATCACGGAATAGATATTTTAGCCGAAAAGGATGATATCACCTATGCCATTCTATGTAAATGTTCCTCTGCTAATATTGGAAATTCCATTATTCAACAGGTTTATACCGGAAAAAGTATTTATCACAAAGATATTGCTGTCGTTATTACCAATCAATTTTTCACCCAACAGGCAATAGATGACTCCACCATACTTGGTGTTAAATTATGGGATAGAAATAAATTAGAGACAATGAGAAGTCTTATATCTTAGATTCCCTTTAGTTCTTGGTAAAGAAAATAGCCGTCCTGCTCTCGGAAAAGTTTAGGAACGGCTATCTCTTGATAAAATAGTAAATTATTACCGGCAACTAGGCTTCATCTAACTCTCGGTTCTCTTGTCAAATATATTATAGGTGATTTTAGTATTTTTGCAATACACTTTTTAATAATCATAAAATTATCCGGAAATTTTTAACTTTATTACAAATAAAACAAGCACCTTCAGAAAGATGTTTCTTTCCGTCGATGCTTTTTCTTAGCGAACTTTCTCATAATGTGTCCACATTCTGATTATTTTTACCGTTCCCTCATATGCAATTCCATCTATTTCCACTGGTTCAGTGTAAACCTGATAAACCAGCCTATGCTGGATATTAATTCTTCGTGAATAAACGCCTTCTAAATTTCCAACAAGTGCTTCATAAGGTGGTGGATTTTGAAAAGGATTTTTCTTTACGACTTCAATCAATTTCTTCGCTTTTTCATCGAGCCTGACACTCTTTAAATTTTTAATGTCTTTCACGGCCTGCTTAGTATAGACAATTCTGTACATAAAATTACCATTCTACATCTTCTTCTGATACACAATCTTCTATCGGCGTTTCCATTCCTTTTTTTATAGATTCAACCATTCCGGGAATTGAATTAAGGTATACCGTTTCCTGAATTGCATTCCAATCATTTTCAGAAACAAGAACTGCATTCCCCTTCTTACTTACAATCAAAGTCGGTTCACTATAGAGATTGACTTCTTCTACCAGATTGTAGAGTTCCTTTCTTGCGTTTGTTATATTAATTGCTGACATAATAAATCTCCTTTTCTATTTCTGTATTTCCTTACACTAATTTTTCATCTAAAATTTTTTGTAAATTCCTTAGTAAAACTTCTCGAACATTCCTGTGTATCTATATCTGTATTTTGATTAGTACCGTATCCTAAATTTGTATCTTTTACACTGTAATATCATTTTCTTTATATTCTATATTATTATGAATGGACGAGATTTTTTATGTCATAATTATTATAGCGTACGTTTTTACGTACGTCAAGTAAATATATTTAAAATATTCTAAAAATACTATCTCAAGTGTCTTATACATAGAAGTCGGTTATATCAAATTAATTACTTATATAAAACCTATTTATCATCCATATCAAGTCTTCCATCTTCAAAAAATTTTTTCAACCTTTGAATTACTTTTTCATCATCCGCCTGAATATATGTTCCATAATCAATATCATACACCAAGCAGAATGACCAATCTGACCATTTGCATTTGTATAAGTCTTCCGACGGGCCTATTTGTTTTCTGCCTATTTCAATTTCTTTACAACTTTCTAATTTTGTCAAAATATTTTGAAACAGAATTTCTTCCTCTATCCTATTAGAATTGGAGAAATATAAACGCTTAGGTTCACTGTCTATCTGAAATGTTCTCATCCTTTTTTCCTTTTCCTCATACATATATCAATACTGCATATAATGTATACAGGAGGTATTCACATGATTGCTTGGTTTTGTTATTTATATCTAAAACTTAAGGGGTAGGCAAGCCTGAACTCTCTGGCTCGCCTACCGGCATATTGCATCCTGTTTTTTCTATTATTATATTGCATATTTTCTTCACATCGTCTTCGGTACTAAAACAATTCTATCCGCTGCCTGCCGATTTAATTTATCTCCGACGCATTTCTTTTCTTCCTCTGTTAATGCATCGACATTCCGATAATTCTCATTCTCACCAAACCGAATATAAACATTTACCTTCATACTGTCACCTCCAGTATATCATATGTTGCAGTACTTGTACTTCATTTCCTGATTTCATATTTATGTGCTTTTTTCATACACTTAACAAAGGAGTGATAACATGACCGACAACACCTCCATGCGTACCGGTGCCCTCTACATCCGGGTATCGACCGGCAAGCAGGAAGAACTATCCCCGGACGCTCAAAGGCGGCTGCTCTTAGATTATGCTTCCAAGAACAATATCATTATCTCCAATCAGTATATCTATGAAGAAGATGGCATATCCGGACGTAAAGCGGATAAACGTCCGCAGTTCCAAAATATGATTGCCCATGCCAAATCAAAAGAACATCCCTTTGATGTAATTCTGGTATGGAAGTATTCGAGATTTGCCAGAAATCAGGAAGAATCCATTGTCTATAAGTCCATGCTCCGGAAAGACCATGTGGAAGTCATTTCCGTATCCGAGCCACTGGTGGATGGTCCCTTTGGTTCATTGATTGAGCGAATCATAGAATGGATGGATGAATACTATTCTATCCGATTATCCGGTGAGGTTGTGCGTGGTATGACGGAGAACGCTTTAAGAGGACGAAATCAGGCAAGACCGCCTTTAGGCTATAAAGTACCGCATGCCAAAGAAACTCCCGTTATTGTGCCAGAAGAAGCTCTTATCATACATACGATATTCGACATGTATACCGAGAATGGTGCCAGTATGTTTGCAATTGCAAAACACTTAAATAACCTCGGCTATCTTACCTCACATAAGAAGCCATTTGAACGGCGGAGTATCGGCTACATTTTAAGCAACCCTACTTATATTGGAAAATCTGTCTGGAACCGTCATTCTAACGATAACAAGGCATTAAAGGATGAATCCGAATGGATTATAAGAGATGGCAACCATGAACCAATTATCAGTGCAGAACAGTACGAAAAGGCACAGCAGCGTATCAAGGCAGAATATGCACCCAAATATGCCAAGCCACCAGAACTGCACCGGCACTGGTTATCCGGCATGGTAAAGTGTCACACCTGCGGACGCTCCCTCTCCACTTCCATTCATAAGGATAAACGATACGGACGGACATACACGAATTTTCAATGCTATGGATATTTAAAGGGGAAGTGCAACGTGTCCCATCAGATTTCCGCCCGGAAACTAGAACCTGCCGTGTTGGAAGGTCTGAAAGAAATTATGGAAGGTGTGCGACCGCTCCAGTTTAAAATCATCAAGTCAGAAGAACCAACCGCCCAGTCCGCCCATGAGATACTCACCGAAAGACTGCATGACATTGAGAAAAAGGAAGAACGTATCCGGCAGGCTTACCGGGATGGCATTGATACCATAGAAGAATACCGGGACAATAAAGCCATTCTTTTCAAAGAACGGACAGAAATAGAAAGCCGGCTGGAAGAATTAACCCCTGCTCCTGTTCCATCGGAGACAGATACAAGGGAACTCATGCGCAACCGGCTTAAGAATGTATATGAGATACTTTCCAGTGAGGATGTCTCTACCGTCACCAAAAGCAATGCGCTAAAATCCATTGTAGATAAAATTGTCTATGACAGTGAAAAGAAAGAATTAAGCATTTATCTCTACTGCTCCGACACCCTCTAAACCCGCATAAAATAAGGCTTTAGACGTACTACATACGCAAATGGGAAAAGGTTGACTCAGTGGGGTTCGAAATACTTAGCAGACCAGGGGTATTCCACCATTGAGATTCTGCGCTACTATTACGGCAGCAGTATGTATATCAACACGGCGGATGAAATCAGTGGTGTACCTGCTTCCTGGCCGGGCAGCAACCTTGAGATTGGTTCTACCGGGGATAAGGTGCGGATGCTACAGGAGCAGCTGAACCGGATTGCACGTAACTATCCTGCGCTTCCGACTATTACCGTGGATGGCATTTATGGTCCTGCCACCAAAGCTGCCGTAGAAAAATTCCAGTCCATCTTTGGGCTTCCAGTTACCGGAATTGTGGATTTCCGTACCTGGTACCGTATTTCCGAAATTTATGTGGCAGTTTCCAGAATTGCAGAATTGTATCAATAAATTTCATAACTTAAACCTTTTCTGGAATTCTTTTTACCACAAACCCATAGTAATTATGAAAATACAATGCTATACTAAATGCATATTACGAATTTACTGGAGGGAAAAATAATGCATACATTTCAACCATATCCAATTGACCTCGTGGAAATGAATCCGTTTACTAAAATCGGCAAAGAATGGATGTTAATCACAGCAGGTGATGAGAAGAAAGCAAATACAATGACTGCAAGCTGGGGCGGTGTTGGTGTCCTCTGGGGCAAAAATGTTGTCTACATCTTTGTAAGAGATACACGCTATACCAAAGAATTTATTGATAATGGAGAGACATTTTCACTGACCTTTTTAGATGAGTCCAATAAAGGAGCTTTAAAATATCTTGGAGCTGTTTCCGGACGTGATGAAAATAAAATTGAGAATGCAAGAATGCATCTTGATTACTGCAAGGACACACCTTATATTGACGAAGGAAATCTGGTATTTATCTGCCGTAAATTATCTGCTACAAAGATGATTCCGGACCAGTTTATTGATTCTTCTATCGAAAGCAGCTGGTATGCCGATGGCAACCTTCACACCATGTATGTAGGTGAAATCTTAGAAGTACTTGCCCGCTAAGCTACTTGCGTAAATAGCCCGGCGGCGGTTCTTTTCAGACTCATCTAAAAAGGAACCACTGCCGGGCATTTTTTTGCCATCATTTTACTTATGAATAATATCATAATGTGCCTGTACGGCAGCATCGATTTTTCTCTGGTCTCCCGTTTCAATTGCTTCTGCAATCTGTACATGAAGCTTCCACATTTTTTCAAATTTTTCTGCATCTGCATTTTCCCAGCCTTTTCGGATACTTTCCTTATAAATTTCAGAAAATACCTGCATAATCGCAATCATGAAGCGGTTGCCGGAACCTAATATTAATTTCTGATGGAACTCCCGGTCAATCTCATAGCTTCTCTGCTGGTCAGCATTCTGCATAGATTCTGCCAGTGCTTTTAACTCCGCAAAATCCTGTTTACCCATGTTTTTAGCCGCGAGAAGACCTATTGTGTATTCTAAAAGGCAGCGTGCCTCTGCAAGCTCATCCTTATCTACCTGCTGCAATAGCAGCATCATATTAATTACTTCTGAAAGGCTTTTTTCCATGTTGCAGCAGATATAATTGCCGGAGCCCTGCTGGCTTTCAATCAATCCGATATTCTCCATACTCTTTAATGCTTCCCGGATAGATGGACGTGACATACCAAGTGTTTCTGCCATTTCACGTTCTGTTGGCAGCTTGCTTCCTACCTGAAACTCCCCGCTCCGTATTCCATCTTTTACGAATGCCATTACCCTCTTATACTCTCTGTCCTTCATCTGAATCTCCTTTCATCCCTTGCAAAAATATTGTATCATAAATACATCAATAAAAATTAGCAAATACAGTTGCTGCTGCTACTGTCAGAAGTCCTGCTACTGCAATGGCAAGGCTGCTCATTGCTCCTTCTACTTCTCCCATTTCCATGGCCCGGGCGGTTCCGATTGCATGGGCGGAAGTACCGAGTGCCAGTCCCTTTGCCACCGGCTCTTCTATATGAAATACACGGCATACCACTTCTGCAATCATATTTCCCAAGACTCCGGTAATGATAATTACTGCCACCGTAATCGTTACGATTCCTCCAAGTTCTTCAGATACTCCCATTCCAATTGCTGTGGTAATGGATTTTGGCAGAAGGGTTACATATTCCTCATGATTCAGATGAAATATCACCGCAAAAAGAAGCACACTTCCCATACTTGCAATGACACCGGATATAATTCCTGCTACAATGGCACTTTTATGTTTTTTTAACAATTCCAGCTGCTCATACAACGGAACAGCAAGACATACCGTTGCCGGGGTTAAAAGATAGCTTAAATACTTTGCTCCTTCATAATAACTGTCATAGTCAATCCTGCCTACACTTAATACAACCATAACAAAAATAATAGAAATCAAAAGTGGATTAAACAGCGCCAGCTTTAATTTACGCTTTAACAGTGCTCCGATTTCATATCCAATGAGACTGATTACTACACCAAAGAAAAGGGTATCTCCTGCAAAATTATTCATTTTCTTCTTTCTCCCTTCCCTTTCGTATCACATTCTGTGTCACTCTTCCGGTCACGACCATAACAATAATCGTCGTAAGTACTGTAATGACAATCACCGGCACAATAGTCGGACGCAGAACGCTCCAGGAGTCCAGAAGTCCTACTGCTGCCGGAATAAACATCACCGGCATAATTTCAATTAAGAATATCGCAGTGTCCTTCACCTGTTCTATCTTAACGATACCCGTTACCAGAGCAAGCAGCATTAACACCAGTCCGTAAATGCTTGCAGGAACCGGTAATGGCAGCACCATATGCAGAATTTCTCCAGCAAAAGAAATTGCCAAAATTAAAAAAAACTGTCTAAAATACTTCATTTCTAAATCCTCCGATTGGTATTACCAATCAAAGAGTATAATACAAAAGAAGTAAAAAGACAAGTTTTATTTAAGAATTTTTTCTAAGAATTAGAACCTGCGATTAACTCATCCAGAGTACCAAAATGGTAGCCCATCTCTTCCCACTTTGTAATGAGTTCATCCAGGATTTCACCATTGGTCTTTGAAGTATTGTGCAGCAGCACTATAGCTCCCGGATGAATACGTCCGGTGAGTTTTTCAAAGGCCTCTTCTTTTGTTGGCTGATTATCCGGGTCCCAGTCCACATAGGCAAGACTCCAGAAAAAAGTATAATAACCTAATTCTTTTGCCATTTTCAGATTTGATTCACTGTATTTCCCCTGAGGCGGCCGGTAAAATTTAACCATCTCCTTGTCTGTAATCTCTTCATAAAGTAACTTGACATCTTCAACTTCCTTTTGAAATGACGATACATCTGCAATTTCTGACATATCCGGATGATGATAAGTATGGTTTCCTACGGTATGACCTTCTTCCACCATTTTCCTTACCAGATCCGGACTGGTCTCTAAGAAATGCCCTACTACAAAGAATGTTGCCTTTACATCATGCTTTTTCAATGCTTCCAGTATCTTCTCCGTATTTCCATTCTCATAGCCGCAGTCAAAGGTCAGGTAAATCACCTTATCATCGCCATTACCAATAAAATATGTATTATATTTCCGCAATTCTTCCGGTGTGGCATTTCCGGTTGGCTGTGTCCCCGATTCACCAAATCCAAGTCCCCAGTTCTCTGTTGTAAATGCCACTGCATTTACTCCCAGTAAGTCGCCATTCTGCCAGTTTTTTACCAGCACTGCACTCCCACGGCCTGCACAAAATACCAATGCCAGCATTACCGCCACTGCCAGTATCCTTTTCCATTTTTTCATAAAAAAGCCTCATATACTCTTTCTAAAGTATATGAGACTTCTTTTATCTCATGCTTTTCATTTTAGTTCTTTCAGTCATTTACTCTACTGCCTTGAATGCTTCCTCTAAGTCTTCAATAATATCGTCGATATTTTCTGTTCCGATAGAAAGGCGGATGGTATTCGGTTTGATTCCCTGCTCTTCTAATTCTTCTGCACTAAGCTGGGAATGCGTGGTTGATGCTGGATGAATCACCAGGGATTTTACATCTGCAACATTTGCCAGTAAGGAGAAGATTTCCAGATTGTCGATGAAATCTTTTGCCTTTCTGTCATCACCTTTGATTTCAAAGGTAAAGATAGAACCGCCACCATTCGGGAAGTATTTCTTATATAATTCCTGCTGCTTTGGATCTGTACTTACTGCAGGATGATTTACACGCTCCACCTGTGGATGGTTATTTAAGAACTCTACTACCTTCAATGCATTCTGTACATGACGTTCTACTCTTAAGGATAATGTCTCTAATCCCTGTAAGAAGATAAATGCATGGAACGGAGATAAAGTTGCTCCGGTATCACGAAGTAAGATTGCACGAATCTTGGTTACAAATGCTGCCGGTCCTACTGCCTTGGTAAAGCTGATGCCATGATAACTTGGGTTTGGCTCAGTTAAAGATGCAAATTTTCCACTTGCCTCCCAGTCAAATTTTCCGCTGTCTACGATAACTCCACCAATTGTTGTTCCGTGTCCACCAATGAATTTTGTTGCAGAATGTACCACGATGTCTGCGCCATACTCAATCGGACGAACCAGATAAGGTGTTGCAAAAGTGTTATCTACGACTAATGGAATCTTGTGTGCATGTGCTACTTTTGCGATGGCTTCAATATCAGCTACGTCTGAGTTAGGATTTCCTAATGTCTCAATATATAAAGCTTTTGTATTGTCTTTGATTGCTGCTTCAAATGCTTCCGGCTCCGGCTCAACGAAGGTTGTTGTAATGCCGTACTGTGGAAGTGTATGCTCCAACAGGTTATAAGAACCACCATAGATATTCTTTGCAGCTACAATATGGTCACCATTCTGTGCAAGATTTTCAATCGTATAAGTAATTGCTGCTGCTCCAGATGCTACTGCCAACGCTGCAACTCCACCCTCTAATGCTGCAATTCTCTTCTCAAATACATCTTCTGTCGGATTCGTAAGTCTTCCATAAATATTTCCTGCATCTGCAAGACCAAATCTTGCTTCCGCATGGTCGCTGTTGCGGAATACATAGGATGATGTCTGATAAATAGGGACTGCTCTTGCATCTGTCACCGGATCCGGATTTTCCTGTCCTACATGTAACTGTAAAGTTTCAAATTTTAAATTACGTTCTGCTCTGCTTTTCTTTGTGCTCATCTTCTTTTTCTCCGTTCTGTTATTTATTTCTGTCACTCTGATGTTACATCAGATTTTTTCTATTCTACTGCAAATTACTCTGTAAATAAAGCTGTTGAATAATATCTGTCTCCATTGTCCGGTAATAAAGCTACAATTGTTTTTCCTTTATTTTCAGGTCTCTTTGCCAGTTCAATTGCTGCATAAGCTGCTGCTCCGGAAGAAATTCCTACTAATACGCCCTCTTTGTGTGCAATTTCTTTTGCCACACGGAAAGCATCTTCGTTCTCTACCGGAAATACCTCATCATATACTTTGGTGTTTAATACATCCGGCACAAATCCGGCACCGATACCCTGTATCTTGTGTGCTCCACTCTTTCCTTCGGATAATACCGGTGAAGATGCCGGTTCTACTGCTACAACTTTAACATCTGCTTTCTGTTCTTTTAAGTATTCACCGGTTCCTGTTACGGTTCCACCTGTACCAACTCCTGCTACGAAGATGTCTACTGCTCCGTCCGTATCTTTCCAGATTTCCGGTCCTGTTGTCTCTTTGTGTACTTTTGGATTCGCAGGGTTTACAAACTGTCCCGGGATAAAGCTGTTTGGAATCTCTTTTGCAAGTTCATCCGCTTTTGCAATTGCACCTTTCATTCCTTTGCTTGCTTCTGTCAGAACAATTTCTGCGCCGTAAGCCTTTAAGATGTTTCTACGTTCAACACTCATGGATTCCGGCATAGTAAGAATGATACGGTATCCCTTGGCTGCTGCGAGTGCTGCAAGACCAATTCCTGTATTTCCGGATGTCGGCTCGATGATAACAGAACCTTCTTTTAACTGTCCTTTTGCTTCTGCATCTTCAATCATTGCCTTTGCAATACGGTCCTTTACGCTTCCTGCCGGATTGAAATATTCGAGTTTGAAAAGTAATTTTGCTTCTAAGTTATATGCCTTTTCTAAATTAACTGCCTCGATTAATGGTGTATTTCCAATCAGTCCTAATGTTCCTTTATAAATGTTTGCCATGATAATAATCTCCTTTTCCCTAAATTCATATATTTCCTATCTGTTTGATATGGATTAAGTATAATATAAAACGATGTGTACCAATTGTCAAGACTTTTTTCAAATAAATTATTTAAAATATTTTGTTTCATTGGTACACATCGACCTCGTCCATTTAAATGACATAATCGCTGCTGATATCCTGCTGCCATTCCATCAAATCCTCTAACGTATACTTGTCTACTACACTCTTAATCGCATCGTTTAATTCTTTCCAGATACGAAGTGTTACACATTCTGCCTGACGCTCACAGGTGTTCACATCATCCTCAAGACACGATACCGGTGCAAGACTTCCTTCTACCTGACGTAATATCATCCCTATCGTATATTCCTTCGGTGTCTTTGATAAACGATATCCTCCCTGGGGGCCTCTGATGCTCTTAACAAACCCTGCCCGTACCAGTGTAGAAATAATCTGTTCCAAGTATTTCATGGAAATATCCTGACGTTCCGCAACATCTTTAAGACGTACCGGTTCAACTTCATCATTCATTGCTATATCAAGAAGAAGTCGGACAGCATAACGTCCCTTTGTTGAAATCTTCATACTGTACCTCCATTTCTATTTGTCTATGGGTACAGTATATTCCTTTTTTCCTACTATGTCAATATGGATATGTTGTTTTTAATATTCTTCCTCTTCTTCACCCTCAGAGATGTCGTTCTTCGGCTTCTTTAAGCCTTCAATGACAATGCCATTCTTCTCAGCATAATCCCAAAGTGCAGCATGAATACCTTCTTCTGCCAGAAGGGAACAATGCACTTTAACCGGTGGAAGTCCGTCTAATGCTTCCATTACTGCTTTATTGGTTACAAGTAATGCTTCCTGTACGGTCTTTCCCTTTACCAGTTCTGTTGCCATACTGCTGGTTGCAACTGCAGCACCACAGCCAAAGGTCTTAAACTTACAGTCCTGAATCACACCATTATCATCAATATCAAGATAGATTCGCATGATATCACCGCATTTTGCATTTCCTACTGTTCCTACTCCGCTGGCATTTTCAATCTCCCCTACATTTCTCGGATTCTGAAAATGATCCATAACTTTTTCACTATACATAATCGTTACTCCTTTTCTTCTCTATTACTGCTGGTTCTTTACAAAATCTTCGTATAACGGTGACATGCTGCGTAAATGTGCAACAATCTCTTTGATTGCATCTACCGTGGTGTCAATCTGCTCTTTGGTGGTATCTGCGCCTAAAGTCAGGCGGAGTGAGCCATGTGCAATCTCATGTGGCAGACCAATTGCCAGCAATACATGAGACGGGTCTAAGGAACCGGAAGTACATGCTGAACCGGAGGATGCACAAATCCCCTTCATATCTAACATAATCAGCATGGATTCTCCCTCCACAAAACGGAAGCATGCATTGACATTATTGGCAAGACGATACTCTCTGTCTCCATTGATTTTCACATATGGGATTTCCTTTTCAAAACGGGAAATCATATAATCTCTCAATTCTCTTTCTCTTGCAGTACGCTCTTCCATGGAAGCAAATGCCAGTTCTGCAGCTTTACCGAAGCCTACGATTCCCGGTACATTTTCCGTTCCGGCTCTTCTCTTTCTCTCCTGTGCACCACCATGTACAAAGGAGCGGATTTTTACACCTTTTCTGATATAGAGGAAACCGATTCCCTTTGGTCCGTTTAATTTATGGCCACTGCTGCTTAACATATCAATATTCATTTCATCTACCTGAATTGGCTCCTGACCAAATGCCTGTACTGCATCAGTATGGAATAAAACTCCATGTGCCTTGGCAATTGCACCAATCTCTGCAATCGGCTCGATGGTACCGATTTCATTGTTGGCAAACATAATAGAAATCAGAATGGTATCCGGACGGATTGCAGCTTCTACATCTGCCGGATTAATACGTCCATTCTCATCCACATCAAGATAAGTTACCTCAAAGCCCTGTCTTTCCAACCATTCACAGGTATGAAGAATTGCATGATGCTCAATCTTACTGGTGATGATATGTTTTCCTTTTTCTTTATAAGCTTCTGCTGTTGCTTTCAGTGCCCAGTTATCAGATTCACTTCCACCTGCCGTAAAATATATTTCTTCCGGTTTCGCACCGATTCCTGCTGCAATAATATCTCTGGCCCTTGTTACTGCCTTGCGGCTTTCCTCACCTAATGCATAAATGGTAGATGCATTTCCATAATACCGGGTAAAATAAGGAAGCATTGCCTCCACTACCCGCTCGTCCGTTCTTGTTGTTGCCGCATTGTCCAGATAGATTAATTCCATCGGTTTTCCTCCTTTATCAATTTGCTTTATCAGCTATTTTCGTCCTATTTCCAAGTAATTCAGTCGGAACTAAGAATAACACCTTAGGAATAGTATGTCAATCTTCTGTCCTGATTTATTCCTTTTGTACTTTTATTTATCCAAGAGGGACAAAAGGGGAAAGGGCAGCTTTCGCTGCCCTTTCCATCTATCCTCTTATTTCAGACGATATACATTATAAAAACTAAACTCTCCTGTTTGCAGTTTTTCTCTGCTTAGACTCTTTTACGTCTTCTGTAAAGTACAACTACCGCTGCTCCTGCAACGAATAACAATACTACCATGCAGGCAATCGGAGTATTATCTCCTGTCTTAACCTGCTTCTCTGCTGTTACAACAGGTGTTGCATTCGGAGTTGTAGATGCTGCTGGTTTCATATCTGTATTGCTAAGTACAATAACATACTCAGATGCATGTGAGAATTTGAAATCAACGGTTCCGTCTGCATTTACCTTTACAGCCTGAACATATTCTAATGCCCCGGTCTTTTCATTATAATAGTAAAGGTTTGCATATTTTCCACTGTTCTCTGCACCAACGTTGACACGAAGTGTAGCATCAAATCCAAATGCTCCGTCATGTGCCAGTGAAAGTTCAATGGTCTTGTTGTCTCCAGCTAATGCTTTAATCTTATCAGCCGGGATGCTGCTCTTACCTACGGTTACACCGAGGTCTATTGCATCTTTTAATTTACTTACAATGTTCTTTCCGTTTACAATCCAGCTTACGTTGTCGTTCAGCTTGAAGGTAATGGTAATATCTTTTCCAATCATGCCATTGAATACTTCTGCCGGAACTTTTGTGGTATCTGGCATTGTAACATTAATCTTTGCTGTATCTCCCACAGCATCAATGGTATCAATTACTTCCTGGAAATCTTTACCCGGAACAGTAATGTCAAGATTAATCTTTTTATCTGCTCTCAGCACTACAGTACCGCCATCTTTTGCTGCCGGAATGGTAACTGTTACTGTCTTATCAGAAGAAACAGTATATGTTTTACCATCATAAAGATTTACAACTGTATTTCCTGCATTTGCATTAACCGGAACTTTTACTTCTTTTGCGGTATCCTTGATATTCATACCAACATATAAGGTTGTTCCTCCATAGGATCTTGAAACTACATCATAGCCTTCCTCATCAGAACTTGCCACAACCTTTCTGCTTCCTCTTGCAAATACATCTGTGTATGCATTACGGATGCTCAGCAGATTCTTATAATGCTGATAAGTTACATTGTCCTCTGTTGCCAGAGAGAAATCCATGTCATATCTATTAGTCTGGTATGGATAATTATTTAATCCGCTTAAACCAACTTCTTCACCATAATAGATCACCGGAATACCCTTTGCAGTAAGCTGTAAGGTAGCTGCAACTAACGCTGCTGATGTTGCCTCATCCTCGGTATATCCTTTTCCGTTCATTAAGGACGCCTTAAATCCATCTTCATCATGACTGCTTAAGAACTGACCTGTCATGTATGCGTTATTAAGTGCTGTATTTCTGGAAGAAAGGAAGCTTTCTACAGAAGAAATATTACCACTGACAAAGCTTGTTGCCTGGTCATTAAAATCAAAATCAAGGTCTGCATCCATCTGACCGGTACCTAAGGTACTACCATTTGACGCATATCCTGCGCCATAATATTCTCCAATCATCTTGAAAGACGGATTTACTTCTGTTGTAGAATTTTTAAGTGCTGCCCATGTTGTGCTGTCAACATGCTTTACTGTATCTACACGGAAGTAGTCAACACCATAATCCTTCATCCATGATGTCTGCCATTCTACTAATTTTGCTCTGACATCTGCCTTTTCTGTTGCAAAATCCGGCAAGCCAGACTGCCATGATTTAATATCGCCTTCACTGACGCTCTTATCCCTAAGCATATCAGCAAATGTTGATTCTGTACCATATCCAGCATGGTTTACAACAATATCAACCATAATACGCATGCCACGTTTATGTGCTTCGCTAATCATAGTTTCAAATTCTTCTGTTGTACCAAGTGTCGGATTCAATTTTGTAAAATCACTTGCCCAGTATCCATGGTATGCTGCATTATAAGGAACATCTTCTGAACCCTCATCTGTTACAGCTACACCTTTCACATTTTCTACAATTGGTGTAATCCAGATTGTATTTACACCTAAATCCTGTAAGTAATCTAACTTAGCTGTTACACCTGCAAAATCTCCACCATGATACAGTCCCGGATTGTCTCCATATGTATCTGCACCACTTGCTGTATTATTAGATTCATTACCATCAAAGAAACGGTCTGTCACCATAAAGTAGACAACAGATTCATCCCAGTCGAAATCATTTTTGTTTTCCTTCACACGGTCTGTAATTTCAACATCCACTGTAGTACTGAATTTATTACCGTACTGGTCTGTTACAGTAATTGGTAATGTCTTAATTCCTAATGTTGTATCTGTTGTAGCAGAAATGGTAACTGCCTGCAATTCCGGTTCAATCGGCATTGCATTGCTTCCGCCAAGGGAAGAAACATCAATACTTGCACTTGCTACTTCAAGTTTCTGAGTGTCTGTATCAGCCTGTTCAACCTTAAACTTAACAACATCATTTTCGTTGTAGTTAAAGGATTTATTCATAACTTCTGCTGTAACTGTTGCATTTAATTTATAGTATTCAAAATATGAGTAATCTGCATTATTGTACTTTTCGCTGTTTGAATTGAATGCATCTACAGCATAAGTTCCATTTGCTTTGTAACGATAATGTGTTTTGCCATCTGTTAAACCACTCTTTACATACTCAAAACGCTTTGTTGTATCATTGTATGTCATTGGATACTCTGTTCCGTTTACGTCAACAGCTACAGTCATATCCTTTAAGGTGCCATCTACAAATGCTGCATCATCACGATAGTAGTATGATACCTGTTGTTTTTCTGCATCTACTTCATAGCCAACATTATATGGCATAGCAATTTCCGGCTCACTGCCGGCTTTCATGCTGGCGTATATAACCTTCTGGTCAGAAGGGAATGTAACGGAATGGTCTCCACCATCTTTAATCCACGGATCAACTGTTGAATCTAATGCGATACAAAAATCAACCTTTGTACAGGATGGTTTTGCTGGAATTGTTATTGTCCATTTATCTCCACCTACGTATGTAAAATCGGTTAATGCTGAAGCATATCCTGATGACCATGTATAGAACTGTGGTGTAATTCCTTTTTCTTTTAATCCTGGATTCTCATAATCCAATACAAGGTATCTCTTTTCCATTGGTACGATTACAGGCTTCTCATGAACCGGATCTGAACCATCCACATAATATAATACCTCATTCTCATCACCGCTTATTGTAAAAGAACGGTCTGCGGTATCAGAGCCGCCATCCCATCCCTGTGTTATGTCATAACGTGCCTTTAATCCTACTGTTTTTCCCACATTACTGCCGGCAACTGTAATGGTCTTTTTAAACCATGTCACATTATTTGCAGCATCATATTCTGTTTCATCAAAAACATATGATCCATTTAATCCGGCATTCCACATCCACATATCAACTTTTCCCAGGTCTGTGTCTGTTGATAAATCTTCATTGTAATAATACATTGTAAATGTATGGTCTGGAACCGGTGCCTCCCAGCTGTCCGGTGCTGTTTTATATACGGTTGTATCACCACCAGCTTTGGTTCCGGTAACCCAGAGTTCAGTACTTGTTGATGTTACAGAGACATCAATATTATCCGTCTGTGCCCCACTGTTATTATTAAAAATGCAGCTGAAATTCTGTTTTACATCCTGTGTATATACTACATCATACCATCCGGAATGGTCAGCATTTTCTGAAATCTGTCCGCCCGGCCATTCTTTTCCAACACCTGCTCCTGTTGCAGAGGCATCTGCTCCCCACATATGATTGTAAATAGTACTTCCCATTCCTGATGCAAGATAATGAATGGTTGTTACATATTTCCAATCAGCAGGTTTTGTCTCTGACAAAGAACCATCAAACCAGTACTCTGCTTCTGCCTTTCCTTTTGTAGAAAGTGTTACTCCGTCTAACTGGTTTCCATGTCCATCATCATTTAAAATGAGATCATAATCTGTGCTGTTATCTAATGTCAGATGCATTGTATACCAGCCTTCATGACCTTCTGCTGCAGTCATGGTTTTTCCCGGCCATTCACCTGCCGGCTTATTGGTCTCATGATATATATATGCAGCAACATCATTGCCTAATGTGCTCTTATAATTAATTGTCAGATCACATTCTGTTGGTACAGACTCTGGAATCAATGTTTCATTCTTTGAAGAATCCTTATACCACTGATATTTTCCCTTATCATCCAATAAACAATAAATGCTTGTATCAGAAGTAAAAGTCTTAATCTGCTCAATTGCAGCTCCTTCTGTCTTTATCTCCGGTGCAGCCTTCTCAGTAGAACCTGCATCAACAAACTGAAAACCTGTCCACTCACTGCTCTGTACATCTACATAATAGAGTCCAGAACTTTCCTCATATGCAAGCTTTGGTTTTTCCTGATCCCCCCATTGTGAAATGGCGGCATTTCCTGCGCCAGCGTTATCTACCGTAGCACCGGCAGCCCAGACATTGACAACCGGTGTATTCCATGTACTTGGTTTGTCCAGGTACAACCGGATTGTCGGGCTCGCAGCATATGCAGTGGTTGCACCACCGATTGCCGGAACCATGGTCACAATCATGGCAAGTGCAAGTATCATACTGAAGATTCTGCTTACAATACCATGTTTCTTGTGAAAGCGTTCTTTTAACTTTCTCATCTTTCCCTCTCCTTTTCTTCGTTTCATTTTATATTTTCCTGCGATTACGTTTTCCCTTTGAATACGTTTTCGCAGTTTTTCGATAATTAATTATATTCTAATTTTTTTACTTTCGCTATCCGCAAATAAACTAAAAAAGAAATTCTTTTTTGTGCATTTTAACTAATTTCTGTCTTGAAGTGCATTTTTACAATTCATTTTATACAATTTTCGCATGATGTTTTTTTCGAAAAAAGGACAGCACCGATTGGTACTGTCCCATATAATTTACATAATTGAATTTTCATAGTTCTACAAAACCTGGCAGCTAATTCTGGTAATCCATATGTGCAATGACCATCATGGCAATCTTAAAAGTCATGGCATCCTCGAATTTGCGGATATCAAGTCCAATCATCTTTTCCAGGCGTTCTAAACGGTATACCAGAGTATTCCGGTGGATGTATAGCTGCCTTGCTGTTTCTGAAATATTCAGGCTGTTCTCAAAAAATTTCTGGATTGTCACCATCGTTTCATCATCTAAATCAATATTCCGCTCACCAAAAATCTCTTTGATAAACATTTCGCAAAGGCTCATCGGAAGCTGGTAAATCAGTCTGCCGATGCCAAGCTTTCCGTAGGAAATGGTTTCCTCTTCTACATTAAAGATTCTTCCTACTTCCAGTGCCATCTTGGCTTCCTGATAAGATTTGGCAATATCCTGCAGGGTATTTACCGTATTGCCATAACCCACGCGGACACGCACCATCGCTTCTGCATGCAGATTGTCTACAATTGTTTTCGCCAGATTCAGTGCTTCCTCTTCTGTTTTCAAATCTGTTGCATCCTTAATCAGGATAATGTTCTGCTCGTCTAACTCTGTCACAAAATCCCGGTTGCGGTCTGCAAAAAGATTCTTCACCATTTCTACAATAACAGAATCTTTTCTGCCATCTACTTCTATGACATAAACCAGACGCTTTGCCTGCTCAATATGCAACTTTTTTGCCTTATTATACATATCTACAACCAGCATATTGCCAAGAAGGATATTCTGCATAAAGTTGTTCTTATCCGACTGTTCCCGGTTGAAGGCAATCAGATTCCGAATCTGGCATACTGCAAGTCTTCCCACCATATATGCTTCATCATTAGTGGAGCGTGCCAGAAGAATATATTCCACTTCCTGTTCAGCAATTACTTTAAAGAAATGAAAGCCCGACAACATCTGGCTTTCTGCCATGGATGCTGCAAAATTCACAACCTCTGCACGCATATCTGTCTCAATCTGAAATGTTGCTGCAACCTGCTTCCCGTTTTCGTCATAAAGGGCAAGTCCGATTTTGGATATATCACTGATTTCTTCTAATGTTGTCTGTAGCTTATGATTTGAAAGCATTCTGCGCACTCCTTACTTATATATAATGTGAGAAAAGACTTTTACTGAGAACAAAGAATGTGCCTTGGCACATTCTCGCGCCTGCGGCGGTCGCTTGCGACATCTACCTTATACGCCGCAGTGCGCATCCTCGCGGAGGGTGTTTTACTTTACAGGAAATTACTTTCCTGTAAAGTAAAACACCCGGATGCATATAGCACCCGGGTTATTGCACTATATTCAGTTCGATTGTACCGAATTAGTTAGTAATTGTCAATTCAGTCTCTTTGTCGAATACATGAACCTTCTCAGGATCGATAGCAAGTTTGATATGATCACCTAAACGAGCCGGTGTTCTGGAATCAACCTTAGCTGTCATCTGAGTTCCTGCAGCTTCGAAGTATAATAATACTTCAGAACCAAGTAACTCATATCCGGTTACATCTGTCTCAATGATGCTGTCTTTGAAGGTTTCAATTGTAATCTGGGAATCATCGATATCTTCTGGTCTGACACCCATAACAACTGTTTTTCCGTTGTAGTTGCCTTCGATTAATTTCTTAGCTTTTGCTGGTGGTAATACAACAGTTGTATTGTCAAATGTAAGGGAAACTTTCTCTCCTTCAATATTACATTTAGCATCTACGAAGTTCATCTGTGGGGATCCGATGAATCCAGCTACAAATAAGTTATCTGGCTCATTGTATAATTTCTGTGGAGAATCAACCTGCATGATAACACCATCTTTTAATACAACGATTCTGGTTCCTAATGTCATAGCCTCTGTCTGGTCATGTGTTACATAGATGATTGTAGCACCTAATCTATGATGCAGAGCAGAAATCTCAGAACGCATCTGTACTCTTAATTTTGCATCCAGGTTGGATAACGGCTCGTCCATAAGGAATACCTTAGGATTACGAACGATTGCACGACCCATAGCAACACGCTGTCTCTGTCCACCGGAAAGAGCCTTTGGTTTACGGTCTAATAATTTCTCAAGGTCAAGGATCTTAGCTGCTTCTTCAACTTTCTTCTTGATTTCATCCTTCGGAACTTTTCTTAATTTTAATCCGAATGCCATATTGTCAAATACGGTCATATGTGGATACAGAGCGTAGTTCTGGAATACCATTGCGATATCTCTGTCTTTTGGTTCTACGTCGTTAACGAGTTTTCCGTCGATGTATAATTCTCCGGAAGAAATCTCCTCAAGACCTGCAATCATACGAAGTGTAGTAGATTTACCACATCCAGATGGTCCTACGAAGATGATGAATTCCTTATCTTCTACTTCAAGGTTGAAATCCTTAACAGCTTCAAAGCCGTTTGGATAAACTTTACAAATGTTTTTTAATGATAAACTTGCCATTGGTTTAACCTCCTAATGTTTTGTTCGTTTTTAACTGTCCTTATCATACAGGATATTGCGCACTTTGGCTATGCGAGGATTCCACAAAGATTTTTCTTTTTTTTGTATGTTCTGACTGATATTCTGTGCATTTTTTTATCTCTTCGTCAGAGTGACGAAAACCCATCTCTTTCTTGTACAATCCGACGAAAGAAATGGGTTTTCACTTTAGAAAATGTTTATCTTTTCTTTATAATTTAGAGTATCCGTAACCATTTACCATGGCCTCTAACTTCATGCCTTTTGCACAATACGGACAGTCATGCTGCTCATACGCCTGATAGCCCGGTACATCTTTCTCGGTAAAGAGACTTTCTACTCTGTGACCGTCTACTTCCTTAACAGTGGAGAAAATTGCTACTACATCTTCAATAATTCCACCGTAATACCGGATGCACTCTAAGCATCTTCTGATTGTCTCACCGGTTGTTGTTGTATCCAGCAAAAGCACGATATGTTTTCCGGTAATCATATTTTTGGTATTATCACGGAAAATCATCTGACCGCTGCTGTTCATCTCCGGAGAAATAACATAAATAGTCTCATGCAGATTGGTTGACATAAAATCTCCCTGTTCAAAACGCTCTGCTAAAAATCCGCCAATCATTTCTGTTCTGTCCATACATACAACGGTATCTACATAGGATGGATTACCGGTCTTCTGGTAAAGCACTTTTGCAGCTTCTTTTGCCTCTTTCACGCGGGCTTTCATACTGGTTACATCAATATAGTAATTGATGTGCGAATGACTGGTGGCAAAATGCCCCGGTATTGCATGTAATGCAAGATTGTTGTTTTCCTTTGAATAAAATTTGACCATACGTTCTTCCATTTGATTTACCCCCTGTTTGATAATTTACTGGATTCCGGTACTTCCGAAACCACCTCTGTCCTGGTTGCCCAGGCTTTCTACTTCTTCAAAATGAATCTGCGGCTGATTCTCTACAATACGGAACTGTGCGATACGGTCATTAACATGAATCACGGTATCACGCATTGCAATTGCAGGCAGTCTCCACATATCATTGTCTCCACAGTAGGAACCGTCTACGATTCCGCAGCTGTTTGCCTGAATAATTCCGAAATTCTTATAAGTAGAACTTCTTGGCATAATGTGTGCTTCATATCCCTTTGGCAGCTCCATTGCCACACCAAGAGGAATCAGTTTAAATTCTCCTGCTTTCATTTCGACTTCTTCGGATGCACGAAGATCAATCCAGTCGGATTTGCCATCGATATATGTAAGCTTTTCGATTTTATCTGTAAAATATTTGATACGAATCTTTTCCATTCTGCTAAAAACTCCTTTTCTCCTACTGCCATTCCAGGTCGTCATGCTCTACCTTTTTATCTCTGAGCATCAGTTCTTTTACTGCATCTTTCGCAGGTTTATTTTCAAACAATACTTCATTGACCTGTTCAATAATCGGCATATCTACATGATATTTCTTCGCTAAAGCAATTGCTGCTTTGGCAGAATAGACACCCTCAACTACCATCTTTACTTCATCCATTGCCTGCTGCATGGTATATCCCTGCCCCATCAGATATCCGGCACGACGGTTTCTGCTGTGCTTGCTGGCACAGGTTACGATTAAATCGCCCATTCCGGTCAGTCCGCTTAAGGTCTCATATTTCGCTCCCATGGCAAGGGCAAGTCTTCCCATCTCTGAAATTCCACGGGTAATCAGTGCTGCCTTGGTATTATCTCCATAACCAAGTCCGTCTGCCATACCTGCTGCCAGTGCAATGACATTCTTTAAAGATGCTCCGATTTCCATCCCCAGTACATCCGGGCTGGTATAAACACGTAATACTTCACTCATAAAGGTGTTCTGAACCAATTCTGCTGTGGCACGCTTCTTTGCTCCTGCTACCAGACTGGTCGGGATTTCTTTTCCTACTTCTTCCGCATGGCTTGGTCCACATAAAACCGCCACCTCACATTGTGGAATCTCTTCCATAATGATTTCAGATAAAGTCATTAACGTATTCTCTTCAATTCCCTTTGCCACGCTGACAATAAGCTGTCCCTCTGCTACGAACGGGCTCATTGCTTTTGCTGTGCTTCTGGTAAATGGAGAAGGCACTGCTAAGACGAGCATGTCTTTTCCCTCGATTGCTTCTTTTAAATCTGTTGTGAACATAATATCATCCGGTAAAATAACGCCCGGAAGTTTTTCTGCCTGCTCATGCTTTTCCTTTAACATTTCAATTTCCGGTGCAAGTGCAGACCAGATTGTAATCTTATGACCGTTTTTATGTAATACCACCGATAAAGCAGTTCCCCAGCTTCCGGCTCCAATGATACTGATATCAGACATTTGTTTTTCCCTTTCCTATGCTTCCTGTTTCTTTGAATGGAAGCTGAATTTGTTCTCGGTTCCCTTAAGAAGTCTTCCGATGTTGGCATGATGTAAAATGATTGCCAGTCCCGCCACAAAACCAAATACAATATATACCTCTGTCAGATACTGCTCCGGTACGGAAAGCAGTCCCATCTGGCCGAATACGATAATCTGTATTTCAAGACTGATTACACCAAGTATGGAACCTAAAGAAACATACCGTGTGATTGCTACCACAAGAATAAAAATTCCAAGGCTTATTGGCACTGCCAGCGGACAAAAGCCAATCAGAAGACCGCCGGTACAGGCAATTCCCTTTCCACCTTTAAATTTCATATAAGCCGGGAAATCGTGGCCTAAGATGCAGCCCACACCAGCATAAAGTTCTAAAACCTTTACACTGTCCGGATAACGGTTCCGGAAAATGAGCCATACAATGACCATTGCCATAAATACCTTGCACACATCACCGATCAAGGTAAGAATGCCTGCCTTCACGCCGAGGTTACGCATGGTGTTGGTAGTTCCTACATTTCCACTGCCCACCTTACGTAAATCCACATTTTCTTTCTTTCCATATAAGAAACCGGATAAAAACATACCGCATAAATATCCGATTCCTACTGATATTACACGTCCGAATAACATTTTATTAATCTTCCTTTCTTTCCCTTATAATGAATTTCAGGGAAGTACCCTTAAAGCCAAATGCTTCCCGAATCTTATTTTCCAGATATCTTGTATAGGAAAAATGCATCAGGTTCTTGTCATTTACAAAGATAACAAAAGTTGGCGGTTTTACCGCTGCCTGTGTAATATAATATAATTTTAAGCGTTTTCCCTTATCGGTCGGCGGCTGCTGCATGGCAACTGCCTCTGCCATAATCTCATTTAATACACCGGTCGCCACACGCATGCTGTTATTTTCAAGCACTACATCAATGGTCTCAAAAATCCTGCCGGTACGCTGTCCGGTCTTGGCTGAAATAAATAAAATCTCTGCATATGGCATGAAGCTTAAAATCTGACGAATTTTCTCTGTATGCTTGTAAATGGTCTTATCATCCTTTTCAATGGCATCCCATTTATTCACTGCAATGATAATTCCTTTGCCTCTTTCATGGGCAATTCCAGCAATCTTGGCATCCTGCTCCGTTACGCCTTCTGTAGCATCAATTACAATAATGACCACATCTGCACGTTCCACTGCTGTTACTGCCCGGATGATACTGTAACGCTCTAATTCTTCTTTAATCTTATTCTTTCTCCGGAGTCCTGCCGTATCAATAAATACATATTCTCTGCCATTATATTTTATATCGGTATCAATGGCATCTCTTGTAGTTCCGGCAATATCAGAAACAATCACACGGTTTTCACCCGTCAGCTTGTTAATCAGTGATGACTTACCTACGTTCGGCTTACCTACAATGGCAATGCGCGGTCTGTCATCTTCTGCTTCTTCTAACATTTCCTGGGTAAAATGCTTTGCCACTTCATCTAACAAATCACCGATTCCAAGTCTGGATGCTGCAGATACCGGAACCGGGTCACCAATTCCAAGATTATAAAATTCATAAACATCCGGCATATATTTTTTAAAATCATCTACTTTATTTACTGCAAGAATAACCGGCTTCTTGGAACGGCGCAGCATGTCAGCTACTTTCTGGTCTGCATCTACAAGCCCCTGTCTTACATCCGTAATAAAAATAATGACATCTGCGGTATCAATGGCTATCTGTGCCTGCTCCCGCATCTGGGATAAAATAATATCTCCGCTGTCCGGCTCAATACCGCCGGTATCAATTAAGGTAAAGTTATAGTCAAGCCAGGATACTTCGGCATATATACGGTCACGGGTTACCCCCGGTGTATCCTGTACGATAGAAATTCTTTCACCTGCCAACACGTTAAAAAGTGTTGATTTTCCTACGTTTGGTCTGCCTACAATAGCTACTACTGGTTTACTCATTCTGTCTCCTTCCAAGGACTGCATTCAGCAAATCCTGCCCGCTTGATTTTACAATATCTGCCTGTACTTGTAAAGTTCTTTTCAGCTCCGTCAATGTGATGTCATCTAAGAAAACATCCTCTCCCATACGCAATACATTGCATGGCAGCAGTATCTCATCTCCCAAATCTTCGTCCTTAAGCTGTGCGATAATATCCTGTCCGGTCAGAAGTCCTGCAACGGTAATCCGTTCTCCGAAGAAATCGTTTCGGATCACACGGACCCGTATCTTTACATTCGGAAACTTCTCCTTCATTTCTCCTGTCAGTTCCTCCAAAATCGGTCCTGCCAGCTTTCCGGTTACCAGCGTAACTGTCCTTTTCAGATTGGCATCACCTTTTTCTGCTGCAAGTGCCTCCCGGAATTCATCCCGCAGCAGTGTAATCATTCCCACGCCATTTTCCAGCTGGATATACCCATCATAGTTTTCTGCAGACGGAAGAGGCTGCTCTGCCAGAAGATACCACTCGTCTCCTCCATGCACAAAGTGTGTACCGAAATGCTCCATGCAATAATCCTGCCAGCGGTGAATCTGCTCTAAGACTTTTCCTGCATCCTCTTTTTCAAAAGCTTCCAAAGGATATAAGCCCTCCCGGTATTTTGTCAGGCCGACCGGTACAATAGAAAGGCTCTGCATATTTGGAATGTATTCTGTCAGATCACGGATGGTCCGCTCTAACTCTTCGCCATCATTGACGCCCTTGCAGAGTACAACCTGTCCATTCATTTCAATTCCGGCATCTGATAAGCGTTTGATTTTCTTTAAGGCTTCTCCAGCGAAACGGTTGTGCAACATGGTACAGCGAAGCTTCGGATTCGTGGTATGCACCGACACATTAATCGGTCCAAGATTGTAGTATATGATACGTTCAATATCCTTATCCTTCATATTGGTCAGCGTTACATAATTCCCCTGTAAGAAGGAAAGTCTGGAATCATCATCTTTAAAATAAAGTGTCTCACGCATGCCCGGCGGCATCTGGTCAATAAAACAGAACATACACTTATTGGAACAGGATTTGTAATCGTCCATCAGCCCATTTTCAAATTCGATTCCAAGGTCTTCATCATAATCTTTTTCAATTTCCAGTTCCCACTCTTCGCCATTATTCTTTCTTACTACCACCAGAAGATACTCGTCCTCTGTCAGGAACTGGTAGTCAAATACATCTTCTATTTCTTTGCCATTAATGGAAATCAGTTCGTCTCCCGGCTCAAGCTCAAGCTCCATGGCAATACTGTCCGGTTTTACTCCACTGATGACATGTTTCTTTGTATGCATAAATTATTTTCTCAATCTTTCTATATTATAATACCTCTCTAGTTTACAATAAAAAGGGCAGAATAACAACAGTTATTCCACCCTTCCACTTATTCCTGCTCCATGCTCATGCTTCTGTCTTCCATTTCCTGTAATGTCATCAGTTCATCCTCTGACTCAATGATATGTAACTCCAGCAGTTTGTTAATCGTGTATACACAACGATCATTCAAATTCAAATTGAAATAATAATCTTTACTGTTTTCCATTCCCCACATCCGTTGTTCTCTCCTGGTAAGCTGGATTCCCTGACTGTTATAGACATGCAGATACAGTCCATTGATATACGTATGTTTATAGTAGTTATCATTTACTGTATTCAGATAAATATGTCCTGCCCGGATGTCCTTAAGATAAGCATCATATATTTCCTGTGCCCGCTCATCATTTATATTAATGCTGTCATATTCCAAATTCTGGTCATAGGCATCAAACTCCATTGAAATAATATGATTATTCGGATCATCATAATTCACCATCAGATTCCCCTTGAGATAATTCTCTGGATCCATAGACATAGCATAAATTCTTGAAACAACCGAATCTGCATTTTCATAATAATTTTTAGCAGCCGGTACATCATAGCTTCTTACCATAACGCTTCCGTCCGCAAGCTGATAATCAATCTCCACCCACTGCAATGCCTTATCTAAATCAGACGAGCCCTGATATGCCTGAAATTCCTTCTTTGAATCAATAATCTGCTGATGAATACTCATAATTTCATCAATTCCGCTTTCTGAATTTTCTTCTATATCAAAATAGCAGTTAATATTTGCTGCGACAATTTCCTTCTTATCCGGGATTTTATTTTCCAGTCCGAAAGCATTCCATTTGATGCAAAAAAGAAATACGACTGAAATTCCTAACATGACGCCGCATTCTAATAATCTCTTTTTGGTCACTACACGCAGCTTCTTCGTCAAAATCATTTCCGCAATGAAAAATGCCAGAAAACCTGCAATCAATGTTGTAAATAAAACCATCAGGAAATTGCCCAGTGATGTATGTACCAGCACGCCAAACAGTCCGCTCAGCAGAATTGCAGTAAGAAAAGCCACACAAAAAGCCATTCCCCAGCGGAACACCGGGCGGGTTGCCGGAATTGTAAGCACATCTCCCGTGGTTTCCAGTTTACGTTTCTGATAAAGCAGACAGGATATCACTATCAGCACCACACCCACCAGCACATAGATCCCTACAACCGAAAGGCCAAACATATGGTATTCTATCCTGTCCTCTAAATAGTCATACTCTACTCCCACCTTATTTGAAAGATATATCACCGGTGATAAAATACTATTCATACGGTCAGCATAAGAATTCGCCATACCATAGCCAATTGTACTAATCATACATGTAATCACATAGCGGCATCCTATATATAATACGTTCAGAATAATCGTGAATACCGGCATTGCCAATAACTGACCGGTAAACATGCCAACGAAAATTGCCATACTGTAGAAGAAAAAGCCCTCTCCCGTCAGCATCAGTGCCCACGCCAGCAGATACTGCAGACTTGTAATTCCCTGCATAATGCAGCATACTGTTCCAATAATAAACGCCAATAGTACAGGAACCACAATCATGCAGAATCCTGACAGGAAATTACTGATAAAAAGTTCTGTTCTTTTCAATGGCAGTGAATGAAACAGATGTGAGCTTCTGTTATTATAAAGATAATAAAATACTGCCATTGCTGCAATAATTCCAATTGCCAGACTAAGGAGTGCAATAAGCGCACCGCTTCCATCCGAAAACAGAATCTGCATAAAATTATTCATTTTTATTTCTTTAATTTCCTGTGCTGAATAACCTTCATAAGAAATCCCGGAATTCACTAACAGCCGCAGAGGAACCATACATAGCAGCAATATCGTATAAATCAGCCAGACAGGCCAGAAATGCGTAATATTTTTCCAAAATACCGTCTTATTAAAGTAAGATGTCTTTGACCGCATAATCCGCACCTCCTAATTCGTAAATAAAAATTTCTTCCAATGTCAGAGGCAGCACATCAATCAGCATCGGCGAAGTCTGTTCTAACCGCAGCTTTGCCTCTTTGGGATTGCCTTTTACAATCATGGTATATACCCTTCCTGTACTGGACATATGTAACACTTCAAAATCAGCCGGAAGCTTCGGCATTCTTTCCTGATATGCCACCTGAATCTTACAGACACTTCCCTGTAGTTCGCTTAAGGAACGTTCTAACATTACTTTTCCATGATGCATAATGCCCACATGGTCACAGACATCCTCCAGCTCTCTTAAGTTATGGGAAGATACTAACACCGTAGTTCCATGTTCTGCCACATCAGACATGATAATGCTCCAGATCTGCCTTCTCATTACCGGGTCTAGTCCATCTACCGGCTCATCTAAAATCATAAGCTCCGGTCTGCAGCTGATTGCCAGCCAGAAAGCCGCCTGCTTCTGCATGCCTTTCGACATTCTCCGAATGGTCATCTTCGGATCAATATTCGAAAACGCATCCCGGATCCGGAAAAACAAATCTTCATCAAAAGTCTTATAGATTCCCTTATAAAAGCGTTTCATTTCCATGACATCTGCCTGCTGGAAATAGAAAAGATCATCCGGAATATATGCAAATCTGGCCTTTGCCTGAGGATTCTCATACACCGGCATCCCGGCTATTTCTATTTCGCCGGCATCCGGCTTATAGATTCCGGTAATATGTCTTATTATCGTAGATTTCCCGGCTCCGTTTGGTCCTACCAGTCCATAAATTGCTCCATCCTTTACATGCAGGTTTACACCGTCTAACGCCCGGAAATCTCCAAATGTCTTCACTACATTATTTACCCGTATCATGAATATATTCTCCTCCTTCCAGTTCCGTTATCCGATGTTTTAACTGCTCCGGCTCTACTGCCAGATACAGTAATTCTGATACGATTTCATCAAAATGTCCTTTTAATTCCACAGTTCTTGCATCCTTTACATGCTTCTGGGAAGCCACAAATGTGCCTTTCCCGGAAATGGTATAGACATATCCTTCTTTCTCCAGATCCCGGTATGCCCGCTGGATGGTATTCGGATTAATTGCCAGTGTTGCTGCCAGTTCACGCACAGATGGCAGTTTTTCATCCGCTGTCAATGCATTGGAAATCACAAGATGACGCATTCCATCTTTAATCTGTTCGTAAATAGGCTTTGCATCCCTGTAATTAAGCTGTATCACTTCGCTTCCTCCTTTTGGAATATCGTAGGTGTATTATCCGTATTACTTCAATTGATACGCACACTATAACATCCCAGCAGATGAGACACAAGAAAAATATCTGTATGATTTTATTAATAATTCCTTAATGCTGTTCTCGGAGCGTTTTTTACTTTACAGGAAAGCAATTTCCTGTAAAGCAAAAAAAACGAAACCAGTTTACACTGATTCCGTCTCTTTACACTACTCTATCTTCCTTTCATCAGGAAATATTATTCACATTTTTCAATTGCTGCAATTACTTCATTTAACTTCTGTAATTCATCTTTGATTTCGCGGTTGTTATTACCAAAGTCTGTTGCCAGTGCAGATACATTGGTTGCAACAATTGCGAATCCTTTTCCAGCCTCTCCTGCACGAGCAGCCTCAATAGAAGCGTTTAATGCAAGAATCTTCTGGTTCTTTTCAATCTTGTCCAGCTGTTTGGTAATATCATTAATCTTCTGGATGTATTCTGAGGTCTTCTGTACATTCTCATGAATATCAGAATTCTTCTTCTCTTCATCCATTCTCTTCTCTTCAGATGCTGCAAGCTGTGTCAGAACGATAGTCAGAGCTGCTATCTTAGATTTAGCTTCGTTTTCATCCTCTGCGTCTTCCTTCTTCGCATAAGAAAGATATCCAGCAATTTCAATTCCGGCTTTGATCACATCTCTGTATTCAGATGCTTCACCTTCCCCGATTGCTACACTTCCATCAGAATCCAGAAGTAATGGTTTTACTCCTGTTACGTTTTCCCATTGTGCAAAAAGTACCTCTATATCTTCTGCATTAAATATCTCATTCAACTGCATATTTCTGCCCTCCTAAATTATTTATCCTAATTATATCACATGTTTGCTTTGTGAACAAAAAAATTTTTCATTTTTTGACATTTTTCTATTTAATGCACAAAAATGCCCCAAGATTTCCTCTTCTTCCATGGCTTGCTCTGTGCGAAAACAACAGTTCACTGTTACAACAGGTACACACATTCGGCAAGATTAGTTTTTCCGGCAGGATTCCCGCATCTAAAAGCACTCTTTCATTGGCTTTCCAGAGATTTAACTGATACTTTCCATTTTCTTTCCGGTACATAATTTCACTGCCATGACCGGAAAACTCCTGCTCAAATTCCAGTGCCACATCTTCACTTACTTCATAACAGTCCTGGCAGATAGATGGGCCTATCGCACACCATACATCCTCCGGTACTGTTCCATATGCTTCTGCCATTGCTTTCAGCGTGGCTCTTCCCATTCTGTTAACCGTGCCCCTCCAGCCGGAATGGCTCAGTCCGATTGCCTTATGCTTTGTATCCACAAAGTAAAGCGGCACACAGTCTGCATAAAAGGTTGCAAGCATCAGCCCCGGCACATCGGTAATTAATCCATCCACATCATGATACGGCCGTTCCTTTGTCAGTCCGCTTCCTGCATCCTCTGCTGTTACTTTTCTTACATTGGTGGTATGGGTCTGGTCAGAGCAGACAATCTGCCCTGCCGGAACCTCCATTGCCTCAGCTACCCTGCGGAAATTTTCCTTTACTGCCTCTATGTCATCTCCACGGTTAAAGCTTAAATCCAGCGAAGAAAATTCATTCTTACTTACTCCACCCATTCTTGTGGTAAAGCAGTGTTTTACCATATCAAGTGCCTGCAACTGTGGATACTGCAGCAGCACTAATTCTTTTTTCCCCGCATGGGAAAATACGGACGGTATCATGGTTCGTCCATCCTCTTTTATCTGAAATTCTGTCATTTTTCTTTTCCTGTTCTTATTTTTCCAGTTCCAACTCCATGCTGTAACGGATTCCATGCTGTAACTGGTTCAATTCTCCAGCATTCTTTTTCCTGTATCAAGTCTCAGCTGTCACTAATAAGGCTCTATATAGGGGAAAGCATCCTTCAGCCACTGTATGTCCTCTCCTAATATTGCTATCACATCAAACCTGCAGGGCAGTCCCATCATATGTTTACACATCAGGTAATAATCTGCCACTCTTGATATTTTCCTTTGCTTGCGGTAATCTACCGCTTCCTGTGGAAGTCCCTTTCCGGTATCACTGCGGTATTTTACTTCTGCAAAAACAAGATATTTTCCATCTCTTGCAATCATATCAATTTCTCCAAACCTGCAGCGGTAATTCATCTCACAGATGCTGCAGCCGGATGCCTTTAAATACTCTGCCGCCTTTTTTTCATACTCACTGCCCATGCTGCGTTTATTTTCCATCCCTGCTCCTCTTTCTGTTATTCCTGTTATTCGGATTCCTGCTATTTGGATTTCCACTATCTCGTTTGCCGTTACAGCTATTTTTATTCCAATTTACTGCGCAGCTTATCCATATCATCGACAAAGACAAGTATCTCTGCCACTACTTCATATAATTCCGGCGGAATCATATCTCCAATTTCAAGCCTGGATAAGGTATTTGCCAGCTGATTATCCTGATACAGCGGAACGTCTTCCTCTTTGGCTTTCTCAATAATTTTATCCGCAAGATACCCCTTTCCGGTTGCCAGTATCTTCGGTGCCCTCTCTCCCGGCTCATATGCGATGGCAACTGCTGTTTTTTCTTTTGTTTTCTCTTTTTCTTTTGTTTTCTCTTCTCCGGCATTTTTCCCATCAAAGTCTGCCGGATGCCAGATTCCATTTTTCATAAATTACGCCCTCATATCAAAGGAATACCGATGCAGGATTCCGGCTGACGGATGCTCCTGCTGCATAAAATCTTCAACCAGATTTTTCTTTCCGGACTGGTTCTCCACCTGTACCGTACAGGAATATCCTTTCTCCTGCAGCCGCTGCATCAGCTCAGCCATATGTTCTTCGATTAAATCATAGGATTTCTCATCCTCCAGATAAAAATTCGTATGCACCTTTCTATCCTTCATCCGCACAGACACATCCGTTGCACCAAGGTTATCCATATCAAGATGCAAAAAAGCACTCAGTTCGCCATCCGGTCTGTCCACACCACTCTTATTAGTATAGACAAATAAATCTCCGTGAGCATTCTGATTTGACATCCGAAGGGGAATCTGCACATAATGATAGGCATTATTAATCTGATTCATAAATTCAATATTCCCCTGGAGATTATTTACTGCTTTTGCAAGAGAAGTATTGCTCTGGCCGGATTCCTGCACCAGCTCCTGCATCTTCTGCATCTGATTTTCCATCTTCTCATAAAGATGCTTAACAGCATCCCCTTTGATTTCTTCCGGCTTTAGTGTCCACTGCTGTTTTACCTCATATTCCAGCACTTTCTGATACTCTTTACTGGAAAACAGTTTCTTTGCAGAACCTCCGGTTAAACCCATTATCTCATCCAGTGCCTGATGCAGTTCTTTTAGAAATGCACCTGTAGAAAGATTTCCGTTTAAAGTCCCCTCTGCGGTAAATAATTTACTGCCTGCAAGCTGTGGAAATTCTTTCAGAAGATTTGAAAAATCCTTCATCTGCCCCTCTGTAAACAATGCGCCGACACTGCCCCTGGCATAATACTGCACGCCATCTAATGTTTCTTCTATGGATCCTGCTATCGTTTCAGTTTCTGCTAATTCCGTTCCTGTGATTTCTGTGGCAGCAAATTCTGACGCTCCTTCCAGTATGGCTCCTTCCTGAAGTTCCACCGGACTCCAGCTTCCTTTCTGTACTCCCTCTTTTACAATTACAGACATATCCAAAGAACCATCCTGCTTCAACACCTGATAGATTCGGCTTCCCAGTTCCAATGCCTCTGTCTCGGAAAGGTTTTCGTTCTGATATAATTTTCCGATGCTTTCCAAGACATCATCAAACTGTGAAGTGATTGCCGCCTGATCAGATTTATAATTTTCAAACTGCCGGATAAATTCTTCTGACATCGGAATGTCAAGCTTATGCATCAATACCAGTGACTTAATATCCGCATCCGGATATGCAGAAATACTGCGTGCCATATCCATCAGGCTTTCCCTGCCAATGGACATCTGCTCTTCCATCATGGAATTGACCATATCTATCATTCTTGGTTCTGCCGGAATGCCTGCTGCATCCAGTGCCTTTAACAACGTCGGATTATTGAGATTTCCATTGGTATAAGGTCGAATTTCAACGGTAGTTCCATCATTGGATTTCACCTGGAAAAACATCGCCTGACCAACGGCTAACTGTACGCCTGCTGCTATTCTCGCCTGAACAGTCTGACCATTTGCCAGTCCAAGCGTAACCGTTCCGTTTTTGATATCATTTACGGTTCCTTCAAATACATTTCCTACCGTCATTTCCCGTACGGCTGATACCAGCTGCTGAACCCCTTGCTGCGGGGCTGTTGCTGTAGCTCCGGTAGCCGAACTTCTGTTGTATTGTGCTAACATGTCTGAAATCTGCATATCAATCACTCCACTCTGCATTGCCAATTTCTTTGGAATTATTCACTGTAAAAATTCTTAATAAAGGTTCTCCGGTGAATTGGTGTTGGTCCATATTCTTTGATTGCTGCAATATGGGCTGCGGAGCCATAACCCTTGTTATCCGCAAATCCATATTCCGGCATAATTTTCGCATATTCTTCCATCATACGGTCTCTTGTTACCTTTGCAATGATACTGGCTGCTCCAATGGAAATACTCTTTGCATCTCCTTTGATAATCGGGACCTGACGGATATCTACTCCCGGTATTGTCACCGCATCATTTAATAATATATCGGGTTTTACTTTCAAATTCGTTATAGCCTGCCGCATAGCTTCATAAGTAGCCTGCAAAATATTAATTTCATCAATCCGCCCCGGACCTGCCATTCCAATTCCTGTTGCCACTGCCTTCTCCATAATTTCATCATAGAGTTTTTCACGCATGGATGCACTGAGTTTCTTGGAATCATTGATATATAAAATGTCACAATCCTTTGGCAGAATCACAGCTCCTGCCACAACCGGTCCCGCCAGCGGACCTCTTCCCACTTCATCTATACCGCAGATATAACCGGCATCAGCATATTCTTTTTCATACTTTTTCAATTTTTCAATCCGGGCATACTCTGTCTCAAGCTTCTGTATCCGCTTTCGTGCTTTTTCCACAAGGGTCTTTACGCCGCTTCGTTCATCTTTTTCATATCTTGCTATAAAATCAGGCAGCATACTGTCTTCTGCTGCCCGTAACTCTTCTTTGATTGCTCCGATTTTCTTCTCTTCTGCCATAATCACTTTATCCTCTGACTGCTCTTTCGATTTTATTACTGGTGCCGGATAAATCCAATTTTATCAAATGGATAGATTCTAAGCCATGCTTTTCCTATGATATCCGCCCGCCTGATATTTCCAACATCCGGGAACCTGCTGTCCTTGCTGTAATTGCGGTTATCTCCCATCACAAAATATTCATCCTCACCTAATGTAATCGGGTCTGATGCAAGTCCAGGGTCTTTAATAACCTCTCTTCCATAAGATTCCACCAGTTCTTCTCCGTTAATCAATATCTCTCCCTTATCGGTAATCTGCACCGTTTCTCCCGGCATTCCGATAATTCGCTTGATAAAATAAGTGTCTTCCTTATACTGATACGGAAATACAATAATATCAAAACGTTCCGGTTCATGAAACCGATAGGATATCTTATCTACAATCAGATTATCTCCATTGGTAAGGGTATTTTCCATGGACGAGCCATCCACTCTGGTCCGCTGTCCCACATAACGTATCATCAAAAATGTCAGTACCACAATCACAATGAGATATAGTATGAAACTGACACTTTCCCTTACCGTTTTTCCTCTTTTGCCGCGTTCTTCTTCCTTCATATCTCCGTCTTGCTCCAACTCTTTTTGAACCCTGCTCTTATTTTTATCTTATGCTTCCACTTCCGGTTTTTCAAGTGAAATTTTACCAAGCTTTCCGGTACGGAATTCATCCAGTACAAGTGTAGCTGCTTTGGCATAATCTACTTCATTTCCTTTTTTGATACAGCCACGGTTTAAGGCAATTTTCTCCAACAGCTCTGCCGGTGTTCCCTCTTCTTCCATTCCGTATCTTTCCTTTAATACACCCGGATACTCTTCTCTCAGAATCTGAATCAGTTCCATTGAAAGTTCATCAATATTTAAAATATCATCTTTGATAGAACCTATCAGTGCCAGTTTTAAACCAACGCTCTGGTCTTCAAACTTCGGCCATAAAATACCAGGTGTATCCAAAAGTTCTACATTCTTATTCAGGCGAATCCACTGCTTGCCCTTGGTTACACCTGGCTTATTTCCGGTCTTGGCGCAGGCTTTTCCCGCAAAAGTATTGATAAAGGTGGATTTTCCCACATTTGGGATTCCCACTACCATAGCCCGCACCGGACGGTTCTTGATTCCTCTTCGTAAATCACGCTCCGCCTTTTCCTTGCAGGCTTCTGCTATAATTGCAGACACCTGCTTCATGCTTCCTTTATTTCTGGCATCCATGCGCACTACATAATAGCCCTTTTTCTTAAAAAACTCTGTCCAGCCTTCATTTTTTCTTTCATCTGCAAGGTCAGATTTGTTCAACAAAATCAGACGGGCTTTCCCTTTTCCCAGGGTATCTATATCCGGATTTCTGCTGCTCACCGGAATTCTTGCATCCACCAGCTCTATTACTAAATCTACCAGTTTTATATCTTCCTGCATCTGACGTTTTGCTTTCGTCATATGTCCCGGATACCATTGAAACTGCATCTTATTTTCCTCTCTTCCCTTACTGTCCTTCTATTTGATAAAACCGATTTTCCGGAGCGGAGAAATCCGGAACCATGCTTTTCCTACAATATATTCCCGTTTTATATTTCCAATATTGGCATAACGGCTATCCTCACTGCTGTTGCGGTTATCTCCCAATACAAAATACTCATCTTCCCCTACCGTAATCTCTTCGGATGCCAGTCCTGCATCTTCAATGGCAGCTGTATCTACTTTTTCATCAAACAGCTCTCCATTTACATAGACTGCTCCATTCTTTATCTGTATCTTATCTCCCGGTACTCCAATGACACGCTTTACATAATAATGCGACTTTTCATTTCCATTTGGAAGAAATACAATAACATCATTTGCTTTTGGTTTCTTCAGTTTATAAACAAAACGATTAACCAGAATCTCTTCTCCGTTCTCTATCGTAGGGTTCATGGACTGTCCTACCACAGTGGTCCGAAGTCCGATAAAATATACAAATACAAATGAAATCACCAGGACAATTGCAATCTCAATGACCCAGGTGCCGATTTCCTTCAGCAGTGGTACATTTATTTTCTTTCTACGTCTGCCAAAATTCAGACCACGAACGCTGCCTCTACGCATAATCTTATGTTCTCCTTCTTACCTGAATATCATTTGATATATAATACAACAAGAGGGACGATACACATTGGCACGTCCCTCTGACAGATTCTTATTTTACTAACTCTTTTACTTTTGCTTTCTTACCGATACGACCTCTTAAGTAATTCAGCTTAGCTCTTCTTACTTTACCAGCTCTTACTACTTCAACCTTCTCTACGTTAGGAGAATGTAATGGCCAGGTCTTCTCTACGCCAACACCATTAGAGAATTTACGAACGGTAAATGTCTCACGGTTGCTTCCGCCCTGTTTCTTTAATACAACACCTTCGAAAACCTGAATTCTTTCACGGTTTCCCTCTTTAATTTTCGCATAAACCTTAACGGTATCTCCTACACGAAACTCTGGTGCATCTGCCTTTAACTGCTCTGCTTCAATGTTCTTAATAATTTCACTTGCGTTCATTTTGTGACCTCCTGTATATTTTGATGTTCTTAATGCATTCATTTGCAACAGAGGACCATCGCCTATTCACAACTGTTGTATTGTATCATGTTCTCTATGCCTCGTCAAGCTATTTTTATAAGCGTTTCTGTAACATTTCCGGATTGGATGCATAAACCAGTGCTGTTTCTTTTGTAATCTTTCCTTCCTGATACAATTTCAAAAGACTGCTGTCCATGGATATCATATCTTCCCGGTTCGAGGAATATACAACGCCGTCAATCTGTGGCACTTTATTCTCACGAATCATATTGCGGATTGCCGGTGTCACAGTCATAATTTCAAATGCCGGGATTACATTGCCATTCACATCCGGCACAAGCTGCTGGGAAACAATCGCCTGCAGCACCATGGAAAGCTGTACTGCAATCTGCCGCTGCTGATTTGCCGGGAACACATCAATGATACGGTCAATGGTATTAGCCGCTCCTATGGTATGTAAGGTGGATATAATAAGATGTCCTGTCTCTGCCGCTGTCATGGCAACACCAATCGTCTCGTAATCACGCATTTCTCCAAGAAGGATCACATCCGGACTCTGCCGCAGGGATGCACGCAATGCCGTTACATAATTTTCAGTATCTACATTTATCTCACGCTGGCTGATAATTCCATGCTGATGGCTGTGCAGATATTCAATCGGATCCTCTAACGTAATAATATGCTTGGCACACCGGCGGTTCAGTGCATCTACCATGCAGGCTAACGTGGTAGACTTACCACTTCCTGCCGGTCCTGTTACTAATACCATTCCCTTTGGCTGCAGACCAAGGTCAATGATATTCTGTGGAATTCCAATGTCCTCCGGCTTCGGCAAATCAAAGGTAATCACACGAACCACTGCTGATAAAGCACCTCTTTGCTTATAAGCACTGACACGGAATCTTGACAGTCCCTGCACCGCAAAAGAGAAATCATCATCCCCATGCTTTAACAACCGGTCAATATCACGATGGTCCGCCAGTTCATATATCTGCTCTAAATAATTTTCTGTCTCAGGAGGCATCAACCGCTCTCCCTCTTCTTTTATAATTACATTATTCGAACGATATGATATCGGAAGTCCGGCTACAATAAATATATCCGATGCGTGTTCCTCTACTGCTTTTCGTAATACTTCTTTTACATCCATAATTTTCCCACCAATCTCTTTATTTCTGCTGCTCCATCAACGGAAGCCTGGTTTCCTCCTGTCTTACATCAGTAGCAGTTTCTTTCCATTCTAATATGCTCCATTCCAGCATTTTTCCTGTCTCTCTATCCGTCTCTTCCGTAATAGAAAGCTTTACACGTAACTCCTGGGTGTCCGTCTCCGGCACACAAAAGCTTATGGTATCAGCTGCATCCTTCACCTCCGGCAATCCGGAAATTTCCTGCAGCGCCATTTCTTTATTTTCGGATTCTTCCAGAATAGCATCTATCTCTGCTAAGACATCATTTGCCTTGTTACACGCTTCATAATAGGCACTCATCTTATCTGCCGCCCGTTTACTATATTTATAATCCCGCAGGGACGAAGATAATGACAACACTGCGAATAATAAAAAAGTCAGAATCAATACTACCACTAACAAAAAAGAGTATCCAAAAGGACTGGCTATACGCGGTCTGCGTTTTTCTTCGTATAATGCACTCTTACTCATCTTCTGCCGCCTCTCTCTGACTGATTGCCCTCTTTAGTTCCACTTCATAAATAATCTTATCTTTCTCCCCGTCCTTCTGCTTTACTGCAAAATGACCGACCAGCCGCTGCTTCGCTTCACCCAGTGTAATCCACAGGGTATATTCCGCATCTTTCGTCTTACAGTTCTCCCAGTCAGCAGCAAAGGATACCAAAAATGTATTATCCTCTTTCTCATAATAAGAATACTCTTCCTTCAGATAATCTTCCATATCTGTTCCGGAGCGGAATACTTCTGCTGCCGCTGCAGCCTTATGTACTGCCATATTCATATTTCCTGCATCTTCACTGATGCAATTGGATTTTACAAATAGCTGCAATCCCACCGCTGCAGCAATACAGAAAAATAAAATCGATATCATAAGTTCCAGTAAAAATACCCCGGAACGTCTTGCCTGCCCTTCTATCATATGCCTTCCTCTATTCCTGCCTTCTGCCGACAACAGCCACCACAGTATCCATTTTTCTCCCATCTTCCGACGTACAGGAAAAATGCAATAATCCATTTTCCAAAGCTTCCATCTTAAAATCTTCAACCGGAATGACTTCCTTTCCATCCGCTGTACTTACAGCAGTTCCGGACCGGACAAAAAGCTCTTTCAACATGCCTTCCTCTTCAAAAATATAGGTGCAATATTCTTCTCCATCATAATCCTGACGGATGATAAGACTGTCTGTTCCATCCACCGAACCAATAGTAACTGTCCCATTATCATTCTGATGAATCTTCTCCGTAAGATAAGACAATACTGTTCTGCTTTCATAATTTTCATCTGCCATAGTCGTCGTATCCTGATAAATATCTGCTGCCAGGATAAGCACCAGAAGTCCGCAGATTGCCAGCAGCCCAAACAATGCCCATGGAAATAATATATCAATTGTATGTTTTCTGGCGGTACTCTCTGCCATATTCATCCCTCTTCACTCTAATTCTTGCGCTCAATTACTGTCACATCCGGCATAATGTTTGCTCCAAGCAGCTGGTAGTCCACAAAAAACTGCTCCTTATCATAGGAAAAACCATACTGTTCTTCCAGATACAAAAGACTGTCCGGGTAATGTCCTTCCAGCACATAACACTGCACGATTTCCCTCTGCAGAGCCTCTTCTAAAGAACGTTTTTCCTCCTCTTTACTATCCGCCATCAATCGGTTCAATCCATGGCAGGTCAATAAAATAATACAACAGGAAATGGCCACCGTAAATAATATCTTTGCCCAGACAGAATGCCTTTTTTCATGAAAAAAAAGCCTCTTTCGACGAAATCCTTCCATATGCATCTCCTTCTTACAGTCCTGCCATAATTCCCATCAACGGAAGAATCACGGATAACAGTATCATTCCGACAATAACAGACAAAATAATTACAAGTGTCGGTTCTAATATTGCAATATAAGAAGACATTCTCTGATCAATTTCTCTTTCATACTGTCTTGCTATCGTCTCTAATGTTTCATCGGTCTCTCCGGTTTTTCCGGAAATCACCAGCATCCTCTCATACAAGCCCTCAAATATTCCGGCACCGCCTACTGCTGCTGCAAAATCCTCGCCCTCTTCCATTTTCTGGCTGCATTTCTTAATCTTCTTTGAAAAATTCTTATCTGCAATCAATTCGTCTGCAAATTCCAGTCCCTTTTGCGGATTTTGTCCACTCTTTAAAGTCAGATACAGGCTGTCTGCGAAACGGCATGCTGCGATTTTATCGTATAAACCATGAAACAAGTGCATTTTTCTGCTAAAACCGGCAAACGCTCTTCGTCCTCTGCTGCTCTTTACAAAATAAACAAATACTCCACCGATTACCGCCGCTATTGCAATGAATACAATTGCATAATTCGAAATTGTTTTTCCCAATGCCAGCATGCCACCGGAAAATCCGGTCATCTGTCTGCCTAACTGGTGAAATACCTGTTCAAATACCGGCATTACTTTTGTTAAAAGTATCACAATTACAGCTATCATCATAGCAACCATAATCAAAGGATATGTAAGTGCACTTTTAATACTCTTCTCTATCTCATCCTCACGCTCGTAATGGTGAGTCAGCCCATTCATAACATCATCCAGTGTACCTGTTTCTTCTCCTATCTTAACCATCTGAAGAAGATAATCCGGAAATACACCGGTCTTTTCCAGTGCCGGATATAGCAGTCCTGTATTTATCATTTCATCATACATTACCTGAAGTATTACCTTTTCCTGCACATCCTTTGCATCTTCCAGTAATAATGACACCCCCTCAACTGCCGGAAAGCCTGCATGCAGAACCATTGTCATCTGGCTGCAAAAAGATGCACATTCAAGATTTGACAGCTTTTGCTGTTTTTTACTTTTTCCCATACTTTTCTTCCTCTCTTAATATGTGTACTTTATAATATAACGGCTTCCGTCGCCAATATAATCTTTTACGGTATCATCATCATTATTGGCTGCCAGGGTCGGATCCATAAGAGACCAGTCCTTTCCATCAAAAGATATTATATTATCTACCCAGCCTATTTCATCCACATAACAGCTGATCCACGCATGATAAGCCTCACCCGCATATCCTACCTGAAGTTTGGTTGGAATTCTCTGCGAACGAAGCATCGCTGCCATCAATGCTGCATAATCAAAACAGATTCCTTTTCCGGACGAAAGTGTTTCATCTACATCCGGCACATATCCATATGCAACATTCTCTGCTTTTTCTTCATCATATGTAATATTTTCAATTACATAATGATAAATGTTGGTTACTACATCAAGGTCACTGCCGCAGCCTGCTGCCAGTTCTTCCCCTTTCTTTACCGCCTTGGAATTCTCATCAAAATCCACATAGCAGTTAGGTGCCAGAAATGGGACAAATTCATCCGTAATGGTAACATCAATACTCTGGGTAAATGCTGTTGCATACAAATTTTCTTCTACTGATGCAGCTTCATATAAGGTCAACTGGTAAGTACCGCTTCCCTGTGTCAGTGGATATACAATATACGTTCCATTCTTTGTCACCAGATAGGTATATGCTTCCCCTTCCGGTGTCTCTATCTGGAATTTCACTTTTTCATTGGTTCCGGTATAATTAAGCATCACATAACCATCGGATGCATGCGATGCATCAATGGCAATCTGATCTGTCCCATAAGCCACTTCCCCGGAAGCCTCCGGATGTAATACTTCTGCTGTCGCATCACGATTTCCCTTTGCGGTATCATTGCTGCTTTGTTCCGGAGAATTCTTCTCTCCGCCGCAGCCTCCCAATGCACCGCTCATCAGCAATATCCCTGCGGCCATCCATACTATCAGGTAATATTTCTTACTGTGCCGGCTCTTCTGCCTCTGCATGACAACACACCTATTCCTTTTCCTGTATATTCCTGCTATCTGTACCTATATATAATAAAATTGCCGCCAGTAATACAACTGAGATGATTACAATTTTACCGTAAAAGGTTACCATAGCTGCAAATATCCCTCCTAATACTGGAATGGTCAGGGTTACTTTTCCAATTACCTGTGCATAGGAAACCGGGGAAATATCCTCCGCTTCATTTGCATCTCCTTTGGTAATCAGCTGACCGGACACCACCTGGTTCTTCACCACACGATGGGTAATGATAATTCCCGCATCTGTATCGCTCCGATATGCCACAACTTCACCTTCCATAAGTTCTGCCGGTGCTTCTTCCCTGACATAAATAAGACTTCCTACCGGAATCGCCGGTTCCATGCTTCCGGTTACAACTGTATAAATATCAAATCCTGCAAGTCTTGGTAATGTCAATGGTATGCAAATCAGAATCACCAATATCAGAAGAGATACTCCTATCATACTACAGATTCTGGCTATTGTCCTCTTTTTTCTTTTTGTTTTTCCCATTCGTTAATGCCTCTGCTCTGACATTCATTTTCTTTCTTCGTAATGCAAAAGCAGTAAGAGCCACAAGTCCTGCAACTGCCGCTGATGCTACACCAATCAGCAATGGCATATTTCCTGCCGGTCTTTTGGTCTTCTCATCCTTTTGCTGCATATCTGCTAACGGAGTTTCCTCATCATCAAGATTTACCAGTTCCTGCGGAGTCTCTTCATCCGGAATATTTACATTTCCATCTGCCCCTTGATTATTATCCGCATTGGCATCATCTGCTGCATTCGCATTGTTTGCTGCATTTGCATTATTTGCTGCATTTGCATTGTTTGCCGCATTTGCATCATTTCCGGCATTTGCATTGTTTGCCGCACTCTGTGTATCCGTCGTGTATACAAACGTAAAAATGTTTTCCGCTTCATTACTGCTTAAGGTTTTCATCAGATTATATGCCTGCGGACGATAATTTTCAAAATATTTAAACGCCACCACAGGCTGGTCTCCCACTGCACCATAGAAGGTCTCACTGTCTGAAAGTGCATTTCCATTGGCATCCTGATAATTCACAGTATATGCTACCATATTTCCCGCAATTGCATATGCCGCTACATACTCCTGATCAGATTCTACCACAAAGGCAGATTTTCCAACAGTATTATTATCTCTTCCGCTCTCCCGGATTCCACCAATATAATATTTTCCATCTTCCTTTAGCTGAATACAGGACTGTGCCCGAACCATAACCCGGTCACCATATTTCAGTCCACTGATTTTTATCTTTTCTCCCTGGCTTTCCTTTTCAATCTGATAAGAAGAACCTGTTATATGATTGTCTACTGTAATTCCATTCGTATCTGAAAAATATCCCTGATTTCCAGAGCATAACGTTACTGTATAGGTATATTCTGTTTCATTTCCACCAACTTTTGCCCATGCCTGTACCGGAAATGCCAGTGTAAGTAATGTTGTAAATAAAATACTTCCGTGAAGAATACGTTCCATTCTTTCTTTTATTTTATTCTTCATCCCTTACTCCTCCTTTTCCAACCGATTTTCAGCTGCCTCATCTTCTTTTCGTGTCCTCTTCACTCTCACAACAAAAAGGACAACTAAAACAAGTCCTGCCGCCAGAGCAAGTGCCGAAAAAAGAAGCACCTGATTATTGTCACCCGTTTTAATAACGACATGATTCGACAATGGTGTTGAACCACTGGATAATAATTCTACCGCAAAATTCATCTGCAATTTTGCCAGGGTATCCTGATAGGTATTTCCCTGTGTCTCACCTTCCAGCTTTACGGTTAGTGCAATCTCTGCTTTTTCACCTTTCGCAAGCTCATCCAGATAGAAATAATCTTTCATTGCATTGGTTGCCTGGTGAAGACCTTCACCACTTTCTCCTACCGTATCTCCACCTACATTTTCACTGCTGTATAAAATACGGTTACTTCCATCCGGAGCCGTAAAAGAAAGTATGTACGAATACGCTCCTCCGGAAGCCACACTCTGTGAATCCTCAAGGCTCTGTAATACCTGATTTGTCATATACCACTGCGTATCCCCATCATAGGTATTCTTTAACTCCAGTCTGATATTTACCGTATCTCCCGGCTGAAGCTGATATATCGCATCATCAATATCTGCATTTTTAAATGTGCTGTTTAATTTTTCTCCATCAAACGTTACGTTCCAGTCATCACCGCCGGAAAACTCTTCTGCCTGTACCTGAACAGGGGCTGCTGCAACCAGAGCCAGAGCTGCCATGATACCAATCCATTTTCTCTTCATCTCAGTCTCCTCCTTACTGCAGTAATGTCAGATTTCCATTGGAATCAACAGAAACATCAACTCCCCAGGCACTCTTAATCGCATCCTGCGCATTGTGTGTCTGTACGGCATCCACTTCTGCCTCTACATGAAAGGAAACCCCATTATAATTAAATGTTGTAGTAGTGGTCTTAAGTCCATTTTCCTCCGTTGTATGCTCCGTTACCTTTGACGTAATAGAATTATCAATCTTTAAAGTATCAGAAAATGCCGGTGTACTCTCACCCACCTTCAATACCGATGGCCAGTAAAGAACAGTTCTCTCCTCCGTAGATGCATTTTCATCCACAATCCAGCCATTCTGGGTCAGGTTTAATTCAATCAAACTCGGAGCAAGTGTTGTTTCCTTGCTTCCATCCTCATTCTTCCAGCTCTTATAAATTCTCACACGGACATATTCATCAATATTGCCACTGTTTTTTACGGAAAGTGCTTCCTTATAATTTCTTCCGGCTACCAGCTTTCCATCGGTCTCATCCAGCATATCTGTAAGAAGTGCTCCCTGATTTTGCTTCCAGGCATCATCACTTCCTGCATAATCACGGCTGCTGATATTCTTAGAACCCTTGGCAGATTCTTCCACCAGAGTCACTCCGATATCATACATTTCCATCTGTGCGGTATAATTCTCACTATAGTAAGTAAGTGCTGCTCTCGCACTTCCAACTGCACTTCCTGCCAGAAGAAGTACTGCAGCACCCAATAATAAAAAGGTTCCTTTTCTTCCCTTCATTACTTTTTTCAATCGGCTCATTCTTCACCAGCCTCCCTTGCATCTGCAGTTCCTATATCTGTCCTGGTATCTGCAATCCGGTTCCAGTCTGCATATGGTGTTCCATCCTCTTCATAGAGAACTGGTGTACACTCCTGAACGACCACTACATTAAAACTCTCTTTATATTCCTCCGGTATTGCTATTTTGGCTAAAAGTTCTTCTGTATTGCCACTTACCGGAACAATATCACTATAATACCAATAGCCATCTTCGCCCTGAATCCAGGACGATCCGGACATAGTTAATGTAATCTGACTTCCTGCGAATACTTTTACTCTGACAAAGCAATCACTTTCTCCTGTATTTGTAAGTACGATATGCTTCTCCATATTTTCAACTTTTTCTTCTATTGTAGTTTCATTACCAAGTGTAATCGGATATCCTCCTTCCGCTTCCACATAAGTTGTAAAATACGCCATTGCCGGTGGCACTGCTGCCCCTGCAAGGAATACCAATGCTGCTGCAGTCAGCCAGAACACTTTTGTTTTTTTCTTCATCATCTTATATTCCAGCCTCCTTTATTCTTCCTTTACACTATTATCCGGTAATTGTGTCCACTGCCATCCCTCATCTTCATCATAATCGAAATGATTGGTCACTCCGTAGCCCGGATTCAATCCGTGGTCATATGTATTATCAAACTCCACTGTTACGATTTCATCCGCACTGATTTCTGCTGTCTGCTGTGGCTCACTTACCAGTCTATAACCAGCCCCACTATATACCTCTGTCACAGTAACTTTTGCACCTGCCGGAATATGATCTGCAATTGCCGCTTTCGTTCCTGCCGATGAATGTGTGGTCGATACTACATTACTGTATACCGTATTACCATTTTCATCTACTGCTTCTATCGAAAATACAAAGGTTACCTCTTTCATTGTCTCATTATAGTTATCAAGATTTTTCTGTATAAGAAGACTTCCATACCGTGGAGAACGTTCCGGTTTTAGATTTGCTGTAACCTCATAAATCCATTTGTTTTCTGCGCCTGCAGAATGAAATGCCTGATTATCCGGCAACGCAATCAGACCTGGATTAAAATTATACTCATAAAAACCGGTTGACGCAGTTTCAACCACAACAAGATATATCCCAGAATTCAGTTCTTTCTCTCCTGTTCCATCCGTAATCGTGCATTCTGTATCCGGGGTTTTATCCGAAGCGAGCTCCGCTGCCTTCGCTGTCATCTCTTCCCATGTAACATCTCCATTTACCGCATCTTTTAAAGAGAGGGATTTAAATTCTGATGTTTCGCTGTACTCTCCTGCTGCATCCATAGTCGCTACCTGATATATTTTAGCATGCAGTTCCATCCCATTCAGTTCTTCCGTATATTCTTCGCCCTTCGGCACAGATAAAGTCAAAGTACAAGGTTCTGCCGGATCTATTACATTGGTGGCATATGCAGATGCCACATGTAATCCTGCTGCTGCCAAAAACAACGTCAGTAATCCCGCAATATACCCTTTCTTTATTTTTAACTTTTTCATTTTCCACCCTCCTTAGAACCTCTTGAAACTTTTCTATCTCGAATAATCTTTATCAAAACTGTAATCAGAATTGCTGTTGCAACTGCCAGTATTGCATATAACATATAATAATCTTTCACCGTCTGAAGCATAGATTCATTGGCTATTGCCTTCTCATCATCCTCTCCATTATACGGGACACTGTGACCACGCACCAGCAGTCTATGGCTGTTTACACCATATGGGGTGCAGGTGAAAAGTGTTACATAATCTTCCCCTTCGACATTCTTCATTGCCTCTGTCAAAGTATCCGTATCATCCTTTTCTACCATCGGCAGAATCTGATCCACTTCATATGCAAGCACCTTATCCAGTACATGCACATAGAATTTATCACCTTCTACAAGCTGGTCAATATCGGTAAAAAGTTTCGCACTTGGCAGTCCGCGGTGTGCTGCCAGTACACTATGTTTTCCCTCACCACCAACCGGAAGACTGGTTCCGGACATATGACCTGCGCCAATCTGTAATACTGCCTCCGAAGTTCCATGATAAATCGGAAGTCTCTGTTCTATTTTCGGGATGGAAATATATCCCATAATCCCATTATCTCCCGGATTTAATACGGACCAGTATTTACTTCCTCTCATATTCTGTTCTTCCTGCGAAAATGCATCCCCATCGAAGGTATTATTACCTATCTGGGAATTATATTCCTCTGCCATCTCCCAGAGCTTCTGATAGTCTATTTCATCCATATCTGCAACAGTTTCTTCATAACTGGCAATTGCCCTGCTCTGATGGTATTTATTCCATTGTTCTGCCACAGTCGGATATGCAAAGATTCCCAGTCCGACCAGGAAAACCAGTCCAAGCAGAATTCCAGGTAATTTCTGCTTCCATTTCTGTTTCATTCCCTACTCCTTTTTCCTCTTCCAGCTAAACCGCTGCCAAATCAAAAGTCCCAGTAAAATCCAGAACAGTAATATAATCGCAACTACAATTGCAACTGCAGAAGTATTGACAAGATATCCATCTGCCGTCACAAAGTTACCGCTTTCCTCCTGTGAAATCCGCTCACCCCTTACCAGCAGCCGATGAGAATTGATTCCATATGGAGTGCAGGTCATTAATGTACAATAATCTTTTCCCTCTTCAATTATAAGATTATTAATTTCCTGTGGTTCTACAATTTTAATCTGATCCACCTGATAAGTCAGTTTGCGATCCAATACGGTAACGGTAAAGGTATCTCCTGCTTCCATTTTATCCAGATTTGTAAAAAGTCTTGCAGACGGAAGTCCTCTGTGTGCAGAAAGAACACTATGTGTGCCTTCTCCTCCAACCGGCAAACTACTGCCCTCTAAATGGCCTGCTGCAACCTGTAATACTCCTTCCGAAGTTCCATGATAAATCGGGAGTTCCACACCTAACTTTTCAATTGTAACATAACCCATGATGCCGGTGCCGGAAATATCAAGAATGCTGTTATAATCGCCAGCCTCTGCATAATTCAGAAATGGCCGGTTCACATCCTTTAATTTTTCATTGTAGGTATCAGCTTTTTTTAACATTGTGTCTTTTTCTTCTTCTGTCAGTGATTTTACGGCATTACTATAAGACGCAACGGCTCTTGACTGGACTTTTGAATTCCAGTAAGAACTAATTGGCGGATACAGCATCACGGAGAGACCTATGATAAAAACAAACACTAACATTACATTCCGTTTATCTTTCTTAAATAATTTCTTTAATGTCCTCTTCATAGATTTCTCCCTAATGCTGTCAAAGTCCCAGCGAGCGGGAATTTTCTTCCAGTCTCGTTCGTGTATAAACCGGCGGTTCACCGGAAATTCCCGGTGAATTACCGCCGTTCATCTTAAAATTCTAGTTTTTTGCAGTACGTTTTCTTGCGATTAACAATACAGCTGCTACAATCATGATAATCGCACCTACGGTATAGAAAATCTTAGTACCGATACCACCGGTTGCAGGAAGTTCAGTTCCACTTAAGTTCTGTACATCCGTGGATACAGCACCTGTTCTTAAAGTTGCTGTAAAGATTGCTTCTGTTCCTTCTGAAACAACCTTTCCAGAAGCATCCTTTACTACTAATGTCTTTAATTCCGGATTATCTGATGTTGTATCATAGGTTGCTTCTACTGAAAATACAAGATCATCTGCTTTATTGTATCCTGCCGGAACAGTTGTCTCAACCAATTTATACTGGCCTGCATCTACACCTTTGAAATAGAAGGTTGTTACTCCTGTAATCTCATTTCCAACTGCAACATAATCACCTGTAGTGCTGTCTAATTTGTAAAGGGTAAATCCTGCACCCTCAAGAGGAGCATTGTTACCGTCTACCTTATTTGCAATTAAATTATATGTAAATACAATAACTTTATCTTCCGGAGTTACACCTGTGCCATCCCCATAAGGATTGTTGCTGTATTCCAGTTTGGATACGTTGGTGTTTCCACCTTCACCGATTACTGCATTTTCATTCAGTTTTGCGGTGTAATTTACAACTACTTTACTTCCAGCTTTTACTGCTTTGATATTCTTTAAATCTGCAAAACGAACTTCAAAAGTGCAGCTATCATCTAAATCTTCTGTAACTACTTCATAGCCGGTTGTTACTGCTGTTCCGTCCACTGTTACAGTTACAGAATCTGCATTGAAAGTAAGTCCGTCAGACATGGTATCATGGAATGCATAATAATAGCTTCCATAGTTATCGTATTTTGCATCTACAGTACCGGTTAACTGGAACGGTACATCATCTCCGATATCGTAATCTGCTGCATCCTGCCAGTCACTTTCTGCACCGGTAGAGTCATTTTTCTCTTTTACTTTCTTTTCAAGTTCCGGTCTGTCTTCCTTTGTTGTTACAGTTACGCTGTCATTTCCAGCTGTGTCTAACATAACAAGGGAATAGGTATCACCTTCATCACCTGTTTTTGTTTCTGCAATCAGGTAATAACCCTGATCAACACCGCTAAATTTATCATTGGATGTTTTTGCTTCCGGCTCTAATGTCTTGATTTTTGCAAATACTGCATCTGCAAATGCACGAATACCATCTGCATCTAATCCTGAAATGTAATTAATTACATCCTTATCTTCTGTTTTTCCTGTTACTTCTTTCAATGCTGCTGCATACTTATCATTTAATGTGTATGCAAATTTTCCTTCACCACCATCTGTAGCATTCAGCAATCTGTATGCCGCATATTCAGAACCTGCTGCGCCATTTGTAATTGTAATGTCTGCTGCATAAACAGTAACACCCATTGCAAATGCCATAACCATTGCAACCATTGCTGCAAAAAGTTTTTTCAATTTTTTCATCTTCTTTCTCCTTCTTTGACCTTTTAATATATTTGATACCTGAAACGGATTTCCTCAAAAGGGGGCTTTATATGCCTGCCCCCCTTTCTCTTTTCCGTCTCATCCGGTATCCATACAACAGGGATGACATAAGCATAATTGCTGCACCACCTATAGTATAAACAGTAGTACCTGTTCCTCCTGTTGCCGGAAGTTCATAACCGTATTCCTGATTCTTAACCTGAATCGAAATACTATCAAGATTATCATAATAGGTAAAGGTATATTTATTTTCTTTGCTTAATTCTGTACCCTTCTGACCTATTCCAACTAACTCATAACCATTTACCAGTTTTTCTTTCACCGTGTAGACCTGACCATCTTCCAACGCTTTATTACCATTCTGGTCTGTAATGGTCTTCAATGCAACCGATCCACCCTGGCATACGGCAAATTCTGTAATATAATCAGCTTCCTCCATTGAATCACCCTTATATAATACAAAAGTAAAGGTTTTCATCTGATCATATGGAAGTTCATTTCCATATGCATCCAGAACGTCTTTCTCAATTACCGGTTTCTTATAAATCTTTACTCCGACCTTCGGAGGCTCTGCCCGCAGTGTTTTTTCATTTCCGTTTACTTCTGCCGTATACTGGTATGCGAAGCTGTTCCATGCAGTCTCACCCGGGTTTGCATTCTCTCCTACTACTCCATTATATTTCATGGTAAGAATACAGCCCTTCTTTAATGCAAAGGTATCTGCCATCTTTATACGGAAGGACACATCATCTGACTGCCAGAAGGAATGCCACTGTTCTGTTGAAGTACCCGACATATCAGCTTCAGTAAAGCTTACCAGATTTGAAAATTCCACAAAATAATCCACGCCTTCTTCCAGCTGCCGTTTTGTGCCGCTCTCCTCAGTTACCCAGAGTTCCAGTCCTTCGGCATATGCAACAGAGAATTCACTGCCTCGTTTTTCTTTCTGGTTCAGTACTCCGGTATCATTTATATGTGGCATACTGTCTACAATAACCATCTGTGTAAAGGAGTTATTGCTGACATTTTCAATATTGTTGGTGTAAATCACATCTTTTCCATCTTCATCCAGATAAATGTAATTCTTTCCTTCCAGTCCAAGATAGCCGCTTCCCCGGTTATCTGAATTACCGGTTTCCTCTACCGTTTTCCATGAGAATGAACCGTAATCACCCAATGCATAAACACAATCAGAAGCTTTTACTCCAATATATTTTCCACTGTCATCCGTCACCAGTTCTCCCGTTTTTACACTGTTATCATCAAACGGATCATCCGGCAGGAGATATGCAGTATTTTCATAAATCTTGTTCTCATATACTGTATTTCTGGTATATACCGTAAACTCCGCTTTTCCACCTGCAGGAATCTGATATTCTTTTCCCTCCAGATACAGTGAAAACTCGTGGGCCGCATTATCCGGTATCAGCTTCCATACTTCTTCCGACAAATCATACTTATGAAGTACATTATCATCCTCATCATAAATGGTCAGTACAAAAGCATTTTTGTCAAGTCCCAGGTGAAGGGTTTTATTAGTTGCCTCTTCTTTCGACAATATATGGAACGGAGACTGAACAGAATCTTTAATTGTATAATCGCAGATCGGAATGGTTCCATCGTTGCGTAACTCCAACAGCCACTTTGTCGTTACATTCGGCTGTATATTGTCCTTCTCTTCCAATTCAACAGCATCTTCCACATTTTTACCAGATGGTATATAGGACGCTGCTTTCTTGGTAATTCCCGGAACAATTACATCCTTTGGTGTTATTGTTACAGATGACGAAATAACCCTCTTTTCTCCTACAATTCCTTTATCTTCCGATGTGCCGTTATTCTGTCTGGAATCATCCCTTGTTCCTTTCATTGTAATGTCATTCGGATTCTCACGATATTCCACATCCTTATCTACCAGTAAATCCACGGTATTGGTAATTGGAACATCTAATTCCACGTCTTTACTTACCTTGCACATCACAAAGAATGAAAGATTCTTTCCTGCCGGCAAATCATAACCTTTGCCATCGTCTCCAATCGTAAAGGTAACCATATGATTTTCCTTATCATCATTGGTCATTGCAATGGTAACATCCCTTACCAGACTTCTGCCATCGATATTGGTTACCTGCGCCATGTTCCAGTCGTTTGACTTAATTGGTTCACTATAACTCTTTTCAATCTGAACCGGAAGCGTATATCCCAGGCCCGGACGTATTCCAACATATTCCAGACCATCCGCCATATGATCTTCCAATGTATCAATATGAACCGGATCTTCTCCTGTATTTGTTACTGTAATATTATAAATCACATAATTTCCGAGATAATTTCCTTCATTTACACTCTTAGAGAATATGGACTTATCTTTTAACTGGCTGGTCTTCCACTGATGGAACTGATCCAGAATTGCCCACACACTCTTCTGCACATCTACCGCCTGATCCAGCTCCTTTTTCCCTTCCGGTTCCCCTTTTACCGTTACTGTATCCTTCATTCCGTTTACGGTTGCACTATTGGTATAAGTAAAAGTTCCCGTCTGTTCATTCTCTTTATCATCCATATAAATGTACGCATTGAATTCTTTTTCAATTACTTCACCCGGTGACATGGTGCCAATCTTCCAGATTAAACGGATTCCTTTATGTGCACTGATATTCATTCCATTGCTCTTGCCAATCCAGTATCTCCTTATCTGCACATATTCACCATTTATCTTTGTATAATAAGTTCCCCAGTCAGATGTATTTTCTACATACTCTTTCCAGCTGATACCAGCCTCTACCAGTTCCTCATCATTTTTTGGATATCTGGAATTTAACGTTCCTGCCTGCTTTGCCTTATAAATCTTGTATTCATCCGAAGGAAAAACATGATATGGCATATCATCTGTCAATGACAGTCCGTCTTTCTTATATGCGGCATCTCCATCAGCGTTTGTAATCGTTATGCTGTATTTAAATAATTCCTCTGCTTTAAAGGTTTCTCCACCTTCCCCGCCATTAACCTTCTTATCTACAATAATCGGATTTTCAGCCTCAATTACAATTTCAGAATCCTCACCGGTTGAAGTACTCTTTACATAATTCTTAAAATGATAATCAGAAGCCTCCGGCAGTTCATTAACGTCAACCTTACATACATACTTAATGGTTACCTTCTCCTTTGCATTCAGCCTGCCAAGAGAAAATGTCAATATTTTATCATTTATCTTTAAGCCAACATTGCGGCATCCACCGGTCGCATTGGTTGACTCTGCCACAAAATCCGTCTCGCCCTCCGGAACCTGTGCTCCATTCTTATCTATAACATACTGGAAAATAAGTCCTTTTGGCAGAGTATCTTCTAACGTCTGCTCAATGGTTTTATAATCTTCCATATTTTCAATCGTTATCGTATAAGTAACTAAATCACCATTCTTTACATGTAACCCGTCACCTGGTTCTTCCACTTTCTTTACAATATTGAGTTCCGGCTTTTTATAAATAACCGTTATTGTTGAACTCTTATCTTTATAAGAAGCTTTATTATGAATGGAAGTATTATTTTTATACTTTGCCATTTCTTCCTGGCTTTTTACATTAGCTGCAAAAGTAAATGAGACCTTTTCACCGGCTTTTAATGTACCAGGTGTAAAACTTATTGTTCTGGCTGCTTCGTCATACTCTGCTCCTTTATCACGGATTGCCTGTATCTGCTCCGATGTCAACGTCAGATGCTCTGGCAATTTATCTGTCACCTTATAAACGCTTCCATCTGAAGCTTCTCCTTTAATCGGATTGTTTCCCGTATTTTCTACCGTAATCGTATAATTAATGGTATCACCGGCAATTACTTCTTTCTTATCCGCCATCTTAACAATTTTAAAGTCCTCTTTTATTTCCGGTCTTGACTTTGCATCTGCAGACAATTTTGTGTGTTCATATTCTTTATAGGGAACAGATTCAAAATCAACATGATTTGTAATTACATCTTCTTTAACTTTTTCTGCGGCTGTTGTAATATAATTATCTGTTAATACTAATTTTGATACATCCAGACTTGCGCTTACATTCAGATGCTCCTGTTCTCTTGTTGGCACACCATCTGTCATATGCTGGTTCGGCACACTAATCTTATATATAACTGTTTTTCCATCCAATGTCAGACTTGTAACGGTTCCTCCCTGAAGATCAGTAAACTGGAAAATCACATTTCCATTGCTATCCACAATGGAAGCTCCATCTTCACTGACCCTGGTTTCTTCCGGAAAACTGATTCCATCCGGTAATGTCAATACATCACTCAGCTCTACATGATCTGTCCAGATTGCTCCTGTATCACCAACTCCGCATGGATTCATACTATTTGCAGTGATTCTATAATCTAATGTTCCTTCCAGCTTATTGGTCTTTCCATTCACCGGAATAATTTCCTTGCTGACAGTTTTTTTCAAATCCTGCCAGAGATTCGTTCCATGCCAGATTAATTCTGCCGGTTCAGAAATCACATCATTGTCTTTCTGATCTGGAATCTCCGGTGTCAATGTGACCTTGGAATCTTTTTCCATAATTCCATTTAAAGAATTAAACTGCAAGTCGAAGGAAACAGTTGAACCTGCAGGTGGCTCAAACTCTATGTAAGTCTCATCATCTTCTTCTACCAGTTTTACTTCCAGTGTTTCTTCTGTTGTTTCACTGACAGCTTTATAGGTAACCTGCATAACATCACTTTCTTCAAACCCGGTCAATGTAACTCCTTCCGGCAAATCACTAATCCGAATACGAACCGGTACCAGCTCTGTATCTGTCGGATTTGAGTTGGTTGCACTAACAGTTGCATATAAAGTCTGTCCATTTTTCCCATCATCCGGACTCTTCTGTGAAACGCTCAAGTTAATACGCTCACTAATCGTGCCTCCGGCTGACGTCTGCTCTGTTTCCTTATTTCCTGTTGCTGCAAGTCCCGGAAGAATCAGTCCCCAGACTACACCTACTGCCACAAGAACGCAGCATATTCCCAGTAAAATTTTTGTTCTTCTGCGGATTTTTCTCTTTTCTTCTGCTTTCTTTACATGTTTTCTTACATTTTCCTGCATATCCCTATCTCTCCCTATTTAAGGAATCCCATTTTACTCAATGGCCAGAATCGAAAAGCCACCTTTCCAATTATCTGATCTTCTGCCACACACCCAATGGCTGAACTCCGGCTGTCAACCGATACTGAACGATGGTCTCCCATCACAAAATATTTGCCCTCCGGCACCTGATAAGGAAAATCAATATCACATTCCCCTAAATCTTTCTTTATTGCATATGGTTCATCTAATTTTTCACCATTTACATATACATTGCCGTCTTCGTCTATATCTATGTAATCACCTGCAGTTCCTATGACCCTTTTTACAAGAATCTTACTCTGATAGTAAAAGCCGATGATATCTCTCTGTTTGATTTTTGTGGTTTTCTTTATTACTACCAGTTCACCATTCTCTAATGCCGGTTCCATGCTCTTGCCCGAAACCTGCAATACCGGTACTAATCTTGTTGCAATCAATACTGAAATTGCTGCCACCACAAGCAGTATTCCGAGTGCACTGAAAAGATGCTGCTTCTTCTCTCTGTGAGCCTGTTCCGCCCGTATACTTTGAAGTGCCACATCTAATTCTATTTTCTTGTCCTTATTCCCGTCATTTTCTTCTGTAGTTTCCTGCAAATCCTTCTGGAGTCCCTCTATAATTTCAATCAACTCCCAGCGTTTCAGCTTGCGGAAATCCTTATCTGCCACAAACTGCACCCCCTGTTATTCTTTTGCTGCCCTTATTATGACCTTCCCCTGTCTTTTCATGCATGTGATTTTTCTTTTGTGTTGAATGCAAGTATATATTTTTTTTGTATAGAATTATGTCATATTCTGGCATATAGATTTGATTTTTTCTAACGAAATAATCAGACTAATTTAATTTGATATCGTTCTTATAAAGTAAAAAAAGAGACGTAACTTACACTTCTGTAAATTACGTCTCTTTTATTTTACTTAATCGTCAGATTCTTCTGTCTAATCAGCTAATCTTATTTGTAAAGTTCAACTAATCTTAACAGATGTTCATAACGAGCCTTTGCAGCTTCCTCAGATGCTTTGAACAGTTTTTCTGCTCTGTCTGGGAAGGAACGTGTTAATCTGCTGTAACGTGTCTCGTTATTTAAGAAATCCTGGTAAGATCCATCACCTGGCTTAGAAGTCAATGTGAATGGGTTCTTTCCTTCTGCTTTCAATGCCGGGTTGTATGAGAATAAGTTCCAGTAACCTGCTGCTACTGCTTTCTTCATCTCATCCTGGCAGTGGTTCATTCCACCCTTAACACCGTGTAACTCACATGGAGCATATCCGATGATAAGTGAAGGTCCGTTGTATGCTTCTGCTTCAGCAATTACCTTAACAGCATTTGCCATATTTGCACCAAGAGCGATCTGTGCTACATATACATAGCCGTAGCTCATAGCGATTTCTGCAAGACTCTTCTTGCCAACCTCTTTACCAGAAGCAGCGAACTGACAAACCTCACCGATGTTAGAAGCTTTAGAAGCCTGTCCACCTGTATTAGAGTACATCTCTGTATCGAATACCATTACGTTTACGTTCTCACCGGAAGCAAGTACATGGTCTAATCCGCCGAAGCCGATATCGTAAGCCCATCCATCACCACCGAAGATCCATACAGACTTCTTAGCAAGGTAATTCTTCTTATCTAATGCATCCTTAGCATCCGGGCATCCTGCTACTGCAGCTTTCTCTAACTCAGCAACTAATGCTTCTGTTGCAGGTGTATTAGCTTTTGTATCATTCTTAGTCTCTTCGAACTTGTCAAATGCAGCCTTTAATTCTGCGCTTGCTTTATCAGACTCAGCACATTTCTTAGCGCTTGCAATTGCCTGCTCACGAAGAACTTTCTGTCCGATTTCCATACCAAGACCATGCTCAGCGTTATCCTCGAATAAGGAGTTTGCCCAAGCCGGACCTTTCTTGGAATCTTTGTTTACTGTATATGGTGATGTTGCTGCAGGACCGCCCCAGATAGAAGAACATCCTGTTGCATTGGAAATATACATATGCTCACCAAATAACTGAGTAATCAAACGAGCGTAAGATGTCTCTGCACAACCTGCACAAGAGCCTGAGAACTCAAGCAATGGCTGATTGAACTGGGAACCTTTAACGGTATTGTCTGCCGGCATACCAGGTTTCTTTCCAACGTTTGCTACTAAGTAATCGAATACTGGCTGCTGATCTGCCTGTGATTCCTGAGGAACCATTTCGATTGCGCCTACTGGACATACAGTAATACACTCACCACATCCCATACAGTCTAATGGAGATACGCTCATTGTATATTTGTACTCGCCAGCCTTTGGCTTTGTATCAGCAAGTTTTGTCTGCTCTGGAGCAGCTTTTACTTCTGTTTCGTCTAACATGAATGGACGAATGGTTGCATGTGAACATACGAATGCACACTGGTTACACTGAATACATTTCTCAGCATCCCATGTAGGAACGGTTACGGCTGTACCACGTTTCTCATATGCTGCTGCGCCATGTTCGAACTGTCCATCCGGATTCTTTGCAAATGCAGATACTGGAAGGCTGTCTCCGTCCATCTTGGAGATTGGCTCCATTAAGTCTCTTACCATCTTAACAGTCTCAGGACGTCCGGTTAATTCCTTCGGAGCTGGATCTGCTTCTGGGTTAGACCAGGATGCTGGAACTTCAACCTTATGTACTGCGTCTACACCAGCGTCGATAGCTTTGTAGTTCATTTCTACGACAGCATCACCCTTCTTACCGTAGGATTTCTTAGCTGCTGCTTTCATGAATTCTACTGCATCGTCGATAGGCATAACGTTTGCAAGTTTGAAGAATGCAGACTGTAAAATTGTGTTGGTACGTTTACCCATACCAATTTCAATTGCTTTGTCAATTGCATTGATTGTATATAACTGAATGTTGTTATCAGCAATGTATTTCTTTGCTTCAGCATTCAGATGATGAGCTAACTCTTCGTCGGACCACTGGCAGTTAATCATGAATACTCCGCCTGGTTTAACATCCTGGGCCATCTTGAATCCTTTGGTTACATAAGATGGGTTGTGGCATGCTACGAAGTCAGCCTGGTTGATGTAATATGGGCTCTTGATTGGCTTGTCACCGAATCTTAAGTGGGAAATTGTTACACCACCGGTCTTCTTAGAGTCATACTGGAAGTATGCCTGGATGTATTTATCTGTGTGGTCACCGATAATCTTAGTAGAGTTCTTGTTAGCACCTACAGTACCGTCTCCACCAAGACCCCAGAACTTACACTCTACAGTTCCTTCTGCAGATGTGATAGGTGCTGGCTTAACCTCTGGTAAGCTTAAGTTTGTAACGTCATCTACGATACCTACTGTAAATCTGCTCTTTGGAGCATCTTTTTCCAGTTCTTTGTAGATAGCGAATACAGATGAAGGAGGAGTATCCTTAGATCCTAATCCGTAACGGCCGCCGCATAATACAACGTCGTTTAATCCTGCTTCACGTAATGTTGTAGCTACGTCTAAGTATAATGGGTCTCCTAATGCTCCTGGCTCTTTTGTTCTGTCAAGAACAGCAACTTTCTTTGCAGTCTTTGGAAGAACTTTTAATAAGGAAGCAGATACCCAAGGACGATACAGACGAACTTTGATTAATCCGACTTTCTCTCCTGCTGCTGTTAAGTAGTCGATTACTTCTTCTGCTACGTCACAGATAGATCCCATTGCTACGATAACACGGTCTGCATCTGCTGCTCCATAGTAGTTGAATAAGTCATAATCTGTACCAAGTTTTTCATTGATTTTGCCCATGTATTTCTCAACGATAGCCGGTAACTCATTGTAAGCTGTATTACAAGCTTCACGATGCTGGAAGAAAACGTCTCCATTTTCATGAGAACCACGCATAGCTGGATGTTCTGGGTTTAATGCATGCTCACGGAATGCTTTTACAGCGTCCATGTTGCACATTTCTTTCAAATCTGCGTAATCCCATTTCTCGATTTTCTGAATCTCATGAGATGTACGGAATCCATCGAAGAAGTTGATGAATGGAACTTTTCCTTCAATTGTTGCAAGATGAGCAACTGGGCTTAAGTCCATAACTTCCTGTGGGTTTGTCTCACATAACATAGCGAAACCTGTCTGACGACAAGCATATACGTCACTGTGATCACCGAAAATATTTAAGGACTGGGTTGCAACGGTACGTGCTGATACATCAAATACACATGGAAGCTGCTCTCCAGCGATTTTGTACATATTAGGGATCATTAATAAAAGACCCTGGGATGCGGTAAATGTAGTGGTTAAAGCACCTGCTGCAAGAGAACCATGTACGGCACCTGCTGCTCCTGCCTCTGATTCCATTTCTACGACTTTAACCTGATTTCCAAAGATATTCTCCTGACCTGCTGCGGACCACTGGTCTACGGAGTCAGCCATTGGACTGGACGGGGTAATAGGATAAATAGCTGCAACGTCTGTGTATGCATAAGCTACATGAGCTGCTGCTGTATTACCGTCCATTGATTGTTTTGCTCTGGACATTATTTATTCCTCCTTATTTAAATAAAAAACTTATGTCTTATCGACCTAAATCACATTTTAGCATTTTATTTGTCGATTATCAAGATTATGGACTGTACGAAATGAAGAACAATCACGAATTTCTTCTATAAGAAGTTTTAGTTGCTTTTCCACTGTTTTTCTAGTATGATACGAATTGGTGCATAAGCATGAAAGCACCGTAAATTCAAAGAGTCAGGAGATTTGATTATGATAAGTGCAAACAATGTAACTTTACGAATCGGGAAGAAAGCCTTGTTTGAAGATGTAAATATTAAATTCACGGAAGGCAACTGCTACGGTCTGATTGGTGCCAATGGTGCCGGTAAATCTACTTTCTTAAAAATTTTATCCGGACAATTAGACTCCACCAGCGGCGATGTGGTTATTACACCGGGACAACGTCTTTCCTTCCTGCAGCAGGACCACTTCAAATATGATGAGTACTCCGTTTTAGATACCGTTATCATGGGAAACAAACGTCTCTATGATATCATGAAGGAGAAGGATGCTATCTATGCAAAAGAGGATTTTTCCGATGAAGATGGTATCCGTGCCAGTGAACTGGAAGGCGAATTTGCTGAAATGGACGGCTGGAATGCAGAATCCGATGCTGCCATGTTATTAAATGGTCTTGGCATCCCGACAGAAGACCACTACACCACTATGCGTGACCTTCCGGGTGCTACCAAGGTTAAGGTGCTTTTAGCCCAGGCATTATTCGGTAATCCGGACATTCTGCTCTTAGACGAGCCGACCAACCACTTAGACTTAGATGCCATTGCATGGCTGGAAGAATTCTTAATTAACTTTAACAACACTGTAATCGTCGTATCCCACGACCGTTACTTCTTAAATAAGGTATGTACTCATATTGCCGATATCGATTATGGCAAGATTCAGTTATATGCCGGTAACTACGATTTCTGGTATGAGTCCAGCCAGCTTCTTGTTAAGCAGATGAAAGAAGCCAATAAAAAGAAGGAAGAAAAGATTAAAGAGTTACAGGAGTTCATTTCCCGTTTCTCTGCGAATGCTTCCAAATCCAAACAGGCAACTTCCAGAAAACGTGCCCTTGAAAAAATCGAGCTGGATGAAATCAAACCTTCCAGCCGTAAATATCCTTACATTGATTTCCGCCCACAGCGTGAAATCGGTAATGAGGTTCTTACCGTAGAGGGGCTAAGCAAAACTATCGATGGCGTAAAAGTATTAGACAATGTATCCTTTATCTTAGGACATGATGATAAAGTAGCTTTTGTCGGAAGCAACGAGCTTGCCAAGACTACCCTCTTTAAGATTCTTGCCGGTGAAATGGAGCCGGATGAAGGAACTTACAAATGGGGTGTTACGACTTCCCAGTCCTATTTTCCGAAGGACAATACCGAAATCTTTGATACTGACCTTGTTATCACAGACTGGCTGACCCAGTATTCCGAAATCAAAGATGCTACTTATGTACGTGGTTTCTTAGGAAGAATGCTTTTCGCCGGTGAAGACGGCATGAAGAAAATGAGAGTCCTTTCCGGAGGAGAAAAAGTGCGTGTACTGCTCTCCCGTATGATGATTCAGGCTTCCAATGTCTTAATCTTAGATGAGCCTACCGACCACTTAGACATGGAGTCCATTACCGCATTAAACAACGGTCTGATTAAATTCCCGGGTGTTGTACTCTTCGCTTCCCGTGACCACCAGTTCACACAGACCACTGCCAACCGCATTATGGAGCTTCTTCCAAATGGCGGACTCATTGATAAGATTACCACTTACGATGAATACTTAGAAAGTGATGAAATGGCAAGAAAACGTCAGGTTTACTCCATGAGTGAAGAAGACGAGAATGATAACTAAAAATAGCTTTTAAGATAGAAAGCAGGTGTTCCAATCGGAACACCTGTTTTTTTGCTTTACCGAAAATTGCTTTCCTGTAACACACATTTCTTGTTATTTGCATATATTATTTATACCTGACATTTACACCGTCATTATGCGAATCATAATTATTAACCGGTCACTTAGGTTGTCGTATTATAAATCTCTCCGGTATTATAATTGTAGGTATATGTACCTGTATTACCATATGTATTGCCCTTGGATGCTTCCCGTTCTGCATAATAATCTGCCAAAGATGCTTTTGCAGATACCTGATATCCATAGGAACCATTTCCATTGAACAAAGATTTTACCAAAGACATATCTGCCTTCTTAAAGGTATCCTCATCAATACTGAGTTTGTTATCTACACCAACGGTAATTCCAACCTTAGAAAGTAACTTTTCATTGGAATCCGTAGTCCGAACCATGGAAGAAACTGCATTGAGAATTCCATTGGTATTGGAATCTTCTGATTTCTTCAGCAGGTTATTGTAGCTGTCTACGAAAGCACTTACTTTCTTATAAATTGCGTCTTTATCATAATCTGTTGTGGTATTACCCTTTGCATCGGTTGTTGTTACTTTGTTAAATACAGACTTCTTGGTCTTATCCAGTAAATCATCGGATGCACCCTTCAACTCTTCCGCAGCATCTTCAATTTTTGCTAATGTCTTAGTATCATCCTTTGCAGTAGACGTTGAAGTCTTCTTGTTTGTCTCTACAATCTTACTGGCAGAATCATTTCCACCATAATATGCCTTCATCAGTTTAAAATAGGAACCGGTACGAATTGCAGAATAGTCAGCAATATTAATTCCTAACAAACCGCTGTTTGAAGTTCTGCTTCCATTTGATAATCCGGAAAACAATGTGTTAATTGAATTCGAATCATAATTTGAAATGCCTATCATATAATCACTCCTTTGATATCTGATGTGTAACATCCTTGTCCCACGTCTGCCTATTGTTAATGCTATTATAGCATTTTAGGCACAGGATTGCAACATTGTGTAAAATTCACAACTTTTTATGTGATTTTTTTCATCTATTGTAACTTTTCACAAAGTTTTTATGGTTTGTTCATAGTTTTGTCATATTTATAGCATACTATAGAACCATCAAAAGAAACTCATGTTTTTAGATATATTTTTTCATAATAGCCTCGGCATCCGAAAGATGTCGGGGCACTCCTCATTTTAGGAATAATTTTTTATGTTGGCTGGATACCATGTTGGCAATTCGAAGAATAACAGGATTTCATGGGGTTCTATGTTGATTCGACATGAAATACCTGCAGTTCTTAGCACATATTTTTCTTGATTACAAAATGTCTTTCCGTTGCTTTGACTGACTACCCGCACTGTCCGCCAAAGACGGATGTTACACAAGATTTATAAGGGGCACTAAGAATTTCGAAACATATTGTGTTTTGCCCGGCAACCGGTGCAAATTCACATCCATGTTCAGATTGCACCTCGCCGGCACATCCTGTGCCGGCGTTGCCGGTTGCAATACGAAATTCTAAGTGCCCCTAATAAATTGTGTCATACATCCGTCCTTTTGACGAACCGTGCGGATAGTTTGTCAAACATTGGAAAGACACTTTATATTGTAAAAAGAAAAATATGTAATTTAGAACTGCGGTATTTTATGCCTGACATAGAAACCTATTAAATCCTGCAATGCTTTGTTATTCAACATTATTGGTATCAAGTCAACATTAAAATCCATCCTACAAATTTTCAATCTGCCAGTCTATCGGTGCTACTCCATGCTCTTCTAAAAATGCATTCGCCTGTGAGAAATGTTTGCATCCGAAGAAACCACGGTATGCCGAAAGCGGGCTTGGATGAGGTGCTTTTAATATCAGATGCTTCGGATTGGTAAGCATTGGAATTTTGCTCTGTGCCGGTCTGCCCCACAGCATATAGACAACTGGTCGATCCTGGGCATTGACCGCCTGGATAATGGCATCCGTAAAATGCTCCCATCCTTTGCCCTGATGGGAATTCGCCTGATGTGCACGGACGGTCAGAACCGTGTTCAATAATAATACACCCTGCTTTGCCCATTTTTCCAGATAACCATTGTCAGGGATATAGCAGCCAAGGTCATCCTGTAGTTCTTTATAGATGTTCTGTAAAGATGGTGGAATCTCTTTCTGATCCGGCAGTACGGAAAAACTAAGACCATGTGCCTGATGTTCATTATGGTATGGATCCTGTCCCAAAATCAGCACCTTTACTTCTGAAAGCGGTGTCAGGTGCAAGGCATTAAAGATATCATCTGCCGGTGGATATACCACATGGGTGCTGTATTCTTTTTTTACAAAATCATATAAATCTCTGTAATATGGCTTTTTAAACTCGGCAGATACACTGTCCAGCCAGTCATTGGTAATCATTGCCATAGTTTTATCTCCTTACTGATACCCCGCGACCTGCAAGATAATTCTTAAGGTCCATAATTTCAAGTTCTTTATAATGGAATAATGATGCTGCCAGTGCTGCATCTGCTTTACCTTCTGTCAAAGCTTCGTAGAAATGCTCTTTCGTTCCGGCTCCACCGGAAGCAATGACCGGGATAGATACATTTTCTGCAATCTGTCTGGTCAGTTCCAAATCGTAACCGGCTTTCGTGCCATCACAATCCATGCTGGTCAAAAGAATTTCTCCGGCTCCAAGCTTCTCGACTTTCATTGCCCATTCTACCGCATCAATGCCTACATCAATTCTTCCGCCATTTTTATAAATATTCCAGCCGCTGCCATCTTCTCTTCTTCTCGCATCAATGGCAACAACCACACACTGGCTTCCGAATTTGTCTGCCGCATCACTGATTAACTGTGGTGTATTAATTGCAGAAGAATTAATGGAAATCTTGTCTGCACCTTCCCGGAGCAGCACTTTAAAATCTTCCACACTGCGGATTCCTCCGCCTACGGTAAATGGAATAAATACATTTTCCGCTACACGTCTTACCATATCTACTACTGTATTACGGTTATCCGAAGATGCTGTAATATCCAGAAATACCACTTCATCTGCTCCGGCTTTATCATAGGCTGCTGCAATTTCCACCGGGTCACCGGCATCTCTTAAATTCACAAAGTTCACACCTTTTACAACTCTTCCATCATTGACATCCAGACATGGAATAATTCTCTTGGTAAACATTATTTCACACCTCCCTGTAATGACGCAAAGTTCTTAAGTATCTTCAGTCCAACGGAGCTGCTCTTCTCCGGGTGGAACTGGCAGGCAAAGATGTTGTCCTGCTCCACAGATGCATGAATAGTGACTCCATATTCTGTAGTTGCTTTTACGATTTCTTCATGCTTTGCCTGTAAATAATAAGAATGCACGAAATATACATAAGCATCCATCGGCACGTCCTGAAACAGTCTTCCATTATTCTGTAAATGCAGGGAGTTCCAGCCGATATGCGGAATTTTCAGTCCATAGGTATCCGGAATCCGTATAATCTTTCCCTCTAAAAGTCCAAGTCCTTCTACTCCTTCTGACTCTTCGCTTCCTTCAAACATCAGCTGAAGTCCGAGGCAGATTCCAAGGAATGGCACTTTTCTTTCGCATACTTCATGGATGACCTTGTCCAGTTCATAGCGTTTCAGATTATCCATTGCCACACCAAAAGAACCAACGCCCGGTAAAATCACCTTATCTGCCTGTTCAATGGTATGAAAATCTCTTGTAATTACGCTTTCCTCGCCCAGATATGCCAATGCTTTTTCCACACTCTTTAAGTTTCCTGCATCATAGTCAATAATTGCTATCATAATGTTCTCCTATTCCAGTCCTGCTGCTGCAAGTATCTCCTGAATTGCCTTTGTATAATCTGTTCTCTTTGTCATGGCATGCAATTCTGCTGCTTTTTCCTCTGATACACCAAAATGGTCTGATAACTGCTGCAAAATCTGATTCTTCAGTCCTGCCATTTCATCTGTTATCTCATATTCCTGAGCCAGGTCTGCACCATCTACGCATCTGCCATATCCACGAATCAACGCATCCAAAGCCATTTCATTTTCATTGATTCCGCTTAAGCTCTCATAAGACTGATATTCGCTCTGTATGGAAGCCAGCACCTGTGCTTTCTTATAGAAATTCTCGTCTTTTCCCTTTACAGAAGAACCGGCTACGGTCTGGAATGCTGTTACATAGGAGCCGCTTGCAAAATCATCCTTTGCCTGCTGCATATCCTGTCCATACTGTAAATTGGAACTTCCCAGCAAAATCAAGATTAGAAGGGAAAGTGCCATAATAAAAATCAGAATAACCGGCTTCTTCGGAAGAGGCGGCGTACGGTCTATTTCTTTTGGAGGCTTCTCTTTCTTTACCTTTGGCGCCTTCTCCTTCTTCGCCTTTTCCTTCTTTTCTTTTTTCTCTTTCTTTTTCTTCTCTTTCTTTCCCTTCTTACCGGCTCCCTCGTCTGCATCCATCTCTTTTAAGATTTCTCTATTTTCGGATGAAATGCTGCCAAGGCTGTCATCTTCTGCAATCTTTGTATCATCCTCTTCTTCATCCGGTCCAAATAAAACGGACATAATTTTACTGAAGAATCCCTGTTTTTTTCTCTTTTCCTTTGCTTCCTTTAAATCCTTTAATTCTTCGATACTTCCAAGGCGTTCAAATTCATCCTGGACCTCACTGTCCTCATCTTCTGAATGCTCTAATTCTTCTCCATTTTCATCTGCTTTCAGCAAATCGCCGATATCGGATAAGTCAGCATCTCCGGATAACATATCCATAAGATTAATGGCATCATCATCTTCTGAAAGAAGTGGTTCCTCTTCCTCAGATTCTGTCTTTGATGCTTCTGGTATCTCTGCCGCCGAATCTTCATCCAGCGTATCAAAAAAGCCCAGAGGCTCTTCTTCCTCGGAAGCATCATCTTCCGGTGTTTTCGACGTATCCGGGTGTTCTTCCTCTCCGGAATCTCCCACTTTCTTCCGGACAGCGTCCATGATGTCATCCACATCTTCCATCATATCTGACGGTGCAGACCCATCTGTTGCCATATCTGTGCCCTCTGATGAGATTGGCTCTGAAGCATCCCGCAGCTGATTGGTTTCTTCTGACTGGTTTGCTGCTTCCGGCTGTTTTGTTGCAAAAGCTGCCTCCATATCGGATGTCTGGTCTTCATTGACATCAATATCTGCCTGATTTGATGCCTCTTCGTCTAATTCCATTTCGAATTCCTGCAGGAAATCATCTGCTGCTCCTGTTGCCAGCTCCTGTTCAAATTCACGCAGGAAACCTGTGCCGGAGTAATCCTCGTGTTTCTTCTCTACCGTTTTTTTCTCCCGCTCTCTTGGCTTTGCAGCTTCTTCATTCATTGATTGAATCAAATTCTCGATATCCTTCTTATTATTTCTTCTGTTAGCATCTGAAACTGAATTCAGCAAATCGTCCAGATAATCTTCACTCTTACTCAAATTTATACCTCCATGTATCCAAGTTGCCTGTATATCTGCTTACAGGGTCTGCCACAACATCTCCCAGCAGATGCCGGACAGCGTAAAGGAAAGGGATGTGATGTAACATCACACCCCTTTGTCTACGTTCTTTCCTTACTTTCCAGTCTGGTCAATCAGTCTGTCGATAGCCTGTACCAGACTTCCAATCTCCGGTTTAGTCAATTGGGCGTCTGCTCCGAGTGATTCACCTTTTCTTCTCATTTCATCATTTACCAGGGAAGAGAAAATGATTACCGGAATATCATGCATGTTATCGTTCTCTTTTACCAGTTTTGTTAACCGGTGTCCGTCCATCAATGGCATCTCGATATCGGTAATAATACAATGTACTTTATCTTTTACATTGCCAGCTTTCTCATAAGCACAAAGCTTGTCCCATGCTTCCTGTCCGTTCATATTGACATTCAGGTTGGTATAACCTGCTTTCTTCAGACAATCTGTAATCAATTTACTTAATAATGGGGAATCCTCTGCAATCATAATCGGGGAATCATTACGGTTACGATTTTCCAGATGCTCTACATCAGATACCTTAAGTCCTGTTTCCGGGCTGATATCAGAAATAATTTTTTCAAAGTCAAGAATAACAATCAACTGTCCATCCAGTTTAATGACTCCGGTTGATACACCCTTGTCCTGGACATTAATCGTTGCATCCGGTTTGATAATCTCTGACCAGGAGACACGATGAATTCCAATAACCTGATCTACATGGAATGCAATATTTAATTTATTAAAGTTTGTGATAATAAACAAACCTTTTCCTTCTTCATCCTGCATACCCAGACATCTTCTCAGGCTGATTACCGTCAGCATGGTATCTCGTGGCATAAAGATTCCTTCCACACTCGGATGTGCATTTGGTACCGGGGTTACCGGCTGATAGGATAAAATCTCACGAATCTTCGCTACGTTAATTCCGTAATGATTATCCCCTAAAGTAAACTCCAGCACTTCCAGTTCGTTCGTACCATTTTCTAACAGAATATTTGTCTCCATTTATGTTTTCCTCCCAAGGTCATTTCTTAGAATATTTCTATTTCAAATTATAACATAATATTACATAAAAATGCACCGTTTTTTTACAATTCTTTAGATATTTTTACTATTTTACAGATTACAGGTCTTATGTACCGTGTTTTCTACTACTTCCAGAGAGATTTTACTCAAATCTTCCGGTGTACCTTCCGGCACCTCAAAGAGTAAAACCGTATCTGTGCCACTTCCTGCTTCAATAGTCCCCTGATATGTGCCAAGGTCATTTAACAGAATTGAGACCTGTGCAACAGCTTCCACGCTGTCATTTAATGTCATGCGGAATGACACCTTGCGGCTTAACATATCACAATCAACTGCTTCGGTTCCGGCATTGTTTAAATGAAAATGTAAAACCAGATACTTATTTCCAGCGGTCGGCTCTACGATATAAGACGAATCCTGCTGATAGACGGAAGCAAATTCTGCCCCAGTATACTGCACATCAATGCCCGGTATTGCCACTGCATCGTTTAAGGACACACTGTTGTCCGATGCCGCATTCTCCGGAGTTCCTGTTGCATCTCCACCTTCTGATGGCATCTGCTCAGTGGAATCCGGCTGTTCCACAGCCTCGGTATCTGTAGTCTCTGTTGTCTCTTCACTCTTTGACAGCCTTACAATTCCATCCTGTTGCTTTATATTATACTTTGATACTACATGTGCTGCATAATCTACAATTGTCTGTTCTTCCTGCTCCGTTAATTCAATCGGCTGCTCTCCGCATCCGCCTAAGAATAACGCAGCCAACAGCACACATGCCGTTGTTTTTATCTTTCTGTCTCTCATAGGCACTCCTTAACTTATCAATCTATTTCCATGTTAGCATTTTTCCGGCTTTCAGGCAATAGTTATTTCACGTTCTTCCTCGTTATCATCGCGATTGCTGGTGTCTAATTCTATCCAGAATTCCACACCATCCTCATGGTTAATGACTCCGCACTGCTGATGCATGGAATCCATAATTGCTTTTACAATGGACAGACCAATTCCGCTGCCTCCATAAGCTCTGGTTCTTGCTTTATCTACCTTATAGAATTTAATCCAGATATTATCAATGTCTTCTTCCGGAATCGGCTTTCCGGTATTAAACACGCTGACTCTTACTACATCCTGCTTACATTTATAAGAAATTTTAATCCGGTTTTCACCTTCCAAATGGTTGATTGCATTGCTCAGATAATTAGTTATAACTTCTTCTATCTTAAATTCATCCGCCCACACAAAAAGCGGCTGCTCGTCAAATTCCAGAATAGCTCCTTTCTGTTCTAAGATAATGGCATTACTGGCAGCTACTCCACGGATCAGTTCGGTGATATCAAACCGTTCCATCACAATAGCATCATTCCCAAATTCCAGCTGATTCAAAGTAAGAAGTTTCTTTACCATGCGGTTCATCTTCTCTGCTTCATCTGTAATGACCTCACAATAGAAATTTCTGCTCTCCGGATCGTCCTGCACACATTCCTGTAAGCCTTCTGCATAACCCTGAATCAGTGCCAGCGGTGTCTTTAGCTCATGGGAAACATTTGACAGGAAATCTTTTCTCATCTCGTCAATCTGTTCCTTCTTTTCGATATCTATCTTCAATTCATTATTAGCACTCTTTAATTCCGATATGGTCCGCTCTAAGATTTCCGATAGCTGGTTCATATGCTCGCCCAACTGTTCAATCTCATTATCTCCCTTGACCTCATACTTGGCATCAAAGTCGAATTCTGCCATTTTCTTGGATATATCTGTAAGCCGCAGAATTGGGTTAGTAATACGGCGGGTAACAAAAAAAATGATAATACCACTCACTATTACCGCAACAACTCCTACATCCATCAGCAGACGATTAGACACCTGCGCACTTTCCTTGATACTTTCCAATGGAGTTCTCGCCAGCAAAAGATTACCATCTGCCAGGGTTCCCCAGAGAATCAGATAATCCGATTCCAGCCTGGTATCCTCTTTTTCTCCCATGACATAATTGTCGTTTGCTTTCAGTACTTTCATATTAAGATGCATATCATCATTCTGCACACTTGCCATGATAATTTCCATAAACTGCATCCTGAGATTTTCCACACCATTGGTAGAAGAACGCACTACTGTACCATCAGATGTAATAATTAAAATCGTCAGGTTACCATTGGAACAGATTTTTTCAAAATCTATATCATAATCTGATGTATTTAAGATTCCCTGTTCACTTGCCGCATTAATCTGCTGGAACCCATTTTCCAGCACTTCCTGCTTATAGCGGGTATAATAGCCTTCCAGCAGGGTAACATTAAGAAGCCAGCACAGTAATACCGTGCCGGCCACTAACCCAACGATAGTCAATGTAATCTGCGTTGTAATGGAATGCTGCTTTTTCTTATTCTTTGCCATATATCTTCCACCTTATCACATTCTATTGCGGTGCATCAATGTCCAGCTTATAGCCCATACCCCAGATTGTCTTGATATAATCCCCTTTTTCGCCCATCTTGCTGCGCAGCTTTTTCACATGGGTATCGATGGTTCTGGCATCACCGAAATAATCATAATTCCATACATGATTCAGAATTTTCTCACGGGATAAAGCAATTCCCTTATTCTCCATGAAATATGCCAGAAGCTCAAATTCTTTATAGCTCAAATCAATGTTTTTGCCGTCAATTGTTACCATGTGGGCAGCCTTGTCCATTACAATGCCACCTACTTCCAGCACATCATCTTCCGTATAATTGCTAGTTCTCCGCAAAATCGCCTCTACCCTTGCCACCAGAATCTTCGGACTGAATGGTTTACTGATATATTCATCCACACCAAGTTCAAATCCCAAAAGCTCATCACTTTCTTCACTCTTGGCTGTCAGCATGATAATTGGTGTCCTGGAACTTTCCCTGATTTCCCGGCATACATCCCAGCCGTTCATCTTCGGCATCATAACATCCAGAATAATCAATGCAATATCTTTATTTTTATAAAATACGTCTAAGGCTTCTTCTCCGTCTCCTGCCTCTAACACTTCAAAGTTCTGTTTTACCAGGAAATCCCTCACCAGCTTACGCATACGGCTTTCATCGTCTACCACCAGAATTTTACGTTTTTCCATATTTGCTTCCCTCTTCTTTTTTCTATAGTTTAACGGATAAATATGTCAAATTTGTGTTCTTCTGCGATTTAATTCTGCTTTTCCAAAGCATCCAGTGCCGCTTCTCTTTCATCCAGTTCCTGTTCCCACTCTTCATATTTATTAATGATTTTCGTCTCATAATTTAAGATTGTGGTACTGCCACTGGTAAGGCTGATGGCAAACATAGCAATAATAATGATAACCAGCACAATATTCACAGAAAGTAAGATGCGGCAGCGCTTCTGTAATTTCGTTTCCTGTTGTTCCTCTGAATTTTTATCAGCATTTTCATTCTGGTGCTCACCAGATTTTTCTTTGCCAGCTACATGGTCAAGGTCTAAGCCCATATCTTTCACCGGAATACCTGGTATTTCGGATGCATCCACCCCGGGCAGTCCCTTCAGATAATCCTGCAGTTCTTTTAGATAGGCATATCCTATCGGTGTATGGAACAATTCCTGAGCCATGATTCTCTGGTAGATTTCCTGTACCATCTGTGGATTATCCATATTCATATTATCATGTATGTACTGGATTCCTTCCACTTCCTTTTTGGCCAATTTTGCCTGTTCCTCATTTTCAAATACGAATCCGCTTACTTCCCAGACTTTGCCATCTAATTCTTTTTGTTCCATATTTCCTCCTGCAATTTACAATCCCAGAAAAGTCTTTTTATAAAATGGTGCAACCTCACCAATCAGCTCCATTGCCTTTTCGTCTGCTTCATGCATATCAAGACGCATATAGCCAAGGGACGGCTTTACAGCTTCAGCAATTCCTTCAAAGACGCTCTTTCTCTCACCCTTAAACTCTACAACCAGCAAATAACTAATGTCATCCTTACGTTCAATCTTCGTTACCAGATATGCTTTCTTGATATTCTTCTGTTTCTTCATATATTCACTGAGTATCTGTTTCAGTTCATCCACCTCCGCAATTGGCTCACCAACAAATACACCCGTTTTCTTTTCAACAAGATTGCCAGATGCCATCTCAGCTTCCTGCCTCTTATATCGTTTGAAATAACCTATAATAATTTTCTTCCGGTTCTCTTCTACCCGAAGTTCCATACTGCCCGGATTGATTACAAAATCTCGCTCTCCTGCAATCTTCATCAGCTGGTCAAAACTGACTTTCTGTCCCTTCCATTCCTTTACATTATAAATCTTCTGAAAACTCTGCCAGTCTGTATACACCGGCATCCACTGTGCTCCATTGCTATCCTGTAACAATGCAAACTGAAGGGCTGTTCCCTTTTTTCCGTCTGCATCCTTTTCTTCCTTCGGGTCCTCTACCACTTTTACCGGACATAAGAATTCCCCGCGGACTACCTCTTTTAACATACGGTCACATAAGAACTGCTCCGCACGTTTCCACTGTTCATCTTTCTTTTCTTCAAATAAAATCTGTCTGTGTCTTGCCATTGCAAGAATCAGAGCCGGATTTACAACCGGAATCTGTGCTTTGGAAAGCTCGGAAAAATCCGGTGGTGGAAGCAAATCATCTCTTTTTAATCTGCAGGAATAGCTTCCCACATCCAGTATCAGATCTTCCATACCCCACCAGTGGAGGTTTGCCCAGAAGAACATCTGCTTGTCTCCTCTGATTCCTTTTAATTCCAGTTCTACATTCTGCTCTTTATAATGTTCTATTGCCTTTTGGGCAAATTCTTTTGTTGAAAAGATTAATACACTTCCGTCCCCCATAACACGCGGGTAACCGGTATGCTTGTCCCATGCGCAGTAAAGCTCTTTGCATCCCTTTATTTTATCTGCCAGAATCTTGTTAAACACTTCTATCTTCTTTAAAAAGTTATCTGCCACAAAGGTTTTCTTCTTATGATGTACTTCTGCAGAACGAATCAGAAATTCCAGCTCCTCTAAAGTAAGCTTTGCAAGTTCCTGTTCATCCGGCATTTCATAATTCAAAAGATGGGTCTCTAATAATTCTTCTTTACGCTCTTTACTAATTTCCATGTTCTTCTCCTATATCTTTCCTTAAAACAATCACGTTATTTCTATTTTAATATAAAAACACTATAAAGTAAAATAGAATCCTTCCGGATTCTACTTTATCTTTCACGCAGTTTACATCAGTTCTTCAATGACTCCTGTTTCATTGTATTTTCTGCAGTCAATGACACGCTGATTGGAAGAACCTTTGAATTTTAATGTAATATCATATAGCTCTGCCACATAAGGGCCATCCACCAGCACATCGATTAAGGATAATAATTCTTTCGTATCCTCGGTATATCTTCTTCCCTCCGGTACCAAATCCTTATCCAGTACATATCCGGTATATGCCCATATGTCTTTTTCCGGATGTTCCGTCCGCACCCGCTTGATAAATGGAAGCAGTGCATGCTGGTTTTCCGGTTCAAAAGGGTCTCCTCCCAAAAGAGTCAGTCCCTTGATATAGGGAGATTCCAAAGATGCAAGAATTTCATCTTCTACTTCTTTTGTAAATTCCTCTCCATTTTTAAAGTCCCATGTTTCCGGCTGAAAACACTCTTTACAGTGGTTCCGGCAGCCGGATACAAACAGCACCGTTCTTACACCGGTGCCGTTCGCAATATCATTATATTTAATCGCTGAATAATGCATTTTCTTTTCACTTTCTTTTTATAAGTGAAGTACACGCTCCTTGATTTCCTGGGTTCTTCCCTGATTCCAGAACTGGGAACCAATATAACCACAGGTACGTCTTGCCACGTTCATCTTATCCTGATCACGGTTGTGGCAATGCGGGCACTCCCATACTAATTTTCCATCATCATCTTTTACAATCTGAATCTCACCATCATAGCCACATACCTGGCAGTAATCGCTCTTGGTATTTAACTCTGCATACATGATATTCTCATAGATGAATTTCATTACAGATAAAACAGCATCCAGATTATCCTGCATGTTCGGAACTTCCACATAGCTGATTGCTCCACCCGGTGAGAGTGCCTGGAACTGGGATTCGAATTTCAGTTTGGTAAATGCATCGATATTTTCGGTTACATGCACATGATAGCTGTTGGTAATGTAATTCTTATCGGTAACACCCGGAATAACTCCGAAACGTTTCTGTAAACATTTTGCAAATTTATAGGTGGTAGACTCAAGCGGTGTTCCATATACGGAGAAATCAATATTTTCTTTCTCTTTCCACTCCTTGCAGGCATCATTTAACCGCTGCATTACCTTTAAGGCAAATGGTGTTGCTGCCGGGTCAGTATGTGGTTTTCCAGTCATATATCTGGTACATTCGCAAAGTCCTGCATAACCCAGTGAAATAGTAGAATATCCACCATATAAAAGCTTGTCTATGGTCTCGCCTTTCTTCAGACGGGCAAGTGCTCCATACTGCCAGAGAATCGGTGCCACATCAGAAGGTGTTCCCTTCAGGCGGTTATGACGTGCCATCAATGCACGGTAGCAAAGGTCCAAACGCTCATCAAATAGCTTCCAGAATTTTTCAAAATCTCCGCCGGAAGAGCATGCCAGATCTACCAGATTCAAGGTTACCACGCCTTGATTGAAACGACCGTAGAACTTTGGCTTGCCATCTTCATCATGATATACGGTAAGGAAGGAACGGCAGCCCATACAGGTATAGCAGTTGCCATCTTTTAATTCCTTCATTTTCTTCTCAGAAATATAATCCGGAACCATACGCTTTGCAGTACATTTTGCTGCTTTCTTGGTCAGATAATAGTATTCCGAATCCTCATGGATATTATCCTCTTCCAATACATAAATCAACTTTGGAAATGCCGGTGTAATCCATACGCCATCCTCATTCTTAACACCCTGATAACGCTGGTCTAGCACTTCCTCTATAATCATGGCAAGGTCTTTTTTCTCCTGCTCATTCTTTGCTTCGTTCAGATACATGAACACGGTTACGAATGGGGACTGTCCGTTGGTAGTCATCAGGGTTACTACCTGATACTGGATAACCTGTACGCCCCGCTCGATTTCTGCATGAAGTCTTCTTTCCACAATGCTGTTAATCTTCTCTTCGCTCAGCTCCACATCGCTCTCTTTTAATGTCTGCACCAGCTCTGCATGAATTTTCTCGCGGCTGATCTGGACAAATGGTACTAAATGTGCCAGTGAAATACTCTGTCCGCCATACTGGGAGCTTGCCACCTGAGCAATAATCTGGGTTGCAATATTACATGCTGTAGAGAAAGAATGTGGCTTGTCAATTCTGGTTCCGCTGATAACGGTTCCGTTCTGTAACATATCCTCTAAATTTACCAGATCACAGTTATGCATATGCTGTGCAAAATAATCTGCATCATGGAAATGGATAATTCCCTGTTCATGTGCCTCTACAATATCCTCCGGGAGAAGGAATCTTCTGGTAATATCCTTACTCACCTCACCAGCCATATAGTCACGCTGCACGCTGTTTACGGTTGAATCCTTATTGGAATTCTCCTGTTTTACTTCTTCATTATTACATTCAATCAGACTTAAAATCTGTTCATCCGTAGAGTTGGATTTACGTACCAGGGCACGTTTATAGCGGTAAGTAATGTATTTCCGGGCAACAGAAAAAGCCCTCTTGTCCATTAACTGATCCTCCACTAAGTCCTGAATATCTTCTACATTCAGGGCATGGTTGGCATCCTTACAGGAATCCTCTATATATTGTGCAATCTCCTTAATCTGGTCTGCAGTCAATCGTTCCGCTTCCACCACCTCATGGTTCGCTTTATTGATTGCAATAATAATTTTTGAAATGTCAAAAACAGCCTCTGCGCCGCTTCTTTTAATGATTTTCATCGAAATCCTCTCCCATAAAAAAATAGTCTATTCGCATAAAATCGGCACAAAACTGTACTAGATTTTGTGTCGAATCTCTTCAACGCATATACAGTATACCATATCTTGTGTTTTACGCAAGAGAAATATACAAGATTCATGAAATTTTTTCAGAAAAAATTTTTTAGAATTTAACGCTTTTTTCATAATCTGGACAATTATTTTTCACAAAATCCGGGTATACTACAAATATCAATAGAGAACAGGTTCATCCCCCAATGTCTTGTCTCTCTATTTGATAAAACTTTTTTCATAAATTTTCATAACTCCCCTTTATACCCCCGCAGTGCTGTGGGGGTATTACCTTTGTAAAACCATTTTTCAGATTGTAAAAACCCCGTCTCAAATATCAATGCGATATCGAAACGAGGTTTTATTTTTTAATCTATTTTTTAGAAATCTACTTCCGTGTCATAGTAACAGCATTTCAGCAATTTTTCCATTTCTTCCTGACTTGGCTGTCTTGGGTTGGAGCCGGTGCAGGCATCCAAAATTGCATTGGCTGCAATCTCAGGCAGTCTCTCTAAGAATACTTCTTCCGGTACAAAGCCCTGCTCAGCCGGATAGCTGTCCGGTCCGTAGTTCTTAATACAGTGCGGAATATTCAAGTCATCATTCATCTTACGCAGGTACTGGATTAAAAGTGCGACTTTCTCGTCCAGTGTCTCTCCGCCAAGCTTCATAAAGTCTGCAATCACGCCATAACGTTTCTTTGCAGTCTCATCCTTTGCATTAAATGCAATAACCTTCGGCAGATACATGGCATTAGCTGCGCCATGAATAATATGTGCACCGTAGTCGGCAAATGCGGCACCGGTCTTATGTGCCATAGAATGTACGATTCCAAGCAGTGCATTGGAAAATGCCATTCCAGCCAGACACTGGGCATTGTGCATGGCATCACGTTTTGCCATATCTCCGTTATAGGAATCAATCAGATCATGCTGAATCATTTCGATAGCATGGAGTGCCAGCGGGTCTGTAAAATCACTGTTGGCAGTTGAAACATACGCTTCAATGGCATGTGTCATCGCATCCATTCCAGTATGGGCTACCAGCTTCTGCGGCATGGTCTCTGCCAGTTCCGGGTCAACGATTGCTACGTCCGGTGTAATTTCAAAATCCGCAATCGGATATTTGATTCCCTTCTCATAATCCGTAATAATGGAAAATGCAGTTACTTCTGTTGCAGTTCCTGAGGTAGAAGAAATTGCACAAAAATGTGCTTTCTTTCTTAATTTCGGAATTCCAAATACCTTGCACATGTCTTCAAAGGTAATATCCGGATATTCATATTTAATCCACATTGCTTTCGCAGCATCAATTGGAGAACCACCACCGATTGCTACAATCCAGTCCGGCTTGAACTTCTCCATAGCGGCAGCACCCTTCATCACGGTCTCAACAGATGGATCCGGTTCAATTCCTTCAAACAGCTCCACTTCCATACCTGCTTCTTTCAGATATGCCTCTGCTTTATCCAGGAAACCAAACCGTTTCATGGAGCCTCCACCAACACAGATCATTGCGCGCTTTCCTTCGAAGTTCTTCAGTGCCTCCAATGCACCTTTGCCGTGGTATAAATCTCTTGGTAATGTAAATCTCTGCATTCGTAATACCTCCTTGATAATCATTGTATGTTTACTGACATATTTTTATCATAACACAATAATATACAAAAGGTAACTTGATTTTTCTTATTTTTTGTGAAATTTTTATAAAATTTGGTTATATTTTCCTTTTACTCTGTTGTTTCAGCAGCAGCCGCATCCTGCACCAGCGGATTCGTATCCCGGGTGGTATCTGCTGCCGTCTTTCCTGTCCTGTTGCTTACTGCCTTGCTGATTTCTTTCACCTTATCTGTCGTTTCATAATCCTCTACATCAAATAAATAGCGGTGCAGCAAATCTACATTAGTCTCCAAATCCGTTGGTACAACTACTGCTCCGATGGATTTTTCCATCATCTTGGTGTCTAACTGGAATGGCCAGCCCTGGGTATCTGCAAGCTCATACTCTTTGACATGGGCTGCAAGTCCCAATATTTCTGTGGTAGAAAGGCTGGTAGAAATGTCCGGAAACAGCTTGTCTACCAAATCATTTAAAGTAAGGATGTCTGCCTGCTTTGCTTTTTCTACAATCTTTCCTACTACAATACGCTGGCGCTCGGTCCGGCGGAAATCGTCTCCGCCACTCATTCGGTCACGGCAATAGGCAAGTGCCTGTATTCCATTGACCTGCTGCACGCCCGGTCCGGAAACCGGCTTGCCATGGGTTCCCATGACTTCATTCATTTCATCAATCCAGATGTGCATATTGCTGGCTTCTTCCTTGGTAATATCCAACTCTATTCCACCTAATGCATCCACAACTTCCATTACCGCATTGAAGTCTACGGATACATATTCGGTAATATTCAAATCCAGATTCTTATTTAACGCCGCTACTGCACCGGTCGGTCCTCCCTTGGCATAAGCTGCATTCAGTTTCCGCAGGCTGTCTTTATCATCTACTGCCAGAAAGGAATCCCGGTATACGGATACAAGCTTCACTTCCTTGGTATCATCATTGATACTGGCAATCATGATACAGTCGCTGTTTCCGCTTTCATAATTTCCACTGCTCCGGTTGTCAATTCCAAAGATAGCTATATTGGTATAATTATCTAACACTTCCTGAGTCTCGCTGTCTATATTAATATTCAGCTTCTTCGCGTCTAAGGAACCGGTATTATTGATTTTATTCAGCTTACTCATTACATAAAATACTACCAGCAAAATGAGTATCACTAATACTTCTACAATAAAAAGTATCAGTTTTCTCTTTCTTCTCTGCTTTTTTCCAACCTTCTTTTTCGGACCTGTCTTCGCCTTCTGCTTTTCCATGCCCATAGTTCCTCCTTACTTTGATATACTTATACTCCTTAATCCGGACTGTTTTTCCACAGCCCATTAATTCAAATATATCTTACTGGAATTGGTTGGTCAATGTCTCACAGACAACCTTAAGAATCAGTTCCACAAATTTAACGAAATCTTAAGGTTTCGTAGTTTAGTTGTATCGGTTTTATTTTCTTGCTCCATAGGTTGTTGCACTTTCAGCGACCATCATGGAATCTGCATAATCTGAATCATCATATGATGTTGATTCACTGCGAAAATTAATAACCTTTTCATCACCCATATCATTATTATCTGTCCAAAGTTCACATTGCGTCATAACAGTCTGAACAGCATCTTCCATGCCTTCCGGCGGATATTTATGTTTCTTGAGCAGTTTCTTTATAAGCATACGCATTTTAGCTCTTGCCGACTCTCTCTTCTGCCAATCAATGGTTTTATTCTTTCTAAGTGTTTCAGCCAGTTCTTTTGTAATAGCAATCAGTTCTTCATTTTCATAAAAATCTTTAATTGCCTGCGGCTTTGTGAGTGCATCATAGAAAGCTAATTCATCAGCTGTAAGTCCTAACTGTTCCCCTTCTTTTTGTGCTGCAGCAATCTGTTTTGCGAGATTGAGAAGTTCTTCGATAACCTGTTCATTTGTAAGCATACCATTAAGATAACGATTCATTGCTTCATGAATAATTTCACTGAATTTTTCGGATTTAACAACATTAGTTCTTTTATAAATATGTACCTGCTCAGCAATCAGCTTTTTAAGAAGTTCCACTGCGAGATTTTTCTCTTTCATCTTTGCGATTTCTTCAAGAAACTTTGGATCAAAGAGTGAAAATTCTTCTTTTATATCTGAGAACAGGTTTATTACACCATCACTCTTTATGCTCTGCTTCAAAAGTTCATTTATTCGTGCATTCATTTCAGGTAATGAAATCTTCTTATCTGTTCCAGCATTCATCCATCTACCCACCAGAACTCTGACAGATTCAAAAAAAGCTGCCTCAAATCTCATTTCTTCATCAACAAGAGAGGAACAGAGCGAAAGCGCCTGATGAAGCATGAGTGACTCTTTAATAAAAGCGGTCTTTTCTTTTTCCTTATCTCTTGCTATTATAAAGTTTACCGCGCCGCTAATTGTTTTTGCCCGCTCGAGATCAGAACCAGTTGTAAACTTGGAATAATCATATTCATGGAATAAATCTTTACAGATAGAAAGTTTCTCAAGAAATTTGGGATAAGCCACCTTGGCAACATCTGTATCTCCATAATTCTTTTTATCACGAGTTGTATAATCATTCATCGCCTGCTTCAAAGCAGATGCTATACCAACATAATCAACAACAAGTCCACCTTCTTTATCCCTGAATACCCGGTTTACACGAGCAATCGCCTGCATAAGATTATGTCCAGCCATTGGTTTATAAACATACATTGTAGCCAATGAAGGAACATCAAATCCGGTAAGCCACATATCTACGACAATAGCTATTTTCATTGGACTGTTATTGTCCTTAAATTTCTTTGCCAACTCATCTTTATGCTGCTTGTTACCGATAATTTCCCGCCATTCTTCAGGATCATTATTGCCAGATGTCATAACAACACCGACTTTTTCTTTCCAGGAAGGACGAAGTTCTAATATTCTTTTGTAAATCTTCATTGCTATCGGTCTGGAATAGGCAACAATCATTGCCTTACCTGTAAGCAGATTCTCACGGTTGTTCTCATAGTGGTCAAGAATATCACACACAAGCGAATTGATGGTCTGGTCATTACCGAGAATTACTTCCATCTGTCCAAGTTGATGCTTACTCTTTTCAATGACTTCTGCATCAGCATTAGCAGCCATTGTATCATATTCTGCATCCATCAATCTCAATGTATTTTCATCAAGATTTAATTTGATAACCCGGCTCTCATAATAAACAGGTCTTGTTGCCCCATCCTCAACAGCCTGCGTCATATCATATATATCAATATAATCTCCAAAAACCTCACGGGTACTGCGGTCTGCTGATGATATAGGAGTACCTGTAAAACCTATATATGTAGCATTAGGCAAACTATTACGGATAATACGAGCTATACCTACAACTCTTTTGGCGACTTCTTCTCCATCTTCATTCTTCGTTATCTTAATTTTCTCTGCAAGTCCATATTGTCCTCGATGCGCTTCATCCGCCATAACAATAATATTTCTTCTTTCAGAAAGTGCATCAAAAGACTCCTCAAACTTCTGCATGGTTGTAAATATAATTCCATTCGCCTGTCTGCCCGCAAGCCAGTTTTTTAAATGTTCTCTGCTTTCAGCATGAACCGGTTCCTGTCTTAAAAACTCTTTACATTTAACAAACTGTCCGTATAACTGGTCATCAAGATCATTTCTATCTGTCAGTACAACGATTGTAGGACTGTCCAATGCTTCTTGTAATAAATGAGCATAGAAAACCATAGACAACGACTTTCCACTACCCTGTGTATGCCAGAATACACCACCCTTACCATCTGTAACTGTGGCTTTCTGTGTTGATACAATAGCTTTGCGGACTGCAAAATATTGATGATACCCTGCAAGTATCTTAAAACTGCTTATCCCCTCATTTGAAAAGCAGATAAAGTTCTTTATAATATCAAGCAATCTTTCTTTCTGGAACATTCCTTCAAAGAAAGTATCAAACTGTGCAAATTGCGTATTTTCATAGTTTCCATCCTTGGTTTTCCACTCCATAAAGCGGTCTTCACCAGAAGTGATAGTTCCTGCTTTAGAAGTAAGCTGGTCACTCATAACACAAATAGCGTTATAAATAAACATAGATGGAATTTCCAACATGTAATTACGAAGCTGTCTGTAAGCCTCGGAAGCATCTGTTTCTTCACGTGATGGAGATTTTAATTCAACTAAAACAACTGGCAATCCATTTAAAAACAGAATTATATCCGCACGTTTATTACTGTTTTCAATAAATGTCCACTGATTAGCTACAATAAAAGAATTGTTATCTGGATTCTTATAGTCTGCAAGATATACAATAGAAGAACGTTCTTCTCCATTAACCAAAAATCTTACCGGAATACCATTTTGCAGATAATCCATAAAAACTGCATTCTTCTGCACAAGTTCACCATTTTCAAAGTTTTTCAACTTAAATATAGCATCCTGAATGGCATCGGAAGGTAAATCTCTATTCAAACGATACAGAACATCCTCTAACACTTCCTCATATAACGGACTGTGAAAATCCCTTTCAACATCCGGACCATAAACATATTCGTAGCCCAAGTCATTTTTCAACAATTCTATAACAGAATTCTCATAATCAGCTTCTGTATAATTAGCGGACATTTAATCACCCCTTTCGTTCGCACTCATAATAAAATCTTCAACCATTTGATTTAATAAGGTCATAATCTGTTCTGCCTTTTGCTTTGCATTATCCTTAGACTGCCATTTATCAAAATAATATCCTGTAATTGTCATCTTTATTTTACTGAGTGCTCGTTTACGCTTATACCAATCTGCTGTAAAATGCATTCTTATTATATTTAAAACTTCTTTAACATCATCAATACCAACAACTTCTTTGAACTCTTCAGAAAAATTGTCAATAATGTATTGTTCAAGTTCAGGTTGTCTTGTTCCTATATCCTGCATAGCACTTACAGAATCTTCTTCATATTTTGTAAAATCCGTAACTGGATTAACCTGATTACGATTTGCATATTTTATGTAACTTAATTGATGTTCTAATTCAGGAAACAATGTAGCTTCATTTATGTTATATAAATCCAATTCCTTCAAAATTGTTTCTTTGTTTTCCCCTGAAATATAAAAACACTCATCACTAAATTCCTCTTTTAGTTTACCCTTAGCTTTAGATATAATGGATTTCTCGACTTCAATCTCTTTATTAAACGAAAACAAGCTTGTCAGCAAAAATACACCACTTTGCTTTCGCAATCTTTCGTTTGTGTAAGTTGGCATCACCATATAATTATTTTGTATTATTTCTACAAATTCTTTATAATTTGCTAACCAATTGTCTTTTGCTTCTTTGTCTATAATCTTGTCGTGATATAATCTTTCAAGAACATCAAGCAAAGTATTTTCTTTTTCCAAATCATAACTTGCCAACGCAGATACAATTTGAATCTCAAGATCCGTAGATTGTGACGGATAGTATTTATCTGTATAATAAATCACTCCATATGGCTCTTTTTCCACCTCATCACCATTTTCTGCGGCATATTTTTCTACGCCATGCTTTTTACACGCAAAATATAATGCAACTAAGGGATTCGTAGTTAAATCCAAAAGACGTGTACACATTCCATAATGTTGATACTTAGTCATAATATCAAACATTGAATTTAAGTCCCTAAATTCTGTTGGTGACTTCTGCAATGGTATCTGCATCAATTTATGTTCTATACTTAGCATGTCATCTCTAAAAATGCTTGGCTCTATATCCCAAAACTCCGTCTCCTGACCTCTGAAATATAGTTCGGTAGAAGTTCCCTCTTTCGATTCTTTCTTTTCTTTTACTTGTTTTATATTTTCTATAAAAGAACTAACTGAGTCAATCAATATTATGTCAGATTCATTAATTTCTTTGTATGCCACTTTCTTCACTCCTTTTTCAAGTTAAGCAATTATCATTTGAAGTGCTTTGGCTAGTAGTGCATCTCCTGCTAAATTAGCACTCATAGTATATAAAAAATCAAAAACTATACTTACAAATTCTTTAACTTTACTTCCCATGGCGTCATCTCCCTTCGCTTTTATCACAGACTCAACTACTGATACAGTAAATAAAACTACAAGCGATGAAATAGCAATTGGTACAACCAACCCCTGCACTGCAAGCCAAAACACTTCAAGTATGATAAACAATAATTTA
>ERZ791905.54-NODE-54-length-155917-cov-5.468049_pt1 | contig 155917 bp, 161 predicted proteins | sample MGYA00510147_ERZ791905 | MGnify/ENA primary metagenome ERZ791905 (study PRJEB30046, sample SAMN00792084) | human gut metagenome | study: EMG produced TPA metagenomics assembly of the A metagenome-wide association study of gut microbiota in type 2...
ATAAGAAACATGGAACAAAATAGAAAGGTGAAGTTATGAAGAAAAAATTATCTTTGATGCTTTGTCTTGTGATTATGACGTTAACAATGGCAGCATGTGGAACAGACCCTGCCAGCGTAGACTATTTCGGAATGGGCTATGATGATCTGAAAAATGGCATGGAACAGGATGTGGCATCTTTAGTAAACATGACGGATGAGAACCGTGAGAGTATCAATGCTTATGGTTCTGACGAAGTGATCAAACTTCTGACCACCTGGGATGATACAGTTGCAGACCTTGGCGCTTATCAGGGCCTTGGAGAATTCTCCGTTGATAAGGCGCAGGACACTGTGACCACAACACAGGTTGTTAAATTCCCGGGAAGAGATGTTACTGTTACATATGTTTACAGTTATGACTATGAAACAGAGCAGCCGGCTTTAACAGATGCAAACGTTGATCTGGTATATACTCTCGGCGAGCAGATGTCAAAAGCAGGTATGAATACCTTAATGGGTATGGGAACTGTATTTATTGTATTGATTTTGATCAGTCTGATCATTTCATGCTTTAAGATCTTCCCTTACCTCGAGAAAAAGAAAGCTGGAAAAAATGCAGCAGGGCCTACTGTAGTAGAGCAGGTTGCACAGCGTGAGGAACAGCAGCTTACAGATGATCTGGAACTGGTTGCTGTCATTACTGCAGCGATCGCTGCCGGAACAGGAGCTTCCACTGATTCATTTGTGGTACGTTCCATCCATCGTAGATAAGAAAACATATTTTTTAGGAGGATAATCTAAATGAAAAGCTATACAATTACCGTAAATGGAAATGTTTATGATGTTACAGTAGAAGAAAACGGCGCAGTAAGTGCACCATCCGCAGCACCAAGACGTGCAGCAGTTCCTGCACCTGCAGCAGCAAAACCGGCAGCACCGGCAGGCGCAGCAGGAAACGTTAAGATCGAAGCAGGCGCAGCAGGTAAAGTATTCAAGATTGAAGCTGCAGCAGGAACTGCTGTAAAGAAAGGTGATACTGTTTTAGTACTTGAGATCATGAAAATGGAAACACCGGTTGTTGCTCCAGAAGATGGAACAGTAGCAAGCATTAATGTAAATGTTGGAGATATGGTAGAAGCAGGTGCTTTACTCGCAACTTTAAACAACTAATAGTAGGAGGATAACCATGAGTTATATTACGGAGACTTTAAGCAACCTCCTGCATCAGACCGCCTTTTTCAACCTTACAGGGGGAAACTTCATTATGATCGTGGTTGCCTGTATTTTCCTTTATCTGGCAATCCGTAAGGGGTTTGAGCCGTTGCTGCTCGTTCCGATCGCATTCGGTATGCTGCTTGTAAATATCTATCCTGATATTTTTGCAAGTCCGGAACAGATGAGCAATGGAGTTGGTGGCTTATTCCATTATTTTTATATTTTAGACGAGTGGTCCATTTTACCTTCCCTGATCTTCCTTGGGGTAGGAGCAATGACAGACTTTGGACCTTTGATCGCAAACCCGATCAGCTTCCTTTTGGGAGCTGCAGCACAGTTCGGTATTTTCGGTGCTTACTTCCTTGCAATCCTGATGGGATTCAATGATAAGGCAGCCGCTGCTGTATCCATCATCGGTGGTGCAGACGGTCCTACCTCCATTTTCCTTGCAGGTAAGTTAGGTCAGTCTGGTCTGATGGGACCGATCGCTGTGGCAGCATATTCTTACATGGCACTGGTACCAATCATCCAGCCACCGATCATGAAGCTGTTCACAACCAAAAAAGAACGTGCGATCAAGATGCAGAACTTAAGACCTGTATCAAAACTGGAAAAGATCTTATTCCCAATCGTAGTAACTATCGTAGTATGTATCATTCTTCCGACAACAGCTCCGTTGGTTGGTATGTTAATGCTTGGTAATTTATTCCGTGAGTGTGGTGTGGTTCGTCAGTTATCTGAAACAGCATCCAACGCATTGATGTATATCGTTGTAATCTTACTTGGTACTTCTGTTGGTGCATCTACAAGTGCTGAGGCATTCTTAAATGCAACTACCTTAAAGATCGTTGCATTAGGATTAGTAGCATTCATGTTTGGTACAGCAGCCGGCGTATTATTTGGTAAGTTATTATGCTGGATCACCAAGGGCAAGATCAACCCTCTGATTGGTTCAGCAGGTGTATCCGCGGTGCCAATGGCAGCCCGTGTTTCACAGAAAGTCGGTGCAGAGGAAGATCCTACAAACTTCCTGCTTATGCACGCAATGGGACCAAACGTTGCCGGTGTTATCGGTACAGCAGTAGCAGCCGGTGTATTTATGGCAATCTTTGGAATATAGGAGGATAAAATAAATGTCAGAAGTTGTTAAAAAACCTTTAAAAATAACAGAGACTGTACTGCGTGATGCACATCAGTCCCTGATCGCAACCAGAATGACAACCGAGCAGATGCTTCCAATCGTAGACAAAATGGATCAGGTTGGTTACTATGCAGTTGAGTGCTGGGGCGGTGCTACCTTTGATGCTTCCCTTCGTTTCTTAAAAGAAGATCCATGGGATCGTCTTAGAAAATTAAGAGATGGTTTCAAAAATACAAAATTACAGATGTTATTCCGTGGACAGAATATCTTAGGATATCGTCCATATGCAGATGACGTAGTAGAGTACTTCGTACAGAAATCCATCGCAAACGGTATTGATATCATCCGTATTTTCGACTGCTTAAACGATCTGCGTAACTTACAGACCGCAGTAAGCGCATGTAACAAAGAGAAAGGTCATGCGCAGGTTGCATTATCTTATACTTTAGGAGATGCTTATACCTTAGAGTACTGGACCGATATGGCAAAACGTGTTGAGGATATGGGTGCAAACTCCGTCTGTATCAAAGATATGGCCGGTCTTTTAGTTCCACAGAAGGCAGACGAGCTGGTTCGTGCAATCAAAGATGTGATCGATATTCCGTTAGAACTTCATACACACTATACTTCCGGTGTTGCTTCCATGACTTATATGAAAGCAGTAGAAGCAGGATGTGATATCATTGATACTGCAATGTCACCATTTGCATTAGGTACTTCACAGCCAGCTACCGAGGTTATGGTAGAAGCATTCAAAGGTACTGAGTTTGATACCGGATTGGATCAGAACAAATTAGCAGAGATCGCTGATTACTTCAGACCAATGCGTGAAGAAGCATTAGAGAGCGGATTAATGAACCCGAAGGTATTAGGTGTTAATATCAAAACTTTATTATATCAGGTACCAGGTGGTATGTTATCCAACCTGATCTCCCAGTTAAAAGAGCAGGGCAAAGAGGACAAATACGAAGAAGTACTTGCAGAAGTACCTCGTGTCCGTAAAGACCTCGGTGAGCCACCTCTGGTAACTCCTTCTTCCCAGATCGTTGGTACACAGGCTGTATTCAATGTCTTAATGGGTGAGAGATACAAAGTCGCTACCAAAGAGACAAAAGACGTATTACTTGGTAAATACGGTCAGACTGTAAAACCTTTCAATCCGGAAGTCGTAGACAAAGTACTTGGAGATGAAAAGAAAAATGCAATTACCTGTCGTCCGGCAGACTTGTTAGAGCCAGAACTTGACAAGATCGAAGCTGAGATGAAACAGTGGAAACAGCAGGATGAGGATGTATTATCTTATGCACTGTTCCCACAGGTAGCAACAGAATTCTTCAAATATCGTGAGGCACAGCAGAAAAAAGTAGATGCAACGATTGCAGATACCAAAAACGGTGCTTATCCGGTATAATAAATAGCAGAATGAGGACACCCGCTTGCCGGGTGTCTTTTTTGCGTACATAACGCATGTATAAGAAGAAAAAGAGAGTATCTTTTCAAAAAAGATTGTGCTAATATGAGAGAAAAAGACAAAAGGAAAATGGACATATGAATGAATTTGAGAAAAAGACTGCACCTCGTAATCCGATCGATACCGAGAGCTGGTTTATCGAGAGTTACCGGAGACAGAAAGGACACCCCATCCGTATCCTGATCTCGCTTTACAAGGGGAATTACCATAAATTTGTCATGGCAGTTATCTGCTTTTTCTTAAAGCATGCCTGTGTATGGGTGTTGCCGATCATAACGGCAAACATTATCAATGATGTGACGATGAAGAATCCGGACACAGTACAAAACATTATTTTATATTCGATCTTAGAGGTTGGGCTGATCGGCTTAAATATCCCGATGAACTATTATTATACGTCTTATAAGAGCCTTGCGACGCGTTATGCGGAGACCGGACTCAGGAAAGCACTGGTGCGGAAACTGCAACAGTTGTCCATTTCCTACCATGTGGAGACCCAGTCAGGCAGATTGCAGTCGAAGATCATGCGTGATGTCGAGGCGGTAGAGACGTTGTCGACCCAGATGTTCCTCAGTATTTTAAATATTGTCTTAAACATCGGCGTGGCGTTGGTGGTAACGGCATCCAAAAGTAAGGTGGTCTTTATCTTTTTCCTGCTGACTGCACCAGTTGCAGCCATCACGATGGTATCGTTCCGTACAGCAATGCGAAAACGCAATACCGAGTTTCGAAAAGAAATGGAAGAGACCTCTGCGCGTGTCATGGAGATGGTAGAACTCGTTCCGGTGACAAGGGCACATGCCTTAGAGGATGAGGAAGTGCATAAAATGAGCGGACAATTGTTTGCCGTGGCAGAAAAGGGATATAAGCTGGATCTGGTACAGGCATTGTTCGGTTCGGTCGGCTGGGCAATCTTTCAGGTGTTTCAGGTTATCTGTCTGGCATTTACCGGGTATCTTGCGATCCGGGGACGGATTTTAGCCGGAGACATCACGTTGTACCAGAGTTATTTTGCAACGGTAGTCAATCAGGTGTCCGCGATTGTCACATTGCTTCCAACAATCACCAAGGGAATTGAATCCGTAAATTCTATAGGAGAAGTACTTCTCTCTGAGGATGTCGAGGACAATGAGGGAAAGAAACAGCTTAATGATGTAAAGGGCGAATTTGATTTTTGCGATGTTTCGTTTCACTATAAAAATAACAATACAAAGGTGTTAAATCATTTGAACCTTCATGTTGACCAAGGCGAGACGATCGCACTGGTAGGCGAATCCGGAGCCGGAAAATCAACCGTTCTAAATCTTGTGATCGGGTTCCATCTTGCAGACGGCGGTAAGGTACTTTTGGATGGCAATGATATGAAGGAGATCGATCTGCGTTCCTACCGGAAACATTTAGCAGTTGTGCCGCAGACCTCGATCTTATTTTCGGGAACGATCCGTGAAAATATTATATATGGAGCAGAACAGGTATCAGAAGAAGAGCTGTGGAATGTGATCCGTGCGGCAAATCTGACAGATCTGATCGAAAGCCTGCCGGAGGGGCTTGACACGGTTGTGGGAGAGCATGGTGGAAAACTGTCCGGTGGACAGAGACAACGGATCGCCATTGCAAGGGCACTGATCCGAAATCCAAAGGTCATCGTATTGGATGAGGCAACCTCGGCATTAGACAGTATTTCCGAAAAACTGATTCAGGAGGCACTCGGCAATTTGACCAGAAACCGTACCACGTTCATAGTGGCACACCGGCTTTCAACGATACGGGATGCGGATAAGATCGCGGTATTAGCGGACGGTCATTGTGTAGAATATGGAACCTTTGAGGAGCTGATGGCACAAAAAGGAGAGTTTTATCGTATGAAAACGATACAAAGTTAAAAAACTTGCGCAGTATCAGTGGATTTGATATAATCGTATGATGGATAAAAATAAAAAGATAAATGAGGATGAACATGAAATATTCTGTGATTGTGCCATGTTACAATGAGGAATTAAATATACATGGACTGATAAAACGATTAGAGCAGGAAAAAGGTTCCCGTAACGTGGAATATATTATGGTAGAAAATGGATCGAAGGACAAGACCAGAGAGTGCTTAGAGCGTGAGTGCAGCGAGAGGGCGGACTTTAAGATCGCCTATGTGGATGAAAACCTTGGCTATGGCTATGGTGTGGTGCAGGGAATGAAAGCGGCAACCGGCGATTATATCGGCTGGCTTCACGCTGATCTGCAGGTCAGTCCAAAAGAAATGATGCGTTTTATTGACTATATTGAGAGAGATACAACCGGTCAGAAGTTCTTTTTAAAGGGAGTCCGGGACAGCCGGAGCGTGGTAGAACATATTTTTACAGCCGGAATGACTGCCTATGTGACACTGATGTTAGGACAGTACCTCTATGACATCGGAGCGATCCCGGTATTATTCCACAGAAGTCTGCTGGATCAGATGGATGAGCGTATCCCGTATGATTTTGCGATCGAGACCTATGTCTATGACAAGGCAAAGCGCAGTGACCTTGTGGTAAAACGTTTCCGCATCCATATGGGAAAAAGAGAAAAGGGAGCTTCCTCTTGGAATAAGGGATTTTCTTCCAAGATACGCCAGAGCAAGGTGATCATGGGAGATGTACTTAAGATCAGAAAAGGAGAGGCTGTCAGGTGAAGAAAAAGGCGTTTGACTACGAAAAATTATTGCTCTTTTTGCTGTGCATTGGCTTTTCTTTCCTTTTCTATGGAAAAACGATCGCAGTTGAAAATGTAAATTATGGCGTGGAACAGTTGCATCAGTACAATCACGAGCTGTTCAAGCAGAATATCGGATTGATGGAAGACGGCTTTTCACCGCGCTATTATGCTAATGTGATCGTAAGTGTTCTGATGAATCTGTTGAAAATGAGCTGGGCTGGTGTTGCAACCCTGATCATCCGCGCAAACTTCATCATTTATGCGGTGGCGGCAGCACGGACGGTGTGTAAAGTGACCAAAGAGAGACGACTACTGTTTGGTGCGATCTTAGTGTCCTGTATGTTCCGTTCTTCGCTTGGAACACTGGCAGGGTTTGGCTTAAATGGTGCGATGGATGTATTCATCGGAACCGGAACAGCACTGGTGCTGCTTGGCATCTCTTTCCTCATTGGAGAAAAGAAAAACTGGATGGCAGCGTGGATCTGCCTTTCCCTTGCAACTCTGATGCACGTACATGAAGGTATGTGGGGCGGCTGTGCCGTCGGAGTGATCTGGCTTACTGTTATGATCGCAGGGAAAAAGATTGACTGGAAGACTTTAAAGGGACTGCCGGTTTATGTTGTGGTCATGCTCCTTGTAACGGTACCGGCTCTGCTTCACGGCGAGGCAGTGGATGAGACTCTGTTTGCGGAGATCTATGTCAATATCCGTACTCCGAACCATCTGCTTCCGACTGCATGGGGAACGGATGTGGTCGTAAAGAGTTTTCTGTTATTGCTGATCCCGGCACTGTTTTTTGCCATCCGGTATTGGAAAGACAGATCGGAAACAAAGTCACGCCAGTATCTGATCTTAAGTATCCTTTCCATGGCACTCTGGATCCTTATTTTTGCAGTGCAGTATTTTGGTACGATCCTGCATCCAAGTTCGACGATCATCACGATGTATCTGCCGAAATGCTTTAAATATATGGCATATTTTGCGATGCTGTCATACTTGAAGATCGCGGACATGTTGTTTGACGAAGAACGCTATTTACAGAGTGCGTTTGCCATTTTAGTACTGTTACTTGGCTGTGATTACAGTTTTGCAGTGACGATGCTCTGCGCGGTATTGCTCCTTGTAGAGAGTCTCTTTGGAATGGAGGAAAAACTCGTGACAAAAGACGCTCCATTTTATCATGGAACGATCAAGCTGCTTACCTGGGAGGTATTCTTGATCGCACTTTGTGTCTTACATGGATGGAGTGAAGTAGTCGTGATGATCGCTGCGGTGATCTTTGTCATAGAATTTATTCTTCCATATCTGAATTATAAAAAAGTGTATCATGTTGTATTGTGTCTGTTTGCAGTGTTCGTGATCGGCTATTCGATCGAGGGGACAATTGTAAAGATTGATGAAAACGGTGTTTCCTATGTATCGGGTGACGAGTGCTTAAGAAGTGCGATGGGAAATGATATCTATCAGCTCTCAATCGCGTTTAAAGAGGCATCCGATGCAAAGGATGCGTTCCTTGCAGATCCTTACAATGGAGATTCGGGCTGGGTACAGCTGATGTCCGAACGAAACTGTTACTGTATCTTTAAGTCGACCCCATCCTCAAAGCGTGCGGTGTTAGACTGGTATGAGCGGATCCAGAAAGTGGAGCATATGTCACAGATGAGTGCGGAAGAGCTTTCGGATCTGATGCAGGAGATCGGAACCGATTATGTGATGGTAACACCGGGGCAGTATGATACCTTAGACCAGTCAGATCTGTTTGAGGAGATTTCAAAGACCAAGGTCGCAGGTATGTACCGGTTACATGCGAAGGAGGCAGCCCGTTGAAACGTGAGACAAAAACCATTGCAAAGTTTCTGGTCGTAGGTGGCAGTTCTACATTATTAGATTATGTCATCTACTGGATCCTTAGCATGTTTATTCATTTTAACCTGGCAAAGACATTGTCCATGTTCTGTTCCTGTGTCTATTCGTTTTTCCTGAACAAGATGTTTACTTTTCAGGACAAGCGGAAACTATCGGGCGGACATGTACTGCGTTACATTGTTTCGCAGGCAGTCAATATCGGGATCAATGTTTCGATCAATGCACTTGTGTACGGAACCACCGGGATTCGTATCCTTGGAATGGTCAGTGCAACGGCAGGTGCAATGATCGTCAATTTCTTATTACAGCGTTTCTTTGTATTTCAGACGACAGAAGCGTAGAGCAGGAGGTAAATTCAGATGAAGATAATGATTACAGGAGCGGCAGGATTTATTGGTTCCCAGCTGGCACATCGCTTATGGGCGGATGGTCATACGTTAATACTGATCGATAATTTTTCCTATGGAAAAGCAGACAATCTGGTATTTGAAGACCATGATTTCACAGAGGAAGTACTGCACATGGATATCCGTGACAGAGAGGGAATCAGTGAGTTATTAAAAGCAGGGGATGTAGATTATATCTACAATATCGCCGGGATCGCACCATTACCGGATTGTCAGTCCAATCCACAGGAGGCGATCGACGTCAACCTGACCGGATTTGTCAATATTCTGGAAAATGCCAGAAAATATGGTGTGAAAAAGGTAATTCAGGCAAGCACCAATGCCATGTATGAGAATGAGACCACATTCCCGACCGTTGAGGACAACTTTGCAGTTCCAACTCTGATCTATCCGAATACGAAGTACTGTGCCGAGCGTTTCGCCGAGTCGTTTTGCAGAACTTACAATATGAATGTGACCTGTATCCGTTTTGCAAACGTATACGGACCACACATTGACTGCTTGAGAAAACAGCCACCGTTTGTTGCTTATATGATAAGAGAGCTTTACTACGACAGAACCCCTGTGTTCCATTCCGATGGAAACCAGCGCAGAGACTATATTTATGTGGATGATCTGATCGACCTTGCAATTGCAGTACAGCAGGGCGAAGGCTTTGATGCGGTCAACTGTTCTTCCATGAAGAATTATTCAGTCAATGAGATGTATCAGGTGGCATGTGAGATCATGGGCAAACAGATCACACCGGAGTATGCCAGTGATGCGCATTACTGGGAGAAATACCCGGAACTGTTTGATGGAGCTTATCAGATTAAAGAGAGCATCTTAAAAGATGAGATCAATAAATATTCCCTGTGCGATAATTCGCATGCAAGGAAACAGTATGGCTGGTCGCCAAATGTAGATATCAAAGAGGGATTAAAGAAAGTTATCGAAAATGAATGTCAGCTGCTGAGCCATCTGGACAACTAGGAGGAAACTATGAAATTACATCTGATTATGCCGATGGGCGGCAAAGGCTCCAGATTTTCCAAATATGGATATGAATTTCCAAAACCTTTGCTTGAGATAAAGGGAAAACCGTTTTTCTACTGGGCAACACAGTCTATTGCAAAGTTTATAGAGGTGCAGGACATTACATTTGTTGTCTTAAAAGAGCATGTAGAAAAATATCAGATCGATGAAAAAATCAAAGCATATTATCCGGGTGCGATCATCCATGTGATCCCGGAGGTATTAAACGGTGCTGTACTGACCTGTATGGAGGGTGTCAAGGAGATCAAGGACGATCATCCGATCGTATTTAACGACTGTGACCACATTTTCCGGTGCCGTTCTTTTGAGCAGTATATCAGTGGAGAGGAAGATGGCGTAAATGGAGCATTGCTGACATTTCCGTCCGATTCACCGAAATACAGTTTCCTGCGGTTAGATGAAAACGGAAACGTGACAGAGACCGTCGAGAAAGAAGTCATCAGCGATCAGGCGATCTGCGGATGCTACTATTTTGATGGAAAAGAGACCTTCTTAGAGGCATCCAGACAGTATCTGGAGCATTGCAGCTATCAGGAATTTTTCGTCAGTGGTGTTTACAATGTGATGGCACAGGAGCATAAGATAATAAAACCATTTCAGACTGATTTCCATGTTCCGTTCGGGGTACCGGAAGAATATGAGGAAGCAAAAGAGTCTGCATTTTTCGAGGAGTTAAATTGATTGGAATATATTTGGCAGTTGCAGTTATTTTACTGATCTTGGGACATATCTGCAAAGCAAGGAGATGGAAGCGTCTGCTGGCTTCCTATGAGACGATCCCGACCGTAAAATTGTTGCGGGTGCTCGCAATTGGTCAGGGGATCAATATGGTCATCCCTTTTCGCGTGGGAGATCTGGCACGTATTTATCTACTGGGCAGAAAACATTTAAAGAATGGTTATGTGTTGGCGTTTGCCTCTGTGATCGCAGATATTTTTATTGATACGATAACAGTTGGTTTTGCGTTTGGGGCACTGTTCCTGTTAAACATCCACCGGGATGAGATCAGTGGGATCGCGATGCGCTATGAGATCTTATCACTGCTTTTGATCGTGGTGTCAGTGCTTGCGTTCTGGCAAAAGAAACAGGTCAAACTGATGATCCAGAAGATAGCGACCATCTTTAACAGTAATATCGAGCGAAAGATACTGATCGCAACTTATGCGGTATTTTCCAGCATAAAAGATACTCTGCGTGCGGATAAGATCTTACGCCTGTTACTGGAAACCGTTGGCGTATGGGTAAGTTACTTTTTATCCTATGGGGCCTTTGCCATTTTTTTACAGAAGCTGGGCTATGATTTCACACTGACGAGGGTCTTTCAGACAATTTTTTCCATGGCGGGAAGCTCGCTGTTAGTGGAGTGTCTGACGGGACATCAGGGGATGCGCTGGATTGGATGGTTCTTTATCTACCTGTTACTTCCACTGTGCCTGATCTATCTGATGACTTTCGTGAAAAAAAATACGAAAGAGGAGACGTATCATTCTTATCGTAAGATACTGCCACAGTTAAATCCGGCGGACAAGCTCGCCTTTTTGAACATTTATTTCGGGGGCAGACAGCAGAATTATATCGATCTGTATCTGACCATCAATAATGATGTGAGCATTTTACAGGATTTCTCTGCCGGTTCAAATGCGACCACGATCCTTTGTATGGATGAGAAAAATACCTTTTACCGGAAATATGCGTTCGGGGATGATGCCAGAAAGCTGTGGGAGCAGGTGGAATGGTTAAAGACCTATGCAGATGATATCCCGGTTGCAACCATTTTAAGAGAGTATCAGACGGACGAGTATTGTTATTATGATATGGAATATAAGAAAGAGACACTTGGATTTTTCCGTTATATCCATACTTCCTCCACGGAAGACAGCTTTGCAGTTTTGAAGAGTGTGTTAGACTGCTTAAATGACAAACTTTATACTAAGGATGTGCGGGAAGCAAAAAATGACGTGATACAGGAATATATCGAAAAGAAAGTGCTTGCCAATATCCGGATCTGTGAAGAATGGGGCATGAAAAAGTTCCGCAATTTCTATCAGAGCAGTATGGTGGTCATAAACGGAGTCGAATATCCGAATCTGTCTTACTATGCGGATAAGTTAAATGCAGCGTATCTTACAAAAGTATTCTGCAACGATAAGTATGCAGCGATCCATGGTGACCTGACGATTGAAAATATCGTGTGCGGACAGGCAAATACCAGAAACTGGTATCTGATCGACCCGAATACTGGGAGCCTGCATGAAACACCGTTTTTGGATTATGCAAAATTATTGCAGTCTTTGCATGGCAGATATGAATTTCTGATGATGGTAAAAAATGTGCAGGTAATGGATAACCGGATCGAATTTTTATTTACCGGTTCGAGTGCCTATCAGCAGTTGTATGAGAATTATAGAAACTATCTGTTTGAAAAATTCCCATATGAGGCAGTCAAGAGTATCTATTATCACGAGGTCGTACACTGGCTGAGACTGATGCCTTATAAAATACGCAAGAATCCGCAGCTTGCGGTCGTATTCTATGCCGGACTTTTGATGGTTCTTGCAGATGTGGAGAAAATGTTTGAGAATGGAACAGAAAAATAAATTAGCAGCATTTGATCTGGATGGAACCCTGTTTGACACAACACTTGTGAACTGCTTTTCTTATCAGAAAGCGGCAGAACTGTGCGGCTGCAAGATCAAGCAGGAAGCGTTTATCCGGGAATTTGTTGGAAAAAATTATAAGGAATTTCTTCCGGTGCTTGGGATCACAGATCAAAAGACACAGGAAGCGATTCATGAAAAAAAGAAACAGCTCTATGCAGACTTCCTTGGAAGTGCCAAAAAGAATGAGCATCTGTTTTCCATGATAGAGGGGCTGCGCGGTTCCTACAAAATCGCGCTGGCAACGACCGCATCTAGAAAAAATGCACTTGAGATACTGGATTGTTTTGGAGAGACAGAGAAATTTGACATTCTGATCACACAGGAAGATGTGACGAGATTAAAACCAGATCCGGAATGTTACTTAGCAGCAATGAAGCAGGCTGGCGTATCGCCGGAGGACACCATTATTTTTGAAGATTCCGAAGTTGGGATGAGAGCGGCAAAGGCGAGTGGTGCCTACGCTGTGCAGGTTTCTGCGTTTTAGCAGGGACAAACATGAAAAAGAGGCAGGGGAATGAGAAAATGAAGCAGATGAAAAAGATTTTTCCGGATATGGAAGCAAAAAAGCGTGCGTGGCTGTTTGCCTTACGTGTTTTTTTCTTATGCGCACTCTGCATCCTGCCATCCTATGAACTTGTTAAAAGCGGGATGGCAAAGACAGTTACCATGGAAGATATGGAGACAGAGTCTTTGCAGTTAAAAGACGGAGAAACCTTTTCCCAGACGATTTCGATCGGCAGTGGAACGCATGTAAAGTCACTTGCGATCGGAGTAGATTCCGTACTGGACAATGAAAATGCCAGCATAAAAGTGACCGTACAGAGGGGAGATGCCACATACAGCAGATCCTACACGCAGAGTGAGATTCCGGCAAAAGGATTTTTAGAGTTAAAAGAGTTTGATCTAAGTGGAACAAAAGCAGAGGAACTGGTAATATCCGTTGCAGTCGAAGAACTCTACGGCGGCAGCTTTTCTTTGCAGATGACGCCGGAACTGCTGCACGGCTATGAAACAGCGCAGGTGGATGGTGCAAAAAAAGACGGGGCACTTGCGATCGCACTGACCGGCTGGTCGGCGCATCAGGAGTGGGTGGCTTATCGTTTCCTCTGGATCGCGGTTATTTTTGTGCTGGCGGTCTTTGTGGCATGGCTTTTGACTTATCAGACAGACAACCTGTTTTTTGAGCGTGCAGTCAGGATTTCGGTCTTTGGACTGATCCTTTCCGTATTTTCGCTGTTGTATCCGTCATTTTTGTGGTATGGCTGTGACTGGTGCGAGGGTATTTTCTATTATCGGAAGATACAGGAAAATTCCCTGTGGCATGTCATTGCATCGTCAGATTTTGACCTGTATATGGCGCAGTTTAACAATATTTTTATGTACCTGTTTGTAAAGGTACTCCATATTGATACCGATACGTTCATTGCCTGCCAGCTCTTATCTATTGGTATGATCGCATACTGGGGAACGTTGTTCTGTAAGAAACAGTATGGAAAGTATTTTTCGATGGATTTTCGGGTAGGAGCAGCCGTGGTTGCAATCTGCTATTTATATACGATGCAGGAATTTTCCTTTATCGGAGTGGCGTATTTTGGTGTACTCTTCCTGTTGTATCTGATCACCTATGATTTTTCAGAGGATAAGCGGTCGTTCCTTTTGTCCATACCGGTTCTGATTGTGATGTGTCTTTCCAAGATGACATTTGCACTGTTTTGCCCGATCAGCATTTTCCTGCTTTTGCTGTGGAGAAAGAAACTTCCGAAGCGAAACCGCATCCTGCTTATCGTGATGGCAGTTTCCTGTCTGGCAGAAGCAGGGGTATCGGTTCTCTTAAACGGCGGACTGACCGGAGGAAATTCACTCGGAACGATACAGGATGTCACACTGGTAAAATTGATCGTGGGCGCAGCCTACTATGCGGTACAGCTTACGATTTCCGTTGTGTTCCACGAGATGAATTTTGCCAATGCGCTGCTTTTGAATGTGGGTGTGTTTGCGGCACTGTTTGCGCTGCTTCTCTGGTCGATCTATGAGGTGGCAAAAAAGAGAAGATTCCAGAAACCGGCAGGCTTTCTCATTGCCATGCTTGCAGTGGTGTATGGAAACTGCATGCTGCAGATGCTGACCAATTCCTACTCCATGACACCGGCGGGCGTGAAGCTTGACCAGATCTTTTATATCCCGGTGGAAGACAAGTGGTGGTGGTATTCCTTTGGCTATGTGGCACTGTGGGCGATCGGACTGACCCTCATTTATATCGTGACAGCATTTTTAAAAGAGCAGGTGTTAAAAGAGGGTATAGAAACTGCGGGCTGGTACCGCGTGGCAGGGATTGTTTTATCGTTTACCCTGTGTCTGATCACGGTCAACCAGTACGCGTACCATGGCAATGACTTACAGAGCTATAAGGCAGAAAATATGTTTACCGTTCCGTCCAAAATGCAGGGAAATTTTACCGAATATTCTTTCATGCAGAAAGATGATCACTTTTTCATCGTGACTTCATCAAAGCCGGATGGACTGGACTGGTATTATAACCACAATACGGAATATTTTTCCAAAGACATCGAAGAGAGAACCAATACACTGCAATTTGGCGAGGGAGGACTTGGTATCCATGCCTCGGTTGGCATCCCATCTTTGTATGTGCATAAATGTGAGGAGACCAACCAGTTACAGGATGGTGCCTATGTAGTACGGCTTTATGATGCAGATGGAACGGAGATCGGAAGCTATAAGCAGCTTGATACGGACATCCACAGGGAGTATATCTGTTTTTACTTTGATGGAACATTACTCTGGAATATTGCGTATGCAGAATTTGAATATGAAGACGGTACGCCCGCCTATATTGAGGGACCGGTGCGTATGGGATATTGTGTAAATTAGGAGGAACTATGAAATTAGGAATAATGCAGCCATATTTTATGCCGTATATCGGCTACTGGCAGTTAATGAATGCAGTCGACGAATATGTCGTGTATGATGATGTGAATTTTATCAAGGGAGGATGGATCAACCGGAACCGTATCCTGGTAAATGGAGAGCCAAAATACATCAATGTGCAGATGCGCGGCGCGAGTCCGTTTAAAAAGATCAATGAGATCGAGGTTGCCAACGATGAGGCGGATATCAAAAAGAAACTCCGCATGCTGGAAAATTCCTACAGGAAAGCCCCATATTTTGAGATAGGCTATCAGATGATGGAAGAGATTTTCCAGTCGGGAAAAACAGATCTGGCTTCCTATATTCTATATTCTTTTGAGCGGGTGGCAGATTATCTGGATATCAAAACAAAGCTGACCGTTTCATCCACGATCGAGAAGGACAATGAGTTAAAAGGACAGGACAAGGTGCTTGAGATCTGTAAACGGCTTGGAGCAACCGAGTATTACAATGCGATCGGCGGACAGGAACTGTATTCTTTTGATGTATTCAAAGAAAATGGGATCGAGCTTAGCTTTTTAAAGACCGGAGACATCCGCTATGCACAGTATGATAATGAATTTCAGCCGAGTCTGTCCATGATCGATGTTCTGATGTTTAATTCCAAAGAGCAGATCAAAGAAATGTTAGAGGATTATACCCTGATCAAAAAAGAAAGTTAAAGAGATGCAGGGAGACAGGAAGCAGGGTGCACAATGAGCAATAATAATGATTTAAGCAATCGGATTAATGAATGTTACAGTAAGCTGAGTAAGGGACAAAAGAGGCTGGCAACCTATATCACGGACAATTATGACAAAGCGGTATTTTTAACAGCGGCAAAGCTGGGAGAAGTGGTAGGAGTCAGTGAGTCCACGGTGGTTCGTTTTGCCATGCATCTGGGCTACAAAGGCTATCCGGAATTTCAGAGTGCCCTGGAAGAACTGGTGCGGAATAAATTAAATTCTTTGCAGCGGATGGAAGTCACTTATGGAAGGATCAACCAGTCCAAGATATTAGAGTCTGTGCTAAAGGCAGATGCACAGCGGATTGAATCTTCCCTCGAAAAGATCGATGAAAATGCGTTTGAACTGGCAGTAGACACCATTTTAAATGCCAGAGATATTTACATCATTGGAATCCGCAGCTGTGCACCGCTCGCAAATTTTATGGCATTTTATTTTACACTGATATTTGAACATGTTCATCTGATCCAGACGAGCAGTTCCAGTGAGATCTTTGAACAGATGGTGCGGATCGGAAAAGAAGATGTCATCATCGGGATCAGTTTTCCACGGTATTCCATGCGTACCTTAAAGGCGATGGAGTTTGCCAACAACCGGAGCGCAAAAGTGATCACGCTGACGGACAGCGTACATTCCCCGATGAATCTGTATTCTTCCTGCAATCTGATCGCAGAGAGTGATATGGCATCCATCGTCGATTCCTTAGTAGCGCCTCTCAGTGTCATCAATGCGCTGATCGTTGCACTCTGCATGAAAAAGCAGGGTGAGGTGGCGACAACCCTTGAGATGCTCGAAGAGATCTGGGATGAATATCAGGTATACGAAAATGATGAGATTAATTTTATTGATGATTCCATTAAAATGCGCTACGCAAAAATAGGAGATACAGACTTTTATGAGTAAGATAATCGTGATTGGAGGCGGTCCTGCCGGCATGTTTGCGGCAATCGCGGCCGCGGAGACATCGGCATCCAATGAAGTCATACTGCTGGAAAAAAATGAAAAACTGGGAAAAAAACTTTTCATCACCGGAAAGGGACGCTGTAATATCACAAATGCAAGTGATATGGAGGATTTATTTTCCAATGTCATGTCAAATGCAAAATTTTTATACAGTGCCTTCTATTCCTATGATAATATGAGGGTGATCGACTTCTTTGAACAGAACGGACTGTGCACGAAAGTAGAGCGGGGCAACCGGGTCTTTCCGGTTTCGGATCATTCCTCGGATGTGATCGCGACCTTAAATCGTGTGCTAAAAGAGAAAAAAGTCAAGGTCATGTTGCATACAGAGGTCGGACAGATCCTGATGCAGGAAGAGGAGGATGGCACGAAAACGGCAGTCGGAGTGAAGTTAAAGGATCAGACGACTTTAATGGCGGACCGCGTGATCGTCGCAACGGGCGGATTTTCATACCAGACGACCGGTTCGACCGGAGACGGCTACCGTTTTGCTGAGGAGGCAGGGCATACGATAACGGAGATTTCTCCGGCACTGGTTCCGTTCTATGCAAAAGAAGAGTATGTGACGAGATTGCAGGGGCTTTCTTTAAAGAATGTCGAAGTCCGGATCTACGATGGCAAAAAATTATTATATGAAGAGTTTGGAGAGATGCTCTTTACCCATTTTGGCGTGAGCGGCCCTCTGATCTTGAGTGCCAGCGTGGCATTAAAGCCGGCACAGACGAAAAAAGAACTTGCCATGAAGATCGATTTAAAACCGGCTGTATCAGAAGAACAGTTAGATAAGCGGCTGCTACGTGAGTTTGAAGAGGCAAAGAACAAACAGTTTAAAAATGCCGTTGCAGGGCTTTTCCCAGCGAAAATGACACCGATCATGATCGAGGTCAGCGGGATCGACCCGGAGAAAAAGGTCAATGAGGTTACCAGAGAAGAACGTCATGCGTTTATCAATCTGATCAAGACATTCCCGGTAACCCTGTGCGGACTGCGTGACTTTAACGAAGCCATCATCACAAAGGGTGGTGTTAAGGTAAAAGAGATTGACCCGTCTACGATGGAATCAAAGTGCACCAGACATCTATATTTCTGTGGAGAGATGCTGGATCTTGACGCCATGACCGGAGGCTATAATCTTCAGATCGCATGGTCTACCGGATATCTGGCAGGAAATTCTGCAGGCAGTATTTAAAAATATAGAAATAACAAGATAGCAAAAGGAGAAGAAAACGATGAGCATGAATATCGCTATTGATGGACCGGCAGGTGCCGGAAAAAGCACAATTGCAAAAAAACTTGCAAAGGAACTTGGATTTATTTATGTAGATACAGGAGCCATGTATCGTGCAATGGCATATTATTTCTTACAGAACGGTATTGCATCTGATGATGAGGCTGCCATTGCAAAGGCATGTCCGGCAGTGGATGTGACGATCGCCTATGAAAATGGAGAACAGCAGGTACTTTTAAATGGAGAAAACGTAAATGGTGTCATTCGCACCGAGCAGGTGGGAAATATGGCATCTGCAACCAGCGTTTACCCAGTCGTAAGAAAAAAACTGGTCGAGTTACAGCAGGAACTGGCGGCAAAAGCGGATGTCATTATGGACGGCAGGGATATTGGAACCTGTGTTCTGCCGAATGCGCAGGTAAAGATTTATCTGACCGCAAGTTCTAAGACACGTGCAACACGCAGATACGAAGAGCTGACCGCAAAGGGCGAAAGCTGTGATCTGGAAGAGATCGAGAAGGACATCATAGAACGTGACTACCGCGATATGCACCGCGAGACTTCTCCACTAAAACAGGCAGAGGATGCCGTTCTCGTTGACAGCTCCGATCTGACAATCAATGAGGTAGTAGCGGCGATCCGTGAGATTTATCAGAAAAAAAAGGGTGAATAGGAATGAATATTATTCTGGCAAAAAGTGCAGGGTTCTGCTTTGGCGTAAAACGTGCGGTAGATACCGTGTATGATCAGATCGAAAAAAAAGCAGGAACTCCGATCTATACCTATGGACCAATCATCCATAATGAAGAAGTGGTACACGACCTTGAAAAAAAGGGTGTTATCGTTGTAAATTCGATCGAAGAGCTTAAAGAGCGTGCAAAAGAGAAAGGAACTGTCATCATCCGGGCACACGGCGTGGAAAAAGGAGTCTGTGACGAAATTGAGCAGTTAGGATATGAAATCGTTGATGCAACCTGTCCTTTTGTACTTAAAATACATCGTCTTGTGGAACGCTATAGCAGAGAGGGCTGTCAGATCGTGATCATCGGAAATGAAGATCATCCGGAAGTAAAGGGCATCAAAAGCTGGTCATTTTCTGAAGAAACAAGGGTTATTTCTTCGAAAGAAGATGCCGAAAACTATAATGCAGATCTGGGGCAGAAAGTCTGTATTGTATCACAGACGACATTTAATTACAATAAATTTCAAGAATTAGTTGAAATTATAACTAAAAAAGGTTATGATATAATTGTTTTAAATACAATCTGTAATGCTACAGAGGAGCGGCAGGCGGAAGCAGCCGGGATCGCAGCGCAGGTAGATGCTATGATTGTTGTTGGCGGCAAGAGTAGTTCTAATACACAGAAGTTATTTGAAATATGTAAAAAAGAATGCAAAAATACTTACTATATACAAACTGTAAAGGATTTGGATCTGGATTTTATCCGGTCTGTCGATGACGTAGGTATTACCGCAGGGGCTTCTACCCCAAACAAAATTATTGAGGAGGTTCAAAAGAATGTCAGAAATGAGCTTTGAACAAATGTTGGAAGAATCTTTTAAAACAATAAGAAATGGAGAGGTAGTTGAAGGTACCGTTATCGATGTAAAACCTGACGAGATCGTTCTTAATATCGGTTACAAATCAGACGGAATCATTACTCGCAATGAGTACACAAATGAATCTAACGTTGACCTGACCACTATGGTATCTGTAGGCGATACTATGGAAGCAAAAGTTTTAAAAGTAAACGACGGTGAGGGACAGGTGCTTCTTACTTACAAACGCCTTGCAGCAGAAAAAGGAAGCAAGAGATTAGAAGAAGCATTTGAAAACAAAGAAGTATTAACAGCAAAAGTAGCACAGGTATTAGATGGTGGTCTTTGTGTGATCGTAGATGAGACAAGAGTATTCATCCCGGCAAGTCTTGTATCTGATACTTATGAGAAAGACTTAACAAAATATAAAGATCAGGAGATCGAGTTCGTGATCAGCGAGTTCAATCCAAAACGCAGAAGAATCATCGGTGACAGAAAACAGTTGCTTGTTGAGAAAAAATTAGAGCAGCAGAAAGAACTGTTTGCTAAGATCAAAGTTGGCGATGTTATGGAAGGAACTGTTAAGAACGTAACAGACTTCGGTGCATTCATCGATTTAGGCGGAGCAGACGGATTACTTCATATTTCAGAGATGTCCTGGGGCAGAGTTGAGAACCCGAAGAAAGTATTCAACGTTGGAGACAGCGTAAGAGTATTCATCAAAGACATCAACGAGACCAAGATCGCACTCAGCATGAAATTCCCGGCAGAGAACCCATGGAATGGTGCAGCTGAGAAATATGCAGTAGGCAATGTTGTAACAGGAAAAGTTGCAAGAATGACAGACTTTGGTGCTTTTGTTGAGCTTGCACCTGGCGTAGATGCGTTACTTCATGTATCACAGATTTCCAAAGAGCATGTAGAGAAACCTTCTGACGTATTAAAAGTTGGACAGGAGATCGAAGCAAAAATCGTTGATTTCAACGAAGATGATAAGAAGATCAGCTTATCTATGAAAGCATTACTTGCAGACGATGATGTTGCTGAGGATGCAGAGACAACAGAAGAATAAAAATATTCCCATAAAAATAGGTTTGCAGTTCTGTAAACCTATTTTTACCATAAGAAGGAATAATAATGCGAGGTGTTTGCTATGTTAGAAACAGATAATTATGAAAAATTCAAAAAAGATGTTCTTAGCATTGCTAAAATTGATTTAAACTCTTATAAAGAAAAACAGATGCGTCGTAGGATCAACACGTTGATCACAAAAAACAACATTAAAACCTATGATGAATATGTTACATTGATTAAAAAGGACAAAGAAAAATTCGAGCAGTTTATCAATTTCCTCACGATCAATGTTTCCGAGTTTTATCGGAATCCGGAACAGTGGAAAATCTTAGAGGGAGAGGTGTTCCCACAGTTGATCCAGAAATTCGGCAAGAATCTGAAGATCTGGAGTGCAGCATGTTCGACCGGAGATGAGCCGTATTCTCTTGTTATGGCATTGTCCAGACAGGTTCCACTTTCCAATATCAAAGTAATCGCAACAGACATCGACAAGCAGGTGCTTGATACAGCGCGGATGGGCTTATACAATGCAAAGAGTATTGCATCTGTTCCAGAGGATCTGAAGAAAAAATATTTCACACAGGTTGGAACATCTTATCAGATTTCAGACGAGATCAAAAAGAGAGTGGAATTTAAAGAACACGATCTGTTAAAAGATCCTTATCCAAGTGGCTGCAATCTGATTGTATGTCGTAACGTTGTCATCTACTTTACGGAAGAGGCAAAGGATGAGATCTATCAGAAATTCCAGAAGTCTCTGACAACAGGCGGTGTGCTGTTTATCGGCAGTACGGAGCAGATTATGAATTACAAAGAGATTGGATTCAACAGAAATAAATCATTCTTTTTTGAAAAAGCATAGTGAGCGAAAAAGCATCTCTTTCGGGACAAGCGAAAGGGATGCTTTTTTATACTTTTTTACATCAGATAAGAAAACACATGTAACAGATATTCTTTTTGCATTTCTTTTGAAGCGACAAATTCTTCCGACAGTTCAAAATAACTCTTTTTATCCCGATACATGGCACGGAAAGCAGGAGAGAGGACAGCACCATACTGTGGCAGAAAAATGGCATTCTTTCTAGTGTAGCAGGTCGAGGCAGTCGCTTTCTTTTTGTGTTCCTTGGCAATGCCTCCAGCAAGAGATTTTGGCACGGCATAATCTTCATCTGGAAGATAAAAATAGTTCTTGTAATCGGAGAAGAAGAATTTGAGTTCTCCGGTATAAAGACGTACCACAAGTTTGCTTTCATATCCCGATGCCATCAGGTAAAAATCCTCTTTTTTACAGGAGACCGGGGCGGGAAGATGATGCAGATTTTTTAATTCAAAGATCAGTTCTTTTTCAGTCGCTCCCTCATAAGAAGTAAATTCGTTGGCATAGAGGGAAGTGATCTCAAAATCCCCTCCTAACAGATGCGGATAGGAAAGAACGGTAAGAAGCTGTGGCATATCAAGGACATCCTCGTAATTGTGCTGCCTTAAAAGGGCAAGATCCCGCTCAGAAGCAGTCCTGACATAGCGATGGTAGACTTCGATCAGTTCGCCACCGTTGTAAATATCTTCCCGTTCCATTCCCAAAAACTGCTCAATCGATTTCTGCTTTAAGTTTGGCAGATGCAGGAGAGATTTCATTTTGGTTACCTGTTTATAGATATCCAGAAATTCGTGGGAGGAAAACGGCTCTTTGATACCGTAGGTCTCACATTTGGACTTTAAGTAGGGAATATCAAATCCGATCCCATTAAAGGAAATGATCGTCTGGTATTGCTCCAACAGGGAAAAGAAAGAAAGGAGAACGTCCTGTTCTTCCGATGGAGCATCCGCAAAAAACTGATCGATCACAAGGATCTGTCCTTTTCTTACGGCACATCCAATGAGATACAGGCTCGTCCTTGCGGGAGAGAAACCGGTGGTTTCGATATCAAAAAAGATGGCATCCGGTGTAAATGTGGAATCAATCATTGGATTTGAAAAGTCATAAGATAATGTTTCCTGCCAGTGCTGCATAAATCGGATCTCCTTTCGTTGCTTTTCCCATTATACTATCTTTTTTGTTAAAAATCACGAAAAGAATTTGAGAATAAAAGTGCAACAAAAAAAGTAAAATGTATGAAATTGTGAAGGATTTAACAAAACGTATTGAAAAAAAAACAATATTATTGTTCAAATTGAATACAAATATGATATAATTTAGAAGATGAGTGTTCTGTGACTTCTGCATGGAATACAATACAAAAAAGAGAAAGTGGGGCACGAAAAATGGGTTTAAAAACATTTAAAGGCGGCGTCCATCCTTATGAAGGAAAGGAATTAGCAAAAGATGAGCCAATCGTAGAAGTTTTACCCAAGGGTGATCTGGTCTATCCGTTATCACAGCATATCGGAGCACCGGCAAGTCCAATAGTAGCAGTTGGCGATCACGTGTTGAAGGGACAGAAAATCGCAGAAGCGGGCGGTTTTGTGTCATCTCCGATCTACGCATCGGTATCTGGTACTGTGAAGGCTATTGAGCCGCGCCGCGTAGCAGTTGGCGACATGGTAAACTCTATCGTCATCGAAAATGATGGAGCATTTGAGGAGGTGGCTTATACACCTTGTGAGGATGTGACAGCTCTTTCAAACGAAGAGATTATCAACAAAGTCAAAGAAGCAGGCGTAGTTGGTATGGGTGGTGCAGGTTTCCCAACACATGTAAAACTTTCACCAAAAGAACCGGAAAAGATTGAGTATATCATCGCAAACTGTGCGGAGTGTGAGCCGTACCTGACGGCAGATTACCGCAGAATGTTAGAAAATCCGGAAGAGCTGATCGCAGGTATGAAGATCATCTTACAGCTTTTCGGAAAAGCCAAAGGTATTTTTGGTATTGAAAATAACAAACCGGATTGTATCGCAAAGTTACAGGAACTGGTAAAAGACGAGCCAAGACTTGAGGTTTGTCCGTTACAGACCAAGTATCCACAGGGTGGAGAGCGTCAGCTCATCTACGCGGTAACCGGCAGAGCAATCAATTCCAAGATGCTTCCGGCAGATGCAGGGTGTATCGTAGACAACGTTGAGACGATCATTTCCATTTACAATGCAGTAAAACTTGGAAAACCTGTTATGCAGCGTGTATCTACCATAACCGGTGATGCAGTGGTAAAACCAGGCAACTTCCTTTACAGCATTGGAACGAATTATGCCGAGTTAGTAGATGCGGCAGGTGGATTTAAAGAGCAGCCGGAGAAGATCATTTCCGGTGGACCTATGATGGGATTTTCTATGTTTAGTCTGGACATCCCAACCACCAAGACATCATCTTCCCTGCTTTGTCTGACCAAAGACGAGGTTGCAGCGGTAGAACCAAGTCCATGCATCAACTGTGGACGTTGTGTGGAAGCATGTCCAGAGCAGCTGATCCCGTCAAGACTTGCCAAGTTTGCAGATCACGGACTTTCCGCTGAGTTTGAAAAATGGAACGGTCTTGAGTGCGTAGAGTGTGGAAGCTGCAGCTTCGCATGCCCGGCAAAGAGACAGCTTGCCCAGTCGATCAAGACGATGAAAAAGCAGGTTCTTGCTGCTAAGAGAGCAAAAAAATAATATAAACAATAAGAAGAGAGAGGTGGATTCCTGTGAGTGAGTTATATCATGTTTCATCATCACCACATGTTCGTTCCAAAGATACCACGAGCAGAATAATGCTGTATGTCATTATTGCATTGCTGCCGACCAGCTTATTTGGTATCTACAATTTTGGATACAGGGCACTGATTTTAATTTTAGTAACAATTGCCAGTTGTGTGGCTTCCGAGTGGATTTTTAACAAAATCGTACATAAGAAAGACACCATAACAGATTTAAGTGCGGTTGTAACCGGTTTATTACTGGCATTAAACCTTCCGCCAACACTTCCATGGTGGGAAGCAGTGATTGGCGGAGTATTTGCCATTGTCGTTGTAAAATGTATGTTCGGTGGTCTGGGTCAGAACTTTATGAACCCTGCACTTGGTGCAAGATGTTTCCTTCTGATCGCATTTGCAGCCGACATGACCAAATTTACAGATGATATGTCAAAATATATTGCAGATGGTTATACAAGTGCAACACCACTTGCAACACTTCGCAACGGTGGAGCAGTCAACACCATGGATATGCTGATCGGACGTACCGGAGGTACTATCGGTGAGACATCTGCGATCTTTATTTTACTTGGTGCGATCTTCTTAATCCTTATGGGAGTGATCGACCTGAGAATACCGGCATCTTACATTGTAACATTTGTGATCTTCATGCTGTTATTCAGCGGTCATGGATTTGACTGGAACTACATTACCGCACAGCTTTGCGGCGGTGGATTGATGCTGGGTGCATTCTTTATGGCAACCGACTATGTAACATCACCGATCACGCCACGCGGACAGATCATCTTTGGTATCTGCTGTGGTATCTTAACCGGATTGTTCCGTTGCTTTGGTGCAAATGCAGAGGGTGTTTCCTTTGCAATCATATTAAGCAATATCCTGGTACCAATGATTGAAAAATATACGGTACCAACAGCCTTTGGTGTTGTAAAAGAAAAAAAGACCAAGGAAGGGGGCAAATAATATGAACAAGAAAATCGTACATGACGCTTTGGTTTTATTTGCCTTTACCGTAGTACTTGGACTTTTACTTGGTGTGGTATATGGAATTACCAAAGCACCGATCGACAATGTAAATTATGAGAAAACACAGAGCGCGTACAAACAGGTATTTGCAGATGCAGACAGCTTTGAAGCATACGCTGATTTCGATGCAGATGTAGCGGCAGCTCTGATGACAGAAAATGGATATTCTGATGAGATCGAGGATGTTGAGCTTGCAAAAGACTCATCCGGATCTGTACTTGGCTACGTCATTACCGTAACGGCAAAGGATGCCAGCCAGTCAACCATTACATTTTCCGTTGGAATTCAGAATGATGGAACCGTCAATGGATATTCCATCACATCGATTGCGGAGACACCTGGTCTTGGTATGAAGGCGCAGGAAGAGGATTTCTATGGACAGTTTGAAGGAAAGAACGTAGACCTGTTTGAAGTAGTAAAGGCAACTCCTTCTGCAGACAATCAGATCGAGGCAATTTCCGGATCTACCATTACCTCTAAAGCAATGGCAAATGGTGTGAATGCCTGCCTTGTTTATTTCCGTAATGTATTAACGGGAGGTGCAAATTAATGAATAAGAATGTAGAACGTTTATATAACGGTATTATCAAAGAAAACCCTACCTTCGTTCTGATGTTAGGTATGTGTCCTACACTGGCGGTAACTTCTTCCGCAGTGAACGGACTTGGAATGGGACTTTCCACAACAGTGGTATTGGTTCTGTCCAATATGCTGATCTCCGCATTCCGTAAGGTAATTCCAGATGGCGTGCGTATGCCGGCATTCATCGTTATTGTTGCATCACTGGTAACCATGGTTCAGTTTATCATGCAGGCATATACACCAAGCCTTTCCGATTCACTGGGTGTTTACATTCCTCTGATCGTTGTAAACTGTATCATCTTAGGTCGTGCCGAGAGCTATGCTTCCAAGAACCCGGTTATCCCGTCTCTGTTTGATGGACTTGGAATGGGACTTGGATTTACCTTCGGTCTTACCTGCATCGGTCTGATCCGTGAGCTGCTTGGCGCAGGACAGATCTTTGGTTTCCAGGTATTATCCTTAAGCTGGTTTACACCAATTACAATATTTGTCATGGCACCGGGTGCATTCTTAGTATTGTCCTGTCTGGTTGCTGTTATGAATATTGTCAGAGCAAAGATGGAAGCAAAAGGAAAACCTCTTGCACAGCCATCCGGATGTCTGACTGGCGATTGCGCCGGATGTGGTCATGCTGCAATCTGTGGTGGAAAAACAGAGACAGCAACATCTGCAAATGGTGCTGAGAGTAAAACAGAGTAGGAGGATAGGTACAGATGAAAGAATTACTTTTAATTGCAATCGGTTCTGCGATTGTAAACAACGTTGTATTAAGCCAGTTCCTCGGTATCTGTCCATTCTTAGGGGTATCTAAGAAAACAGAGACAGCGGCTGGAATGGGTGGAGCAGTTGTATTCGTTATTACGATTTCCTCCTTTGTAACCGCACTGATCTATAAATTCATACTGGCAAACAGCTTTTTAATGAGCAAGGGAATTGACCTTACCTATTTACAGACCATCGTCTTTATCCTTGTAATTGCTGCATTAGTACAGTTTGTAGAGATGTTCCTGAAAAAATCAATGCCGGCACTGTATCAGAGTTTAGGTGTATACCTTCCTTTGATCACAACAAACTGTGCCGTATTAGGTGTTGCGCTGACAAACGTTACCAAAGAATATGGTATTCTTGAGAGCGTTGTAAACGGATTTGCAACTGCAGTTGGCTTCCTGATCGCGATCGTTTTAATGGCTGGACTGCGTGAAAAGATCGAATACAACGATATTCCAAAGCCATTTCAGGGAACAGCAATCGTTCTGATCACTGCGGCTTTGATGTCTATTGCATTTATGGGATTCTCAGGAATGATTTAAGGCAATACTTGGAGGTTAAATTATGAATATTACGGCAATTATTGTTGCAGCCGTTGTAGTCGGCGGCGTAGGTATTTTAATTGGATTTTTCCTCGGTATTTCCGGAGAAAAGTTCAAGGTAGAAGTGGACGAAAGAGAAGAAGCAATCCTTGGTGTGTTACCGGGAAACAACTGTGGTGGCTGTGGCTATGCAGGATGTTCCGGACTGGCTGCTGCCATTGTCAAAGGGGAAGCACCAGTAAACCAGTGCCCGGTTGGTGGTGCACCGGTTGCTGCTAAGGTTGGCGAGATCATGGGTATTGCTGCAGAAGAAGGCGTAAAGAAAGTTGCTTTTGTAAAATGTGCAGGTACCTGTGAAAAGGCAAACACAGATTATAAATATACAGGAAATGAGGACTGTGCTGCAATGGCATTTGTACCAAATGGTGGTCCAAAATCCTGTAATTATGGATGTTTAGGTTACGGCTCCTGTGTGAAGGCTTGTCCGTTTGATGCAATCCATATTGTAGATGGTATTGCACTGGTAGACAAAGAAGTCTGCAAAGCGTGTGGAAAATGTGTTGCAGCCTGTCCGAAACATTTGATCGAGCTGGTGCCATACGATGCAAAACACATCGTACAGTGCAGTTCCAAAGACAAAGGAAAAGATGTAATGAAGGCATGTTCCGTAGGATGTATCGGATGTCATCTCTGCGAGAAGAACTGTCCGAAAGATGCAGTCCATGTCATTGACAATGTTGCATACATTGATCAGGAGAAATGTGTTGGATGTGGCATCTGTGCACAGAAATGTCCAAAGAAGATCATCTTATAATTACAAAAAAAACAGAATACACGCTCTGCGGACATTCTGTTATCATGAACGAAAAAAAGAGACTGCACGTTGAGGAGCTCCCTCAATGTGCAGTCTCTTTTTTAGCGTTCCGGCATTGTCTGTTTTAAAGGGCGTCATGCCTATTCGTTTCTTAAGTCCGTATAGGGAACCGTGTTTCCCATACCGGAAGATACATGAAGTTCGTAGTCATCCGTGATAAAGATGGCTTCGGTGCCATCAAGCTGTTCGATCAGTGCCATACCGTCACGAAGACCAAGGGTAAAGCAGATGGTGGAGAGGGCATCGCCGTCAACCGAATGGTTGGTGATGATTGTAACACCGAGCAGATTGTTATCACAAGGGTATCCGGTTTTGGTATCTAAGATATGATGATACAGGGTGTCATCTACTTTAAAGTAACGTTCGTAAATACCGGAGGAGACAACAGTCTGGTCACTTATTTTTACAGATGCGATCGAAGAACCGTCTTCCTGGAATGGATACTGGATGCCGATCGTGAAAGGCGAGCCATCCGGCTTGTCACCAATGGTTAAGACATTTCCGCCCAGATTGATCAGGGCACTTTTCACGCCATTTGCTAAAAGGTATTCTTTCATTTTGTCCGCAATATAGCCTTTTGCGATACCGCCAAGATCCAGTTTTGCATCAGGATTAGTTAAAGAAACATCGTTTCCGTCGATCACGATCGTGCGATAATCTACAGTGGCAAGAGCCTGTCTGATCTCAGTGTCTGACGGCACCATGGAAGCATCGGTTTCATCTAACAGAGCTTTGGTGGGAATATTCCACAGATCCGAAAGCCTGCCGATCGTGATATCAAAGGCACCGTTACTCTGCTCGCCATAGGAAATGCCCTTCTGCAACAGTTCGATCGTTTCATCGTGTACGGTCACAGGCGTGCCGCCGGAGGCATTGATCTTTGAGATATCGCTGTCTGCCACCGTGTTGGAAAAATAACCCTCGTATTCTGCGGCAAGATCAAAGCAGCCATCTAAAAGCTGTTCTTTGGAACTGTCGTAAAGTGTGACGGTAATGACCGTATCAAAGTAGAAACCTGACTTGGAAATAGGTTCCCCACAGCCGGTTAAAATGAGACACAACAGAAAAAATCCCAGAAGGGATGCTATTTTTTTATACATGATAAATCCGTTCCTTTCTTTCAAAACCTCTTTGACTTTATCATAAACCATGAAAAAATACAAAATAATTTTGCCATTTGCAATCAGATATGTTAGAGTAATACAGAGTATGGAAATGTCATAGATAAAGGGGCTTAGAGATGGAACAGAAAAATTTGGGATTCAACAAAAAAAAGAGAGTTGTTGTAAAGATCGGTTCCTCTTCCTTAAATTACGAAGAGACCGGATGTTTGAATTTTACAAAGTTAGAGCACCTGGTGCGGGAACTTTGTAATTTAAGAAATCGTGGAATGGATGTCTGTCTGGTCAGTTCCGGTGCGATCGCTGCCGGACGTCAGTCACTTGGATTTACGGAGCGACCCCATGATATTTCTACCAAACAGGCATGTGCAGCCGTTGGTCAGGCGAGACTGATGATGATCTATCAGAAACTGTTTTCGGAATATAATCAGGTGGCAGCGCAGGTTCTTATGACAAAGAACACGATGGTAAACCCGGTATCGAGAGAGAATGCCAGGAATACATTTGAGGAGCTGTTCCGTCTGGGCGTGATCCCGATCGTCAACGAAAATGATACGGTATCTACCTATGAGATGCGCTTTGGTGACAATGACACATTGTCTGCAATCGTATCTTCCTTAGTCGGAGCGGATTTACTGATTCTGCTTTCCGACATTGACGGGCTGTTTACGGATGACCCGAGGAAAAATCCGGATGCAAAGCTCATCGAAGTAGTTGAGAAGATGGATGCGGATATTATGGGAATGGCAAAAGATTCGACCGGAAGTGATGTCGGAACCGGAGGAATGGCGACGAAGCTTACCGCGGCAAGGATTGCAACCCTTTCCGGTGTGGATATGGTGATCGCAAATGGAAAGGATGTCTGCATCCTGCATCACATTTTTGATGATGAATTTGTGGGTACGGTATTTAAAGCAGAAAAGAAAGAGACATTTCGGATCGAAGACTTTATTTTAGAAACAATCGGATAGAGAGGATTTTTAGCGTGAAAAAAGAACAGATTGACCGCATCAATGAATTATACCGGAAATCAAAGGCGGAGGGGCTGACCGAGGAAGAGAAAAAGGAACAGGCTCTTTTGCGCAAACAGTTTGTGGCAGATGTGAAAAATAATCTGACGGCACAGTTAAACAATATCGATATGGTAAATGAAGATGGCTCAGTAGAAAACCTGGGCGAAAAATATGCAAACAAAAAAAGACTGTCTTAAAGATAAGGACATTTCAAGGAAGGAAATCCGGGAACTTCACAAAAATCTGCGGTCGCAGATGAGCGAGGCAGAGGTGGCAGAAAAAAGCAGACAGATCACAGACCGGCTGCTACAGACCGCATGGTATCAGAATGCAGAGATCATCTATGGCTATGCACCGCTTTCCAATGAGGTGGATGACCGGGAGTTCCTAGAACAGGCACTGTCGGAGGGAAAAGTGGTCGCACTGTCAAAGACCGGTGCGGACTGTTCGATGGAGTTTTATCAGGTCACATCGCTTACACAGCTTGTGGAGGGCAGGTTTCATGTGATGGAACCGGACGAGAGCTGTCCAATCTGTACGGCAGCGACACCGGTCATACTGGTTCCCGGAGTGGTCTTTGACCGGACGGGAAACCGTTATGGATATGGAAAAGGGTATTATGACAGATATTTTGCACGTTACCGGAAGGCAGAGAGGATCGCACTCGCATATGAGCATCAGATCGAACCTTATCTGGAAGTGTTACCGACTGATGTAAAAATGCAACGGATCTACACCGAGACGGCAGAGTATCTTTTTTAAAGAAAGATCAGATAGAAAGGCAGGGGCAAAAGTATGGAATTAACAGAGATTTGCAGAAACGCGAAAGAGGCATCTGCACAGGTTGCAATTCTTGGTACCAATGAGAAAAACGAAGCACTGTGTGCGGTTGCAGAAGCACTGGTAGCACATGCAGGGGAGATCATTGCAGCAAATGAAAAAGATCTTGAAAACGGTAGAAATAATCACATGCCGGATGGAATGTTAGACAGACTGCTGTTAAACGAGAGCCGGATCGCACAGATCGCGGATGGATTGCAGAAGGTAGCAGAATTAGAAGACCCGATCGGTGAAGTAATCTCTATGAAACAACGCCCCAATGGACTTCGGATCGGACAAAAAAGAGTGCCGCTTGGAGTTGTCGGTATGATCTATGAGGCAAGACCCAATGTGACAGTGGATGCGTTTGGACTTTGCTTTAAGACTGGAAATACAGTGATATTAAAGGGTGGAAGTGATGCGATCCATTCAAATATAGCGATTGTTTCTGTCATTCAGGATGCGTTAGAGGCATTACAGATCCCAAAGGCGGCTGTCTCCCTGATCGAAGATACCTCAAGAGAGACAGCGGCTGTATTTATGAAAATGAATGAGTATGTTGACGTTCTGATTCCAAGAGGTGGGGCAGGACTGATCCGTGCTGTGGTCAATCAGGCAACGATCCCGGTCATTGAGACAGGCACCGGAAACTGCCATATCTATGTAGACGAGAGTGCGGACTTTACAATGGCGATCAATATCATCTTAAATGCCAAAACACAGCGGATCGGGGTCTGCAATGCATGCGAGTCATTATTGGTACATAAAAACATCGTGGATGCGTTTATGCCAGAGCTGACTGAGGCACTTCAGAAAAAATCAGTGGAGATCCATGCAGATGATGTCTGTCTTGCTGCGGCAGAGTCAGGAAAAAATGTCAATACAGATCTTTTAAAACCTGCCAGCGAAGAGGACTGGGGAAAAGAATATTTAGATTATATGATCTCCGCCAAAACCGTAGGCAGTGTGGAGGAAGCGATCGCACATATCAATAAATACAACACCGGACATTCGGAAGCGATCATTACAGAGAGCTACCGCAATGCGGAGAAATTTTTAAATGAAGTGGATGCAGCCTGTGTCTACGTCAATGCCTCAACCCGTTTTTCAGACGGCTATGAGTTTGGCTTTGGTGCAGAAATCGGGATCAGCACACAAAAGCTGCATGCAAGGGGTCCGATGGGACTGCTTGCACTGACCAGTACCAAGTATATTATTTACGGAAATGGTCAGGTTCGCCCATAAGGGTGGGATAGAGAGTAAAGATGGAGAGAGATAGATAAAAGATGGAAAAGAAATTCGTGTTAAACCTTGTAGATAAAAAACAGATACCGGAGCAGGAGCCGGAACGCCAGTACTACTTTATGGACATTGCCAAAGAGTATATCAGACAGCTTTCCGAGGCAAAAGGCAGCCCAATGACGTTTCATGTTTCGACATTTGGCTGTCAGATGAACGCGCGCGACTCCGAGAAACTGGTTGGTATCCTGGAAAAGATCGGTTATGTTGAGGAGGATTCTGAGCAGGCTGATTTTGTTATTTACAACACCTGTACCGTGCGCGAAAATGCAAATAATAAAGTGTACGGCAGACTGGGTTATTTAAACGGTTTTCAGAAAAAAAACCCGTTTATGATGATCGGAATGTGCGGCTGTATGATGCAGGAGCCGACTGTCGTTGAGAAGATCAAACAGAGCTACCGCTTCGTAAACCTGATCTTTGGTACGCATAATATCTATAAATTTGCAGAATTGATCGTGACGGCACTGGAAAACAGCTTTTCTTCCCATGCGGCGAAAAAGGGTACGTCCATGACCATTGACATCTGGAAGGATACGGACAAGATCGTGGAGGATCTTCCGGTAGAGCGAAAATATCCATTTAAGTCCGGCGTCAACATCATGTTCGGCTGTAATAACTTCTGCAGCTATTGTATCGTTCCGTATGTCAGAGGCCGGGAGCGGAGCAGAGAGCCCAAAGAGATCATCCGTGAGATCGAACGTCTGGTGGCGGACGGCGTCGTAGAAGTAATGCTGCTTGGTCAGAATGTCAATTCTTATGGCAAAAATCTGGACGAACCGATGAGCTTTGCACAGTTGTTACAGGAGATCGAAAAGATCGAAGGCTTAGAGCGTATCCGTTTTATGACTTCCCATCCAAAGGATCTGTCCGATGAACTGATCGAAGTAATGAAAAATTCAAAGAAGATCTGCAAACATCTGCACCTTCCGTTACAGTCCGGAAGCAGCCGTATCTTAAAAGAGATGAACCGCAGATATGACAAAGAACATTATCTGGAGCTGGTCGAAAAGATCCGTGCGGCTGTGCCGGATATTGCACTGACCACCGATATTATCGTTGGCTTCCCGGGAGAGACCGAGGAAGACTTTGAGGAAACCATGGACGTGGTAAGAAAAGTGCGCTATGACAGTGCCTTTACCTTTATCTATTCCAAGCGGACTGGAACCCCTGCTGCAGTCAAAGAAGAGCAGGTACCTCCGGAGGTCGTAAAAGAGCGATTTGACCGACTGTTAAAAGAAGTACAGACGATTTCTGCCGAAAAGGCACAGGCTTTGACCGGTCAGACCTTACCGGTACTGATCGAGGAGCAGAACGGACAGGACGAACATCTGGTAACAGGACGTCTTTCCAATAACTCTACCGTACATCTGCCGGGCAGCACAGATCTGATCGGAAAGATCGTAGATGTAACCTTAAAAGAATGTAAGGGATTTTATTATTTGGGAGAGCTGGCTTAAGTGAAACAGAAAAAAGAGCGGATGTTTCTTGGAATATTATTTCTGGTGTTAGTGGTGTTCTGTCTGGTTTTCTACTTTTTCAGGGGACAGATGGGAGCACAGGTAAAAGTTACCGTAGACGGAGCCCTCTATGACACATACCCATTGGAAAAAGAACAGGAGATCGCCATAGAAAAAGATGGGGTTGTGACAAACCGGCTTGTCATCCGGGATGGTGTGGCGGACATGATCGAAGCGGACTGCCCGGACAAGCTGTGCGTACATCAGAAAGCGATTTCGAAAACAGGTGAGACGATTGTCTGCCTTCCCAATAAAGTGGTGGCAGAGATCATTGGAAGTGAAGAAAGTGAGTTGGACAGTGTTGCGAAATAAAGTGGCATATCTGGGAGTATTTCTGGCATTGGCATTGATCTGCAGTTATGTGGAGAGCCTGATCCCCTTTTATTTTGGTATTCCGGGGGTAAAACTTGGACTTACCAATCTTGTGGTGGTGCTGATGCTGTATTGTGTGGGAACAAAGGAGGCACTTTTGATCTCTGTGCTTCGAATCGTTCTTTCCGGCTTCCTGTTTGGAAATATGTTTTCCATCCTCTACAGTCTGGCAGGCGGATTGCTTAGTTTTATCGTCATGGTACTGCTGAAAAAGATGGTAAAAGGCAGCATGGTATTCGTCAGTGTATGCGGAGGCATTTTTCACAATGTCGGACAGTTGATCGTGGCTGCCATTGTGGTTGAAAATTATAATATTTTTTACTATTTTCCAATCCTGCTGCTGGCGGGATTTTTAACCGGTTTTCTGATCGGGATCGCAGCACAGGAGATGCGGCGGCGTATCGGTGGCAGATTTGGATTTCGAAAATAGCGTAGAAAGGATAAGTCATGTATTCATATATCAAGGGTGTATTGGCAGAATTGGAAGAAGATGCCATAGTCGTTGAGACCGGCGGGATCGGATATCATATTTATACGACCGGTCAGACTTTTTCCCGTCTGCCGTCTTTAGGGGACGAAGTAAAGATATATACCTATCTGTATATCAGAGAGGATGCCATGTTACTGTATGGCTTTTGCTCGAAGGATGAACTTCGTGTCTTTAAACTGCTTTTGGGAGTCAGCGGCATCGGACCGAAAGGGGCACTGGCGATCCTTTCTGTGATGACGACAGATGATCTTCGGTTTGCAGTACTTGGAGACGATGCAAAGACCATTGCAAAGGCGCCGGGTGTCGGCGTAAAGACCGCACAGCGGCTGATCTTAGAACTGCGGGATAAATTAAGCATTGAGGATGCGTTTGAAGAAAAATTAAGCCAGGCAGAGGACACTGCAAGGGACAGGGCAAAAGGAGCCAAAAACGAAGCCGTACAGGCACTGGTTGCCCTTGGTTATTCTTCTTCCGAGGCATTAAAAGCCCTTGGAGGCATTGAGATCACAGAAGAGACGGATGTGGAAGATATCTTAAAAGCAGCTCTCAAAAATATGGCATTGATGTAACGGCCACAAGATGGAGAAACAATGGAAAAACGAGTAATATCAACACAGGTGCAGGAAGAGGACTTAAAGATCGAAAAGAGCCTCAGACCGCAGCTGTTAAACGATTATATCGGTCAGGAAAAGGCAAAGAAAAATTTAAAAATCTATATCGAGGCGGCAAAACAGAGGGGAGAGTCCTTAGACCATGTCCTGTTTTACGGGCCTCCCGGACTGGGAAAGACCACATTAGCGGGAATCATTGCAAACGAAATGGGAACTCATATGAAAGTGACCTCCGGTCCTGCGATCGGAAAACCGGGGGAGATGGCAGCCATCTTAAGCAATCTTCAGGAGGGGGATGTCCTTTTTGTCGATGAGATCCATCGATTGAACCGTCAGGTGGAAGAGGTGCTTTACCCTGCCATGGAGGATTATGTGATTGACATTATGATCGGAAAAGGTGCCACTGCGCGTTCTATCCGTCTGGATCTGCCCAAATTTACCCTGGTTGGCGCAACCACAAGGGCGGGGCTCTTGTCAGCACCACTCAGAGACCGTTTTGGCGTCGTCCATCATCTGGAATTTTATACGGTGGAAGAATTGCAGACGATCATTTTGCGTTCTGCCGATACGTTGGGTGTTAAGATCGAGCAGGAGGGTGCATTTGAACTGGCAAGACGTTCCAGAGGAACGCCACGTCTGGCAAACCGCCTGTTAAAGAGGGTGCGTGATTTTGCAGAGGTAAAATACGATGGAAACATCACAAAAGAAGTGGCATCATTTGCACTTGATCTTCTGGAAGTAGATAAGATGGGACTCGACCAGAATGACCGGAATATCCTGATGCTCATCATCGAGAAATTCCAGGGTGGTCCGGTCGGACTGGATACACTGGCAGCGGCTCTGGGTGAGGATGCCGGAACGATCGAGGATGTATATGAACCATACCTGGTAAAGAATGGATTTATCAATCGCACTCCGAAGGGAAGAGTTGTGACAGATTTTGCCTACCAGCATTTCGGACTTCCACGTGAATAGTGGAATTGCAGTTGCTTTTCCTGCAAAATACTTATATAATAAAAGCAGAAGATGCGGCGGAGGAATACGTTATGTCAGAAAAAACGAGTGCGGAAGTCCTGATCGGAGGAAAAGTCTATACGTTGAGCGGCTACGAGGGAGAAGAATATCTTCAGAAAGTAGCGGCATATATCAATGGAAAACTGAGTGAATTTGACAGTACCGAAGGCTATCGCAGACTTCCGGGAGATATGAAAGCGACCCTGCTGGAGCTTAACATAGCAGATGACTATTTTAAGGTAAAGGCACAGGTAGAAAAATTAGAACAGCAGATCGAGACAAAGGATAAGGAGATCTACAATTTAAAGCACGATCTGATCTCCAACCAGATCAAGACAGAGAGCGATGAAAAAGAGCGGCAGAGGCTCGAGGCAGAAAACAAGGAACTTCTGTTGAACAAAGCAAAACTCGAGGCGTCATTAGAGGAAAAACTGCTTGGCAAACTTCCGGAAAAGGAAAAGAATCCTAAAAAAGCAGAAAAGGCAACGACAGATGAGCAGACGGACGTAACAGAAGAAAATGAGGGACGGGGATGAGAGTGATCTTCGTCCTCTTTTGTATGATAAAGGAGAAGAAATAAGACTATGACAACAGCGGAATTACTTGCACCGGCAGGTTCTTATGAGACCTTTCAGGCGGTCTTAAATGCGGGAGCGGATGCGGTATATCTGGGCGGAAGCAGCTTTGGTGCCAGAGCCTATGCCGACAATTTCAAAGAAGAAGAACTGATGCATGCGATCGATGAGGCGCATATTCATGGAAAACAGCTTTATCTGACGGTAAATACGCTGTTTAAGGAAGAAGAATTAGAGAGCCAGCTTTATCCGTATCTGTTGCCGTATTACAAACAGGGACTGGATGCAGTCATCGTGCAGGATATTGGGGCACTGTGTTTTATCAGAGAGGCATTTCCGGATCTTGCCGTACATACCAGTACGCAGATGACGATCACAAACCGTTATGGTGCAGAGCTGATGAAGTCCTATGGCGCAAACCGCGTGGTGACTGCCAGAGAGATGTCATTCGAAGAGATCAAAGACATCCACGACCATGTCGACATTGAGATTGAGAGCTTCGTGCATGGCGCACTGTGTTACTGTTATTCCGGTCAGTGTCTGCTCAGCAGTATGTTGGGCGGCAGGAGTGGAAATCGGGGCAGATGTGCCCAGCCGTGCAGACTTTCCTATGAGGTTTGTGATGCAGATAAAAAAATAGTACAGGCAAATGGCTACATTTTAAGCCCGAGGGATCTGTGTACGATCGAACTGCTGCCACAGCTGTTGGAAAGCGGGATCTATTCCTTTAAGATCGAGGGACGTATGAAACAGGCAGAATATGCTGCCGGAGTAGTGTCGGTCTACAGGCAGTATCTGGATTACTATTTTGAACTGCTGGCGAAGTATGGGGATGAGAAAGAAGCGGCGGCACACTATCAGGTAAAACCAAAAGATTATCAGAAACTGGTCGATTTTGGAAACCGGAGCGGATTTACCGACGGATATTATAAGAGGCACAATGGCAGAGAGATGATCACCATTGGCAAACCGAACCACGCAAAAGGAAATGAGACCTTACAGGAAGAAGTGCGGGAAAAATATCTGCGCACCGAATTAAAAGAAAAAATCAAGGGAAATTTAAGACTTTCCAAAGAATTTCCTGCTATACTGGAAGCATCCTGTGGAGAGATCACTGCCACTGTAACGGGAGCAGTGCCGCAGGCAGCAAAAAATCAGCCGCTGACCAGAGAAAAGGTGGAGGCAAACCTCAAAAAGACAGGAAACACGCCATTTGTTTTTTCTGAGTTGGAGATCACGATGGAAGATGATCTGTTCCTGCCGGTACAGGCGTTGAATCAGCTCCGCAGGGAACTGCTAGACCAGCTGACAGAACAGATGCTTGCAGCATACCGGAGAGAGAAAGAACAGAACCCGAAACGGGAACAGGCAGTGACGGAGCAAAAAGGAAGACAGCAATTAAGTCTTGCTGTTTCCATCGAAAACCGGTCACAGCTTGCAACCGTCTGTGCGTTTGATACAGTTTCGGATGTCTATCTTGATAACAGCTGTTACCAGACATCGGACTGGAGGAACCAGCTCACAGAGGATATCAGACATATTAAAGAGACAGGAAAGAAGGCTTATTATATCCTTCCATCCATATTCCGGAAACAGACGGCAGAACGCTACCGAAAAGACCGGGATTACTGGGTGAGCTGCGGCGTGGATGGCTTTGTAGTGAAAAATTTTGATGAGATCCGGTTTTTACAGCAGGAGTTTTCCGGTAAGATCCCGATCATCTTTGATCACAGCCTGTATACCTACAATAACAGGGCAAAGTATACAATGCAGGCATACCAGCCGCTCCGTGAAACAATTCCGTTGGAATTAAACCGTAAGGAACTGTTAAACCGGGAAAACGCGGGCAGTGAACTGGTCATTTACGGATATCTTCCGTTGATGACTTCGGCGCAGTGCGTACATGCCAACACAACGGGGTGTGACAAAAAAGCCGGTAAACTGTACTTAAAAGACCGGTATGGTAAATATTTCCCGGTAAAAAATAATTGCAGAGAATGTTATAATACCATATATAACACAACACCATTGCTTCTGTTTGACTATGCGCACGAGTTTGAGCGGATGGGCATCACACAGTTTCGTATTTCCTTTACTATAGAGAGTACAGAGCAGGTAAAAGAGATCCTTGCCTTGTATCAGAACGTATTCTTATCTGGATCCACCACTGTGAGGGAAGCATATGGAAAAGAGTATACCAATGGACATTATAAACGAGGGGTAGAATAATTTATGACAAACGTGATTGTTGAAGTGTCGAAATTTATCATGATGATACTTTTCGCGCTGTATACGTTTGAATGTTTTGCGGCATTCAGGGGATGTATCAATCCCAAAAAGAGAGAGAGGATCTTCAAGCGGCAGGTGTTTTATCTGTATCTGATCCATCTGGACGGATTTCTTTCCATTTATGCCGTGACGGATGAAATACAGATTGTCGTACTGTACTTTTTACAGCTTGTACTGATCACAATCCTGCTGGGCAATTACCAGTTGCTGTATCCGAAGGCATCCAGACTGGTTACAAATAATATGTGCATGCTGTTAGTTGTCGGATTTATCATGCTGACACGTCTGTCTTATGATAAATCGGTAAAACAGTATGCAATCGCTGTGGTATCCACGGTCATCATCTTTGTGATACCGGTATTGATCCGCAAGGCAAAATTCCTGCGCAACCTGACCTGGCTTTATGCGATTGTTGGTATGGCGGGACTTGCTGTTGTAACAGTGTTCGGAGCAACGAGTTATGGGGCGAAGATCTCCATTTCGGTGGGAGGTTTTTTCTCCATCCAGCCGTCCGAATTTGTGAAAATCCTGTTTGTATTTTTCATAGCCTGTATGTTGCATCAGAATACAGATTTTAAACAGGTTTGTATCACGACAGTGATCGCTGCGGCACATGTGCTGATTCTTGTGGCATCCAGAGATCTTGGTGGAGCGTTGATCTTTTTCATTACATACCTTGTAATGCTTTATGTGGCGACCAAGAAACTGTTTTATTTTGCAGGGGGCATCATGGTGGGAGCGATCGCCGCGGTAGTTGCCTACCAGTTGTTTTCCCATGTCAGGGTCCGTGTGGTAGCATGGCAGGATCCGCTCAGTGTGATCGATAACGAGGGCTATCAGATCTGTCAGTCCCTGTTTGCAATTGGAACCGGCGGATGGTTTGGAACCGGACTGTATCAGGGTTCACCGAACAAGATCCCAGTGGTGGAGCAGGATTTTATTTTTTCAGCGATCTCCGAAGAGATGGGTGGGATTTTTGCACTGTGCCTGATCATGGTATGTATCAGTTGTTTTTTGATGTTTTTAAATATCGCGATGCAGATGAAAGACCAGTTTTATAAATTAGTGGCATTAGGACTTGGTACGGTATACGCATTTCAGGTATTTTTGACCATCGGGGGAGTAACCAAATTTATCCCGTCCACCGGAGTGACACTGCCACTTGTGAGTTATGGAGGAAGTTCTCTGCTTAGTACCATGATATTATTTGCAATCATTCAGGGATTGTATATCTTAAGACAGGATGAGGGAGAGACAAATGGAAAACAGACCGTACAAAGAAGAACAAGATTTGAAGATGAGATCGAAGACTTCTCCTAAGAACAAGAAAAAAAAGAAAGCCCCTTCCAAAAACAGGGAATTTGCAGTGATCACCTATTCCTTTCTGGCACTGTTCATCTGCCTGATGGGGTACTTTACCTATTTTCAATTTGAAAAAAGTGAAGATTTTATCGATAATCCATATAATACCAGACAGGAGACTTTCGAACAGAAGGTAGTCCGGGGTAAGATTCTGGCGGCAACCGGAGAAACGCTGGCAGAGACGATCAGCGATGATGCGGGAAATGATACCAGAAGATATCCGTATGGAAGTATATTTGCACACGTTGTTGGTTATTCTACTCATGGAAAGACTGGAATCGAATCACAGGCAAACTTTGACCTGCTGCGTTCCAATGTTTCCATTATCGAGAAAACAGGAAATGAGATCCAGGGCGAAAAGAGCATTGGTGACAATGTGGTCACGACACTGGATTATGAATTGCAGCTTCGTGCCTATGATGCGCTTGGCTCCTACGATGGAGCAGTCGTTGTGATGGAGCCGGCAACCGGAAAGATCCTTGCAATGGTTTCCAAGCCGGATTTTGATCCAAATACGATCTCTGAGGACTGGGATACGCTTACAGCAGATACCAATACGGATGCCGTGTTGTTAAACCGTGCAACACAGGGACTATATCCGCCGGGATCGACTTTTAAGATCTTAACGACCTTAGAGTATTTAAACGAGCATGGAACAGATGAGGATTACAGTTATTCCTGCAATGGAAGTTTTACAGTTGGAAATACGACGATCCACTGCCATAACAACAAGAGCCATGGCACACAGACCTTAAAGCAGGCATTCGCAAATTCCTGTAATTCGGCGTATTCGTCGATGGGACTGGACTTAGATATCACACAGTTTGCAAAGTTGTGTGATTCCCTGCTTTTTAATACCAGCCTTCCAACAAAATTTGAATCGTCAAAGAGCAGTTTTGTCCTTCAGAGCAGTGATGGAGATGCCTCCATTATGAGTACCTCGATCGGACAGGGAAAGACGCTTGTTACACCATTTCATATGGCACTCATTGTCAGTGCAATCGCAAACGATGGTGTTTTGATGCAGCCATATGTGATCGACCACACAGAAACCTATGAGGGTACGGTGCACGAGCAGAATGAGCCGGAGACCTATAAGCAGTTGATCTCATCCGAAAATGCAGCGGTATTGCAGGAGTATATGTCTGCAGTAGTACAGAATGGAACCGGACAGAAATTAAAAGGACAGAGTTACGAGGCGGCAGGAAAGACTGGTTCGGCAGAGTTTTCTTCCGGTACGAATGCAGCACATTCTTGGTTTGTGGGTTATGCACACCAGGAAGGAAAAGAGGATATCGCGGTTGCCGTGTTAGTAGAGGATTCCGGTGTTGGAAGCGAATATGCGGTTCCAATCGCAAAAGAGATTTTTGATTCTTATTATGAGAATTACGAATAGAGCAGGTTTATTTCTTGCATGAACCGGGAAAAAGTATTATACTTAATTTAATTATGAGAAACCACATCAGGAGGTATTGCAATGATAGAAGCAACGAGCTGTGGTGGTGTGGTAATATTTCGAGGTAAAATATTGCTCTTATACAAGAATTATAAAAATAAGTATGAGGGCTGGGTATTGCCCAAGGGAACCGTAGAAGAGGGCGAGACATATGAGGACACCGCACTTCGCGAGGTTCTTGAAGAGACAGGCGCCAGAGCAAATATCATAAAATATATAGGCAAAAGCCAGTATTCATTTACCGTACCGGAAGACACCGTGGAAAAAGAAGTCCATTGGTATCTGATGATGGGAGACAGTTATTACAGCAAGCCACAGCGGGAAGAGTATTTTGTAGATTCAGGATATTACAAATTCCATGAGGCATATCACCTCTTGAAATTTCCAAACGAAAAACAGATTTTAGAGAAAGCCTACAACGAATATTTAGAATTAAAGAAGAACAATTTGTGGGGCAGTCATAAGTATTTTTAGTCTGCCAGTGAAACCACATTGGAAGACTGAGGATTTTGTATGATATGGTATGATGATTTGTATGTAGGAGAGAGTATCGTACATAAGACAAGAAAAATTAAATGGAAAATTCTTCACAATGCGGGACAGATCCATATTTATGTCATTGCACTGGCATCTTGTCCGGAAAATCTTCTTGATATCATTCCTGCACAGGAACTGATGCAAAAGGGGTATCCCAAAAAGGAATTATATGTGGTCGGGCTGGCAAAAGGCTACGACGAGGCGGTCGAGGTGGCAGCATCGATTGTGGATGAGGTATATCAGAATACAGGTGGTTTTGCCGTCAGACCGTATCTGGAAGAAAAAAGGAGAAGGAAAAAAGAGGGATGACAGTAATCTTATTTCTTTTAAAATTAATCGGCATCATCCTGCTTGTTTTGCTGGGCATTGTACTTACTCTGCTTGTTCTGCTTTTGTTCGTACCGGTCCGGTATCAGATCAAAGGTTCTGTTCTTGAAGATAAGACGGTGCGGGTAAAGCTGCACTGGCTGTTACATCTGCTTGTTTTTTCCCTGTCCTACGAGGAAAAGAAACTTACAACAGAGTTTCGTATCTTAGGATTTCGCCTGTTCCCACGGGAAAAGAAAAAGTCCGCGTTGGATGACACCGATTTTGACGATATAGAAGAGGCAGAGGACGAGCGTGTTACGCAGGAACCTGTGCAGGAGATACCGCAGCTTACGGCGACGGAGTACAGTGGGGAGCCGCAGACGGACAGTTCAGAAGCTCACAGAAGACAGAAGCGGCAGCCAAAGCGAAAAATTGCTGCATTTATTGATAAATGGAAGCGTTTTTGGGAGAAGATAAAGCAGATACCGGATAAGGTTTCCGCCATCTGGAGTGTCATTTCGGATGAGGGTAATCACAAAGTCGTATCCCTGGTTTGGGAACAGATCCGTTACCTGTTGCGGCACAGCAGATTTCGAAAGTTAAAAACAGACCTTACGTTTTCTGCAGGAGATCCGGCTACAACGGGGCAGGTCCTTGGAGTGTTCTGCATGTTCCCAATGTTGTATCAGTATGAGGTTTCCGTAGTGCCGGATTTTGAAAGTGAACAGTGGTATCTGCGGGGGACTTTTGAGATAAAAGGACATGCCCGCCTGGTACATGTACTGCGCAGTGGTATCCTGTTATGGAAAGAAAAAGAAGTACGCAGATTTGTAAATCGCATGATGAAAAAATAGAAAGGTAGGAATTTGATATGGGAGACAACAGTTTTCACACAACGGTAGAGTCATTGTTTAAGGGGATGGACAGCTTTATTACCACAAAAACGGTAGTGGGAGATGCGATCCATATTGGAGATACCATCATCCTTCCACTTGTAGATGTATCATTTGGTGTTGCCGCAGGTGCATTTTCACAGGATAAGAAAAATAACGGAGCCGGTGGTATGGGTGGAAAAATCATGCCAAGCGCCGTTTTAGTCATCCAGAATGGAACAACCAAGCTTGTCAATATCAAGAACCAGGATGGCATTACAAAAGTGCTGGATATGGTACCGGATTTTGTCAACAAATTTACTTCCAAGAGTGAGAACACGGAAGAAGAGATAAAACAGGCACCGGAAGATGCCGATGCGAAAAAAGCGGCACAGAAAGAGATGGAAGATATCTTAAAAGATTCTGTCAATGAATAGAGCATAGGAGCATATATTATTAGTAATATATGCTCTTTTTAGGTGGCGGAATGAAACGGATCATCGGTTTTGCGTTATTTTGTTTTTCTATGGGAATGCTGGTAATGATTGTCATTCACAATCGTTTCTGTGGCTTCCTGCTGATGATCGCATGTATGCTTGCCGGGTATTATATTTTCTGTTGTGATGATTGAAGAGGGATTATTGAGAAAAGAAGTGCAATAATCCCTCTTGCTTTTTTGCTATTTTCCGATAAGATAGATATGGTTAGAATAATCTAACAAAAGTAGCAATTAACTAACATATCACAGAAAGGGCAAAAAAATGAAAAATTTTGAGCAGTGGGAAGGGTTCTCTGGAAGATTATGGAAAGAGGGCGTAGATGTCCGCGATTTCATCCAGAACAACTATCAGCCATATGACGGGGATGAATCCTTTTTAGCAGGGCCTACTGAGGCAACGAATAAATTATGGGGAAAATTACAGGAACTTCAGAAAGAGGAGCGTAAAAAGGGCGGTGTCTTAGACATGGAGACCGAGGTTGTGTCTTCTCTTACCGCATATGGTCCTGGCTATATCAGTGAGGATTTAAAAGGACTTGAGAAAGTAGTCGGACTTCAGACAGACAAGCCACTCAAACGTGCATTTATGCCGTATGGTGGTATCCAGATGGCAGAGCAGTCCTGCACCATGTATGGCTATCAGCCAAGCGAAAAATTACATGAGATCTTTACCCAGTATCATAAAACACATAACCAGGCAGTATTTGATGTTTACACACCAGAAATGAAACGGATGCGTCATAACAAGATCTTGACCGGTTTGCCGGATACTTATGGTAGAGGCCGTATCGTAGGCGATTACAGACGTGTTGCGCTTTACGGTATTGATTACCTCATTGAAGAGAAACAGAACGATTTTGCAGCAAGTGAGAGGCGGAGCATGAGAAGCAAAGATTACCGTATCCGTGAGGAACTTGCAGAGCAGATCAAGGCATTAAAGGGAATGAAAGAGATGGCAAAGGTATATGGCTATGACATTTCCGAGCCGGCAAAAGATGCGAAAGAGGCATTCCAGTGGCTGTATTTTGCTTATCTTGCAGCAATCAAGACACAGAACGGTGCGGCAATGAGTGTTGGACGTGTATCAACATTCCTTGACATTTACATTGAACGAGATATGAAAAAAGGCATCCTGACAGAGGAAGAGGCACAGGAGCTTGTCGATCATATGACAATGAAATTCCGTATGGTAAAATTTGCACGTATTGAATCATACAATCAGCTCTTCTCCGGCGACCCGGTATGGGCAACTCTTGATGTAGCAGGAATCGGTATGGACGGACGCCATCAGGTAACCAAGACCTGTTATCGTTTCTTACATACCTTAGAGAATATGGGACCTTCTCCGGAGCCAAACCTTACCGTATTATATTCTTCTCATTTACCGGAGAACTTCCGCAAATATGCAGCACATATCTCTATCAGCACAAGTTCCATCCAGTACGAGAACGATGATGTAATGCGCCCGGTATGGGGAGATGATTATTCTGTATGCTGCTGTGTATCTGCAACAGAGACAGGAAAAGAGATCCAGTTTTTTGGTGCAAGAGCAAACCTTGCAAAATGTCTTTTGTATGCGATCAACGGCGGTGTGGATGAGAAAAACAAGGTTCAGGTAGGGCCTGCTTACCGTCCGATCACTTCCGAGTATCTGGATTATGACGAGGTTATGGAACGCTATGATGCGATGATGACCTGGTTGGCACAGGCTTATGTGGAAACCTTAAATATGATCCACTATATGCACGACAAATATTACTATGAGGCAACCCAGATGGCACTCATCGATACCGATGTAAGACGTACCTTCGCAACCGGTATTGCAGGTTTCTCCCATGTCGTTGACTCCTTAAGTGCGATCAAATATGCGAAAGTAAAAGTTATCCGTGACGAGAACGGTCTTGCTGTAGATTATGATATCACAGGAGATTTCCCGAAATACGGAAATGATGACGAGCGTGCCGATGAGATCGCAGTATGGCTGTTACGCACCTTTATGAAAAAGATCAGAAGCTGCCATACCTATCGTGACTCAGAGCCGACCACATCCATCCTTACCATTACATCCAATGTCGTATATGGAAAGGCAACCGGTTCTCTTCCAGACGGAAGAAAAGCAGGAGCACCGTTGGCACCTGGCGCAAACCCATCTTATGGAGCAGAGCAGAACGGTCTTTTAGCTTCCTTAAACTCTGTGGCAAAACTGCCATATGAAGAAGCATTAGATGGTATTTCCAATACACAGACCATCAATCCTGGGGCGCTTGGACACAGCGATGGAGAGCGGATCGACAATCTGGTACAGGTATTAGACGGATACTTTGATCAGGGAGCTCATCATTTGAACGTCAATGTATTTGGAAAAGAAAAATTAGTAGATGCAATGGAGCATCCGGAAAAGGAAGAGTATGCAAACTTCACCATCCGTGTTTCTGGTTATGCGGTTAAATTCATTGACCTGACCAAAGAACAGCAGATGGATGTAATTGCAAGAACATGCCATGAAAGAATGTAATCAGACAACTGGATATGTACATTCGCTTGAGAGTTTTGGTTCGGTAGACGGACCGGGTGTGCGGTTTGTCGTATTTTTAAGTGGATGTGCAATGCGCTGTCAGTTCTGCCACAACCCCGATACCTGGGCGGTTCGTGGCGGAACACCCTATACGGCAGAGGCATTACTGGAAAAGGTGTGGCGTTACCATTCCTACTGGGGGGAAAAAGGCGGGATTACGGTAAGCGGTGGAGAACCTTTGTTGCAGATCAATTTCCTTCTGGAGTTTTTTCGGCTTGCAAAAGAAAAGGGGATCCACACGGCGCTGGACACCAGTGGCAATCCATTTACGACGGAAGAGCCGTTTTATTTCAAATGGAAAGAGCTGATGCAGTATACGGATCTGGTATTGTTGGACATCAAGCATATTGACGAGGCACAGCACAGGATACTGACTGGCTGCACAAATGAGAACATCTTAGAGATGGCAAGGCAGCTGTCTGATCTTGGAAAACCAATGTGGATCCGTCATGTACTTGTCCCGGAGCGGAATGACAAGGATGAATATTTAACACGCCTGGCAGAATTTCTTAAGACATTAAAAACAGTAGAGCGGGTAGAGGTATTGCCGTATCATACGCTTGGAATTTACAAGTGGGAAAATTTAGGGATCACGTATCCCCTTGATGGGATTGAACCGCCGTCAGAAGAACGTGTGAAGAATGCAGAACGTATTTTAGGAGAGGGAATGCAGACATGACAATAGAATGTTCGTTCTATTGTCAAAAAAATGGTTATCTGGAAATCTTCCAGATAACCATTTTTTGTTATCAGATAAAATTACGCGCCAACGATCTCTTTTACACAGGATGCGATCGCTTCATCTTTGCAGTTTGCAAAGAAATACTCTTTGAAGTGATCACCGGAAAGAGCACCTTTTACCAGGTCAGCATCTAATTCTTTTAAGATCGTAACCAGATCACGGTGTGTGATCTCTTTTACGCCATCAAGAATTTTTTTGTTGCGCTGCTCTGGAACAACACGCTCTTTTGGATAGCCACCTCCACCCGGAGTGCAGAATAATTTTTCGAAAATGTAGGTCAGGTTTAATTCACCGCCCCAGCCGAAGTTCTCAGCAAATGGAAGAGCGATGCAGTTTCCATCGTTTACCTGGGAAAACAGATAAGCATCCAGTGGAGACTCTACATGACCGCAGAGAACCTTTGGAAAAGCGTTGCATGCAAGCATAGCACCTTCTCCGGTTCCACATCCGGTAATGACAAAGTCAGCTGCGCCGGAATTTAATAATACGGCTGCTAAGATACCATTCTGCACATATGTAAGCTGATGCTCATCCTCAGCAGAATACATACCATAGTTGAATACTTCGTGTCCCATTGGCTCTACAACAGATTTTAAGGTAGTGCAGATCATTTTATTTTTTGCTGCCTGGCTGTTTTCGTTAATTAAAGCGATTTTCATAATTATCGGAATCCTTTCTTTTTATAACAGGTCTTTCATAGCGACATCATCCATGTCATCGAAATCCTGATTTTCTCCAACCATACCCCAGATAAAGGTATAAGCCTGTGTACCACAGCCGGAATGGATGGACCAGCTTGGGGAGATGACAGCCTGTTCGTTTCTCATTACGATATGTCTTGTCTCGGTCGGTTCGCCCATGTAGTGCATTACAAGTGCATCCTCCGGCATATCAAAGTAAAGATATACTTCCATACGTCTGTCGTGAGTGTGACATGGCATGGTGTTCCATACACTGCCTGGCTCTAATTTTGTCATACCCATTTCCAGCTGGCAGCTCTCTACCTGGCCAGGAAGGATATATTTGCAGATCGTTCTGTGGTTTGCGGTCTCAAGAGAACCTAACTCGACTTTGTTGCAGTCTTTTACGATGACAACGCCTTCTTCTTCTTTTCCTTCCGGTTTGATCAGAACGGTTGGATAGGTTTTGTGTGCCGGTGCACTGTTTAAGTAGAATTTTGCCGGAGAGGAAGCGGAGTCACTGGCAAAAGAGATATCCTTTGCGCCCATTCCGATATACATACCTTCTTTGTGAGCTACATGGTATTCTTTGCCATCAATGGTGATGACACCATCGCCACCGATATTGATGACACCAAGTTCACGTCTCTCACAGAAGTATTTAGCACGTAGCTCATCGCCGGCGGTAAGGACAAGTTTGTCCTTTACCGGTACGGCGGAGCCAGTGATGATACGGTCGATATGGCTGTATACTAATTTGATCACATCTGGTGCAAAGAGGTCATTGATCAGAAACTCCTCTCTTAAACGTTCGGTTGTATAATGTTTTACATCTCTTGGAGATGCGGCAGTTCTAAGTTCCATAGTATTAACTCCATTTCTTATTAAAATTAGCAGGTTTTTAAGTCAAAACCAAAGTATGCAACCGCATTGTTGTAGCAGATGCCTTTTACGATCTCCTCTAAGGTATCATAGTCAGCCGGGAATTCTCCGTTGTCTACCCATCCACCGATCAGGTTGCAGAGGATTCTGCGGAAATAGTCATGACGTGTGTATGATAAGAAGCTTCTGGAGTCGGTCAACATTCCAACAAATCCGGAAAGGTTTCCAAGGTTTGCAAGAGAAGTCATCTGATCCTGCATACCAACTTTGTGATCGTTAAACCACCATGCGGAACCCTGCTGGATCTTTGCAACAGCAGTAGAATCCTGGAAGCAGCCAAGGATGGTTCCGATTGCCTGATTGTCGTTTGGATTTAAACTGTAAATAATGGTTTTTGGAAGGTTCCCTTTCTGATTTAAAGCGTTTAAGTAGTCTGCCATTTCAGAAGAAGGAGCGTAGTTGTTGATGCAGTCGTAACCGGTATCTGGTCCAAGGCGGTCAAACATTGGGGTGTTGTTATCACGTTTGCATCCATAATGAAGCTGCATTACCCAGTTGCGGCGTGCATATTCATTTCCAACAAAGATCATGAATGCTGTTTTGAATTTTAATTCTTCTTCACGGCTGACACCATTTCCTGCAAGACGTTTTGCAAAAATCGCCTCGATCTCATCATCGGTAGCAGGTGCGTACATTACATACTCTAATGCGTGGTCAGATACGTTACATCCCATAGATGCAAAGAAATCCATACGATTGCATAATGCTTTCTTTAAATCGGCAAAAGCGGCGATCTTCATACCGGCAGCAGCTTCTAACTGTGCCATGTAATCCAGATAAGTTACTTTTTCGATGTTCATTGCCTTGTCCGGACGCCATGCAGGAAGAACCTGAACGTCGAAAGATTTGTCTTCGGCAAGTTTTTTGTGCCATTCCAAGCTGTCAACAGGATCATCTGTGGTACAGATCAGAGTAACGTTGGACTGTTTGATGATGTTGCGGACTGTCATAGATGGTTCAGCGAGTTTCTTGTTGCATAACTCCCAGACTTCTTCCGCGGTCTTCTTATTTAATACGCCGTTGTAACCAAAGTATTTCTTTAATTCCAGATGACTCCAGTGGAAGAGTGGGTTGCCGATGGCTTTTCCTAAAACCTCAGCCCACTTTAAGAATTTCTCTTTATCGGAAGCATCACCTGTGATGTATTTTTCATCTACACCGCAGGAACGCATAAAACGCCATTTGTAATGATCTCCGCCTAACCACACCTGTGTGATGTTCTCAAACTGACGATCCTCATAAATTTCCTGAGGGTTGATGTGGCAGTGATAGTCTAAAATCGGCATGTTCTCTGCATAGTTGTGATACAGCTGCTGTGCAGCTTCTGTCTGAAGTAAGAAATTGTCATCCATAAATTGTTTCATATCGTATCCTCTCTTTCTTTTTCTTAGAAAATAAATGTTATATAGATGCGGGAAATCCGCTTCTTTACTTATTTAAAATAAGGTCCTGCTAAAAACGGGTTGTGCCGCGTTTTATCAGTTTACCGGAAAAAACCGACTGTTTTGGCATTTCCTCACCGGATAGGACACCGAGCAGTGTCTGTACAAGCTGATGGGTCTGTGTCTCAAGACGGTTGTCTACGGAAGTGAGCTCCGGAGTACAGCAACAGGTCAGCATGGAATTATTATATCCAATGACGGATAATTCTTCCGGGATCCGGATGCCTCTTTGCTGTGCACTTTTGATGGCACCGATCGCGAGAGCGTCGTCAGCGGCGATCACACCCTGGAATGGCGTCTTTTCATAGATTGGTTCCATAAATCTGGAAATATCCTTGACCCGCTGCGGGTCGCCATCATAGAAATAGATCCTTTTCTCATAATCAGCAATGTGATGTTCTTTCATGGCAGCTTCAAAACCGCCAAGCTTTTTGGCACCGCTGTAGGAATTGGAGTTATACAGATAAAGGATATCTGTGATCCCCGCTTCGATCATGGAGGAAGCAACCTCTGCCATGGCAGTGTAGTCATCACAGAGTGTACTATATACATTTGGGTAATCAAATGCCGCATTGAGCAGCATGATCGGGATCTGGGTCGATACATCCTTGATGTACTGGTTTTCTTCTTCGGTTGTACCGATAAAGTTGGAACCTACGAGGATGATCCCATCTACTTTTTTGGATAAGATCAGATCAAGATAGTTTTTCTTAATATCCAGATTAAATCCGGTACAGCACAGAATGGATTCGTAATCATTTGCCTGCAGCTCCTGCTGTAAATAGTAGACTGCCTTGGCAAGAAAGAGATCCGAAGAATCTGCACACAGGATACCAACGGTCTTTAAGGAGTGAAGTCCCATTCCACGGGCAAAAGCGTTTGGTGTATAATCATATTTCTCGATGATATCCATTACTTTCTTGCGCGTAGCAGGGCGAACTTTGTCACTACCGTTAAGAACACGGGAAACGGTGGCAATGGAGACACCAGCCTTTTTCGAAATATCATAAATTGTCATTGGTTATTCTCCTAAAATAATATCAGCTCTATATGTAAGCGTTTTCATGTAACATAAAGTATCTCAAAAAACAACAATGAAAGTGGTTTCATTGCAACTGAAAATATTATACAATACGAAAAATAAGAAAGCAACATGTGAAATTGAAAAAAATAACAAAAACGATAAAAATGTAACCACATGAAAATAAAAAATAGATAAAATAACTAAATTGTGCAAAATTACATATTGACTAATTGCGGAAAAGGTGTAAGAATAGAGAATGTAAACGCTTACAAAATAGCAAAGTACATAACAATAGATTGCGGGCAAGCGGTAAATCTGTTGCGTAAATAAGAATTCAGGAGGATACCATGGAATTATTAAGCAAAGCAAAAACAGGGAAAAAAGAGAGACCAGTAAAAGTTTTACAGTTTGGTGAGGGAAACTTCCTTCGTGCATTCGTCGATTACATGATCGATATTGCAAACGAACAGGGCAAATTCGATGGAGACATTGTTCTTGTAAAACCGATCGAGTTCGGAACCTTAGACCGTTTCCATGATCAGGAGTGTCAGTACACCGTACAGTTAAGAGGAATCGTTGACGGAGAGGCAAAAAGAATCAACCGTGTTGTTACAAGTGTAACAGACGCTGTAGATGCTTACAATGAGTATGAGAAATACGCAGAATTTGCAAAATTAGATACCTTACGTTTCATCGTTTCCAATACAACAGAGGCAGGTATCGTATATGATGATACAGACCGCATTGAGATGAACCCTCCAAAGAGCTATCCTGGAAAACTGACCAAGTTCTTATATGAGAGATACAAACACTTTAATGGGGCAGAGGATAAAGGCCTGATCATGCTTCCGGTAGAGCTGATCGATGACAATGGCATCCGCTTAAAAGAGTGCGTATTAAAATTAGCAAAACTCTGGAACTTAGAAGAAGCATTTACAGAGTGGTTAAACAAAGCATGTACCTTTACCTCTACTTTAGTAGACCGTATCGTAACCGGGTATCCAAGAGACGAGGCAGACGAACTTTGTAAAGAGTTCGGATATCAGGATAACCTGATCGTAACAGGTGAGCCATTTGCACTCTGGGTAATCGAGAGCGACAAAGACTTAAGCGAGGAGTTCCCGCTCCCGGCAGCCGGACTTCCGGTTATCTTTACAGACAACCAGAAACCATATAAACAGAGAAAAGTCCGTATTTTAAATGGTGCGCATACTTCCTTTGTTCTGGCTTCTTACCTTTGCGGCAACGACATCGTATTAGAGTCTATGCAGGATGAGATGATCTTAAAATTCATCAAAGCTACCATTTTTGATGAAGTCATTCCGACTTTAACACTTCCAAAACAGGATCTGTTAGACTTCGCAGAGGCAGTACTGACCAGATTTAACAACCCATATGTAAAACATGCGTTACTTTCCATTTCCTTAAACTCTGTATCGAAATGGAGAGCGAGATGTATGCCGAGTTTCCTTGAGTACATCGAAAAAGAAGGCAAACTTCCGACACACTTAACCTTCTCTATCGCAGCATTAATGGCATTCTATACTGGTTCTGAGATCCGTGACAAAGCACTGATTGGACACAGAGATGGTGTAGAGTACCAGATTTTAGACGATGCAGCTGTATTAGAGTTCTTCGCAGCAAACAGCGGAAAAGAAGCAGCAGAGTATGCACATGCAGTTCTTTCCAACGAAGCATTCTGGGGACAGGATTTATCCAAATTAGCAGGAGTAGAGGAAGCTGTTACTTCTTATATCTCAGAGATCCGTGCACTTGGCATGAGAAAAGCAATGGAGAAAATTTTTGCCTAAGAAAAAAACTGTGAAAGGATATTCGCATGAAAGATTTTATTCAGATCCATGAAAATGATAATGTCATTGTGGCATTAAAAGAACTTGCTGCAGGAGAAAAGATATCCGTTGCAGGAAAAGAAGTAACCGCAGCAGAGATCATTCCGGCAGGGCACAAAATGGCAATTTCAGACATCCCACAGGGTGGAGATGTCATCAAATATGGTTTCCGCATTGGAAATGCAAAAGAAAACATTGAAACCGGACACTGGGTACATACACACAATGTAAAAACTGCCCTGGGTGATCTTTTAGAGTACACCTATGAGCCGGTTCCAATGCAGGAAAAACATACCGAAGACAGAACTTTTATGGGATTTGCTCGTCCAGATGGTAAAGTGGGTGTCCGTAATGAGGTCTGGATCATTCCGACTGTTGGCTGTGTCAACAATATTGCGACCGCTATGGCAAAAGCGGCAAATGCAAAGGTCCATGGAACTGTGGAGGAGGTGATCGCTTTCCCACATCCATACGGCTGTTCCCAGATGGGAGACGATCAGGAACATACCAGAACGATCTTGGCGGATCTGGTCAACCATCCAAATGCAGGCGGTGTGCTTGTACTTGGCCTTGGCTGTGAAAACAGTAATATCGACGAGTTAAAAAAATACATCGGATCATATGATGAGAACCGTGTTAAATTCTTAGTCTGCCAGGAGCAGGAAGACGAGATGGAGGCAGGAGCAGAGCTTCTGTCAGAACTGATCGAATACGCTGCCGGATTTGAAAGAGAGCCGATCAGTGCATCTAAGCTGGTCATTGGTATGAAATGTGGCGGCAGTGACGGATTTTCCGGTATCACAGCAAACCCGTTAGTAGGTAAATTCTCTGATATCCTGATCAGCAAGGGTGGCACCACGATCCTGACCGAGGTACCGGAAATGTTCGGAGCAGAGACGCTGTTAATGAACCGTTGTGAGAATGAAACATTATTCCATAAGACCGTTGACCTGATCAACGACTTTAAGAAATATTTCCAGGATAACCATCAGACGATTTATGAAAACCCGTCTCCGGGAAACAAAAAAGGTGGAATCACAACCTTAGAGGATAAATCTTTAGGATGTACCCAGAAATCCGGAAGTGCACCGGTCAAAGGAGTGCTTTCTTATGGTGAGAGAGTACAGACACCGGGACTGAACCTGTTGAGTGCACCGGGAAATGATCTGGTTGCTGCGACAGCATTAGCTGCCAGTGGCGCACATATCGTGCTTTTTACAACAGGACGTGGAACCCCATTTGCATCTCCGGTTCCGACCGTTAAGATCGCAAGTAACAGCACACTTGCTGGTAAAAAGAAAAACTGGATCGACTTCAATGCAGGCGTATTGGTTGAGGATGCAGAGTTAGAGGAGACAGGTCAGAAATTATTTGACTATGTTATCGATGTGGCATCCGGCAAAAAGGTACGCAGCGAGGAAGCAGGTTTCCATGATATGGCAATCTTTAAACAGGGTGTAACCTTATAATTTATGTGCAACAGGGCGTCTTCCTTTGGCAGACGTCTGCAAATAGAGACAAGAAAAGGAGAAAGAAAATGGCAATTTTAGACGATTTTTCATTAAAGGGGAAAATAGCACTTGTAACAGGAGCTTCCTATGGTATCGGATTTGCAATCGCATCCGCATACGCACAGGCAGGAGCAACGATCGTATTTAACGATATCAAACAGGAGTTAGTAGATAAAGGACTTGCTGCATACGAAGAGTTAGGCATCAAGGCACATGGTTATGTTTGTGATGTTACAAATGAGGAGCAGGTAAACGAATTAGTAAAGAAGATCGAGGCAGAGGTTGGTGTGATCGATATCCTTGTAAACAACGCAGGTATCATCAAACGTATCCCAATGTGCGATATGACTGCTGCTGAGTTCAGACAGGTCATCGATGTTGACTTAAATGCACCATTCATCGTATCCAAAGCAGTAATTCCTAGCATGATCAAAAAAGGTCACGGAAAGATCATCAACATCTGCTCTATGATGAGTGAACTTGGTCGCGAGACCGTATCCGCTTACGCTGCAGCAAAAGGTGGATTAAAAATGCTGACAAAGAACATTGCATCTGAGTATGGTGAGTACAACATCCAGTGTAATGGTATTGGACCTGGTTACATTGCAACACCACAGACTGCACCATTACGTGAGGTACAGCCAGATGGTTCCAGACACCCATTTGATCAGTTCATCATTGCAAAGACTCCGGCTGCAAGATGGGGAAATGCAGAAGACTTACAGGGACCTGCAGTATTCTTGGCATCTGATGCATCTAACTTTGTAAATGGTCATGTTGTATATGTAGACGGTGGTATCTTAGCATACATCGGAAAACAGCCACAGTAAGATCAAGCAAAAACAAGTTACCATAAAAAAGACTTCCGGGATTTTTCCGGAAGTCTTTTTGCATGTCTAAAATTTCTGATTTTTACGATATTTTTAAAGTGTCATCTTTTTCCCATATAAATGTCCCTGAAATTCATGGAATAAGCTTTCTTCCTGTTTTCGCATAAATACGGTAACGTCGTCCTCACCAAAAGAAAATTCAAAATGGACGGAACCGACATAGGCATCAATAATATGAAAACGCAGATAAAACGTATCGTCCGCAAGCCATACACCGCTTGCTGCATAACGCTGTTCGTAGACAGGGAAGATCCCTGTTCGGATACAGCCAAGTCCAAATACAAGCTGATATTCTTTTCCGCGTAAAGTAAAAGATAGTGTGCCTTCGTCTTTACCAAAAGTAAGCCACAGATCGGAAAAATCATGCTCATTTGCTACAATGGAAAAACGTACCTGACCCACTTTTTCTGCAATTGGGGAGAAGGTAAAACCCTCTAATGGAGCAATCTCTAATTTTTGTAAAAGAGAAAGAAGCTCCTGATGGCTTTTTTGATCTTCCGGGAGTGGATTTGGTGCAAGAGAAGGAAGAATCTCGTCATACAGAGCATCGTAAATGAGCTGATTGCCGCCACCAATCCCCTGGGTATCTGCTGTGGTAATGCAGATCAGATCCCATTTTGGCAGGAAGATGATAAGCTGACCGCCCATGCCATAGCAGACATAACCATCTTTTTCATTGCGCCAGAACTGATAACCATATCCACATGCCTCGCTTCGACAGGGTGCCGGTACAAGAGTAGGGGTCAGATTGGAGGTAGCTTCTTTGATATAAGACGAAGAAAGAAGCTGTTTTCCGTCCACAAGTCCCTCATGTGCGATCAGATAGGCAAATTTTAACAGATCTATCGGTGTGGCATTTAAACCGCTTCCTCCCATGGAGACACCAAACGGATCGGTAAGCATGTAAGATTTTCTGGAAAATCCGAGTACTGATAATTTTTCTTTCAGGTAATCAAGCATTGGCATGCCACTGAGCCGTTCGACTAACGCTGCAAGGGTATGTGCAGAAGAGGTATCGTAGTGAAATATTTTTCCGGCAGGATGCGTCGGCGGTACGGTAAAGAAACTTTCCACCCAGTCCGTCTGCATATTTAATTTATAGGTAGTAGAAGCATGACAGGTACGCATCATTAACATATCACGGATCGTCATAGCGGCAATCCATGGATGAATGTCATCCGGTATCTTATCCGGAAAATAGGAAATGATCGGATCGCTAAGTGATAATTTACCCTCATCTGCCAGTAAACCAATCGCAATCGAAGTAAAACTCTTGCTGATCGAGAACATGCGGTGCAGTGTGTCCGGCTGATATGGTGCGTAATAACCTTCTGCGACCAGACAGTCGTGCCGGTAAACTAAAATACTGTGCATTGGAACTTTCTGTTTCTGGAGCCGGAGAATAAAATTTCTGATTGCCTGGGAAGGGATCCCGACACTTTCCGGTGTACCTCGTTTGAAATCTAACATGATAAAATGCCTTTCTTCTTCTTATTTATTTATAATAGATTAATTGGTACTCATGGCACTTGGCGTCACACCAAACTTTTTCTTAAATGCACGACGGAAAGAAGTGACGTTGTTGTAACCGACTTCCAGTGAGATGTCCGTCAAATTGGCGTCTCCCTCTCTGATTCGTCTTGCAGCTTCGCTTAAACGTAAGTCTTCCAGATAAACGGAGAAGTTGATGTTCATATTTTCCTTGAACATATGAGAAAAATAACTCTCCGAAATACCAAATTCGTCTGAAATCTTGTTCAGACAGAGGGATGGATCTTTGTAACTGTTCTGGATATAGGTAACAATATTGTCGATCAGGTTGTTCTTTTCTGATTTTGTTTCAAACAGATCGCATAACTTCATTGCAATCTCTTCACAGGAACGGAAAGTCAGTTCTTCGTTTGATAAAAGATCGTCAATCTGCTTTAATGCAGGATTGTCATCTGGAAGACCGGTAACGGTAAAACGGGCTTTTAATAAGGTATTTCTGATATCCGAAAGCAAAAATTTTAAAAGCTGGAACGGAAGAGAACGCTCTTCGATATTTTCCTGATGGATCAAAAGAAATAATTCACGCACCTGCGACTGGTTTCCGGTTGTGATCATCTGGATCAGACGGGAAGAAAATTCAGCCGGAAAATAGTAAACGCGGGAGTTTTTCTTTAACATTTCATAGGGCAGGAAAATATAGTTTTTGGAAGTATACCCGGAAGCATCTTTCGCCTGCTGATAAGATTCCCAGATGTTAGGGAAACTGCATGGAAGTCCGATACCGGTAAAAAACCAGATCGAATACTGCTCCAGTAATGTCTCATGGATATTTAATACTTTTTCCTGAATAGAGATCAACATCTGTTCACCGTCACCTTCGAATGGAAGCAGGAGAGCATAGACTCTTTCAGACGGAGAAAACAGATATAAATTGTTGTGGTATGAAAAATATTGTCCCAATACACTGTGGATCAATTCGCTGACATCATCAGTCGGATTGGTGTTGTCTGTGTTTTCAACCAGATCATTTTCATAAGCAATCCCATAAAGTACATAGTAGTGCAGATCGGGCTGCTCCAGATGCAGAAATGTCTGGATATAGGAGAGTTCATCCGGAGAGGAGAGGCTTCCTGACATGATCTGGCGTAAATAAGTATTGTAAATGATCGGTTTTGTGGCATCTACCACTTCCTGTAACTGATCCCGGTCGGTAATTACCTCTTTTAATTCGGTATCAAGCTGGATGATCGGCTGCATGTTTCCGCGTACCATAAGCAGGATCAGCATAAGGCCGAAAATTGCGGCGAGTGCAAGGAAAAAGATAAAATAATTCTGATAACCGGATGGGCAAAGAGAAGCTGGCTGGATCAGATAGTACTGCAAGGTTCCTACATCACTTGGAATCTTTGTGACGTGCATCGTAATGCCATCTTTTTCATAAGAAGCATAATTTTCGGAAAATGTGAGTGCTTTCATTTCTGCGGTAAGTGCTGCACTGTCAAAGAGTTCGTGGTTCTGTTTTAAAGTTGCTGCTTCGGATATCTGAAAGAAAGGAGCACCGTTGCTGCCGATAGCAATGACGCATCCACCATCTTCCAGTGAAACACCAGAAAAAATATTTTTTAATTTGGAATAACTGAAATGAAACCCGGCTGTTACAGGAATGTCATGATATGTAAGTGCATTCATATTAATAAGGTAGAGATAAGCATCATCGCTGCCGGAAACAACAAAGTCTGAAAGCGGATACATAGAACCACTCCCGTTATTTGCGTAAATATACTCTCTCCATGGCTCTAACATCGTTAAATCTGATACGGAAGATTTATAATTATGTAAAAAAAACAGATTTTCTGATGTGAAAGCATTTACAGAGGCAACATATCCGGTGTTCCGTAAATAAATAAAGTAGGAACTGATCGGCAGACCGGAGTAGGAATACAGGTTGGACGATAAAGATTGCTTTAATTTTAAGCCGGAAAGGTAGAAATTTCCATCGGAAGTGTCGTTCATCTGTGCTAACCGTCTGAAACTGGAATCCTGCGCAAGCTGTCTGCAATAGGAATCAATGGCAGTCAGATCACTGTCAAACAGGGAAGTGGCACTTGCAAACGCAGCTTTGTTCTGATACCAGAATTCCTGGGTGGTATTTCTGGTCGATGCGTTGTGCAGGTATACAGTCAAAAAAAGGATCACAAGCAAAAAAAGGCTGTACGACACAGCAAAGCGGATCGTGAGATACGTCCGCTTGTCATTTTTCTGCTCTTTGTTGTCTGATTTTGTAAGCTTTATTTTCATTTTGGTAACATCCTTTGTATGTTTTGTACGAATCATATGTTGTTATTCTAGCATAAAGAGAAAAAAATTACAACAGGAAACAGTTTTAAGAAACCCAGTAAAATCAAGGGGTTGAGAGGTAGAAAACAAAATTTGTACCCCCGAAACAAATATTGTTTCTTGCGAAAAGGGGGTGCAGATGGTAATGTGTCCTTAGACATGAAAGAGCTTACATTCGTTCATGCCAAAAACAAATTAAATTCATATAGGAGGTCTTTATGAAAAAAAAGGTAGTTTCATTACTCCTGGTTGCAGCAATGGTAACCAGCATGGGGTGTGGTTCTTCCAATAATGCAGGAACCACAGATGCAAACAGTAGCACAGGCAGCGATGCAGCAGCTACAACAGAAAGCGGGGATGCTTCTTCTGATACAGCAGAGGCAAGTGATGTAGAGAAACCGGAAGAGATCACCATTATGGTTGATGGAACTGTTTTCACACAGGAAAACGGTCAGGCAGAGTTCATCGCTAAATTAGAGGAACTTTCCGGAATCAAGATCAATGTTGTTCAGCCTGATCATGATGCATACTATGATGTAGTTGGGCAGACTGTAGCAAGTGGAGACTGGCCAGATGTTATGATCCTTTCTTCTACTTATTATTCAGGATATGCTGAGCAGGGCGTTCTCTGGGATATGACAGACGCTTACGAAAATTCTGATCTGAAAGCCAGACAGGATGCTTACGGCAGCACAGGTGTTATCGATGGTGTAAGATTAGACGGTAAGTTATATGGTATGCCGGCAGCTCGTGGTAACGGATGTGTTACTTATGTAAAACAGAAATGGTTAGACAACTGCGGATTAGAAGTTCCTACCAACTATGAAGAGTATCTTGCAATGCTCGAAGCATTCACAACTGGCGATCCGGATGGTAACGGTGTAAACGGTGATACCTATGGTGTATCTGCTGCAGGTTTCGTTGGAACAGAGGCTCCATACACAAACTATTTACCAGAGTTCTACCAGGATGCTAACCCAAGCTTCTACAAAGCAGAAGATGGTACATGGAAAGATGGTTTCACAGAGGATTCCATGAAAGAGGCACTTACAAGAATGGCTGATGCTTACAAAGCAGGCGTGATTGACCCAACCACTCTTACCAATGGTACATCTGATTGCCGTAACAAGTTCTATGATGACAGCTTTGGTGTATTTACATACTGGGCTGGTACTTGGGCAACCAACTTAAAGACAAACTTAGAAGCAAACGGATTAGATGGAGAGTTAGTAGCACTTCCTCCGATCGCTGAAGTAGGTACATACCTTGACCGTGTTCCACCAGTATGGTGCATCACATCTGCTTGCGAGAACCCGGAAGGCGTATTCAAATACTTCATCGAAGCTATGCAGGATGGCGGCGAAACCCAGTTCTTATGGACATATGGTGTTGAAGGCGTTCATTGGTCAACAGCTGCTGAGACATTATTTGCTGGTACAGAGAACGAAGTATCTTACCAGGAAGGTGAGTTCCATATGTTAGAGAACAAAGAGAAAGAGGGAACTCAGTATACAAAAGCTCATATCGATCCAATGTTAGCTTTAGTTGAATTAGCAGATGATCCTAAGGAAACAACAGTTGCGGAAGAAGCAAAAGCATCTACAGAGCTCTTTAATGCGAACTGCCGCACAGCTGACCTGGTTCCTTCTACAGATGCTATGACAGAGTACAACGGTGATTTAACAACCTTAAAGAACACCTTAATTGCTAATGTAGTTATGGGTGAGAAGACTGTAGACGAAGCATATGCTGAGTTTGAGTCTCAGGGTGCAGCTTGGTCCCAGGCAATCGTTGACTCCTTAAACGCACAGTAAATTGTAAATGAAATGAAATTTCCTTAAGGGAAGAACATGAGTGGTGTGGAGCTGTTTTCCATGGCTCCACATCATTTCTGAAATAACGAATTTAGATTTATTGGAAGAGGAAGAACAGATATGAAAAATAATAAAACCCAATCAGCCGTACCAGCAGCAAACAATTCCAGAAAACATCTGGCTGCAAAAATCTATAAATACAGAGGATTCTATCTGATGTTTCTTCCTGTATTTATTTTCGCAATTATATTCTTTTACCTGCCAATGTTTGGTATCAGATATGCATTTACCGATTATAACGGTATCAAAGAAGCAACATTTGTTGGATTAAAACACTTCCAGAAAATGTTTGGTATGCCAAACTTCTGGTCTGCATTTGCAAATACACTTCAGATCAGTATCATAAAATTAATACTGACGACAGCAGTGGCAGTTGTTGTATCTATTTTCCTGAATGAGATTGCAAACATCCATTTCAAAAAAGTAGTACAGACCATTATCTATCTGCCACACTTTATGTCATGGGTAGTAACTGCATCCGTATTCTCCCTGATCTTAGCACCTACTGCAGAGGGTCTTGTAAATACGTTCCTCGTAAATATCGGTGCTTTGGACTCCGGAAATATGATCTATTTTCTGGGTAACTCCAAATGGTGGAGAGGTGCTTACTACATCATCAATATTTGGAAAGAAACCGGTTGGCAGACTGTAATCTTTATGGCAACACTGGCCGGAATAAATACAGAGCTTTATGAAGCTGCATCCATCGATGGTGCAGGACGCTGGGGAAAAATGCGTTATGTAACATTCCCTGCTTTACAGAATACGATCTTAACTGTACTTATCTTAAACCTTGCAAAGGTTATGAACCTTTTCGAGTCAGCATTCGTATTACAGAATGATGCTACCATGGATGTTTCTAACGTACTTGAGACATACATCTACTACCAGACGTTCAACAGTGGTGCAATCCCTAACTATGGATATACAACAGCTGTTGGTTTGTTCAAATCATTAGTAGGATGTGTACTTGTTCTTATCTGTAACCATTTAAGTAAGAAAGTACGTGAAGGACGAGGAATCGTCTAGGAAGGAGCAGTAAAATGAAAAGCAAGAAAAAAATTCAGATTTTCCCGATTGTGAATGGTCTTATCTTTATTCTGTTAAGCTTGATCATTATCGTTCCAATGTGGAAAGTTTTAGTAGACTCATTTGACTTAAAAACAGCTTATGGTATGAAATTGTGGCCACAGGAGTTTGGTCTTGCCGGATATGTTTCCGTATTCAAAAATCCGACCTTATCTCATCCGTTGATGATCTCTTTCATTACCACGATTGCAGGTACCCTGATCGCATTGATCTTATCTACCTTTGGTGCATATGTCTTGATCCAGTGGGATATGCCGGGACGTAACTTCTTTGCAAACATGTTACTGTTTACCATGATCTTTCAGGGTGGTATGATCCCTACTTACCTGGTATTAAAATCTTTACATCTGACCAATACGATCTGGGTTGTTATTTTATTCCCGGCGTTGAATGTCTACAATCTGGTATTGATGAGGAACTTCTTTGAAGGTATTCCTGCAAGTTTATTTGAGTCAGCAACATTAGACGGCTGTTCTCCAATGCAGACATTCTTAAGAATTGTTCTCCCAATGTCAAAAGCGGCATTAGCATCCATCGGTCTGATGTTCGCAGTAACCTATTGGAATGACTATACACACTACAAACTTTACATTACAGACTCCAATCTGTATAACTTCCAGATGAAATTAAGAAGTATCATCATGGGTAGTGACCTGCCACAGGCAAATGGTGGTGCAACCGAGAATACGGTTAAGAATGCGGCCATCATCGTTGTAATCATTCCATTTATGATCTTATATCCTTTCTTACAGAAATACTTTGTAAAGGGTGTAAACATCGGAGCAGTAAAAGAATAATTATAGAGGAAAGAGCATGGCAACAATTTATTGGGCTGGCGACTCTACCGTACAATACAATGATATCACCACTTTTCCTCAGACTGGGATAGGGCAGGTGTTCCATCTGTTCCTAAAGCCAGGGGTAAAAGTGGTGAATTATGCGAAAAACGGCAGGAGCACCAAAAGCTTTATTGACGAAGGCAGAATGAAGCCGATCGAAGACCAGATCAAAGCAGGTGATTTTTTATTCATCCAGTTTGGTCATAATGATGAAAAAATACACGACCCCGCTCGTTATACGGAGCCATTTTCCAGTTATCAGGAGAACCTTGCATCGATGATCGCTGTTGCACGGGAGCGGGGAGCATTTCCGGTGCTGATCACTCCGTTGGAGCGCAGATGCTTTGCAGAGGGAGATCAGCTGGGGCTCGGAGAACATTCTGATTATGTCGCCGCCATGAAACAGACAGCAGAAGGTCTTCAGATTCCGCTTGTGGATCTGTACAGCATGAGCAGACATGAGCTGCGCAGGGCAGGCGCGGAAAAGACAAAGAACTGGTATATGCACTTACCTGCCGGAATCTATCCTTCCCATATGGATGGATTGACAGACAATACGCATCTGAGATATGAGGGTGCTGTTGTATACGCAGGATGTATTGCAAGAGGACTCAAAGAATTGGGCGGAAGATACAGTGATTTATTAGTGGCTTGGGAGTAATCTTGAGCCGCTTATTTTTTGTATAGGGGACATAACTTATGAGCAGGACAGTAGGAAGAGAAGAAATTTTAAGCGGCAATCTGTTGCATGCGATATTGCTTTTATCCATCCCGGTTGTTATCAACAGCTTTTTACAGACCATGTATAATCTGACTGATACGTACTGGCTGGGAAAACTCGGAACAGAAGAACTCGCTGCGATCAATCTGGTAACACCGGTGCAGAATCTGGTCATTAATTTCGGATCCGGTATTACGGTGGCAGGCTCGGTTCTGATCTCGCAGTATATCGGTGCAAAGCAGGATGAAGATGCGAGGTCGATGGCAAATCATATTTTTGTCTGTGCGATGACATTTTCGGTGGTCTGTGCTGCACTGGTGGCATTTATGACTCCGACAATCGTGACCTGGCTTGGAGCAGAGGGAGAGACTTTTACCTATAGCAGGATCTATATGCAGATCGCAATTTTGGATATGCCGTTTCTCTATATGGTAAATATGTATATTGCAATCAATCAGGCACAGGGGGATACGCTGCGCCCGATGCTTATGAATGTGCTGGGTATTTCCTTAAATATGATATTTGATCCGTTGATGATGGTGGTGCTGCATTTTGGTGTTGCCGGAGCGGCTCTTGCGACCATGTTTGCTAAAGCAGTACCTGCAGTCATTGCATTTGTGGTACTGCATAATAAAAAACGTCTGCTGTATCTGGAAGTTTCCAAAATCCGTTTTGAAAAAGAAAAGTTAAAACAGATCGTGCAGGTGGGACTGCCAAGTGCGATCGGCGGAAGTACGACGCAGCTTGGATTTTTGTTGATGAGCAAGAGCGTTTTTACGTATGGAACACAGGCGATGGCTGCTTATGGTATCGGAAATAAAGTAAATGGACTGATCACACTGCCGTCGAATGGTATCGGTTCTGCGGTTGCCATTATCGTTGGACAGAATGTTGGAGCAGACCAGTATGAGCGGGCAAAAAAAGGATATCTGCTGTCCGAGCGGGTCTGTGTGGTATTCCTTTTTGTTGGTGGTATGATCTTATCGAGAATGCCGGTTTCGCGGGCGATCGTTAGTATCTTTTCGGATGATACAGCGGTGATCGCAATGGCAGCGGACTTTTTGAGTATTATGGCATTCTGGTGTTTTACGAATGGAATTTACAATGCAACGATCGGACTGTTTCAGGGATGCGGCAAGACGGTAGTGAATATGGTTGTTGATATTTCGAGATTATGGCTGTTCCGCTTCGGTTCTTTATACATATGTGAAAAATGGTTACACATGGGAGTGCACAGTGTATGGTATTCCGTGGTGATCAGTAATGGACTGGCGGCAGTCGTGTTATATCTGGTTTATCGGACGGGATATTGGAAAAAGCAAAAAGAAGGGAGAGCAAAGTAAGATGAATACACAGGAGTGGATGAAAGAGTATCTGAAAGCAAATAGAAAAAACCCCGTTTTACTGAGGGGAGTTACACAGATTTACAGTGCTACCGGGGAGGAATGTTATCTGGATTACTTAAAACGTGCAGAGAAGGAAGTGGACGTGACCAATGGAAGCGTTTTCTCTTTCTTATATCAGACAACAAAAGAACAGAATTATCTGGATCTGGTTGAGAAAGTCAATGGAACGTTAAAAGAAGAGAACCGTACGGAAATGCTTCCTTTTTATATGGAGTATGAGACAAAATATGGTAAAAAAGAGCGTTACAACGAGATCATAGCAAAACTGGATGCAGAGCAGGAGCGCGTTTATGACAGGGAGACACGGGCACTGCGCACAGATGCGGCAGATGCGATCCGGTTAATGATGGTATATGTCGATACCATGAGTGTAATGAGTATTGAAATTTATGAAATGTACCGCAAATTACAGGATTATTACAAAGAATTGTTAAAATGTGTCCGGAGAGAGGGCTCATTTTCGAAGGAAGACGCCTGGATGCTCTCTTATACGATGTTCAAGGGATGTAACATGCGGATCTTACTGAGCGAAAAGTATGAAGATGAGGCAGTCGCATTGCAGGAGCAGGAACTTCCGCAGGCAGATGAGCCGGAAACTAACGCAGGCATTTTTCTGATGTCGTATGCACAGAGAAAGATTCTGGAAGAGAAGAACCGGTAGAGAGGAGAAACACAGATGGAAATAAAAGTAATTGACCTTGCAGCAAGAAGTGTAACCATGGAATTAGCAGATGGGGGCATTTATTATACCAAAGAGCCTTATCAGATCGAACTGAATGGTGTGCCGGTCAAACAGGCAGATATGGTCATCACATCCTTATTTGATCTAAAACCGGAGACTACCTATGAACTTATGGTAAAGAAAGCAGATGGCAGTGTTTTGGGAACACTGGAATTTTGCACCGGATATGAGTTTGTCACCTTAAACGTCAAAGATTTTGGCGCAAAGGGAGATGGCGTACAGGACGATACCAAATTTATCCAGGCAGCGATCTTATCCTGTCCGAAAGACAGCAGGGTTTTGGTGCCGGAGGGAACTTACTGCATTACCAGCCTGTTCTTAAAGAGTGACCTGAACTTGGAACTTGCAAAAGGAGCAGAATTAAAGGCAAAAACAGAGCGCAGCGAATTTCCAAAATTCCCGGCTCTGATCGAAAGTTATGATGAGACAGATGAGTACAATCTGGGTACCTGGGAGGGAAATCCACTGCCGATGTTTGCAGGGATCATTACCGGTATCGCAGTCGAAAATGTGCGCATTTACGGACAGGGAACGATCAATGGAAATGCTTCAAAGGAAAACTGGTGGCACAATCCGAAAGTGATGGTGGGAGCATTCCGCCCGCGCCTGTTCTTTATCAGCCATTGTAACCATGTTACCCTTCAGGGCGTGAAATTCTGCAACAGTCCATCCTGGACTCTGCATCCGTATTTTTCAGATGATCTGAAATTTTATAATGTTGTTGTAGAAAACCCAAGTGATTCGCCGAATACAGATGGACTGGATCCGGAATCCTGCAAAAATGTAGAGATCGCCGGCGTGCGTTTCTCCCTCGGAGACGACTGTATCGCTGTAAAATCCGGTAAGATCTATATGGGAAGAAAACACAAAACGCCGTCTGAGAACCTTCATATCAGACAGTGTCTGATGGAAAACGGACATGGAGCGGTTACCGTTGGAAGTGAGATCGCAGGCGGTGTCAAGGACCTTCTGGTAGAGGACTGCCTGTTCCGCCATACAGACCGCGGACTGCGGATCAAGACCAGAAGAGGAAGAGGAAAAGATTCCATTTTAAACCAGATCGCTTTCCGCAATATTGATATGGATCATGTCATGACACCGTTTGTAGTCAATTGTTTTTATTTCTGTGATCCGGACGGCAAGACCGACTATGTGCAGAACAGAGGAGAGAAGCCGGTGGATGAGAGAACACCTCAGGTAAAGAGCCTTTCCTTTGAAAATATAAAGGCAACAAACTGCCATGTGGCTGCGGCTTATTTTGACGGACTGCCGGAGCAGAAAATCGAAGAAATCAGGATGAAAAACGTTACGGTAATCTATGCAGAGAATGCAAAAAGTGGTGTTCCTGCCATGTCTGCAGGCGTTGAGGAATGCAGCAAAAAGGGTATTTTTGTCAATAATGTTAAGAAGCTGATCTTAGATCATGTTTCCATCAGTGGACAGGAGGGCGAGAAAATGACCCTGCTTGGCGTAGATGAAAAAGTGATAGAGGAATAGAACGCGGAAAGGGAAAAAGATGCAGTTAGGAATACGTTTACATGATATCAAAAAAGCACCTTTGGAGGAACGCCTTGCCATTGCCAATGAGCAGGGATTTGCCTGCGGGCATCTGGCACTTGCAAAAGTGATCTCGGAGTACCCGGTCAATGACGGAGCACTGACTCCGGGATTTGCCCTGTATTTGAAAAAGCTGTTTGCAAAAAATGAACTTGATGTTGCTGTTTTGGGCTGTTACTTAAATCTGGCAAATCCAAATGAGGAGAGCCTTGCCAAGATAAAAAGACGTTATCTGACAAATATCCGGTTTGCATCCCTTTTGGGTGCCGGTGTTGTCGGAACAGAGACCGGTGCGGTCAATGAGGAATATAAGTTTGAGGAGCGAAATCATTCGGATGAGGCACTTGACATCTTCATTCAGAATGTACGTCCGGTCGTAGAATATGCAGAAAAAATGGGAGTCATTCTGGCGATCGAGCCGGTGGCAAAACATATTGTCTGCAATCCGAAACGTGCCAGAAGAGTGCTCGATGAGATTGCATCCCCGAATCTTCAGATTATTTTTGATCCGGTCAATCTGCTGGATCATTCCAATTATCAGAACCGGGAAGAGATCTTCGCGGAGGCGATCGACTTGCTCGGAGAAGACATTGCCATGGTACATATCAAGGATTTCGTGGTAAAAGATAACGAACTTGTTTCGGTCGCTGCCGGAACCGGAGAGATGGACTATAGCCAGATCATCCGCTTTATGAAAGAGAAAAAGCCATACATCCATGCAACACTGGAAAATACGGTACCGGAAAATGCTGTAGCAGCAAGAGAGTATATTCAGAACCTGTGGGATCAGGAGTAAAAGAATAGAATACGCGATTTGCGAACATTCTATGATATAAAAAAAGCTGTCACTGTAACGAAGATAACTTTGCAAAAGTGGCAGCTTTCTTTTTGCCATATAAATATAAAATAGAAGTGCAATCAACAAACAGTCTGTTATATTGCAAAAAAAACGTACCGCAAAATGCGATACGTTTTTGATGGATTAAGCTCTTTCAACTTTACCAGATTTTAAACAGGAAGCACATACATATAATTTCTTTGGTGTTCCGTTTACTTTACAGCTCACACGCTTAATGTTTGATTTCCACATTCTATTTGATTTTCTATGTGAATGGCTCACATTGTTTCCGAAATGAGCACCCTTTCCACAAACTGCACACTTTGCCATGTCCTAGCACCTCCTTGCATATATCGTAATCTTGTTGCTCAAGATTGCCTGTCGTAATTTACAGAATTTACCTGCATGATAACGTACACGTACAGGTTCACAACATGTTTATTCTAGCAGATAAAAACATATAATGCAAGTAAAAATTAAAAAAAATATTAAAATTTGAAAACAGGACTATGAATTTTTGGTAATTCAAGGTATAATAGAGTATATATTAGCGTCAATACGACTTTGAAAGGAGTTCGATCGTAATGAATGGACATATGGAGACCCAGTGGGGAAAAGTTTCAATAGATCCTGAAGTAATCGCAACCTATGCTGGTTCCGTTGCAGTAGAGTGTTTCGGAATTGTAGGTATGGCTGCAGTCAATATGAAGGATGGACTGGTTAAATTACTAAAGAAAGATTATCTGACACATGGTATTAATGTAACGATTGATGAGGATAATAAGATCACGATTGATTTTCATGTTATTGTGGCGTATGGTGTCAGCATCAGTACGGTTTCCGACAATCTGATCGAAACGGTAAAATACAAAGTAGAAGAGTTTACCGGAATGGAAATCAAGAAATTGAACATTTACGTCGAAGGCGTGCGTGTGATTGATTAAGGAGGATTTAAAACGTGGAGATCACTACGATAAATGCTGAACTGTTAGCAAAGATGTTTTTAGCAGGAGCAAAGAACTTAGAAGTTAAAAAAGAATGGATCAATGAATTAAATGTATTCCCGGTACCGGATGGTGATACCGGAACCAATATGTCAATGACCATCATGTCAGCAGCAAAAGAAGTTGCTGCCCTTGAGAAACCGGATATGAAGTCACTGGCAAAAGCAATCTCTTCCGGCTCCCTGCGTGGTGCAAGAGGTAACTCAGGTGTTATCTTATCCCAGTTGTTCCGTGGTTTTACCAAGGTCATGGGAGAGTATGAGGAATTAAACGTCCAGATCTTATCGGATGCTTTCCAGAAATCAGTAGAGACTGCATATAAGGCAGTTATGAAACCAAAAGAAGGAACGATCCTTACCGTTGCCAAAGGAATGGCAGACCGTGCGTTAGAACTCAGTGATGAGACCGAGGATCTGGTTACCTTCTGTGAGGAAGTGATCAAAGAGGGAGACCGTGTATTAGATCTGACACCGGAGATGCTTCCGGTATTAAAACAGGCTGGTGTGGTTGATTCCGGCGGACAGGGTCTGATGCAGGTATTAAAGGGTGCGCTTGATGCATTGCTAGGAAAAGAGATCGACACCACAGTTGTGATCCCTGCAGAGAAACCGGCAGGAGAAGCAGCATCATCCACTTCTTATAATATTGAAGCACAGGCAAATCAGGAGATCAAGTTTGCTTACTGCACACAGTTTTTGATCATGTTAGAGAAACCGATCACGGACAAACAGGAGAGCGAGTTCAAATCCTATCTGGAGACGATAGGTGATTCTATCGTAGTGGTAGCAGATGATGAGATCGTAAAGGTACATGTACATACCAACGATCCGGGTCTTGCAATGCAGAGAGGTCTGACCTATGGCGGTCTGACCACGATCATCATTGAAAATATGAAATTAGAGCGCGATGAGAAGATTTCCGCACTTAAAGAAAAAGAGATGCAGTCAGCAGGACTGCCGGATGCAGAGCCAAAAGCAACTGAGCCTCCAAAAGAGATGGGATTTATTTCCGTCAGCATCGGAGAGGGTATCAATGAGATCTTTAAGGGACTTGGTGTTGACTATATCATCGAGGGTGGTCAGACGATGAACCCGAGTACCGAGGATATGTTAAATGCGATTGACAAGGTAAATGCAAAGAATATCTTTATCCTGCCAAACAACAAAAACATTATCCTGGCAGCTAATCAGGCAGCTTCCCTGACTGAGGATAAAAATATCATCGTTGTGCCGACAAAGACGATCCCACAGGGTATTACAGCACTGATCAACTATATCCCGGACAGCACGCCGGAAGAAAACGAAGAGCGTATGAAGTCTGAGATCGGTGTGGTAAAGACCGGTCAGGTAACTTATGCGGTACGTGATACCGTGATCGATGACAAAGAGATCAAACAGGATGATTACATGGGTATCGGTGACAGTGGCATCCTCTCTGTCGGGCAGAATTTGGAGCCGACCGTGATGGATATGATGCACCAGCTCATTGACGAGGATTCTGCGATCGTCAGCGTATATTATGGTTCTGACATGAAAGAAGAAGATGCAGACGCACTGGGAAGCAAGATCGAAGAGGCATTCCCAGATGTAGAGGTTGAGGTACATTATGGTGGTCAGCCGATCTACTACTATGTGATTTCCGTAGAATAGGAGTAGTATGAACAGAGATTCTTCCATTTCAGAGATCAAAGGCGTCGGAGCAAAAACAGAAGAATTGTTTCACAAGATAGGAGTATATACCATTCGGGATATACTCCTTCATTATCCCAGGACTTATACGCAGTACCCGAAAGTAAAGCATGTAGATGAAGTGAACGAGGGGGAAACAGCAGCGGTCCTTGGCAGGATCACAAAGACTCCGGTGGTAAAGCGGGTGCGTTCCATGCCAATCACCGTTACCGTGATCGGAGAACTGGATGTTTCAATGGAACTGGTCTGGTTTCGGATGCCTTATATCAAAAACAATTTAAAATCGGGATGCAGCTATGTATTCTATGGTAAAGTCAATCGGAAAAACGGTCGTCTTGTGATGGAGCAGCCAGCCATATATTCTGTGGAGCAGTATGCATCTATGGAGGAAGTATTTCTGCCGGTGTATGCACTGACAGGAGGCCTTAGCAACAACCTGGTAACGAAAACGATCCGTGCAGCTCTGGGAGATGATTATCTTTTTGCAGATTATCTCCCGACGGAATTGAGAAACCGGCATGAATTATGTGAATATAATTATGCAATCCACCAGATCCATTTTCCGACGGATATGGAAACGCTGATCACTGCAAGAAAACGTCTTGTGTTTGATGAATTTTTTCTTTTTATCTTAAGCATGCAGTATCAGAAGGAAAAAAGGGAAAAAGAGCCAAATGGATTTTCATTTGCGGATGACGGTTTTGTAGATGGATTGATGGAAAAACTGCCCTATGAGCTTACCGGAGCACAGAAAAGAGCACTGGATGATGTCCTTTCGGATATGCGGAGCAAAACTGTCATGCAGCGCCTGATCCAGGGAGATGTAGGTTCCGGTAAAACAATCCTGGCATTTCTTGCAATGGCAGATGTGGCACACAACGGTTACCAGTCTGCGATCATGGCACCCACCGAGGTGCTTGCAAGACAGCATTACGAAACGTTTCAACAGCTCTGTGAGCGGTTTGGGATTCATATTCCGGTTGTCCTTCTGACCGGTTCGATGACAGCAAGACAGAAACGGCGTGCATATGAGGCATTGGAAGTATACGAAAATGCGATGGTGATCGGTACACATGCACTGATCCAGGAAAAGGCAGTCTACCAGAACCTTGCACTGGTCATTACGGATGAGCAGCACCGGTTTGGCGTAAAACAGCGCGAAACATTTGCACAGAAGGGCTATGAACCGCATGTCCTTGTCATGAGTGCGACACCGATTCCACGTACCCTTGCAATCATCCTGTATGGAGATCTTGATATTTCCGTGATTGATGAGGTGCCGGCAAAACGTCTGCCGATCAAAAACTGTGTCGTGAATACGACCTATCGCCCCAAAGCATACTCGTTTATTGAAAATGAGATCAAAATGGGGCATCAGGCATATGTCATCTGTCCGCTGGTTGAAGAAAGTGAAAATATGGAGGCAGAGAACGTTACAGATTATGCGAAGAAACTTCGCGGCATATTTCCGGAAGAGATACAGCTTGGTGTGCTTCATGGTCAGATGAAACCGAATCAGAAGAATAAGATCATGGAGGAGTTTGCCGCAGGAGGCATACAGGTGCTGATCTCAACAACCGTTGTGGAAGTCGGGGTCAATGTGCCAAATGCGACGGTAATGCTGATCGAAAATGCGGAACGCTTTGGACTGGCACAGCTTCACCAGCTCAGAGGACGTGTCGGACGTGGCAATGCACAGTCCTACTGTATTATGGTAAATTGTTCTGACAATAAAAATGCGGCAAAACGGCTCGATATCTTAAACCGGTCAAATGATGGATTTAAGATCGCAAGCGAGGATTTAAAACTCCGTGGACCGGGAGATTTTTTCGGGATCAGACAGTCCGGGGATATGCAGTTTGCCCTGGCAGATATCTATCAGGATGCAGGGGTGCTACAGAAGGCATCCGAGGAGGTAACAGCAATCTTAGAGCAGGATCCGGAACTGGAAAAAACAGAAAACCGAAATCTGAAGCGATATCTGGAAGAATTTTTCGAGGACCGGAGAAGCAGGTTGAATTTATAAAGATGGCTTGACTATTTAAAATTTTTGTGCTTAAATATCATTCATAAATGCAATGATTAGAAGCAGTACATATGCGGACCCATCAGAGAAGAGTCGGTTGGTGCGAGACTTTTGGAATTTCGGATATGGAACCAGTCTATGAGCAGCGGGAGACAAAGCTGGGATATCTCAGAAACTCCTGACGGAGGTCGCCGTTATCGAAGACATGTGAGTGACAGCTTGCAATGAGTGCAGATAAGATCTGAATTTAGGTGGTAACGCGGATTATTTTCGTCCTAAGTATAATGTTTATTATACTTGGGACTTTTTTTATGAAATGAGCACGATTGCATGTGTACTTTCGCAAAACAAAAAACAGGGAGGAAAGATAAAATGAAACTTAAAAACTTGGTAAATCAGCGATTTAAAGAGCGTCCGGCAGATTGTATCATTGACAGCCATGCCCTGATGATCCGTGGCGGATATATGAAATACGTGGGCAATGGTATTTATACGGAATATCCGGCATTAAGAAGGATCACGGCTAAAATCGAAAAGATCATCCGTGAGGAAATGGATGCGATCGATGGACAGGAAGTGCTGTTTCCGGTTGTCATGCCGGCAGACATCTGGCAGGAATCCGGCCGTTACGACAGCATAGGCGATGAACTGGTGCGTTTTTCGGACCGGAACAATTCAAAACTTGTTTTAGGTATGACTCACGAAGAGGCAGCTGTTCATGCGGTAAGGGAGTATGCAAAATCCTATCAGCAGTATCCGTTTATGATCTATCAGATCCAGAGAAAATTCAGGGATGAGGCAAGGCCGAGAGCCGGAATGATCCGTGTCCGTGAATTTACCATGAAAGATGCTTATTCGTTCCATACATCACAGGAAGATTTAGAGCAGTACTATCAGAAATGTTATGATGCATATCACCGGATCTTCAAACGTGCAGGAATCCCGGAGGTTGTAGCAGTTGCTTCTGATTCCGGTATGATGGGCGGAAATGTTTCCCATGAGTATATGCTGTTAAATGAGGTTGGGGAAGATTCTATCGTGCTTTGTACGGCATGCGATTATAAAGCAAATATGGAAGCTGCGCCAAACATCGTAAAGAATGTTTCAGATGGTACATTGTCAGTCCTTGCATGTGTGGAAACACCGGATTGTAAGACCATAGAAGATGTCTGCAGCTTTTTAAAGAGTGATGTTTTAAAATCCTGTAAGGCAGTGGTATATCAGCGAAATTCGGATGACAGCTATGTGGTTGCATTTGTCCGTGGGGATTATGAAGTAAACGAGACAAAACTCCGCAATCTCGTCGGAGAAGAAATCCATCCTGCTGAAATTACAGCGGATGCGCCATTGGTTGCCGGATATATCGGACCTTACATGCTTTCTGATCAGGTTACTTATTACTGTGATCTGTCACTGAAAGGGATCGATGGCCTGGTAGCAGGTGCAAACAAAGAGGGATTCCATTATACCGGTCTGAATCTGGAAAGAGATCTTGCAGATATCACGTATTACGATATCGCGAAAGTAAAGGATGGCAGTATCTGCCCTTGCTGCGGAAAACCAACCCTGACGATCAAGCGCGGGATTGAAGTGGGAAATATCTTCCAGCTTGGCACAAAATATACCGAAAGCATGCACATGCAGTATATTGATAAAGATGGCTTCATGCACACGCCGGTGATGGGCTGCTATGGGATCGGAATTGGACGTCTTGCAGCTTCTGTCTGTGAGGCAAAGCATGATGAGTACGGACCGATCTGGCCAATCTCGATCGCCCCATGGGAAGTGCATCTCTGCTGTATCCGCCCGGATGATGAGGAAACAAAAAAGACTGCGGATGCTCTGTATGATGAGTTACAGAAAAAAGGGGTCGAGGTTCTCTATGATGACAGGAGTGGTGTTCGTGCCGGTCAGATGTTTGCAGATGCAGATATTTTGGGCGTGCCGATCCGCGTGGTTGTGAGTCCGAGAAATCTGAAGGAAAGAAAGGTCGAGATCGTAACCAGAGACAAAGCGTTAAGTGAAAGTGTGGACGTGTCCGATGGTCTGGAATTTATCTTAAAACTCAGAGAGCAGTTGTATGCAAAATTGCAATCCGATGGAGAAGAAGCGTTATGATCAGAAGATTACAGAAAAAAGACGTAAACAGGGTCGCTGAGCTATGGTTAGACACCAATCTGAAAGCACATGATTTTATCCCTGCACAATATTGGAGACGATATCGAAGGCATTTTCGTTTCGGATGAAATGCAGTCACAGGGCATAGGCAAAGCACTGATAGATTTTGTAAAAGCGCAAAAAACGAAATTAAGTTTAAACGTATATCAGAAGAACGTGCGGGCAACCCATTTTTACCAAAAAGAAGGGTTTGAAATCCAATGTGAGGGTTTGGATGAAGCTACGGGTGAAAAAGATTATGAAATGCTGTGGCGGAAGAGATGAAAAGTCCTGTAACCCTGTGTCTATAGCGTGCCTCAGAGAACCTTTTGAAAAAATGAGGAATAACCATTGTATTTTTAAAGGATATAGAATATACTACAGATAACAGAACCCAACACGCCTCTCAACGATGCAGATCACGTTGGGTCTTTTAATTTATGATAATAGAATGTTTACGATCTGTATGAAGAAAATTTTTGCAAGAGAGGGTTGATCTGTAAATTGATATATGAGAAGCAGATCATATAAAAACACAAAGGAGGAGCGGAGATGAATACGAAACGAAAATGGTGGATCCCCCTTGGAATGTGGATCGTATTTGAAACAGTTGCAGTTACGCTGTGGCTTACGAAGGATAATCTGTTTTATCTTATCAATTTCAGCTATATTGGAACATCCATTGCACTGGGACTCCTTTTGTTTCAGTTTGAGTACAAACATGCACGCAGGATCGTTCAGCTGCTGGTGGGCTTGTATATGCTGATCTATCTTGGACTCATATGTCAGGAAAATATGCAGATTGAGGGTTTTTGGTATTATCTGTTTACAGGAGTCTTTGAAGCGGCTACGATCCATTACGCTGTTGCAAAGATATTTGGACCGTTGCTCTTTGGAAGAGGATGGTGTGGATACGCCTGCTGGACGGCAATGGTGCTGGATTTTTTGCCATATAAAACACCGCAGGCACCAAGAAAAAAGATAGGCTTTATCAGATATATCACATTCGCATTGTCGCTCCTGTTTGTGGCTGCACTTTTTCTGAGTCATACGGGAAATATGGAAAAGATCATATTCATAGCCTTTATCGTTGGAAATATCCTGTACTATGCGGTTGGTATTATTCTTGCATTTGTCTGGAAAGACAACAGGGCATTCTGTAAATATATCTGTCCGGTAACCGTTTTTCTGAAGCCGATGAGTTACTTTTCTGTATTCAGGGTAACGTGTGATAAGGAGAAATGTATTTCCTGCGGGAAATGTAAGCGGGTATGTCCGATGGATGTGGATGTTACGGATAATTCGAGAAAACGGAAAAATGGAACGGAATGTATTTTATGTATGGAGTGCGTCAAAGCCTGTCCGAAGAAAGCACTGTAAGTGAAGAAAAAGAATGAGTTAAATTCTACTAACAAACCTGCATATTGGAGGTATAATTATGGAAAAAATCAAAAATTTGAACTTTTATCAAAAATGTCTCCTTATTGTTATGGTTATTATGGTGCTGATTTTTGCAGTGATCTATCCAAAGACTATTTCAAGAGTTGGATACAGATACAATGGTGCCATCCTTGTTCCAATGCAGGAAAATGGCAATATGATATATTCGGGTAAAATCGATGGAGAGCAGACCAAAATCATAGTATCTGAAGATAAAACAGTTGTACTACAGCATGGCGATAAAACCTACGGTCCTTATATTATGAAAGAGGATCCTACGGCTATCCCACAAGATAATGAAGCAAAAGAACAAATGATTGGTATTGAAATCCGTAATGGTGAGAAGCTCCTGTTTCGTGGTGGTGTTTTAGACGCAGGCGATGATGAGCTGTTTTACAATGAGGATGGAACTTTAGATGGATTCAGCTTCACCTATGTGGCTGGGGATGGAAGTGAAAGAGATGAAAATGGCAATGTGATTGATAAAATGGATCCATCTGTTTTCACGATTTATGAACTGCTGAATGATTCTGAATTGACACATAAGGGCGAGGCACTTGCCTGGTTTGGAGCAGTATTTATATGTATTCTCAATGCTCTGTCTATTTTATTTGCGGACGAGCTGTTCCGATGGAATCTATTGTTTCAGATCCGAAATGTAGAAGGTGCAGAACCATCTGACTGGAAAATAGCTGAAAGATATGTAGGATGGACCGTTATGACAATTATGGCATTGGCTGTCTTTATTATAGGGCTACAGTAATATAGTATCTGTTTTTTATGGATGGTTAAGAGAAACAGTGCCCTCTAACTCTGGCAGGAAAAGCAGGTCCTAAGAATCTGGGCAAATTCTTCAATATAATATCCGGAATTATCTTTTTTCCAGAAGGCACAGTAAATTTTTCTGAGTATAGATCTTGTTTTCCGTGGTGCAATTTTGGTTTGGAGGCTGAAGTCACAGAAATGGACACGCTTTCAGCTGATTTGATAGTTATTTTACAGTAACTTTAACAGATACTGTTTTCTTTGCTCCCGCTTTTATCTGCATAGATACACGGATTTTTGCGGTACCTTTTTTCTTTCCGGTTACCTTACCATTGGATGATACCGTTACTGTCTTTGGATTGCTGGATTTAAATGTTATTTTGACATCAGCAGGATTGCCCGTATATTTCGCTACTTGTGTAAATTCTTCAGGTAATGAGATTTTTACCATCTTGCTTTTTCCTTTATTTACAGAAAGGGAAGATGGTGCTTTTGCCTTGGAAAGAGCAGAGGATGCATTGAGCTTATGAAATTTAATAGCTTTTGAATGATTTCCATTCTTATCTACTATAACCCATATCTTTCCATCCGAACAACTTCCGTTTTGATATGTTTCAGCCGCTAATTTATTGTAATTTTTGACAAAGTTATATGCAACAGAAGAACTATATCCATATACATCTGATAAATAAGTACTTGAACCATCAGCAATAGTACAAAACGCGGATATATCTATTTTTGTTATACTTTTTGGTAATATGGCATGATAAATTTTGCTGTTCATAAAAGCAGTATCGGATATTTCTTCTACACCATCACAAACAATTAAACGATCAATTTTAGCATTCCAACAAAACATAGAAGGAATTTTCTTAATGCTTCCTGCTATTGTCATTTTCTGAACAGATGTATTAAAGGTAAATGCCATATTTCCTAATGCAGTGATACCATTTTTTAATACGATATTTTTTACATTTTTCATGGAACTGGATTTTGTCCACGGTGCATCTGGGTATTCTATCGTCTGTTGCGTTTCTTCATCCCAATAATATCCGTAGTTATTCATTCTGCCTTCTGTTCCTTTTACGGCACTAAGTGTCAGCGTATCCCCTTTTATTTCCCAGTGGATTTCTCCATCATTTCCACTGGCTGTTTTTGCCTGTACAGTTTGCGGCATAATTGCAATCCCGATAATTACCATAGAGATCATCCATAAGCCACATAATAATCTTTTCATCTGCTTCATAAGTGTCCTCCGTATCTTGTGATGCCGTGAATTTTATCGTTAAAAATTATTATACTTTAACTGGGGAAACATTACAATTACTTCAAGTTCTGAAAAAGCCCGAAAATACGAAATAGCCACTTTTATATGCCTAACGCACATAAAGGTGCGTACTTTTTTGGAAAACAATCTATTGGTATGCTAAACATGCAACAGGGCAAAAGCCCATAACTAATTTTAACAGGAGGAAACGAAAATGGCATTATCAAACATTTTTGGATGGAACAAAGAGGACAGCAAACAGACAGGTGCGGCATACGGAACAGCGTGTGGAGCATCGGATGCACCGCCGGAGAAGCCAGTAGCATGTGGAGCATCGGATGCACCGGCTGAGAAACCGGCAGCATGTGGAACAGCATGCGGAGCATCTGACAAGTAAGAAGCGTTGAAAGGGAGGCGGATAGGATGAGTCAGTATCTTGGAGAAAAGTCATACTTCTCTTTTCAGTGGCACATTACCGATGAATGTGACCAGCGTTGTAAACACTGTTATATTTTTTCAGGAGAGGGCTGCAGGGAGCTTAAAAGTATGACCTATAAGCAGATGCAGGAAGTGATCGCAAACTGCGAAGATTTCTGCAAAGTTTATAACCGGATCCCTTATTTTTATATTACTGGCGGAGATCCTATCCTTCATCCTGATTTCTGGAAACTGATGGTGCTCTTAAAGAGCAAAAACATACCATTTACTTTAATGGGAAATCCGTTTCATCTGGATGATGAAATCTGCCGGATGCTAAAAGTATGCGGCTGTGAGAAATATCAGATGTCACTGGATGGAATGGAAAAAACACACGACTGGTTCCGTAAGATGGAAAACATGATCTTACAGGCGACAGAACTTGGCATTGCATCCTGCATCATTTCAAGAGGATATGAAACATTTGACTCGGAGGAAGGCAGAAATCTCATGAAAGAATGGAAAGTGCCGGAGGGTTATGCCTGTCAGGGCTTTGTGATCCTCGGCTATATTGATGGAGAACAGCCGCATCATAAGCCAAGAAAACCGGGAAGGATCAAAATAATAGAAGCAAAAAACTAAGAAATGCCTTCTCAGCCACCTTTTGCATTGACCAGACAGAAATGTTACAATAAGAAAAGATGGCAGTTTTAAAACAGATGTAACGGAAAGAAGAGGAAAAACGATGATCATACAGACGGGAATGAGGACCGATATTCCGGCATTTTATTCCGAATGGCTTGTAAACAGAATAAAGGAATCCTATGTGCTGGTCCGTAATCCGTATCATCCAGAGCAGGTGACAAAATACCGCTTGTCCCCGGATGTTGTCGACCTCATAGCGTTTTGTACCAAAAATCCGGCACCTATGTTTTCTCATATGGATATCCTAAAACCATACGGACAATACTGGTTTGTTACGATAACACCCTATGGGAAAGAGATCGAACCACACGTTCCAGACAAAGAAACAGTCATAGAAGATTTTAAAAAATTATCAGATCTTGTCGGTGTGGACAGTGTGGGATGGAGATATGATCCGATCCTCATCGACGAAACGCATACCGTTTCCTGGCATATAGAAGAATTTGAAAAAATGGCGGCTTCCTTAGCCGGTTATACCAAAACCTGTGTGATCAGTTTTATTGATATTTATAAAAAGGTGGAGCGTAATTTCCCTGAAGCAAGAGAAGTCAAGGCGAGTGACAGGCTCCTTTTGGGAAGGGAACTGATAAAGATAGCAGGGCGATATGGCATGACAGTCAGACCCTGTGCCGAAGGGGACGAGCTGGCGGCATACGGAGCGGATTGTTCTGGCTGCATGACCGTAAATACTTTTGAAAACGCGCTCCATGCGCATCTTGTGGTACCAAAACAGAAAAGCAATCAGCGGAACGGACAATGTGCCTGTTTACTGGGCGTTGACATCGGGGCATATGATACCTGCGGACATCTGTGTAAATACTGTTATGCCAATGCCAATGCAGGACTCGTCAGAGAAAACATGCGCAGGCATGATCCCTCTTCTCCGTTTCTGATCGGAGGAAGCATGCCAGGGGATCGTATCCACGAAGCAAAACAGGAAAGCTGGATTGATGGGCAGATGAGACTTATATTTACATAAAAACAGGTGGAACACACAATGGATTTGAGAGTATTACGCTACTTTTTGATGGTGGCAAAGGAGCAGAGCTTTACCAAAGCGGCAGAACAACTGAATATCACACAGCCGACACTTTCCAGACAGCTTGCGGCATTGGAGGAAGAGCTGGGCGCAAAACTGTTTCACAGGGGCGGGCACAGCATAACGCTGACAAATGAGGGTTTGCTTTTAAAAAGACGCGCATTGGAGATCGTTGATTTAGAGGATAAGATCTTAAGCGAATTTAAGGGCGGCAACGAAGATATCGAAGGAAAGATCACGATCGGCTGTGGAGAGTTTAACGCTGTGGAGATTTTGGCAAAGATATGTAAAAGCTATCGGGAGAAATATCCATTAGTCCAGTTTGCACTGCATACCGGAACCGCAGATCATATCTCGGAAATGATGAACAAAGGGCTTGTCGATATCGGCATTTTTTTGGAGCCGGTCAATACGGAAGGGCTTGATTACATCCGGATTCAGGGAAGTGACCACTGGGTTGTGACCATAAAAGCAGATGATCCGCTTGCGGTAAAGGACGTCATAACGAAAAAAGACCTGATCGGACTTCCGCTGATCCTGCCGGAACGCACCAATATACAAAGTGAGCTGGCAAACTGGTTTGGACGGGATTTTTCCAGACTGAATGTCGCATTTACCAGTAATCTTGGAACCAATGCAGGCGTGATGGCGATCCATGGACTGGGCTATCCAGTTTCCGTGGAAGGGGCAGTCCGGTACTGGAACCGGGAACTGCTTGTGCAAAAGCGATTATCACCGGAGATCAAAACCAGCACGGTGATCGCGTGGAGAAGAAATATCCCGTATTCACCGGTGGTCAGCCGTTTTATTGAAGAGATCAATGCTTATGAGGCATAGATGCACATGTAATATAAGTATTAGACATAATAAAAAATCGGGTTATAATCAATGTGTAAGGTTTTTTAACTCTTACACATTTTTTATGACGATTTCAGGAGGTATTATCGAATGGGAAAGAAATTAGTAGCATATTTCAGTGCCAGCGGCGTTACCGGAAAAGTGGCAGAAATGATAGCGGAAGCCGGACATTTTGATCTGTATGAGATCACACCGAAGGTACCGTATACAAAAGATGATTTGAACTGGATGAATAAAAAATCCAGAAGCAGTGTGGAAATGAGTGATAAGACATTCCGGCCGGAACTGGCAGGGGATGAGGTCAATATGGCAGACTATGATGAAATCATACTGGGATTCCCAATCTGGTGGTATGTTGCACCAACGATCATCAATACGTTTTTGGAAAAATATGATCTTACCGGGAAAAAGATCGTCCTGTTTGCAACCTCAGGTGGAAGCGGATTCGGTAATACCGTACTGGAGTTACAGCCATCTGCACCAAAGACAGAGATTGTAGAAGGAAAGATTCTAAATCGGATGACAAAACAGGAAATTTCAGACTGGGTAAAAGAATTATAACTTAGATAAAAAAGGAGTGGGTCAAATTATGGCAAAAATCGTACAGACAGCAGGCAGAAACGCACTCGGAACATTTGCCCCTGAGTTTGCACATTATAATGATGACGTTCTCTTTGGAGAGAACTGGAACAATCAGGACATCGATGTAAAAACAAGAAGTATCATCACCGTTGTTGCACTCATGGCTTCCGGTATTACCGATTCTTCCCTGAAATTCCATTTACATAACGCAAAGGCACATGGCGTGACACAGAAGGAGATCGCAGCGGTGATCACACATGTTGCATTTTATGCAGGCTGGCCAAAAGGCTGGGCAGTATTTAACCTTGCAAAAGAGGTATGGAACGACAATGAGGGCGACCTTCCATATGAAGATGAGGCGATGAGAGCCCATGCAAGGGAAATGGTATTCCCGATCGGAGAGCCAAATGAGGCATTTGCAAAATATTTTATCGGAAAGAGCTATCTTGCCCCGGTATCAACCAGCCAGGTTGGAATCCATAACGTAACCTTTGAGCCGGGCTGCCGTAACAACTGGCATATCCATCACGCAAAAAGCGGTGGCGGACAGATCCTTGTCTGTGTAGCAGGTCGCGGCTACTATCAGGAAGAGGGCAAAGAAGCGATCGAGATGAAACCGGGCGACTGCATCAATATCCCGGCAGAGGAAAAACACTGGCATGGAGCAGCACCGGACAGCTGGTTCTCACATCTTGCCATAGAAGTACCGGGAGAGGAAACATCCAATGAATGGTGCGAACCGGTAACGGATGAAGAATATGAAAAATTAAAATAAGCAACTAATATAAAACCTCCCGGGGATCCAGTTTGGGTATCCGGGAGGTTGTTTTTCCTTTGTATTTTTCAATGATCATCCGCCGGTATGAAGAATGTTACTTGCGGAAAATTTATTTTCGGAAAATTTATTTTCGGAAAATTTATTTTCCTGACATCCGTTTTTCCTGTGCCTCGATCATTTTTTTCACCATATAACCGCCGACAGAACCGTTCTGTCTGGATGTTAAGTTACCATTGTAACCATCCTTTAAAGGTACGCCAATCTCGCTTGCTACCTCGTATTTGAAACGGTCTAATGCACTTTTTGCCTCTGGAACTGCTGCTCTGTTTGATGAACGACTTGCCATAATAGTTTTCCTCCTTTGGTATGTTTCCTGCTCGTTTGTAGGTGTAATAAAACCTTGAGAAAGAAATTGTTCTTTCTGTTTGGTTCAGTGATAGTATATGAAGTTTTGTATCAGGTAAACATGCAGTTTTTGTCAGATTTTCTAAAAAAAGCCGTTTGACTTGTAAGCGCTTACAAAAATGTATTTACAAAAAATGTATTTTTCGCTATGATAGAATCAAAATGCAATAGTGCAAAAAACAGGTGTAGAAGCATGGAGGAGAAGATGGATACAAACAAGATCGAGAAATACATGGATGAACTGTTAGAAAAAAGCACACCGGATCGCCCAATCTGGAACATTGAAAAGATTTTGCAGGGGAAAAAATCAACCTGGAATTACATTGACGGATGTATGATAAAAGCAATCCTTGAGATGTATTCCATTACAAAAAACGAGAAGTATTTTGCATTTGCAGATAACTTTATCGATCACAAAGTAAGAGAAGACGGTTCCATTGATGGATATTCCGTAGAAGAATTAAACATTGACAATGTTAATGCAGGAAAAACATTATTTGAATTATATGATCTGACCGGAAAAGAGAAATACCGAAAGGCGATCGACCTGGTCTACAGCCAGATTGAGCAGATGCCCCGTACCAAAGAGGGCAATTTCTGGCATAAAAATATCTACCCAAATCAGGTATGGCTGGATGGACTTTATATGTGTCAGCCATTTTATATGGAATATGAGACACGTTTTAACAATAAGAAAAATTATGACGATATTTTCGGACAGTTTTTCAACGTAGAAAAAAATATGCGCGATCCGAAAACCGGACTTTACTATCACGCATACGATTCTTCCAGACAGATGTTCTGGTGTGATACAGTGACAGGTCTCAGTCAGAATTTCTGGCTTCGCGCATTGGGCTGGTTTTCCATGGCACTGCTTGATACATTGGACAAGGCAGATCCGTCTGTAGGAGAGCCTTATGAGAAAATGAAACAGATCTTCGTTGATCTGATGGATGCGATGTTAAAATATCAGGATCAGAGCGGTATGTGGTATCAGGTTGTAAATCTGGGAGGCATGGAACGCAATTATTTAGAGACAAGTGGAAGCTCCATCCTGGCATATGCACTGTTAAAGGGTGTAAGACTTGGATTTTTACCGGAAAGCTATCGTGGCTTTGGTGAAAAAGCATTTCATGGGATCTGTGAAAAATATCTTTCCGAAGATGAAAACGGAGAACTGCATCTGGATGGTATTTGTCTGGTTGCGGGACTTGGAGGTAAGACCATGCGCTCCGGCACATTTGATTATTATATGTCGGAGCCGGTGGTCAAAGATGATGCCAAAGGAGTGGGACCATTTCTGTTAGCATACACTGAGATGAAACGTCTGGAACAGAATTAATCCTCTAAAAGCGTTAAGGCGGAAATATCCGGCTGGATCGTCATAGAGTAATTGGTGTAATACACAACAAAACCGGGTGCGCTGGCATTCGGTTTTTTTACGTTCTTTTTCTGGAGATAATCGATTTCAATCTTGTCGTTGTCCCTGCCTTTGGAGTAGTAGGCTGCTAAAGCGGCAGCTTCTTCAAAGACGCGGTCTGGCATCTCTTCGTTGCCTGATTTTACAATGACGTGGGAACCAGGCATTCCTTTTGCATGGAACCACCAGTCATTTCCGGTTGCAAATTTAAAGGTAAGTTCGTCATTCTGATAGTTGTTTTTGCCAACGTACATATGGTATCCATCGGAAGAAACGTAATGGAACGGTTTGCTTTTGATCTTTACCTTTTTTCCGGTGTTTTTGCGTTTGATATAGCCGTATTCGGTCAGCTCTTCCTTGATCTGTACGAGGTCATCCTCCGTTAAGGCAATGTCTAAGGAGGTTGCAATGCTCTCCAGATGCTCAATCTCCATTTTGGTTTCAGCGATCAGATCAGTCAGTGCCTCAGACGTACGTTTTAATTTGTTGTACTTGTCAAAATAACGCTGGGCATTTGTCTTGGCATCCAAAGTCGGATCTAACGGGATCTGGATCGTCTCACTGGTATAATAATTGAGAGCTTCTAATTGTCGGGCACCTTCTTCTAAACCATATCCATAGGTGTGGATCAGTTCTCCATATACTTTATATTTATCACGTTTTTCCGTATCTTTTAACTGCTTTTCCTGCAGGACATATTTTTTGCGGTTGCGGTCAAGAGCAGTAGATACGATCTTTCTTAAATCGACGGATTTCTGACGGATCCTGGTGTAGACGTTTCGTTTCGCATAGTACTGTTCGAGTACTTCCGAGATGGAATCATAGCGTGTCATCGTATAGGTTTCTGTAGCAGTTTCATCACCGTAAACAGGCGTATCTGAGTGATCTAAATATTCAGATAACTGGAAACAGGAAAATTCCACCGGTTCCCTTCCGCGGGAAATTATGTTCGGACAGTAATTCTGATTTTTCACATCATCCATCATCCAGGAAAAATTGTGGAACAGGTGTTTTTTCTCATCTGCATTGAGCGAGTCGACAGACATATCGCCATCCATGCTTGCTCTGTGGCAGATCTCATTTGCAATAACAGGACTGATACCGGTAAATGAAGTATAGATCGCCTTTGCGATCGGCATCGGTTTTGTTAAAACGGATCCAAGGAAAGCCTCTTCGGTCACTTCCAATGGATTTAACCTGTCATCCTGTGTGGCAGGGATGCAGTACATTCTGCCGGGTAAGACTTCACGCAGGGAACTCATCAGCGAGGAGACATGTTTGATACTGTCAATGATCATTCCGTCGGAATTGCAGAAGATGATATTACTGTGTTTTCCCATCAGTTCGACGATCAGGATTTTGGTGCACAGATCGCCAAGCTCATCCAGATGTTCAATCTCGAAGTGGATGATGCGTTCCATATGCGGCTGATAGATCTTCGTGATACGTCCGTTTGCAATGTGTTTCCGTAAGACCATACAGAAATTAGGCGCGGTTAAAGGACTCGGTTTGTTGGTTCCAGTCAGGTATAAAAAAGGAAGCGAAGCACTTGCAGACATGGCAAGGCGGAACTGCCCATTTGATCCTTTTAAGGTAAATAATAATTCGTCGTTTTCCGGTTGTGCGATCTTACTGATCTTTGTATTTAAAATGGTTTCATTCAACTCTGCGACAAGAGATGAAATAACAAGTCCATCAAGAGCCATAAAAATTACCCCTTTCGTTGCTTTGTGCAAATAAAAATATTATAGATGATTTAGAAAAGAAAAACAATAGCGCATTTCGCAGGAAAGCACTTTACAATTTTAGAGAAAGAGCGTAAATTAATAATAGATTTACATAAGTTAGAAAAACCTAACTTATGTGAGATCAAGAAAGACAGAAATGAGGACGATTATGGCAAAAGAATTATTAAAACGAAGCGAGGTAAAGGAAGAATTTACCTGGAATTTAAAAGATATGTATGCTTCCGATGAAGCATGGGAAGAGGAATTAAAGACAATCCTTGCAATCGTTGCAGAACTGGCACAGTATGAGGGTAAAGTAACTGCCAGTGCAAAAAATCTTCTTACCGTATTAGAAAAAGAGGCTGATTTTGGACAACGTCTGGAACTGGCATTCAACTATGCCGAGCGCATCCACGACCAGGATCAGAAAAATGCCACGCATCAGGCAATGAACCAGAAAATGTATGCCCTGTATGCTGATGTCAGCAGCAAAACCGCTTTTGTAGTGCCGGAGATCTTAGAGACATCCGAAGAGGTACTGGAAGGTTATTTTAAAGAGCTTCCGGAACTGGAATTATACCGCAAACAGATCGCAGAGATCAGCCGCAGAAAAGCTCACACCTTATCCAAAGAGGCAGAAAAGCTGATCGCAGCGACCGGAGAGATGCAGGCATTGCCGGATCAGGTATTTTCCGTTTTAAATAATGCAGATTTCGTATTCCCGACCATTACCGATGAGAACGGCGAGACGGTCCGCATTACCCACGGAAACTTTATCCCGTTTTTGGAATGTGCAGACAGAAGAGTGCGGAAAGAAGCATTTGAGACCTTTTATGGTGTATACAAACAGTATGCAAACACACTGGCAGCTCTTTATGGCGGACAGGTAAAACAGCTGATGTTCCAGGCGAAAGCAAGAAATTATCCATCGACCTTAGAGGCAGCAGTGGATGAGAATAATGTTCCATCGTCTGTTTACCACAATCTGGTTGATACCGTAAATAAGAACATGGATAAGATGTACCGCTATGTCAGACTTCGTAAAAAATGTCTTGGCGTGGATAAACTCCATATGTATGATGTCTATACTCCGATGATCCCGGATGCAGCGAAAAAGATCCCATTTGAAGAAGCAAAAGAGATCGTATTAAAAGCACTTGCTCCACTCGGTGAGGACTATGTTGCAAAGGTAAGAGAGGGATTTAACAGTCGCTGGATCGATGTTTACGAAAATGAAGGAAAGAGAAGTGGTGCGTACTCTGCAGGTGCTTATGGAACACATCCGTATGTCCTTTTAAATCACAGTGACACCCTTGATGCCATGTTTACACTGGCACATGAGATGGGACACGCAATGCACTCTTATTATTCCAACTCCACCCAGCCATACATTTATTCCCAGTACAAGATCTTCGTTGCGGAAGTGGCATCGACCTGTAATGAGGTACTTTTAACCGAATATCTTCTGAAAAACACGACCGATCAGAAAGAGAGAGCTTACCTGCTCAATCACTATCTGGACAGCTTTAAGGGAACTGTTTACCGTCAGACGATGTTTGCAGAGTTTGAGATGCGTACAAATGCAATGGCAGAGGCAGGAGAGAGTCTGACCGCAGAAAACTTAAATGCGTTATATCTGGAAATGAACAAGAAATATTTCGGACCGGATATGGTATCCGATGATGAGATCGCATACGAGTGGGCAAGGATCCCTCATTTTTATTATAATTTCTATGTTTACCAGTATGCTACCGGATTTTCTTCCGCAGTGGCACTGGCACATGGCATCTTAAAAGAGGGTGCACCTGCTGTTGAGCGTTACAAGAAATTCTTAAGCGGTGGATGTTCCGAATCACCGGTAGAGCTGCTTAAGATCGCAGGCGTAAACTTAGAAACACCAAAGCCAATCCAGGAGGCACTTGACGTATTCGGAGAGACTCTGGATGAGATGGAGGCACTGGTAAAATAAACTTAGAAAAACATGGTGGTTGACAATATTTGGAAGTGTGAAATATAATAAAAATGCTGATATGAGAAACATATCAGACAAACGAAAAGGAGGATTTTGATTATGAAGTTAATCAAAAGAATGACCTGTGCGTTTTTTGCGCTTTTAATGGTAATTACCATGATCGTAGTGCCAACACCGACACTTGCAGCAGAAACAACACAGGCAAAAACAAGCGTACCTACTAAGGTTCGTGTTTATCCGCAGTCTTATGACAACTCTGCCATATCATTTGACTATGCAAATGCCGGAGACAAGATTGCAAATTTAAAGACCAGCAGCAAAAACTTAGTTGCAAGACAGACCTATCATAGAACAGAGGTTGGAACATCAAGTGGTGAAAATGTAGCTGAAATTGGCTTATATGCAAAAAAAGCAGGAAAGTACACAGTAAGCTTCGATATCTACAGCGAAGACGGAAGTGTAAAACGCAGTTCTCACAAAATAACCGTATTTGCAAAGGCAGATGCTCCGGTTTCCTCTGTTAAGTTAGATGGAAAAGATTTATCAGAGTATGCATATACGATGGTTAACAAAAAGAGCGCGAAGCTTTCCGTAAAGATGACAAAGGGCTACAAATTACAGAAGATTGTAGTCCGTACTTATGACAAAGATGGAAAGTATGTGGAAAAAGCGGCAAAGAATAACAAGAAGATCACTCTTGGAAAATACCCGTATTCCTATACTTACAGCTATGCGAGCAGCTACTCAGATTATAGATACAACTATTGGAGAAAGTATCTGAATGCTCCAACTTATATTGAGATTACATACAAAGATAAGTGGACAAAACAGAGTGAGACAATCACATACATGGTAAGCCGTTTAGCAGACTAGGCGAAGGAAAAAGAGGTTCCCGTTACGTTTTCGTGATGGAAACCTCTTTTTTTGCTACCTGCCTTATAGGTAAGGCTGCATTTCCTTTCTTAGCTTTTCTTCCAGTTCAATGACCCGCTTACAATATTCCTGCGCAGTTTCTTCTGCGGCTGCATACTGGTTTAAGTGGCGGTAGAGCGTTTTAATGCCCATATCACAGCCGGTGGTGATCAGGTCTGCACAGTTTCTGTCACTGTCTTCCATGGCGAGTTTCATATTTGTTTTCATCCATGACATACTTTTTGCCATAAGACCGGGATCTTTGGTCTCGTCGCCATAGGCGTGTAGTTTGGCATGTAGTTTATCGCCAATCTCTTCGTGAGCTTGTTTGGAGGCACGCAGGATATCACCGAGCTTCTTATCATTCACTTTTTCCAAGATCTCGTCGATTGAATAGACTGCCATCTGCGTACCGGAATTGCTTTCGCGCAGCAGATAGATCGTATCTTCATTTATCATATCAGATTTCCTCTTTTCTATATTGTAATAGATTAAAAACAGTATCTGACGTGAGCGAAAAAATATACCCTGAAACATAAAATAAAAATAATTTTACAATGTGTCTTGTCACATGTATAGATAAGTGCTATACTGACTGTCAGTTTCATAAAAAAAGGCACACAGGTAAGGTAAAAAAATGACAAAACAAGAGGAAATCAAAGCATTAAAGAAAGAGCGGGATGCGGTGATCCTGGCGCACTACTATGTAGAGCCGGAAGTACAGGAAGTAGCAGATTATATTGGTGACTCTTTCTTTTTAAGTAAAAAGGCGGCAGAACTGACAAACAAAACGCTGGTGTTCTGCGGTGTTTCTTTTATGGGAGAGAGCGCGAAGCTGTTAAATCCGGAAAAGACAGTTTTGATGCCGGATGCGTTGGCGGATTGTCCGATGGCACATATGGTGACCAAAGAGACTGTCACTGCTGCAAGAGAGAAATATGACGATCTCGCGGTGGTCTGCTATATCAACTCTACTGCAGAAATCAAGTCCTGGTCGGATGTGGCGGTCACTTCCGCCAATGCGGTAAAGATCGTAAAAAATCTTCCAAACAAGCATATTTTATTTATTCCGGACAAAAATCTTGCAAGACATGTGGCAAAAGAAGTACCGGAAAAAGACATTTTCTGGAGCGATGGCTACTGTCCGATCCATGAAAAGATGTCGGCAGATGAGATCCTGAAACTAAAAAAAGAGCATCCAAACGCCAAAGTACTGGTACATCCCGAGTGTAACGAGGCGGTTTTAAAACATGCAGATTACATAGGCTCAACGAGCGGGATCATTGCATATGCAAAAGAAAGTGGGCAGAACGAATTTATCATTGGAACCGAAGTCGGTGTTTCCTATGCCTTAAGGCAGGCGAGACCGGATGCGGCATTTTATTTTCCAAAAACTCTGCCTGTATGCAGTGATATGAAAAAAATAACATTGGAAAAGATCATTCACGTCCTGAGAACAGGAGAACATGCAGTAAAAGCCGACCCGGCTACCGAAAAAGCTGCAGAGCAGACACTGACCCGGATGTTGGAATATGTAAAGAAATGAGGCGCATTATGAAAAAATTATATTATGATGTCGTGATCGCAGGTTGTGGTGTGGCAGGGCTTTACACTGCATTGCAGCTGCCGCGCGAGAAAAAGATTTTGATGTTGTCAAAGGAAGCATTTGAAAACTGTGATTCCATGCTGGCACAGGGCGGGATCTGTGTTCTGTTAAATGATGCAGATTATGATTCCTACTTTGAGGATACGATGCGGGCGGGACATTATGAAAACCGGAAAGAAAGCGTAGACATTATGATACGCTCGAGCAGGGAGATCATCAATGATCTGCTGCGGCTGGGGGTCCGCTTCGAGAAAAATGCAGATGGCACACTTGCCTATACGAAAGAAGGGGCACATTCGAAGCCAAGGATCTGTTATCATGAGGACATTACCGGAAAAGAAATCACAACAACCCTGCTTTCTCATGTAAAAAAACTTTCCAATGTCACGATGATGGAGTATACTACTATGACAGATATTATTGTGACGTCAGAAACCTGCCGCGGTATCGTCGCAAGGACGAATGAGGGAGAAACACTCCAGATCTATGCTGAAGATACCGTCATGGCAACCGGAGGGATCGGCGGATTGTATCAACATTCGACGAACTTCCCTTGCCTGACCGGAGACGGATGTGAGATCGCAAAACAGCACGACGTTGCATTAGAGCATATGGATTATGTGCAGATCCATCCAACCTGTCTCTACAGCAAAAAGCCGGGAAGAAGTTTTCTGATCTCCGAATCGGCAAGAGGCGAGGGTGCGATCCTTCTAAATCATAAGGGCGAGCGTTTTGTCAATGAACTGCTGCCGCGTGATGTTGTGACACAGGCAATCTTAGAGGAAATGAAAAAAGAGGGCGTAGAACACGAGTGGATCTCATTTGTGCATGTGCCAAAGGAGACGATTTTAAATCATTTCCCGAATATCTATGAAAAATGTCTGGAAGAGGGCTATGACCTTTTAAAAGAACCGGCACCGATCGTTCCGGCACAGCATTATTTTATGGGCGGTGTCCATGTGGATTCCGATTCCATGACCACCATGGATCATCTCTATGCAGTCGGTGAGACGAGCTGCAACGGCGTTCACGGAAAGAACCGTCTTGCCAGCAACAGCCTGTTAGAGAGCCTTGTATTTGCAAAACGTGCCGCAAAAAATATTACGATTACACAACAGAAAGGAAACGAAATTTATGAATCCAATTACCATGCAGCTTGTTGCTGATAAATATATCCGTCTTGCCTTAGAGGAAGACATTCACAGTGAAGATGTGTCCACCAATGCGGTGATGCCGGAGTATAAAAAAGGAGAAGTGCAGCTGATCTGCAAAGAAGATGGTATTATCGCAGGTCTTGGCGTATTCGAGCGTGTCTTTACGCTGTTAGACGAAAGCACAAAAGTAGCCTATGCAAAAAAAGACGGTGTAGCAGTCAAAGATGGCGACCGTGTAGAAAAAGGACAGCTCCTTGCAACTGTTACCGGAGATATCCGTGTGCTGTTATCCGGCGAGCGCACCGCATTAAATTATTTACAGCGTTTAAGCGGGATCGCAACTTATACAAACAACGTTGCTTCCTTGCTGGAAGGCACCAATACCAAACTGCTCGATACCAGAAAAACAACGCCTTGCATGCGTATTTTTGAAAAATATGCGGTAAAAGTTGGTGGCGGACAGAACCACAGATACAATCTTTCTGATGGAGTCTTATTAAAAGATAATCATATCGATGCAGCAGGTGGTGTGAAAAATGCAGTCTTCGCAGCAAAAGAGTATGCTCCGTTTGTCCGCAAGATCGAGGTGGAGACAGAAAATCTTGACATGGTAAAAGAGGCAGTCGAAGCCGGTGCGGACATTATCATGTTAGACAATATGACACCGGAGATGATGGCGGAGGCGATCAAACTGATCGCCGGAAGAGCACAGACTGAGTGTTCCGGCAACATCACAAAAGAAAACATCAAGACTATTACAGATCTTGGCGTGGATTACGTTTCCAGTGGTGCGCTGACACATTCTGCACCGATTTTAGATATCAGCTTAAAACATTTAAAAGTACTGGATGAATAGGCAAAAATATTTTAGAAAGGGGTATTCTCATGGAAAAGGAAATGACAGGAGCAGAGAGACGAAAAGCTCTGCTTGCTATGATGCGTGAAACGGAAAAACCATTGTCCGGAACGGCACTGGGAAAGCGGACCGGAGTCAGCAGACAGGTTGTCGTACAGGATATGGCACTGCTCCGGACGGAAGGCTATCCGATCATTTCAACTGCCAGAGGATACCTGATGGAAGCATCGAAAGGATGCACCAGACTGTTTAAAGTATGTCACACCAATGAGCAGGTGGAAGATGAACTTACCACAATTGTTGATCTGGGCGGTACGGTGGTAAATGTGATGGTCAATCACAGGATCTACGGAAAGCTGGATGCGCAGTTAAACATCAAAAACCGGAGGGACGTGGCGAAATTTCTGGATGATATCAATACCGGAAAGTCCACACCATTATTAAATGTCACTTCCGGCTATCATTTTCATCTGGTCAGTGCAGAGACCGAAGATGTTTTAGACGAGATTGAAGAAGCACTGCGGGAAAAAAATTATCTGACCGAGCTGCTCCCGTATGAAATCACAGAATGATTTGACAGAAACTCCTTTTTTCAGTAAAATTTTAAAGAAATCTTAAATTTTAACAAAGGAGTAGAGTTATCACATGTTTACAATAAAAACGCCCGATCGTTACCTGAAAGAATGGTATCAGAAAAAAGAGACAGCAGTAAAAACCGCTTTTTTTGCTGCTGTTATTTTTGGTCTTATGACACATCTCTATCAATTTACCAATAAATTATACAATTATGACGAACTTGCCAATACGCCCGGAGGCAATGGTGCAAGTGTAGAACAGGGAAGATGGTTTTTAAAATGGATGGGTGACCTTTTACTCAGACATTTTGGAGGCGTTTATTCACTGCCGCTTTTAAACGGAGTGCTGTCTTTACTTCTTTTGGCAATATCGGCGGCAATGATCGTTGAAATGTTTGAAGTGAAAAGTCCGATCCTCTCAGCTGTGATCGGCGGTGTCTTTGTGGCATTTCCATCGATCGTCTGCCTGTTTTTCTATATGTTTACGGCTGTTTTTTATGCAGTAAGTATTTTATTTGCCGTTTGGACCGCATACCTTGTGATCCGTTATCCGAAAAATATCGCAGCGCATGTGGCTGCCGTCTTATTACTGGCATGTTCGCTTGGCGTATATCAGGCATATTTCCCGATCACAGTATGTCTTTTAGTTGCATCCGTGATCCTTTCTGCTGCATTTTCAGAAGAAGAGAAAAACTGGAAGGATGTTGTCTTTCAGGCGGCACGCTATGTTGCAGTCCTTGCAGCAGGAATGGTCGTATACTTTCTGATCAACAAAGCGGTTTTGAGCTACTATGACATGGAGATGATCAGTTACCAGGGCGGAGCAAGTATGGGAAAGATCACATTAGATCAGCTCTTATCGGCAGTGAAACGCTGCTATGTGGACTTTTTCAATCTTGGCAGAGACAATGTTTTAGTATTAAATGCGACCGGACTGATGCGGAAATGCTATCAGGGCATCCTGATCCTTGCAGCATTGAGTGTTGTTCTTTTCCTGATCTTAAGTAAACGGAACTGGTTCCAGAAGATCTGGATGTTACTCGGGATCGCTATTTTCCCAGTCAGTATGTTTTTAGTCTATGTTATGGCACCGGATGCACAGACCTATACCCTGATGGGATATGCAGTGTCCTGTCTTCTGATCTTTTTTGCGGTGTGGGCAGATGCCTATTGCCGCAAGGGCTGTGTGAAGACATGGATCGGGACTGCATACACCTGGCTTTCCGAACTTGTTCTTGTCATGCTTCTGATCAGCTATATCTGGTACGGAAATGGATGTTATATGTCACTGGAATATACCAAAAATCATGATATGGCATATTTCCAGACGATGATCACACAGATCAAGAGCATCGACGGATATGATGATACACTTCCGGTCGCATTCGTGGGAAATGTGATCGATGATGCGACGAACAATCAGGGAAGCCTGATGGGACCTGTGTTTGCGATCAACGGAAAATCGGAGTCAAATGTAAATGTATTCTCCAGAACACATATCATCACACAGTACTTAGGGTTTGCACCGACCGTATGCGGTTATGAGGAAACAAGAGCATGTATGGAGTCTGAGGTGGTACAGAAGATGCCAAGTTACCCGGATGACGGGTCGATCCAGATCGTAGACGGCATTATTGTCGTGAAATTCTCGGACTATGAACTGTAACATACAGAATGGAGTTTGTTAAAAATGGAACAAAAGTTAGTGCAAAACAAAAGAAAACGGCTTTTTTGCGGGATCGGGGTCTTAGTAGAATTAATCGTACTGCTGATCTGTCTGACCGGCATGTTTACCGCATCGGGACGTTTTAGTCAGAAATTTGAAAATGACACACTTCCGGTCGGAGACAACCGTATCTCATTGGAGCGTGGATCGTATCAGGTTATCATGGATTATGATCTGACCGTGGATGCAGTGCGCATTACACCGTTATATGAGGCATCCTATGGACCGGATGATGCAGAGACGATCCTTCTGACAAAGGAATTTCAGGAAAAGACCTTCGAATTGCTTCTGCCGGATCAGGTAAATGAATTTTCGTTTCAGCTGCCGGAACTGGAAAATGCAGATGATCTTGTGATCCATTCCATTACCATGGAGCGCACCAACCAGTCAGAACGTGTCCGTTTCTTTGTGGTACTTTGTATCTTTTGTGCCGTGGATGTCCTGTTTTATCTTGGCAGGAAAGGTCGTTTTGGAGCATGGTCGGTGGAGAAACGCGGCAGTGTGCTCTGTATCGGGCTGATCGTTCTATTTGCCTGTGTGCCGTTAATGACGAATTATCTGTTGAGCGGACAGGATCTGACCTTTCATCTGATGCGTATCGAGGGACTTGCCGAGGGATTAAAGCGGGGACAGTTCCCGGTAAAAATGCAGCCGGTCTGGCTCAATGATTATGGATATCCGGTTTCCATCATGTATGGAGATCTGTTCTTGTATGTCCCGGCAGTTCTGCGGATTATCGGCTTTTCGTTACAGGCAAGTTATAAGATCTATCTGGTCATGATCCAGATCATCACTGCGATCAATACTTATCTCTGCTGTAAGGAGATCGCAGAGGACAGAAAACTTGGTGTCGTGGGATGTTTCTTATATGTGTTTGCCACAAACCGAATGACTAATATCTATTACCGTGCCGCAGTGGGAGAGTATACCGCACTGGCATTTTTGCCACTGGTATTTTTAGGTTTGTTTTATCTGCTCGGCGAAAAAGAACGAACCAAAGCAGAGCAGAAAAAGGTGTTTTTCCTTCTGGTCATGGGCTACACGTTCATGCTGGAATCCCATATGCTGAGTTTTAACATCGCAATCGTATTTTCCATCATTTACTGTCTGTTCCACTTTAAGAAATTCCTGCAGAATTTCTGGTTCCTGGTAAAGACAGCCCTGATCACGATTGGATTAAATCTTGGATTCTTAGTTCCGATGGCAGATTATATGATCTCGCACGATATGAAAGTGAAATATGCAAGCCAGATTGAAAATATGCAGGAACATGGACTGTTCTTATCACAATTATTCCAGATGTTCCGTTTTCCGGTCAGCCTGTCTGGAAATGTAATGAATGGTGTGGGCGGAGATATGGCAATCGGCATCGGACTTGCCTATATGTTAATGCTTGCTCTTTTCGTATGGGAATTATGCTGCTGTTTCTGGAGAAAGAAAAAAGGCTTGGCAAATGAGGGCATGATCCAGACAGAACCTGTCCGGATCTTTGTGATCTTCCTTTTGTGCCTTGTAATGTCCTGTTATTTCTTCCCATGGCATGCGATCAGTAAGATACCGGTACTTGGCAGTATCTTAACACCGTATCAGTTCGCATGGCGTTTCATTGGGATCGCAACGTTTTTAGGAGTCATTCTGACCATGTATGCGCTAAAGGCATTGGAGAAGCTGACCGACCGCACGATCAAGGTTGCCGCCATTGTAGTCTTGGGTACGCTGACTTTGATCGGTTCCCAGTATCTGATGGACAATAAAGTATCCGATTCAACTGCCCGTACCAAAGTTACCAGTTCGGCATCCATTTATACAGCAGGAGCGGTGGCAAACGGAGAATATCTTTTCGTGGAAAATTCTGCCATGGCGATCATAGACCAACAGCCGGTCCCTGCTGATGAGACAGCGGTATCGATCACATCCTACGAAAAGAAAAACAGCCGTATCTCAATGGAATGTGAGAACTTGACCGATGAGGTACAGCAGGTCAAAGTTTCATTTTTAGATTATAAGGGCTTTGTTGCCACCGATAAAACGACCGGGGAAAAACTGGACACAACCTGCGATGAACAGCATATTTTAACCGTTCTGCTGCCGGCAGGCTATCAGGGAACGGTACAGGTATGTTTTAGGCAGCCATGGTACTGGAGAGTGGCAGAAATTGTCTCATTGGCAGTGCTGATTGCATTGTTTGTATATGGATGGAAAGGCTATCGTTATGAAAAAAGAGAACTTGCGTAGGCTGTTTTGTGCAGAACATATCATTATTTTCTTCTGTTTCCTTCTTGCGGTATTTGTCCGGTTTTACCGGCTGAGTGAAGTGCCTTACGGGCTTCACATTGATGAGGCAGGAATGGGCTATGATGCCTGGGGACTTGCACATTTCCGCGCAGACCGCTGGCTGAACATCAAACCGGTCTATCTGGTCAACTACGGTGGCGGGCAGAGTGCGCTGTATGCGTATTTATGCGCCTTTTGTATCAAAGTATTTGGAAATGGGGATATCAATGTATTTTTGATGCGCTTGCCTGGCGTACTGGTCAATCTGACCGCCTATGCTGCCGGGATCTGGCTGGTCGCAAGGCTGCTTGGCAAACGTGCTGCAGCCCTTGGGTCATTCCTTCTGGCAATCCTTCCTTACTTTATCATGCAGTGCCGGTTTGGACTGGACTGCAACCTGCTTGTAAACGCCCTTACCATCTGTATCGCATTTTTGTATCTGGCAATGGAGCGGCAGAAATGGGGTTATTTCCTTTTGGCGGGACTTGCGTGGGGTGGAACCTATTACACCTATGCCCTGAGTTATGTGGCAAATACGGTCCTTTTACTTTTGATCAGTGCGTATGCGATCTGGACGAACCGTAAACTGATCTTTAAGATCTTTGTCATGTGGGTGCCGGTGGTACTGCTCGGACTGCCGCTTGCGGCAATGGTGTTCATCAACCAGTTTGATCTGGAACAGTTCAACGGACATTATTTTACGATCCCAAAACTCGGATTTTTCCGTGGCAATGAGATCAAACTCCAGAATATTTTTTCTAATTTTATTACCGTGATAAAAAGTGTCCTCTTCAAAGACTGGATCCCATATAATGCCTTGCCTTGGTATGGAACGCTTTATCTGATCTCCATTCCATTTGTGATCATAGGCTTTATTCTGTTACTCCGTCACGCAAAAGAGGTGCTTTCGCGCAGGGAGTGGGATGTCTCTGTTTTATTTCTCGCCGTGTTCCTTGTCTATTTTCTGATGGGACTGCTGCTCGGGGGAGATGGGCCAAACATCAATAAATTAAACGGATTGTTTTTCTCTGTCTTCTTTTTCCTCGTTTATGGCGTCACAGAGACGTATCACTGGTTGAAAGGGAAAAAAGAAAAGTTTGCAAAGTGCATTGGTGGAACCGTGATCGTATTGTATGTGATCTGTTTTTCCTGCTTTGCCAACTACTATTTCTTCCATTACAGTGAAGAAATCTATCCGCAATATCTGTTTACAAGCACATTTGAGAAGATATACGAAAATCTTCAGAAGGAAGATGTCTCCGATAAGACGATCTATATTGATGCAGAGTACATCTATTACCTTTTGAGTGCGAAAATCACACCATATGAATATAACATTTGGGTGTCAGGAACAGAGCAGTACAAAAATGTCGTATTCCATCTGCCGGATGCGATCGAGCCGGATGCCGTGTATATCGTCCGGGAGACAAATGAGGAATATATCGGCCGTTTGCAGAATACTTATCAGGAACAGTGCAGTGATGAAATGTTTGTCTGCTACTATTGACTTCTCAAAAAAATACTTTTATAATAAATTTACTTATGCGTATGTATAGAAATGAGGTAATTATGATCAAAAGTATGACCGGCTTCGGCAGAGGTGAGTATGCGGACGAGAACCGCAAGTTCATCGTTGAAATGAAAGCCGTAAATCACCGGTATCTGGATGTCGGCATCAAGATGCCAAAGAAATTAAACTTTTTTGAAAGTGCGATCCGCGGTCTCTTAAAAGAGTATATGGAGCGTGGAAAAGTAGATATATTCATATCCTATGAGGATTTTACCGGGGATAATTTCTCAATCAAATACAATGCCAGCGTTGCAGCACAGTATCTGACCTATTTAAAAGAGATGTCCGAACAGTTTGGTCTTGAAAATGATATCCGGGTCAGCAGCTTATCGAGATATCCGGAAGTCTTTACCATGGAAGAGCAGTCAATCGATGAGGAGGCTCTCTGGGCAGGACTGGAAAAAGCACTGCGGCAGGCGTGTGAACAGATGGTTGAGAGCCGCTTAAAAGAGGGCGAACATCTGAAAAATGACCTCTGTGAGAAATTACAGGGGATGCTTTCCTATGTTACTTTCATCGAAAGCCGTTCTCCACAGATTGTGGAAGAATACCGGGCAAAGCTCGAGACAAAGCTTTCCGAGCTGCTCGCAGACAGACAGCTTGATGACAGCCGGGTTGCTGCAGAAGTGGTTCTTTTCGCAGATAAGATATGTGTGGATGAAGAGACCGTAAGACTCCGCAGCCACATCAAGAGTACCTTAGATACCTTGGAGGCAGGTGGCAGCGTAGGAAGAAAGCTCGACTTTATCGCGCAGGAGATGAACCGCGAGGCAAACACCATTTTATCAAAGACAAATGATCTAGAGATTTCCGATATGGGCATTAATCTCAAAACGGACATTGAAAAAGTACGTGAGCAGATACAGAATATCGAATAGGATGAAAGCATATGGCAAGATTAATGAATATCGGATTTGGCAATGTGGTAAATACCGATAAGATCGTCAGTATCATTTCTTCGGATTCTGCACCGGCAAAGCGCATGATACAACGGGGAAAAGAGCAGGAGGTTCTGGTCGATGCCACACAGGGACGCCGGACCAAGAGTGTTATTTTTACCACAAATGGACAGATTATTCTCTCTGCCCTGCAGCCGGAAACTTTGACCGGCAGATTTAACAGCAATGATGCGGAGGTGTATGATGATACAACGGAATAAAGGGATCCTGACCGTGGTTTCCGGTTTTTCCGGTTCAGGAAAAGGAACCATAATGAAAGAACTGATGCGAAGATACGCGGACAGATATGCACTGTCCATCTCAGCAACAACAAGAGCCCCAAGAGAGGGCGAACGCGATGGGATTGAGTATTTCTTTCGCACAAAAGAACAGTTTGAGCAGATGATAAAAGAAGATGCCCTGGTCGAGTATGCACAGTATGTTGGCAACTATTACGGAACGCCGCGTGCTTACGTTGAGGAGCAGCTAAATGCAGGAAAGGATGTCATCCTTGAGATTGAGATTCAGGGTGCATTAAAAGTAAAAGAAAAATTCCCGGATACACTGCTTTTGTTTGTGACACCGCCAAGTGCAGAAGAATTAAAAAACCGTCTGGTCGGAAGAGGAACCGAGACGATGGACGTGATCGAGTCACGTCTTGCCCGTGCAGTGGGCGAGGCAGAAGGAATGGAAGCCTATGATTATCTGGTGGTAAATGACGTGTTAGATGAATGCGTGGAAGAAGTACACCACCTGATTTTAGGGGAACATCGCCGTGTTTCAAGAAATATAGACAGGATCAATGAAATGAGAGAAGAACTCAAAAGTTTTCAATAAAAAGGAGAGATAATTATGATACATCCATCTTATGTAGAATTAATGAAAGTAGTAAACAATGACGTTGAGATCGGAGAGGAGCCGGTAGTAAACAGCCGTTATTCCATCGTGATCGCAACTGCAAAACGTGCACGCCAGATCATCGCAGGTGATGAGCCAATGGCAGACAAAATCGTATGTCCAAAGCCACTCTCAATCGCAGTAGAAGAGCTTTACGAAGGAAAAGTTAAAATTATTCCGGATACTGAGAATGAGGATTAATACTATATGAAGTTATTATTTATATCACTTGGCTGTGACAAGAACCTGGTAGATACAGAGTTTATGCTTGGCTTGCTCCGGGATGACCAAAGATGTCAGGCGAATGGCATGGAGATAACCGATGATGAATTTGAAGCAGATGTCATCATTATCAATAGCTGCTGCTTCATCAATGATGCCAAAGAAGAGAGCGTCAATACCATTTTAGAGATGGCAGAACACAAAAAAGATGCAAACTTAAAGGCACTCATTGTAACCGGATGTCTGGCACAGCGGTATCAGGATGAGATCCTTCAGGAGATACCGGAAGTAGATGCGATCCTTGGAACCAATTCCTATGAGGATATTGCAGATGCGGTATTCAAAGCATTAGAGGGCAGCCACTATGAGGAGTTCAAGACATTAGAGGGACTTCCAAAGATAAACAGTAAGCGTACTGTGACCACAGGCGGTCATTTCGCATACTTAAAGATCGCAGAGGGATGCAACAAACGCTGTACCTACTGTATCATTCCTTATATCAGAGGAAATTACAGAAGTGTTCCGATGGAAAACCTGATCGAGCAGACAAAAGATCTGGTCGCAGGCGGCGCGAAAGAGCTGATCCTTGTTGCACAGGAAACAACACTTTATGGTGTCGATCTGTATGGCGAGAAATCCCTGCATCGTCTGTTAGATGAATTAAATAAGATCGAAGGACTGTTCTGGATCCGTATCATGTACTGTTATCCGGAGGAGATCTACGAGGAGCTGATCGATTCGATCCTCCGCAACAAAAAGGTATGTCATTACCTGGATATCCCGATCCAGCATTCCAGTGATGCCATCTTAAAGAGAATGGGACGCCGCACCAGCCAGGAAGATCTGGTACGCATTGTCACACATTTAAGAGAGCGTATCCCGGATATCACACTCCGTACCACATTGATCTGCGGTTTCCCGGGAGAAACACAGGAAATGCACGAAGAACTGATGCAGTTCGTCAATGACATGGAATTTGACCGTCTGGGTGCATTTACCTATTCACCGGAAGAGGGAACACCTGCTGCAGAGTTTGCCGATCAGGTAGACGAAGAACTCAAAAAAGACTGGCAGGCAGATGTGATGGAATTGCAGGAAGAGATCATCTGTGATAAAAATGAGACCATGAAGGGCAGAGAATTATATGTGTTCATTGAGGGCAAAGTAAGCGATGAAAATGCCTATGTCGGAAGAACCTATCGGGATGCCCCGGATGTAGACGGTTACATTTTTGTAAATACAGACGAAGAACTGATGACCGGTGACATTGTAAAAGTACAGGTAACTGGTGCTTATGAATATGATCTGATAGGAGAGATAATAAAATGAATCTGCCAAATAAATTAACAACGATGCGTGTGATCTTAATTCCATTCTTTGTATTTTTCATGCTGGCACCTTATTTTGAGGGCTATGGAAACTATATCGCAGTTGCCATCTTTATCGTGGCAAGTCTGACCGATATGTTAGATGGAAAGATCGCAAGAAAATATAATCTTGTTACGAACTTTGGAAAATTTATGGATCCGCTTGCAGACAAATTATTAGTATGTTCTGCCATGATCTGTCTGATCGAAACCGGACAGCTGGCAGCTTGGATCGTGATCGTGATCATTGCAAGAGAATTTATCATCAGCGGTTTCCGTCTGGTGGCTTCCGACAATGGCGTTGTCATTGCAGCAAGCTATTGGGGCAAATTCAAGACCACATTCCAGATGCTGATGGTGATCGTACTGATCTTAAACATCGATCATCCGTTTTTCCAGATACTCGGTGTGATCCTTACTTATGTTGCACTGATCCTTACCATCGTTTCATTGATCGATTACATTGTAAAAAATATTAATGTATTAAAAGAGCAGAAATAGCCATGGGAGAGTACATGACAAAGGGGAAATCAGATTCCAGCGCTGCGGAGGCCATCGGGCAAGAGGCATCCGCAGCGCTGGAATATTCCATTTATGGTTTGTTAAAAAAATATCATATTACAATGACAACTGCGGAATCGGCAACCGGCGGCATGATCGCATCTACGCTGATCAATGTTCCCGGGATATCCGCTTTTTTTCAGGAAGGGTATGTTACGTATTCGAATGAAGCAAAAGTCAAGATGATCGGTGTAAATCCGGAAACGATAGAACGATACGGTGTTGTCAGCAGTGAAACTGCCTTTGATATGGCAGAAAGTGCAGCCAGAGTCGCACAGACAAATGCGGCATTATCGGTGACCGGCGTGGCAGGACCGGATGGTGGGACAAAGGAGTGTCCGGTCGGACTGGTATTTTTAGGCTGCTACCTAAATGGGGTTACCGTGACAGAACGTCATATCTTTGCCGGAGACAGACAGGATGTCAGAAAAGCGGCGACCACACAGGCGTTAGAACTTTTGAAAGAGTGTATTATAGAAGCGTACCAAAAAAGTGAGCATTAAGCAGGATGGAGGGCAACCATGAGAATTATAGCTGGAAGTGCGAGAAGTCTGCCGTTGCAGACGGTGGCCGGGATGGATACCAGACCAACGACCGACCGCATCAAAGAGACCCTATTTAATATGTTACAGGCATATGTCCCGGGAAGTTATTTTCTGGATCTGTTTGCAGGAAGCGGTCAGATGGGATTAGAGGCAGTCAGTCGCGGAGCCAATTATGCCGTATTTGTAGAGAATAACAAAAAAGCGGCAGCCTGTATCGAGGCAAACATTGCATTTACCAAGTTTACCAAAGAGACAAAACTTTATACTTCCGATGTGATGTCTGCACTCAGGGCAATGGAGAGCAAGTATAAATTCGATGTGATCTTTATGGATCCCCCGTATAATCAGGAACTGGAAAAAGAAGTTCTCACCTATCTGTCGACTTCGTCCTTACTCAAAGAGGATACCCTGATCGTTGTGGAAGCATCTTTGGCAACCGCATTTGACTATTTAGATGAAATTGGATTTAGAATGCAGAAATTAAAGACCTATAAGACCAACGAACATGCTTTTATCTGCAAAAAATAAGATGGCATGGGGGAGGATACTGATGAAAAAAGCAATTTACCCGGGCAGCTTTGACCCGCTTACCTTAGGACATGTCGACATTATTGAACGTTCTGCGAGGATCGTAGACGAGCTGGTGGTTGGGGTCTTAAATAATAGCGCAAAAAATTCGTTGTTTTCTCTTGAGGAACGTGTTAGTATGATAAAAGAGATAACAGGACATCTGCCAAATGTAACAGTGGCATCTTTTGATGGGCTGCTGGTAGATTATATGAAAGAAATTGATGCTACCATTATTGTCCGTGGCTTGCGGGCAGTAACAGATTTTGAATATGAACTCCAGATCGCACAGACGAATCATGTTGAGAATCCGGATGTTGAGACGATTTTTCTGACAACGAGTCTTCAATATTCTTATTTGAGTTCCACAATCGTGAAGGAATTTGCTTCTTATGGCGGCGATATTTCAAAATTTGTTCCAGGGCAGTTCATTGACCGGATTTATCAAAAATATAATATTACAAAATAAGGAGTGGTTACTATGGCCAGCAGAATTGAACAGGTGATAGAAGAAATCGAAGACTATATTGATGGTTGTAAACCGCAGACATTTTCATCCACTAAGATAGTGGTTAATAAAGAACAGATGGATGAGCTGCTCAGCGAGCTTCGTACCAAGATCCCGGAAGAGATCAAACGATACCAGAAAATTATCAGCAACAAAGAGGCAATTTTAGCAGATGCACAGACCAAAGCGGATGCCATCATTGCACAGGCACAGGTCAAAACAGACGAACTGGTAAGTGAGCATCAGATCATGCAACAGGCATATGCGCAGGCAAATGAGGTTGTTATGATCGCAACCAAACAGGCACAGGAGATCTTGGACAACGCAACCAATGATGCCAACAATATCCGTATGGGGGCAATGCAGTATACCGATGATATCTTAAAGAATCTGGAAAATACGATCTCACATTCTATGGAAGCTGCAAAGTCACGCCATGATTCTTATATCAATTCCCTGCAGGGATTTTTGGATGTTGTAACAGCAAACCGTGCCGAATTAAGCCCGATGGATGACGAAACCGGTTCTGTCGAAAAAGAATCCGAAGAACTTCCAAACGTACAGATCACTTCTGATATGTTAGGAAAATCTTAAAACGGTTTCATACAGTACATCACACCATAAGCGAGTAATCCTGAGAGGATGGCGAGCAGTATCTTTGCCAGAAGATATTGTTTCATAGAAAGCGCACAGCCCTTTACCATGGAACTTGTTTGTGCTACACCGGATAGCCCGCCAAAGGCAGTAAAAGCCATGGCGAGGACGTAACAGGTGGACCCAGGATAACCGGAAGACGGTAACTGATGGATCCCGTTTGTGATCTCTGTGATGCCGATCAGGAGTGTCTTAATGGGCAGACAGAGCGGCAGTTCGGTCAGAATTGAAGCAAAGATTGAAAAAAGCATAATGTAACCACCGAGTCTGGTTAATGTTTCAAAACCATTCATGATGCCGGCATCTATGATTTTAAAATTCATTTGAGATCCAGATGTCGGCGTTTTTTCTTGTCCGGCTGTTTTCCCTGAACGCGAGAAAAAGCGGCACCAAAACGCACCCAAAATAAGCGGAGGCAGATAGAGAATCAGATAGCTGATCCCGATGAGCGAAGGAGTATTCAGCTCCTGACACAAGATATAACTGCTGATAAAAACCGGACTGATGTTATTGGTAATGATAAATAGAAGATCGGCTTCTTCTTTTTCCAGTTTGCCGGCTTTTAAGAGCTCCGCACAGTTTTTGCTTCCCATCGGGAAACCAAATAAAAAACCGGTCAAAAGCACAAAACCGCCCTCCGGACTGCATGGGAAAAACGGGCGTATCACAGGATACAGATACCGCATTAAGATGCTTATGGCGTTCGAATAGATCAGGATATTGGACAGTATGGCAAACGGGAGCAGCGACGGTAAAACACGCTCATACCACAGGATCAGACCGGTAGCGGCGGCATGGACTGCCTGTGCCGGAAAAACTAACAGATATGCGATTAAAATAAAGATACTAAGGAATATTAATTTCTTTTTCATATTAAACTATATGAAGAGCAGGAGGATACTATGAAAAACACAGGAAAATTAAATTTAAAACCGGAAAACGTATTTTACTATTTTGAGCAGCTTGCTGCCATTCCACATGGTTCCAGAAACACGAAACAGATCAGTGATTATCTGGTTTCTTTTGCCAAAGAGCAGGGACTGGAATACTATCAGGACGAAGCAAACAACGTTGTAATGATCGCAGAGGCGACAAAAGGCTATGAGAACGCAGAACCGATCATCATTCAGGGACATATGGATATGGTCTGTGAGAAAGAGAGCGGTTATGACATCGACTTCGAGAAAGACGGACTGAAATTATATGTCGATGGAGATTTCTTAAAGGCAGAAGGAACCACATTAGGTGGAGATGACGGTATCGCGGTTGCCTATGCACTGGCGATCTTAGCAGATGAGGAAATCGCACATCCGAGACTGGAAGTTGTGATCACGGTTGATGAGGAGATTGGCATGCTTGGAGCAGAGAGCATTGACCTGTCCATGTTAAAAGGACATAAGATGTTAAACATCGATTCGGATGTAGAGGGACATTTCCTTACCAGCTGTGCCGGTGGAATGACGGTAGAGACTAAGATCCCGGTTTCTTACGACGAGCAGAATGGCCTTGTACTGAAACTCGTGCTGACCGGATTAGAGGGTGGTCACTCAGGAAGCGAGATCGACAAAGAGCATGCAAATGCAAACATCGAGATGGGACGTCTGTTAAAATACCTGCTTGGTCAGAATGAGTTTGGTATCGTATCATTAGCCGGCGGTTTAAAAGACAATGCCATTCCAAGAGAATGCACCGCAACGATCTTAGTTGCACCGGAACAGAAAGAAACGATTCTTTCTGATATCAGAACTATGGAGCAGATCTTAAAGAAAGAATATGAAGTGTCCGATCCGAATGTACGCATTGATGTGACCGAAGAGGGAGAGAAAGAGGCATCCTGCCTTAATGTTATTTCCATGACCAAGATCCTGTTTTACTTAAGAAATGTACCAAACGGTGTCATCCATATGAGCAAGGTAATGCCTGGACTGGTGGAAACATCCTTAAATGCAGGTATCATGAACCTGACCGGGGAAGCATTTGAGATGGTTTCATCCGTGCGCAGCAGCGTTTCTTCCCGTAAAGAAGAACTGGGAGACCGTCTGGAATATCTGGCAGAGTTTTTAGGGGGCGAGATCGAGATCAATGGTTCTTATCCGGCATGGGAGTACCGGAGTGATTCAGAAATCCGAAAAGGCATCAGTGCTGTTTATGAAGATCTGTTTGGAGAAGAACCAGTATTTGAAGCAATCCATGCAGGACTTGAGTGTGGAATCTTATCCGGAAAGATCGATAATCTGGATTGTGTTTCCTTTGGTCCGAATAACTATGATATCCATACGCCAAAAGAGCGTTTGAGCATTTCTTCCACACAGAAAGTATGGGACGTATTAGTAGAGTTTTTAAAGAGATGTAAATAATATGAAAATGCAGATTCGTACCGGTATTCTACTCAGCTTTTTCGCAGTGATTCTGGGAAATATCCTGTTATATGATATCATCTGCGACGGAGTACGGCGGATAAACTGCTTTTCTTATGAAACAGCATATCAAATCATGAGAGATCATCCCCTCTCGGAGGAACAGACAGATTATTTCTGGAAAGCCTCAGAAGGGGATGTGGTACGTTTTAGCGAACTTTTAACCATGTATTTCGGGGAAGGTGGGATGGTAAAGGAGAAGGAACTTCTTTCCCCCTACATCAGCGATGCAAAAAAATACAAAGGGGAAGAGTTTGAACTGATACAGAAACAGGTGCAGAGCCTGTGGCAGGATTTAAAAAAATTTCCGGTGGGAAAGATCACCAATCAGGCGGATGCTACGGTATCGTTTGAAAACAGCTGGATGCAGAGCCGCACCTTTGGCGGAGACAGAGGACATGAGGGATGTGATATCATGGCATCCGTCAATGAGAGGGGGCTGTATCCGGTTGTGAGTATGACAGACGGCGTGATCGAGCAGGTTGGGTGGCTGAAATTAGGAGGCTACCGGATTGGTGTACGCAGTCCGTCCGGAGCCTATTTTTACTATGCCCATCTTTCGGAATATGCAAAAGAATTTGTACCGGGAGAGAAAGTTACGGCGGGCATGTTACTCGGATTCATGGGAGATACCGGATACAGTGAGATCGAGGGTACCACCGGAAACTTTGCTACACACCTGCATCTGGGGATCTACTTAAATGATGAAAATGGAAAGGAATTCAGCGTAAATTCTTTCCCCATGCTGCAATATTTATGGAACCGGCAGGGAAAACGATTACGCTGAAAAAGGAAAGATGGCAATCCGTTTAGATAAATTTCTGACCGAAGTAGGGATCGGCACGCGCAGTGAAGTAAAAAAATATATCCGTCAGGGTCTGGTAACGATCGACTCCGTTCCGGCGCAAAAACCGGAGCAGAAGATTGATGAAAAAACTGCAAAAGTATGTTTTCAGGGAAAAGAGATCGTTTATGCAGCATATGAATATTATCTGCTCTACAAACCGGCAGGCTGTGTCAGTGCAACAGAAGACCAGCTCCATAAGACTGTTATGGATTATCTTACCGATACGGTAAGAAAAGATCTGTTTCCGGTTGGAAGGCTCGATCTTGATACGGAAGGACTGCTTTTAATCACAAATGATGGTGCACTGGCACATGATCTGCTCAGCCCGTCGAAGCATGTCGAAAAGACTTATTATGCAAAAGTAAAAGGTCGGGTCACGGAAGATGATGTCAACCGATTTAAAAAAGGAGTTGACATAGGGGAAGAAAAGCCCACAAAACCGGCAAAACTGGTCATTATGTCAGAGGATGACATTTCGGAGATAAGGTTGACAATTACAGAGGGCAAGTTTCATCAGGTAAAACGGATGTTTGAGGCAGTAGGAAAAGAGGTTGTTTATCTGAAACGTCTTTCCATGGGCAGCCTGACTCTGCCGGATGACCTTGCTCCCGGAGATTACCGGCCATTAACAATACAGGAATTAGAATCATTAAGGAGAAAATTATGAGTAACGGATTTTTACCGATCAGCAGAGAAGATATGCAGGCAGATGGGATCGACCAGCTGGATTTTGTCTATGTATGCGGGGACGCCTATGTGGATCATCCCTCTTTTGGACATGCCATCATATCCCGTTTATTAGAGGCGCATGGTTATAAGGTCGGCATTATTGCACAGCCGGATTGGAAGGATAAAGATTCCATCTCCATTTTAGGCGAGCCGCGTCTCGGATTTTTAGTGTCAGCGGGAAACATGGATTCTATGGTAAACCATTACTCTGTTTCCAAGAAACGTCGTGCGACGGATGCGTTTACTCCGGGTGGAGAGATGGGAAAACGCCCTGATTATGCGACGGTTGTTTACTGTAATCTGATCCGTCAGACTTATAAGCATACACCGATCATCATCGGAGGCATTGAGGCGAGCCTGCGCCGTCTTGCACATTACGATTACTGGTCCAATAAACTGAAACGTTCGATCTTACTTGATTCCGGTGCGGATATTATTTCTTATGGTATGGGAGAACACAGCATCATTGAGATCGCAGATGCGTTAAACAGTGGGCTTGCCGTAAAAGATATCACTTTTATCGATGGCACAGTCTATAAGACCAGAAACCGGGAAGATATCTACGATGCAATCGAGCTTCCGCACTATGAGGAACTTCTCGCCAATAAAGAAACTTATGCCAAAAGTTTTTATACCCAGTACTGCAATACCGACCCGTTTGTAGCCAAACGCCTCTTTGAGACCTATGACAACAAAATGTTCGTAGTACAAAATCCACCGGCAAAGCCACTGTCACAGAGTGAGATGGATCAGGTGTATTCCCTTCCTTACATGAGGACTTATCATCCATCCTATGAAGTAGCAGGCGGAGTTCCGGCTATCCGTGAGGTCAAATTCTCACTGGTCAGCAACCGCGGCTGTTATGGTGGCTGCAGTTTCTGTGCACTGACCTTCCATCAGGGACGTATCATCCAGACCAGAAGCCACGAATCAATCCTGGCAGAGGCAAACAAGATGGTCTGGGACCCTGATTTCAAGGGTTACATTCATGATGTAGGAGGTCCGACGGCAAACTTCCGTGCCCCGGCATGTGACAAGCAGATGACCAAAGGTGTCTGCCCGAACAAACAGTGTCTGTTTCCAAAGCCGTGTAAGAACTTAAAGGTAGACCATAAAGATTACTTAAAGCTGTTACATAGTCTGCGGGAACTGCCTAACGTGAAGAAGGTATTCATCCGTTCTGGTATCCGTTTCGACTATCTGATCTACGATGAAGATCGTACATTCTTGCGGGAACTGTGTGAACATCATGTCAGCGGTCAACTTAAAGTAGCACCGGAACATATTTCGGATGCAGTTCTGGAAAAGATGGGAAAACCGAGTGTGGATGTCTACGAACGCTTTGTCAAGGCATATAAAGATATGAACAAAAAGCTTGGCAAGGAACAGTATCTGGTTCCATATCTGATGTCATCCCATCCGGGTTCTACCTTAAAAGAAGCCGTGGAACTGGCGGAGTTCCTGCGTGATCTTGGCTATATGCCGGAGCAGGTACAGGATTTCTATCCGACCCCATCCACCATCTCTACCTGCATGTATTATACCGGTCTGGATCCACGTACGATGAAACCGGTGTATGTGGCAGTAAATCCACATGAGAAAGCCATGCAGAGAGCCCTGATCCAGTACCGGAATCCGAAAAATTATGATCTGGTCGTGGAGGCATTGACAAAAGCTGGCAGGACAGATTTGATCGGTTATGACAAACATTGTCTGGTGCGCCCGAATTACCATTCCGGTCATGGACATACCGGGGCAGGAGATGGCAAAAAGAAAAGCTATTCTTCCGCAGGAAATTATTCCACAGGGAGGTCCACGAAAGGAAATGGATGGGCAGAAGGAAAGAAACCGGGCAAAAAGAAAACGATTCGAAATGTGCATAAAAAGAAATAGGAGCAACTTTCATGCGGGAGTTTACGATCACGCCAAACGAGGCAGAACAGCGTTTTGACAAATATTTAAAAAAATTATTGTCGGAGGCACCAAACAGTTTTATCTATAAAATGCTGCGCAAAAAAAATATTGTCTTAAATGGAAAAAAATCAGATGGAACCGAAAAATTAAAAACAGGCGATCAGGTCAAATTGTTTTTATCAGACGAAACCTTTGATAAATTTTCCAAAAGGGAAGCGGAAAATAGGAAAGCCGGAAGTTTAAAACAGCTTAAGGATGAACCGCTTAAAGTACTTTATGAAGATGCGGATGTTCTGATCCTGGATAAACCATCCGGTATGTTGTCACAGAAAGCAAAACCAGAGGATGTTTCTGCCAACGAATATATTTTATCCTACCTTTTAAAGAAGGGTGATCTGACGGAAGAGATGATGCAGACCTTTAAGCCATCGGTCTGCAACCGGTTAGACCGCAATACGTCAGGAATTTTGATCGCAGGGAAATCCTTAAAGGGGCTTCAGATGATGTCTAAGGCATTAAAGGAGCGCTCCCTTGAGAAATACTATCGCTGCATTGTCTCTGGCAGGATCACAGAGAATGCTTACTTAAAGGGCTATCTGAAGAAAGACCCTGCGGCCAATCAGGTAGCGATAAAAACAAAACTGCCTGCAGACGCAGACGGCTACTTCCCAATTGAGACGGCTTATCATCCCATTCAGGTTTACGATGGATATACAGAACTGGAAGTGCATCTGATCACTGGACGTTCCCACCAGATCCGCGCCCATCTTGCCTCAATCGGGCATCCGATCATTGGAGATGCCAAGTATGGTGATCCAAAACAAAACGAGCTTTTTCGGAAAAAGGCACGGGTTACCTCACAGCTTCTTCATGCGTACCGCATCCGGTTTCCACATGATTTTTCAGGTGTGCAGGAGAAACCATTTGAAGTAACCGCTCCCTATGGGGAAGAATTAAAACGTGCGATCCGATTTATTTCACAGAATACGAAACAGGATACATGAGGAAATAAGTTATGGCAACATGGAATTCAAGAGGGTTAAGAGGTTCTACCTTAGAGGAATTTATTAACCGCACCAATGAAAAATATCAGGAAAACGGGCTGGCACTGATCCAGAAGATCCCGACGCCGATCACGCCGATCCGCATCGACAAGGAGACCAGGCATATCACGTTAGCCTATTTTGACCAGAAAAGTACGGTCGATTACATCGGGGCAGTACAGGGCATCCCGGTCTGTTTTGATGCCAAGGAATGTGCGACCGATACCTTTCCCCTTCAGAATATCCATGAACATCAGGTCAACTTCATGCAGGATTTTGAACGCCAGGGCGGTATCGCCTTTTTCCTCATCAGTTTTACTGCAAGAGATGAGTTTTATTACCTGCGCTTTGAAAAACTTCTGGAATTTTGGGAGCGTGCCAGAGAAGGCGGAAGAAAAAGTTTTCGCTACGAAGAGCTGGAAGAAGACTTCTTTTTGCCGAAGGGACGGATGGTTTTAGTCCCTTATCTTGAGGCACTTCAAAAAGATTTGTTCACAAGGGATTGACAATCATTGTTTTTGTATGGTAGCATATTACCAAGTTACTACACTAAAGTGTATGGAAAGGTATGGATATATTTATGAAAAGACAGTTGTTACATACACCGGAGGGAGTTCGGGATATTTATAATGAGGAATGTGAACGGAAGCTCATTTTACAGAATGAACTTCATCAGACCTTAAAGGAATATGGATATCATCCGATCCAGACACCGACGTTTGAATTTTTTGATATCTTCAATCGTGAGATCGGTACAACTCCATCCAAAGATCTCTATAAATTTTTTGACAGAGAGGGGAATACCCTTGTGCTGCGCCCGGATATTACACCGTCTATTGCGCGCTGTGCTGCAAAGTATTTCAGCGAAGAGGATATGCCGATCCGTCTCTGCTATATGGGAAATACATTCATCAACAACACGAGCTATCAGGGACGTTTAAAGGAAAATACACAGCTTGGTGCGGAGCTGATCGGTGACTCTACCGTGGATGCGGATGCAGAGATACTGGCAATGGCGGCAGACTGCCTGCATCGTGCAGGATTAAGGGAGTTCCAGTTATCAGTCGGGCACGCAGAGTTTTTCCGCGGACTTTCCGAAGCGGCAGGACTTGATGAAGAACAGGAAGAAGAACTGCGGGAACTGATCTCCAATAAAAACTATTTTGGAGTTTCTGAATTTGCAGAGACCCTAAATCTGAAAGAAGATCTGAACAATTTATTCCAGATGCTCGGAAATCTATACATTGGTTCCGATGAACTGCAGAAGGCAAAGGAATATGCGGCTGCCTATCCGAGGATCCAAAATGCGATCAGCCGTCTGGAAGAACTGCATCAGGTATTAAAACTTTATGAAATCGAAAAATATGTTTCCTTTGAACTTGGAATCGTAAGCAATTATCAGTATTACACTGGTATTATCTTTGCCGGATATACCTTTGGAAGCGGAGAGCCGGTCATCAAGGGTGGACGTTATGATGAACTTCTGACTTATTTTGGGAAAAATTCTGCATCCATCGGTTTTGCAGTTGTGATTGATCAGCTTATGGCGGCATTATCCAGACAAAAGATCGAAATCCCATTGGTAAATCAGACCCTGTTACTGGTATATGAACCAGCACAGCGCCAAAATGCGATCACACAGGCAAGGAGATTTCGTGAGCAGGGACATTATACGGAACTGATCGTCCGTGACGTCAGGAAGGGCAAAGCGGAGTATCAGGCATATGCGAAACGGAATCATATTGCAGAAATTCGTTTTTTAAATGATTAGGAGAGAAAAAATGGAAGATATGAGATACCTTACCTTTGCACTCGGCAAAGGCAGGCTTGCAAATAAAACCCTTGAGATGTTCGAAAAAATTGGGATCACCTGCGAAGAGATGAAAGACAAAGAGACGAGAAAGCTGATCTTTGTGAATGAAGAGTTAAAGCTTCGTTTCTTCCTTGCCAAAGGACCTGACGTTCCAACTTATGTGGAGTATGGTGCGGCAGACATTGGGATCGTAGGAAAAGATACGATCTTAGAGGAAGGCAGAAATATTTATGAAGTCCTTGATCTTGGTTTCGGGAAATGTCGTATGTGTATCTGTGGACCGCAGTCTGCAGCGGAGCTGTTGCAGCACCATGAACTGATCCGTGTTGCAACAAAATATCCTCACATTGCAAAGAATTATTTCTATAATAAAAAACATCAGACGGTAGAGATCATCAAGTTAAACGGCTCGATTGAGTTAGCTCCGATCGTAGGGCTCTCCGAAGTCATCTGTGATATTGTAGAGACCGGTTCTACGCTGCGTGAAAATGGTCTGACCGTCTTGGAAGAGGTTTGTCCGTTATCGGCACGTATGGTAGTCAATCAGGTCAGCATGAAGATGGAAAACGAAAGAATTACAAAACTGATATCAGATTTAAAGACCGTGATCGCCAATTCTTAATGGGAATGCGAATGCGGTAGAAAGGCAGGATGCGATGAGAATTTTAGAAGTGACAGAGGAAACAAGAACGGATATTTTAGAGAATCTTTTAAAGAGGAGTCCAAATTCCTACGGTGAATTTGAGGGACGTGTCAATGACATCATAAAAAATGTACGTGAGAAAAAGGACGAAGCGATCTTTTCTTATACCGAACAGTTTGATGGTGCAAAAATCAATGCTTCCACGATCCAGGTAACAGACCAGGAGATCGCAGAAGCCTATGAAAAGGTAGATCAGAAATTGCTTGCCGTGATCCGCAAGGCATTGGTCAATATCAAAGAATATCACGAAAAACAGCGTCAGTATTCCTGGTTTGATTCCAAGGACAATGGGATCATCCTCGGACAGAAAGTTACTCCGTTAGAAAAAGTCGGCGTCTATGTACCGGGTGGAAAAGCTGTTTATCCGTCCTCCGTTTTAATGAACGTAATCCCTGCCAAAGTAGCCGGGGTAGATCAGGTTGTTATGACAACACCACCTGGAAAAGATGGAAAAGTCTATCCGTCCACACTGGTAGCTGCAAAAGAAGCCGGAGTTGATAAAATCTATAAAGTGGGCGGTGCACAGGCGATCGCAGCCCTTGCATTCGGAACAGAGAGTATTCCAAAAGTCGATAAGATCGTAGGACCTGGAAATATCTATGTTGCCCTTGCCAAAAAAGCAGTATTTGGCTATGTAAGCATCGATTCGATCGCCGGACCAAGTGAGATCCTGGTTCTTGCAGACGAGACAGCAAATCCTCATTTTGTCGCAGCTGACCTGCTTTCCCAGGCAGAACATGATGAGATGGCATCTGCCATTTTAGTTACGACCAGCCGGACACTCGCAGAGCAGGTTGCAGTAGAGATCGAGCAGTTTGTAAAAAAACTTTCCAGGAAAGAGATCATCCAGAAATCCTTAGACAACTATGGCTATCTTCTGGTGGCAAAAGATATGGACGAAGCGATCGCAACAGCAAACGCCATCGCTTCCGAACATCTTGAGATCGTGACGGCAAATCCGTTTGAGGTCATGACCAAGATCCACAATGCAGGTGCAATGTTCCTTGGAACCTATTCCAGCGAACCACTGGGAGATTACTTTGCAGGACCAAACCATGTGCTTCCGACAAACGGAACCGCACGTTTCTTCTCTCCGCTCAGCGTGGATGATTTCATCAAGAAATCAAGCATCATTTCTTACTCGAAAGAGGCACTGGAAGCCGTATATCAGGATATCATCCAGTTTGCAGAATGTGAGCAGCTGACGGCGCACGCAAATTCAATCCGGGTTCGATTTGAAGATTAATGAATTTTTAAGTTTTATTTTTGGGATATCCGTACTATAATAGAGATATTGTGAAGAAAACGAAAAGCAGGAGGATGCTGCCATGAGCAGAACAGCAGAACTTGTTCGTAAGACAAAAGAGACAGATATTAAATTATCACTCAATATAGATGGCACTGGGAAATCAGACATTGAGACCGGGATTGGTTTCTTTGATCATATGTTAGAGGGATTTGCCAGACATGGATTCTTTGATCTGGATGTTGATGTGACAGGAGACCTTGCTGTAGACTGTCATCATACGATCGAGGATACCGGTATTGTACTGGGTGGAGCGATCCAGAAAGCTTTGGGCGATAAGAAAGGCATCAAACGCTTTGGCAGCTGTATTCTTCCAATGGATGAGACTCTGGTTCTCTGCGCCATTGATCTGTCCGGACGTCCGTACCTTTCCTTTGATGGAAATTTTACGGTGGAAAGAGTCGGTTACATGGATACAGAGATGGTAAAAGAGTTTTTCTATGCCATTTCTTATGCTGCAGGAATGAATCTTCACATCAAAGTACTTTCTGAAGGCAATAATCATCATATGATCGAAGCAATGTTCAAGGCTTTTGCAAGAGCACTGGATGAAGCAACCGGATTCGATCCGCGTATTCAGGACGTATTATCAACCAAAGGTACTTTATAGGAAGGAAATCAGAATTTAAAATATGGAACAGAAAAATATCGTTGCAACAATCTATCTGAAAGACGGACAGGCAGTCATGGGACCGGATGATCTTACTCCATTAATGGATGTTATCCAGCTGGCTAAGCTTTACAACGACAGTGGAATCGACAAGATCATGGTCTTTGACCTGTCCACCGATGATGAAGAACAGGAAAAAAACATTGGGGTGATCCGCAATATCAACCGCAATGTTGAGATAAAAGTATGTGCCGGTGGCAATATCAGCCGGTTTGAGGATATTAAGAAACTCATCTATGCAGGATGTCTGCAGGTCATCGTAAACGGTTCCAAGCCAAACAGTATGGAACTGGCAGAAGAGGCGAGTGACCGTTTTGGCAAGGATCGTATCTTAGTTTCTGTAAAAAACGTGGATTTTATTTTCAAACATCAGAAAGAAATGGATGACCATTTCCATGAGCTTTTAGTATTAAATACCGATGTGTTAAATGCGATTGAAAATATTACAGACGTTCCTTATATCGTATATTTTGAAGCATGCGATTATGAAAAGATCATTGCTGTCTTAAGCCGCAGCAATGTCAGAGGCATTGCCGGAACCTTTATCAATGATCCGAATATGGACATAATGGAGATGAAATCGCAGCTATCCGCTGCCGGGATCAAAATGGACAATTTCGAGCCGGCGTTAAAGTGGGAAGATTTCAAGAAAAATTCCGACGGTATGGTTCCGGTCATCGTACAGGATTACCGCACCGATGAAGTGTTAATGTTAGCTTACATGAATGAAGAAGCATTCGAAACGACCATTAACATCGGAAAGATGACCTATTACAGCAGAAGCCGTAATGAACTCTGGACCAAAGGATTGACCTCCGGACATATCCAGTATGTCAAATCCTTAACTGCGGACTGTGATTATGACACGATCCTGGCAAAGGTATCCCAGGTCGGAGCTGCCTGCCACACAGGCAACCGGAGCTGCTTCTTCAACGAGATCGTAAAAAAAGAATACATGGAGAAAAATCCGCTTAAGATCTTAGATGAAGTCTATGAGATCATCCTTGACCGCAAATCCAATCCGAAAGAGGGTTCTTACACGAACTATCTGTTTGACAGGGGTCTGGACAAGATCTTAAAGAAACTTGGTGAGGAAGCAACGGAAATTGTGATTGCATCCAAAAATCCGGAACCGGATGACATCAAATACGAGATCGCAGATTTCCTGTATCATATGATGGTACTGATGGCTGAAAAAGGTGTGACCTGGGAGCAGATCGCACAGGAATTGTCTCAGCGATAGCCGGATGGAAGTGAGGAGTGAACGTGAACGTTAGCTGGAAGTTGACACCAAAGCCCGGTCATCAGATCTATCTGGATGATCTGCGGGTAATGGCAACCGTTTTCGTCATTGGCGTACATACCGTATCGCTGGCAGCCTCAATGGTAGAGGAGGGGAGCATTTCCTATCACATTCTGGAATGTTTCGATTATTTCTTTTTATCCTGCAATCTGCTGTTTCTGATGATCAGCGGAGCGTTGCTGCTTTCGGTACGTGGGGAAAAGACAACGGTTTTCTTTCGGAAACGGTTTAGCAAGGTTGTGATACCATTTCTTGTTTATTATATTTTATACGTCTGCGCAAAAGAGGGCATCGAATGGATCTATCCCAGTCACTGGCTCTCTCTGTTGCAGCGGATCGTTTCGGGTGCACCGGTGGAGGCACCCCATTTTTGGTTAATCTATGTCATATTGTTTTTATATGTGCTGACACCGGCACTCCGGTGGATCTTAGCACATATTCCGGATGCTGTGTTATCCGGCTTTTTGGCGGTGCTTTTTGTACTCTGTACGATCGATACCTATGCACCGCTTTTTGGCATGTCTGCGCCATTTCAGTGGTATACCGGCACGTTTGTCGGGACGTTTGTGTTAGGCTATTATCTGGCAGCAAAATGCAGCAGACGGATGGAGCGGATCTTTTTTGCAGGGGGAGTGGTTTCTTTTTTGATCTCCTGCCTCTGGATCGTTACAAGAAACGATTACAAAGACTATATCTACCAGAATGCACCGACCATGATGCTGTTTGCTGCCATGTTATTTTTACTGGTAAAAAGGAAAGCAGCAGGAAAAACGGAGGAACTGTATCTGGTGTCTCTTATCAGCAGACACAGTTATTCGATTCTTCTGATCCACTGGGGTATATTACATTTCGTGGTAAAACAGGTGCTCCATGTAAATGTGCTCGGTGGCGGCATTGTCGGTGGCTGTATCCTGATGCTGGTACTGACTCTGGTGTTATCGACAATCGCGGCATGGATCTTAGACAAGACCCTGCTCAAATGGCTGATGGTATAATGCCGTTTGTTTTTTCATAAAATAGTACAAAAATACAAGGACATAAAACAATGGAAGATTCCATTTCTTTTTTCAAGGTGCGTCTGTTTCTTGGGGCATGCCTGTTTGCTGTGTTTTTCTACTGTTATCACACGGATACGAAGATCTGTGATCTCTCCGCCACACAGGTCATGGAGCTGATCTCGGATAATCATTATTATACAAATTTAAAAAATTATGTTATGATGAGTGCAAATGAAAAAGAGAGGATTATTTTTGAATGACCAAATTAGCTTTATCAGATGAGATTCTCATGAAGATCGATAAGCCGGCGCGCTATATCGGAAATGAGTTAAACAGTATCATAAAAGATAAAAACGACGTAGACATCCGTTTTGTCATGTGCTTCCCGGATGTGTATGAGATCGGAATGTCACATCTTGGCATCCAGATCTTATACGATATGTTAAACCGCAGGGATGATGTGTGGTGCGAGAGGTTGTATTCTCCCTGGCCAGATCTGCACAAGATCTTAAAAGAGCAGGATATACCGCTTTTTTCATTGGAATCGCAGGAGCCGGTAAAAGATGCAGATTTCTTAGGAATCACGATCCAGTATGAGATGTGTTATACCAATATTTTACAGATCCTGGATCTAAGTCATATCCCTATGTTTGCAAAGGACAGAAACTGGGATGTTCCAATCGTCATCGGAGGCGGTCCGTGCGTTTATAATCCGGAACCGATCGCGGATTTCTTTGATCTGTTCTATATCGGAGAGGGCGAAATCTCCTATGATGCGTTGCTTGATCTGTATAAGACGATGCGAAAGAGCGGTGCGACCAGAGAAGAATTTTTACGGAGTGCGGCAAAAATACCGGGCATCTATGTGCCGTCCCTCTATGAAGTAGTTTATAAAGAAGACGGAACGATTGCTTCCTTTATGCCAAAATACGAGGATGTTCCAGCAACCGTGACCAAACAGATCGTAACCGATATGACCGAAGCGGTTTATCCGGAAAAACCGGTAGTTCCTTTTATCAAGGCAACCCAGGACAGAGTCGTTTTGGAAATCCAGAGAGGCTGTATCCGCGGCTGTCGTTTCTGTCAGGCGGGTATGGTATACCGTCCGACCAGAGAAAAAAACGTGGAGCGGTTAAAAGGACTTGCACATAAGATGTTGCAGTCAACCGGATATGAGGAGATTTCCTTAAGTTCTTTAAGTTCTTCCGATTATTCGGAACTGGAAGAACTGGTAACCTTTTTAATCGATGAATGTAAGGAAAAACACGTCAATATCTCCCTGCCGTCCCTGCGTATCGATGCCTTTTCCTTAGACGTCATGTCAAAGGTACAGGATATCAAAAAAAGCAGTCTGACCTTCGCCCCTGAGGCGGGTTCCCAGAGACTTCGTGATGTCATCAACAAGGGTCTGACAAAAGATGTGATCTTACAGGGAGCCGGCATGGCATTTGAAGGCGGCTGGAATAAAGTAAAACTTTACTTTATGCTTGGACTGCCGACAGAGACTGAAGAGGACATGCGTGCCATCCCGGAACTGGCAAACGATATTGCAGTCCGCTATTATGAAATTCCGAAGGATCAGCGAAATGGTAAGTGCCAGATCACGATTTCGACATCCTTTTTCGTTCCGAAGCCATTTACCCCATTCCAGTGGGCGAGAATGTATCAGCCGGAGGATTATATCGGACGTGCCAAGATCGTAAATGACACGGTGAAAGAGCAGTTAAACCGCAAGAGTATCAAATATAACTGGCATGAAGCAGATGTTACGGTACTAGAGGGTGTATTGGCAAGGGGCGACCGGAAAGTCTCACAGGTTCTTTTGCACGTCTATGAACATGGCGGCATTTTTGATGCGTGGTCAGAATTTTTTGATTATCAGAGATGGCTGGATGCGTTTGAAGCATGTGGCATTTCAATGGATTTTTATACCATGCGGGAACGTCCACTTGACGAAATCTTCCCATGGGATTTTATCGATACCGGGGTTACCAAAGAGTTTTTAATCCGTGAATGGAAAAATGCCATCGGTGAGACCGTAACTCCAAACTGCCGGATGAAATGTTCCGGCTGCGGTATTGCAAGATTCAAGACCGGTGTCTGCATCCGCTAGGTGCATGGACGAAAGAAAAGAAAGGCAGAAGTTGACATGATAAAAATCAGAATAAAATTTCGCAAATACGGGGTCATGCGTTTTATCGGACACCTGGACATCATGCGGTATTTCCAGAAAGCGATCCGCAGGGCAGAGATCGATATCTGTTACTCCGAGGGATTTTCGCCGCATCAGATCATGTCGTTTGCAGCTCCGCTTGGAGTCGGCATTACAAGCGATGGTGAATATCTTGATATTGAAGTAAATACGACCAGATCCAGTGCAGAATCCATCCGTGCACTCAATGAAACCATGGTAGAGGGAGTGGAGATCACCGGGTACGTCCAGTTGCCGGAACGGGCAAAAACAGCAATGTCGATCGTTGCCGCTGCGGACTATAACCTGTTTTATAAAGACGGATATGAATGTCCGGCGTCAGTTGAGGCATTTGCAGATGGGATCCGGCGGTTCTTTACCGAACCGGAAGCGGTTCTCATTACCAAACAGACCAAAAAGAGCGAAAAAGTCATGGACTTAAAGACTTTAGTATACGGATTTGAAGTAAGCGTGCAGGATGGCAAGCCGGTATTTTACTTAAATCTTTCCACCGGAAGTACCGATAACTTAAAGCCGGAACTGGTACTTTCCGCGCTCTATGAATTTATGGGGCTTTCCTACGAGGAGAATGCCATCCAGATCCATAGAAAAGATGTCTATGCAAGAACAGAAGACGGGACAGGCTTTGTTTCCCTGTTGGATATGGGAGAAGAGATCGCATGAAAAACCGCTGTCTGATCACAACCGAAGAGATAAAAGGGCAGGAATATTTAATTTCTGCCCTTTATGATGAACATAAGAAAATGGTAGAAGTGACACCGGTGTTAAAGGATAAGGCATCGATCCTTGGAAACATCTATATCGGAAGAGTGGAAAATGTGGTAAAAAATCTGAATGCGGCCTTTATTAAAATAGGGCCGGGGCAGAACGCATATTATTCCCTTGATGAGTGTGAAAATGCCATTTTTACCAAAAAACTCTCCAATAAAAAGCCGCTCGTGGCAGGAGATGAACTTTTAGTTCAGGTGGAACGGGAAGCCATTAAAACAAAAGAACCGCAGGTGACATCCAACCTGACCTTTTCTGGTACCTATGCAGTCTTAACGACCGGAAACCGGAACTTCTCCGTTTCTTCCAAATTAGGGGATGAGACCAGAAAGTTTTACCGTGTCAGCCTGGAGGAATATTTTTCCGGGAAAGAGCATAAGTTTGGTGTAATCGTGCGAACCAATGCAAAAAACATAGCAACCGAACAGCTTTTCGGTGAGATTGCTTCCTTACAGCAGACCTATGAGGATTTACTGGAAACATCCCGGCACAAAACCTGTTATTCCTGTCTGAAAGAGGCGGCACCCTTATGGGTAAAGCAGGTAGAAGGACTGCGGGAAGACACGCTGGAAGAGATCATAACCGATGAGGAAGAGATTTTTTCCTACCTCACGGCACATTATAACCGCCTGCCAGTACATTTTTATGATGATCCGATGATTTCTCTTTCTTCACTCTACAGTGTAAAGGCAAATCTGAAAGAGGCATTACATCAGAAAGTATGGTTAAAATCCGGTGCATATCTTTTGATCGAACCGACAGAGACACTGACCGTCATTGACATCAATACCGGAAAAAACGTGGCAAAGAAAAATGCACAGGAGAATTTTCTGAATGTCAATCTGGAGGCGGCAAAAGAAATTGCAAGACAGCTGCGATTGCGCAATATATCCGGCATGATCTTAGTGGATTTCGTCAATCTGGAATCCAAAGAAGCGAATGACATGCTGTTGCAGACATTCCGCAATGCACTGAAAGAAGATCCGGTTCCGACGAAGCTGGTTGATATGACCAAACTCGGGCTGGTTGAGGTAACCCGGAAAAAAGTGAAAAAATCACTTCGGGAAGCGGTCAAATTTGATTAAAATATGGAGGCAGAACTAGATATGGACTTAAGTTTTTTTGATCTTTTAAAAGTAATTTTTCTTGGAATCGTAGAGGGAATCACAGAATGGCTCCCAATCAGCAGCACCGGTCACATGCTTTTAGTCGATGAATTTTTAAAGATGAACATGACAGATGACTTTAAAGAAATGTTTTTCGTCGTGATCCAGCTGGGCGCAATCCTTGCGGTCGTTGTACTTTACTGGAAGCGGATGTTTCCATTTCAGTTTAAAGACAAGACAAAACCGGTGATACAGAAGGATATCTTCTCCCTCTGGTTTAAGGTTGTGGTTGCCTGCATCCCGGGAGCGATCGTAACGATATTATTTGATGATTACATTGAAGCACATCTTCATACACCGACGGTCATCGCAATCGCCCTGATCTTCTATGGTGTGGCATTTATCCTGATCGAGAACTGGAACAAAACCCGTACACCAAAGGTTGGTACACTTTCGGATATTACGTATCAGACTGCCTTTCTGATCGGATTGTTTCAGGTGCTTTCCATTATTCCGGGAACCTCACGCTCCGGTGCAACGATCATCGGTGGACTTTTGATTGGAGTTTCCCGTGTGGCGGTTGCAGAATTTACCTTCTATCTGGCGGTTCCGGTCATGCTTGGATTAAGTCTGATCAAAGTGATCAAATTCGGATTTTCCTTTAGCGGGGCAGAACTGGTTACACTTGGTGTTGGTACCGTGGTTGCGTTCGTGGTATCCATTCTTGTCATCCGTTTCCTGATGTCTTACATTAAGAAACATGACTTTAAAGTATTTGGCTGGTACCGGATCGTACTGGGTGCACTGGTATTGCTGATCTTTGCCATTCGTTAATTACAGGAGAGGACCATGCTTTTTAATTCATACATTTTTATTTTTGTATTCCTGCCTCTGGCACTTTTGTTATGGCATGGAGCAAATCACTTTGGAAAATATAAACTGGCGCAGTTTTTCATTATTGTGATGTCCCTGTGGTTCTACGGGTACTTTAATCCATCCTATGTACTGATCATCTTAACCAGTATCGTGGGAAATTATGTGTTCAGTGCCCTTATGGAACGGTTGGAACACCGGAAACTTTTCGGGATCTTAGGTATTTCCTTTAATTTAGGGCTGTTATTTTACTTTAAATACTTTGATTTCTTTATTGAAAATGTCAATCTGGCATTTCATTTAAACTGGGCATTAAAAGAGATCGCACTGCCGCTGGGGATCAGCTTTTTTACCTTCCAGCAGATCTCGTTTCTTGCTGACCGGATGATGGGGCGTGCGATCCATTATCATGTGTTGGATTATGTTCTTTATGTCACTTATTTTCCGCAGCTCATCGCAGGACCGATCGTATCGCATGGCGAACTGATCCCACAGTTCTGGGAAAAAGAAAAACGCCGGTTTGATTTCGACAATACGCTGCGCGGGATACGTCTTTTCGTGATCGGACTTTCAAAAAAAGTCCTGATCGCAGATGAACTGGGAAAGATCGCAGATGCCGGTTTTTCCGATGTTGGTTCATTAGACAGTGTCTCCGCCGTGCTTGTGATCTTAGCCTATACGTTCCAGCTGTTTTTCGATTTCAGCGGCTACAGTGATATGGCACTGGGGATTGGAAATATGATGAATCTTTCTCTGCCACAGAATTTCCGTTCGCCTTATCAGTCAAAAAGTGTCAAGGAATTCTGGCGCAGATGGCATATTACCTTAAATGCATTTTTTACCCAGTATGTCTACATACCATTGGGCGGTGGAAGAGAGGGAAAAGCGAAAAAGATACGAAACACCATGGCCGTTTTTCTCTTAAGCGGTATCTGGCATGGTGCAAACTGGACTTTTATCTTGTGGGGCATTGTCAACGGACTGGCGATCTCTTTTGAAAATCTGCCCATTTACGAAAAGATCCATCAGAAACTGCCGGATAAAGTCAACTGGGCGATCACGTTCCTGTTCTGGAACCTTGCCATTGCCATGTTCCGCAGTGAAAGCCTGTCGCAGGCGATGCAGTTTTACAAACAACTGTTTTCCTTTACTTATACCGGCGCAGTCTGGTCGCTTCCGGCTTCCCTGGCAGGATTCAAAAATTACGCACTTTATCTGGTCACCGAACATTTCGGAGGATATGAGGCGGCAAGTATGATGTATCGCATTTATATGCTCATAATGTTTTTACTGGCGGCATTTCTATGTACCAGAAAAAATTCCTACGATTATGTGCAGGAACACCAAGCGACCATACTTAGGATGTGGGGGCTTGCTTTTCTGCTGATGCTCTGTGTGATTTCTTTTTCCGGTATGAGTACCTTTTTGTATTTTAATTTCTAGGAGGCGGCAATGAGAGAGAGAACATCAAAAAAATTAGTCTGGCATTTCATCGCCGGCTGTGCTGTGTTCCTGGGGGCTGTGGCTCTGCTTGTCTATTTTGTGGATCCGTTTTTTCACTACCATAAACCGTGGTTTGGGTTAAAACCGCTGCAGTATTCCCATCAGTATCAGGCATATGGGGCTGTGGAGCATCTGGATTATGATTCGCTGCTTCTTGGTTCTTCGGTGGTAATGAGTATCAATACCGATACTTTAGACAACCGTCTTGACTGTGTTACCATTAAGGGAGTCGGCAATTCCGCATCCGCGCCGCTTCTGGAAAAATATCTGGAGACTTCCTTTGAACATCATGAATTAAAGCATGTTTTTTACGGACTGGATGTCTTTTCGCTTTATATGACGACGGCGGAGGACAACCTGTTCCCGGAGGAAGTGCGGTATCTGGTCAATAAAAATCCGTTTGATGATGTGCAATATCTCTGGAACGGAACGATCATCGGCGAAAAAATACCGGACATGCTGTTAGCTTCGCGTGCAGACGGATTTTCCTATGGCCTCGCCTATCAGATCAATCATCAGGGCGACTGCAACCCGGACGTTGTACTGGAAAACTATAATCCGACCATCGATGAAGTCGTTTACGAAGAACATGATACCTATTATGGAAGTGAACAGGTAACTGCCAATCTGGACCGGATCGAACAGTTTGTGATCGATCACCCGGAAACGGAATTTGATTTCTTTCTGCCACCGTATTGTATTACCTGGTGGTATCGTGCCTACAACCAGCATCTGCTTGATTCCTATCTCTATACTTTAGGTCAGAGCATGGAGCGGCTGCTTGCACATGAAAATGTCCGTTTTTATACAACGGATTTTAATAATGAAGATGTGATTACTAACCTGTATCTCTATCAGGATGTCGCACACGGCGGTGTTACTGTGACCGAGCAGATGGCACAGGAGATCTGTAACCCGGACTACGAGATCACAATGGATACTTATCAGGACGAACTCAACCATTTGAATCAGATCCTTACCCAGTTCAGGAAACGCGCCGAAACGGAGGGCATTGGTTTTGTTTATGACGGACCGATCCGGCTGGTGGAGCAGGATGATTGAAATTTAGATTGAAATTTATTTGCAAAAAAGGTTGACGTAACCATATTCTTGTGTTATATTAACGAAGTATGCCGCACAGTGAGGTCTGAAAGTCCGTCTATTACTTCATAGATGGCACCATAACTGGCGAGTAATGATAATAGGAGGTGCCATATGTACGCAATTATAGCAACAGGTGGTAAACAGTACAAAGTATCCGAAGGCGATATCATTACCATTGAAAAACTTGGTGTGGAAGCTGGCGAGAAAGTAACTTTTGATCAGGTTTTAGCTGTATCTGACAACGGAATTAAAGTTGGTTCTGATGTAGCAAACGCTTCTGTAGAAGCTTCTGTCGTAAAAGAGGGCAGAGGTAAAAAAGTTATCGTTTACAAGTACAAGAGAAAAACCGGTTACCACAAGAAAAACGGTCATAGACAGGCGTTTACACAGGTTAAGATTGAAAAAATCAACGCGTAATCGAATCTTTTTCAGAACAGACAGGAAATTGTTATGACAACAATAACGGTTTTCCAAAACCAGAAACAGGAAATACTCGGTTTTTCATGCGTGGGACATGCAGGTTTTGCGCGCCGGGGAAAAGACGTAGTCTGTGCGGGAATTTCCATTCTCATACAGAATACCGTAAATGCCATAGAGAAGTACACGGAGGAAGGTTTTTCCTGCGAAGCAGATAAGAGGACAGGAGATATTCGTTTCCACTTTGAAGCCCCACCGGAGCATGATGCTGACTTATTAGTCAGATCCATGATCTTAGGGTTACAGGGGATTGCAGATTCTTATGGCGAAAAGTTCTTAAAACTGCAATTTGAGGAGGTGTAACATATGTTTAAAATTGATCTTCAGTTTTTTGCTCATAAAAAAGGAGTTGGTTCTACAAAGAACGGACGTGACTCTGAGTCAAAGAGATTAGGAGCAAAGAGAGCAGACGGACAGTTCGTAAAAGCTGGTAACATTTTATACAGACAGCGTGGAACAAAGATCCATCCAGGTGTAAATGTTGGTATCGGTGGAGATGATACTTTATTCGCTTTAACAGATGGTATCTTAAGATTTGAAAGAAAAGGAAGAGATAAGAAACAGGCTTCCGTATATCCAGTAGCTGAATAAAACGTACTGTAGACCCGGCAAGACGACCCCATGGTTGCTTGGCGGGTCTATTTCGTATCATTAGGAAAAAAGGTAGAAAATTATGTTTGCAGATAGAGCAACGATTATTATAAAGTCAGGAAAAGGTGGCGATGGTCATGTCAGTTTCCGAAGAGAAAAATATGTACCGGATGGTGGTCCAGACGGTGGTGATGGTGGAAAGGGCGGCGACGTGATCTTCCTCGTCGATGACGGTTTAAATACGCTGACCGATTACAGACACCGCAGAAAATTTGCAGCTCAGCCGGGAGAAGAAGGCGGAAAGCGTAACTGCCACGGAAAAAACGGTGAGGATCTGATCTTAAAAGTTCCGGCAGGAACCGTGATCAAAGATGCCGAGACCGGCAAAGTCATCGCCGATATGTCCGGCGACAATAAAAGACAGGTTATCTTACGCGGCGGCCGCGGTGGACTTGGCAATCAGCATTTTGCAACTTCCACGATGCAGGCGCCGAAATATGCCCAGCCGGGTGGCGAAGCGATCGAGATCGAAGTTAAACTGGAATTAAAAGTCATTGCGGACGTGGGTCTTGTCGGATTTCCAAATGTTGGAAAATCAACTCTGCTTTCCCGCGTGACCAATGCCCAGCCCAAGATCGCCAATTATCATTTTACAACCTTACAGCCGAATTTAGGTGTGGTCGATCTTGACGGTGCAAAGGGATTTGTCATTGCAGATATCCCGGGACTGATCGAGGGTGCTTCGGAGGGAGTCGGACTTGGACTTGAGTTTTTACGCCATATCGAGCGTACCAAAGTTATGATCCATGTGGTAGATGCGGCAGGCACAGAGGGACGTGACCCGATCGCAGATATTCATGCCATTATGAAAGAGTTAGAAGCATACGATCCGTCTCTTTTAAAAAAACCACAGGTCATTGCCGCAAATAAAATGGATGCTGTTTACGGAGACGAAAATGAGATCCTTTGCAGCTTAAAAGATACTTTTGAAAAAGAAGGCATCAAGGTATTCCCGATTTCTGCAGTCAGCGGAAAAGGTTTAAAAGAACTCCTTTATCATGTGCAGTCACTGTTAGAGACCTGCAGCAAAGAGCCAGTTATTTATGAACCGGAGTTTGATCCGGCATTACGTTTCTTTAAGGATGAGCCATATACCATTACAATGGCAGATGATGGAGCCTTTGTTGTGGAAGGACCAAAGATTGAAAAGATGCTCGGTTATACCAATATCGATTCTGAAAAAGGTTTCTTATTCTTCCAGCGTTTCTTAAAAGAACAGGGTATCTTAAAAGATTTAGAGGAAATGGGCATTGAAGACGGAGATACCGTAAGAATGTACGGTTTCGAATTTGATTATTATAAATAAAACAATACACGGAGGTTGTTATGACATTAACAAGTAAACAACGTGCTTATCTGATGAGTCAGGCAAGTACGCTTGATTCCATTTTTCAGATTGGCAAATCAAGTCTTACTCCTGAGATTATCACAGCATTAGATGAAGCACTCGAAAAAAGAGAACTGATTAAAATTTCAGTCTTAAAAAACTGTGCAGATGATCCAAAAGAGATTGCAGCCATCATTGCAGAGCGTACGCATGCGGACGTGATCAAAGTCATTGGTAAAAAGATCATTCTGTTCCGTCAGGCAAAGAAAAATACAAAATTTGACCTGCCAAAATAAGGATGGGAAAAGGGATGACTCATTTGAAAAAGATAGGGATCTTTGGCGGATCATTTGATCCGATCCACATGGGACATATCAATATCGCCCAGAGTGCATATCAGGAATTTGGACTTGATGAAGTCTGGTTCGTTCCGGCAGGACATTCTCCCAATAAAGAGGAAAGCAAGATGACTCCGGCAGAAATGCGCAAAGAAATGGTGGAACTTGCCATCCGGGAAATTCCTTATTTCAAGGTCTGTGATATTGAACTTACTTCCCGGGAGAAAAGTTATACCTATCGCACACTGGAAAAATTAAACCATCTTTATCCGGATGATATGTTTTATTTCATTATGGGTGCAGATTCGCTTGACTATTTTGAACAATGGGTGCATCCCGAGATCATCTGTCAGAATGCCATTGTTCTGGTCGCTGTGCGGGATAAAATGAATCTGGCTGTCATCCGACAGAAAATAGATCAGATCAGACAACTGTTTCCAGCAGAGATTTACCCGGTTTCTGGCGGAAAAACAGATATTTCATCCAGTCTGCTTCGCCAGTCGCTGGCAAAAGGACAGAAAGAAGCAAGCTGGTCTCTGCTACCGGATGCAGTAAAAAAGTATATTAATGAGCATCAGCTATATCACAGTTAGAAATTATGGAGCGGAAAATAGGATGGAGCTTGGCGAAATTCGTAAGAAATTAAAAAAAGAATTGGATAAGGGCAGATACGAGCATACAAAAGGTGTCATGTATACCGCAGGATGCCTTGCCATGGCACACGGCTATTCTGTGGAGGATGCTATGCTTGCAGGATTACTCCATGATTGTGCCAAATGTATCCCGAATGACGAAAAAATCCGTCTGTGCGAAGAAAACGGCATTTTGATCAGTCAGGTAGAATATGATGGTCCGTATCTGCTGCATGCCAAACTGGGAGCTTTTCTGGCAGAAAATACCTATGGCGTGACAGATCCGGAAATTTTGCATGCGATCCGCGTGCACACCACCGGAGCACCGGATATGAGCCTGTTAGACAAGATCCTTTATATTGCAGATTATATTGAGCCTTGCAGGGACAAAGCCCCTGATCTGGATAAGGTACGAAAACTTGCCTTTCAGGATCTGGATGTCTGTATGGCAAAAATTCTCCATGATACTCTTTGTTATCTGTCAAGCAGAGGTGGAAGCATTGATCCAATGACAAAGATGACCTATGATTTTTATAAAAATAATTGGAAAGAAGAATAAGGGAGGACATTATGAACACAGCAGAATTATGTAAGATTGCAGTGGAAGCGTTGGAAGACAGAAAAGCAGAAGACGTAAAAGTAATTGATATCAGAGAGATCTCACCGATCGCAGATTATTTTATCATTGCAAACGGCACCAATCAGAATCAGATCCAGGCAATGCGTGATGCCGCAGATGAGGCATTATACAAAGCCGGTTTAACCGTAAAGCAGGTAGAGGGAAACCAGAATTCCACCTGGATCTTAATGGATTATGGCGATATCATCATCCATATTTTCTCAAAAGAAGACCGTCTGTTTTATGATCTGGAGCGTGTCTGGAGAGACGGAAAAGAAATTGATGTCAAAGAACTGTAAAAAAGAATATCGATTTTAGTATAAAAAATCTCTGAAGTCTGTGCACTTCAGAGATTTTCTTTTTAGCTTAAAAAACGCATTATACCAAATACTTTGCCAAGGATCGAACATTCTTTTACGATGATCGGGTCCATGGTATCATTTTCCGGCTGTAATCTATAGTAGCCATCTTCTTTGTAGAATGTCTTTACTGTGGCGGAGTCCTCAACCAGAGCAACCACGATATCACCATTTCTGGCATCTGACTGGCTCTGCACCAGGATCTTGTCTCCATCGAAAATACCAGCATTGATCATGCTTTCTCCTTTAACGGTCAGCATAAACGTGTCAGTATTTGGCAGAAATTCAACCGGGATAGGGAAGTAGTTCTCGATATTCTCAACGGCAAGAAGCGGCTGACCAGCTGCAACTTTTCCAAGAATAGGTACATTTGCGACTTCACGTCTGGTAAGATTGAAATTGTCATCGATGATCTCAATCGCACGCGGCTTGGTCGGATCACGTCTGATATATCCGTTTTTTTCAAGTGTCTCTAAATGAGAATGTACGGATGAAGTGGACTTTAAGCCGACTGCCTCGCAGATCTCACGGACAGCAGGAGGATAACCTTTATTTAAAATTTCCTGCTTGATATATTCTAAAATCTCCCGTTGCTTTGTACTGATTTTTCCGTATGCCATAAAATCCTCCTGTAATGTGTTCATTCTGAACTTATTTCATATGTTACTACCAGTTTACCATAGAGAACTCCAAAATGCAAACGTATATTCCGAAAACTTGTTCGAAATTTATATTGACAAACAGATGTTCTGGATGTATGATACAGTTATGCAAACAGTTGTTCGTAACATTTGTTCGGGTATTGGTTTATGAGGAGGTCTTTTTTATGAAGAGAAGAGTAGAAAAAAATCATTTTATGTATCTGTTACTTGCATTATCCATATTTTTTATATTAGTCTGTTCCATCTTATTTGGAACGATACGCACCGTTGCCGCATCATCTTCGGATGTCCCTTATAAGTATTATACCAGTATCCGGATTGAGGAGGGGGATACTCTCTGGAGTATCGCAGACACCTATTATGATCCTTCTTATGAAGAGATCACTTCTTATATCGAAGAGGTGCGCAGCATGAATCATCTGTTATCAGAGGACGATATTCATGCCGGACAGTACCTTACTATCCCATATTATTCTGGATCATTCTAATTACAAATTGATTTATTTTATCGGTTGTCTTCCTTTATTTGCGCGGTAGGAGGATTTATGCTATAATCAGTCTTACCGAGTCAACACCACACAGATGGAGCTTAGATATATGAAGAAAAACCGAATATGGATTGCCTGTCTGATCATTCTTTTGTGTATTCTGACAGGCAGCCTGCTTTATTTCTTTTATTTCAATACGACAACATTTCCAAAACAAACTATTTCCACATCAAATATAAGCAGTACCATCCCATCTTCTGAAAAAATGGAAGTTTCAGCCTCCACAGAAGAGATAGAGGCATTAAATACGGACACATCGCTTCCAGTCGAAGCCACGGAGACAATAGCAGCAGACCCTCAGCCTCATCAGAAGGTAAAAGGAATCTATGTAACCGGTCCGATGGCTGGGAGTGCCGCAATGGATGATTTGATTTCCCTTGTAGATGAGACCGAACTAAATGCCATGGTGATCGATGTAAAAAACGATGATGGAGCAATTACTTATCCCATGGAATTGGATAAAGTTCAAGATACAAATGCCTGTATCCCATACATTTCTGATATGGATGAATTGATGCAGAAATTAAAAGAACATCATATTTATACCATTGCAAGGATTGTCTGTTTTAAAGATCCTGTTCTCGCCGAAGCACAGCCGGATCTGGCACTAAAAAAGGCAGATGGGACACCGATCACGGATGCCAATGGACTCTCCTTTGTAAATCCATATAAAAAGGAGTGTTGGGAATATCTGACCGCGATTGCTTCTTCTGCGGCAGAAATCGGATTTGATGAGATCCAGTTTGATTATGTTCGTTTCCCGGTGGGAGAGGATGCCAGCCAGGCTGATTATGGTGTGGATCTTCAGGTACATCCCAAACAGGAGGCAATTCAGGATTTCTTATCCTATGCAAGGACAGAGCTACATGAAAAAGGCATTGTATTTGGAGCAGATGTTTTTGGAACAATCATTGGAAACGATGTTGATGCAGCATTGGTCGGACAAGATTATCAGATGTTAGGCAGTATAGCAGATATCTTAAGCCCTATGGTATATCCCTCCCATTATGGGGCTGGTGTATTTGGACTGGACGTACCGGATGCCCATCCTTACGAGACGGTATATCATGCACTTGATGACTCAAAAAAAGAACTTTCATCCATTACAGCACATTGTGCGACCGTAAGACCATGGCTTCAATGTTTTACCGCTACATGGATTTCAGGACACCTTTCCTATGGAGCCGATGAGATTCAGGCGCAGATCCAGGCAGTATACGATGCTGGATACGAGGAATGGATCTTATGGAATGCTTCAAACCGTTACACAGCCGATGGATTAGAACATTAGAAGGATTTTGATATGTTAAAATTTATTTATGTAATTTTGATGAACTTATTTCGTGCACCGTATATGATACCTAAAATGCGTAAAGAGGCAGATCATCCGGAAAAATACAGCGAGGAAGAACGCTACGAACTGGCGCGCTATGCAATACATCTGATGAAGATGACAGGTGCGATCCATACAAAGGCATATGGCACAGAAAACCTGCCAGAAACGGGCGGATATATGATGTATCCAAATCATCAGGGCAAATATGATGCACTGGGCATTATCGATACCCACGAAAAGACCTGTTCCCTTGTTATGGACAAGGCAAAATCACGTACCATTCTGGTCAGCGAATTTGTAGACCTGCTTGGAGGAAAACGACTGGATAAAAAGGATGTCAGACAGGCACTGACTATCATCAATGATGTATCCCAGGAAGTGAAAGCAGGAAAGCGCTATATCTTATTTCCAGAAGGTGGCTACGATTTTAATAACCGCAATAATGTATGCGGTTTTAAAGCAGGCAGTTTTAAGATCGCGCTGAAAACCAAAGCTCCAATTATTCCAGTTGCACTGATCGATTCTTATAAGGTATTTAACAGCTTTACGCTCGGTCCGGTTACCACACAGGTACATTACTTAGAACCAATCTATTCAGAAGAATATGAGCATTTGAAGACACCTGAGATCGCCGAACTGGTTCGAAAACGTATTCAGGATAAGATTGATGAAGTTCTGGCTGACCGGAAATGATTTTCTGATAAAAAATCCCCTTTATTACAAGGGGACTTTCTTTAGGAAATTAACTATTCGTTAAACTTGTGTTTTGCGAATAAATAGTTCTTGCCAGCAAACGCTCTGCCGTGCTATAATCTGATTATGAAAAGTCTTCTGAATCCAGTATAATGGTAAATGGACCGTCATTTAATAATGAGATTTTCATATCAGCACCAAAGATACCACATGCAACATCCGGTACTTCCTGACGGCATTTTTCTATGATATATTCGTACATTTTTTTTGCCGGTTCCGGCTTTCCTGCACGGACAAAGGAAGGTCTGTTTCCCTTTCTGCAGTCTGCATACAGGGTAAACTGTGAAATCAGCAATAAAGAGCCGTCTACATCCTTTAGGGACAGATTTGTTTTTCCGGCTGCATCTTCAAAGATGCGAAGCCCTAATAGTTTACTGACCAGTTTATCCGCGATCGCGGTGGTGTCGGTATCGGAGATACCAATGAATACCAGAAATCCTTTTTGAATGGAACCGGTGACCGTTCCATCTACCTTACAGGCTGCCTCTGTGACACGTTGAATGACAAATTTCATATTGATCCTCATTTCTCTATAAAAGCTATAGATTGTTATTTTTTTAACTAAATCTATTATAATGTATTTTTATGGATTCTGAAAGCAAAATAACTTCAAAATTTAAATACAAAAGGATGTGTTTATTTTTATATGACATTACAGAAATTATTAAGTTACACCAGACGTGCGGTGGATGATTATGAACTGATCGAAGCCGGTGATAAGATTGCAGTCGGGATTTCCGGTGGAAAAGACTCTCTTACGCTTCTGTATGCCTTAAAGCATTTACAAAAGTTTTATCCCAAATCATTTGAATTACTGGCGGTTACCGTTGATCTGGGTTATGATTCGTTTGACCTTAGCCCTGTCCGAACGCTATGCGAAGAACTTGAAGTTCCCTATCATGTCATTCCAACGGAGATAGGGAAGATATTAGAACAGAATAAAAAAGGTACATCACCCTGCTCTCTCTGTGCCAAAATGCGAAAAGGTGCCTTGAATGATGCTGTCCTTGCACTTGGATGTAATAAGGTAGCCTATGCACATCATCAGGATGATCTGATTGAAACCATGTTTTTATCCCTGATCTATGAAGGACGTTTTTATTCCTTTTCACCGAAAACATATCTGGATCAGACAGGACTTACCATTATCCGCCCTCTCATCTATGTTTCTGAGGCAGATGTCAAAGGATTTCGCAACAAGTACCAGCTTCCGGTTGTGAAAAATCCCTGTCCGGTAGATGGTGCGACAAAACGGCAATATGCCAAAGATCTGATCCGCCAGATCAATCTCGACAATCCAGGCGTAAAGACAAGACTGTTCCACGCCATCACAAACGCAGATCTTCCCGACTGGCCAGACCGCGTGACAGATCAAAATAATAAGGAGGTCTCTCATGAAGGAAAAAGCATATTATGAAGATGTCAATAAGAAAAATGAAGTAAAACTGCGAAAGATGTTATCTGGACTGCCACCTTTTTGCAAACAGTTTTTTATTGGAATAGAACCAACCACTTCTTCTCGTACAAGGATCGCCTATGCCTATGATATTGGCTGCTTTTTCGATTATATCCATGAAAACAATCCGGTTTATGCCAAAATGGAGATTACACAGTTTCCGCTTGCCATGTTAGATGAAATCACGCCCATGGATATTGAGGAGTATCTCTCCTACCTGAAATATTATGAAAAAGATGGCGAAGAACACACGAACGAAGAACGCGGTATCAAGCGGAAGCTTGCCTCTCTGCGCACCTTTTACCGCTATTTTTATAAAAATGAGCTGATCCAGACCGACCCTGCTGTAAAGGTAGACATGCCCAAAATACACGAAAAAAATATTACCCGGCTGGACATCGATGAAGTTGCAAAACTGTTGGACGAGGTTGAATCCGGGGAAAGCCTGACCAAACGCCAAAAACAATACCATGAAAAGACCAAGACCAGGGATCTTGCCATGATGACATTGCTGCTTGGCACTGGGATCCGTGTATCGGAGTGTGTCGGACTTGATATAGATGATATGGATTTCAAAAATAATGGCATCAAAATACATCGGAAAGGTGGTGCCGAAGTGATCGTCTATTTCGGAGAGGAAGTGCGGAATGCCCTTTTGGAATATATGGTGGAACGGCAGAAAATAACCGCCGAGGACGGCAGTACCAACGCTCTCTTTTTATCTCTGCAAAACAAACGGATCAGTGTCCGTTCCGTTGAAAATCTGGTTAAAAAATATGCCAAACTCGTCACCAGTTTAAAACACATCACACCGCATAAACTGCGTAGTACCTACGGTACCTCTCTTTACCGGGAAACCGGCGATATTTACCTGGTTGCAGATGTTTTGGGACACAAGGATGTTAATACTACACGGAAACATTATGCTGCACTTGATGATGACCGCAGACGAAGTGCTGCAAAATATGTAAAACTGCGTGATGTCTAAAACTAAGTAAAAGCAAAAAATGCCCACCAAAAGTTAAAAGCTTAAAATGAACAAAAAAGGATTGCACCACTCATAGTGCAATCCTTTTTTAATAATAGAATATTTGCAAAACGTATCTTCTATTGTTTATAACAATATATTTGTGCTTGCAGCACCTTCATCCCTGGTATGTCTTATGTAGCATCCTTATTTCGCTGCATCTAAGATCTCACGATACTTCAGGATCATCTCCACACAACCATCCAGACCAAGTTTGCTGGCATCCAGTGTCAGATGATAACTGGTGGAGTCACCCCACTTCTTGCTGGTATAGTAGTTATAATAGCTGGCGCGCTGCTTATCCCTTTTCTGGATGATATCCTTAGCCTTATTTTCTGTAACATTGAGACGTTTGCTGACGGTCTTGATCCTCTCGTTTATATCCGCATGAATGAAAACATTGATGCAGTCTGGATTTTCAGCCAGTGCATAATCTGCACATCTTCCCACGATCACACAGGACTCATTTGCAGCAATCTTTTTGATCGTGTCAAACTGTGCAAGAAATACCTTGTGGTTCAATGGCATATCAAGAAATGGTGCGGAAGAATAACCATTTACCGAATAGGTATCCATGACCAGAGAATATAAAAAACTGTTCGTCGGCTTTTCATCATGATTTTCGAAAATTTCTTCACAGAAACCGCTCTCTTTGGCTGCCTGCTGTAAAAGTTCTTTGTCATACAGCTTAATACCTAACCGTTCTGCAAGTTTTTCTCCAACCTCTTTTCCGCCGCTTCCAAATTCACGTCCGATTGTATAAATTTTGTTTCCCATACAAGTCACCATGCCTTTCTGTCATCGAAAATGCTGTTCATTTATTACAAAACATATTCCTTTCATGCTTTAATTATAATACATTTTTACCAAAATTGAAAGAATTTTATGTAAATTTAAGGAATAATCTGTAATAATCTTTCGAAATACTCCGGCAACGGTGCGCTGACCTCCATATAGGCATTCGTCCGCGGATGGATAAAGCCAATCGTCATCGCATGCAGTGTCTGTCCCTGTAGCTTATAAGGGTTTTTCCCGCTGGAATACAGAGTATCTCCCAATAACGGATGTCCGATACTTGCCATATGAACACGAATCTGGTGGGTACGGCCTGTTTCAAGCTGAAACTCCATATAAGTATAGCGTTCAAACCGTTTTAAGACTTTGTAATGGGTAATGGCAGGCTTTCCGTTCTTCTCATTGATCGCCATCTTCTTTCGCTCTACCGGATGACGTCCGATCGGAGCATTGATCGTTCCCTCATCCTCTTTGACATTTCCACACACGATACCGCGGTATCTGCGGTTGACACTGTGTTCCTTGATCTGTTCTGCGATACAGATATGGCTCTCATCATTCTTGCACACGATCAGGGAACCTGTCGTATTCATATCGATGCGGTGCACAATGCCAGGACGGACTTCGCCATTGATCCCGGATAAACTGTCCTTGCAGTGATACATGATCGCATTTACAAGCGTACCGCTGTAATGTCCGGCAGAAGGATGTACGACCATTCCCTTCGGCTTATTTACCACCAATACATCCTCATCTTCGTATAAGATGTCAAGCGGGATGTTTTCCGGTACGATCGGAGTCTCAACCGCATCCGGGATCGTCATGGTAACGATATCTTCCACCTTTAAGCGGTAATTTGCCTTTTGAGCCGTATCATTTACGAGTACCTGCCCCTCTTTTATTAATTTCTGAAAAAAAGAACGGGACTTCTCTTCAAATATCAGGTTCAGATATTTGTCAAGACGTTCCCCTTCATGTTCGATCTCTACTTCAAATTGTTCTTTATTCATCGTTTCAAAATCCGTTCCCAATCTTCGTCTTTATAGTAGAATAATCCCAAAATGATCAACAGGCATGCTGCGATCACAACATAAATATCCGCCATGTTAAAAATCGGGAAATCAATCAGGCAGAAATAGAAAAAATCTACCACATAACCAAATCGTAACCGATCAATAAAATTACCGATCGCGCCAGCAAAGAAAAGGACTGCGATCAGATTCAGCGGGAAATAATGACGTTCATTCGGGATCCGCCGAAAGAAAATATAAACCAGTCCGATCAATACCACAATAGTAAAGATGATCAACGGCCAGCGTTGGTTTTGAAAAATACCAAAGGATGCACCCCGGTTTTCCAGGTAACGCAGTTCAAACACTTTGTCCCAGATGACAAAGGCATTCTGTCCCTTTAATTTCACTACTGCAAGATGTTTGGTCCATTGGTCAAATAAGATCAGCAGAATGGATGCGATCGCACCCCAGATGCCTTTATTTGCAGACATAACGTATTCCTCCTAAAATCTGTTCCTCTGATAATTCACGGTAAATATATGCCTCTCCGATCTGATGGAGCAGGATAAATTTCACCTGACTTCCAACCATTTTTTTATCCGATTTGGTGGCTGCTAAAACTTTTTTGGCATCAAATCCGGTTACTTCGGTTGCAAACCCGAATTGCTGTAAGGTAGTTATGATCGTTTGAACATCCGCCTCACTGATCTCTCCCATCTGCATGGAAAGATAGGAAGCCGCTACGATACCAAGACCGACACATGCTCCATGGGTCAATGAAAAATCAGACAGCTTTTCGATTGCGTGTCCGATCGTATGACCAAAATTCAAAAGGGCACGCTCTCCCTTTTCCTTTGGATCGCGCTCTACTACTTCCCGTTTGATATTGCAACTGACAAAGATCATTTTCTCTAACGTTTCCATTTTTTTTTCTTTGATTTCGGCAGCGTGTTCATTTAACCAGTAGAAATACGAACGGTCTTTGATCAGTCCGTGTTTGATGATCTCACCCATTCCGGAGATCATCTGTTTTTCCGGCAGCGAAATTAATGTTGCCAGATTCATATAGACCAGTTTCGGCTGATAAAATGCGCCGACCATGTTTTTATACTGCATAAAATCCACACCGGTCTTGCCGCCGATGCTGCTGTCTACCTGTGAAAGCAGCGTTGTCGGGATCTGGACAAAATCAATCCCGCGGAGATACGTTGCTGCCGCAAATCCGGTCAGATCACCTACCACACCGCCACCGAGTGCGAGCAGGACATCCTGCCTGTCAAAATGGTTCTGGATCAGATATTCATACAGCTGATCCACGGTTTTTACATTTTTACTTGCCTCTCCTGCCGGAAATGTAAATACGAACAGATTCGGGAACTCCTTCTGCAATAATTCCTGTACCTCTTCTGCATAAAGCGGTCCTACATTGGAATCCGTTACGATACACAGTTTCTGCTCTGCGCGGTAACCCAGATTTTTTAACATTTCTCTCAGATGATCAAAACAATTGGTCAGTTCGATCCGGTATAACTCATTTGTTCCATCTGTTACTGCAATGCTTTTTGCCATGATATACGCTCCATTTCCGCACTGAAAGGCAGTGCTCTGTTGTTAGTTTTCATATAGCTGATAGCGGATCTTTAATCGCCCTTTTCCGGTTTCTCCATAATCAGACTGATAAATAAATCTGCCGAATCCCCGCACGGATATGATCTCATCTTTTTTACAGTGATACGCCGGATTTTGCATGAGCTTTCCATTGATAAATACTTTCTCCTGACGCAGTAATTCCAGTGTTTTACTCCGGGAAAGTTTATAGACACATGCAATAATTGAATCCAGACGGTTTGAGGTAATGATCCCCTCTTTTTCGGTCAGTTTCTGCGTGATGGAAATCTCATCACAGGAAACAATGGTCCGTTTCACTAAGGTATGCTTGATCTTTTCTAAATTTTCCAGAAAATACGGTGCGATGCTCTCCTCACAGAGCAGATACGCATTCGTATCTTCTAAAATGATATCGCCGATCTTGGCGCGGTCAACGCCTAAATTCATCAATGCTCCAAGATAATCGCGATGGGTTAATTTCTCTGCAAATTTAGGGTAAGCAGGCTCAATTTTTATGGCTGTGATCGGATATTCCCAGGTATAATAAAGAGCATCAGGAAGAAATGCAATCATCTGACGCTCTGCATATGCAACACCGCCAAACATCTCACTCTGCCCTTCTAACAGTGGAAGACATTCACGGTATATCGTTTGTTCATTTAAATTAAGGAAATCGCTGAATAAAACGATCCCCTTTCGATTTGCCTGTTTGGATAAATCTATTAATCTTTTTTTACATAAATCCTGTTCGTTCATCTCTAAAAGTCCGTCTGGATACCTTTAGTCTCAAAGGTATCGATTAAGCTTAAAAAGTCCCCTGAAATATCAACGGAAGCCGGTGTGATAATGAAGATATAATTTGAGATCTTCTGAAGGTTGCCGCTGATTGCGAAGCAGGAACCGGAAGTAAAGTCAATGATACGCTGTGCAATCTCTACATCAAGTCCCTCGACGTTTAATACAACTGTGCGGTTATTAAGTAAGGTCTCTGTGATCTCACGCGCATCTTCCACTGAAGTCGGTTTGATTACGCAGACTTCCATACCGGCACCGGACGGTTTTCTTGCCGGGCGGATTGGTGTTACTTTTGGTGTACTCTTTACCGGCTTATCCGGCTCTGCATCCTCATGTTTTTCTTTGGAACGGAAAGATGATTTTTTAGGAGGCTCGTCCTCTGCATAATCATCTTCGTAATCATAGTCTTCATTATAAAAGTCGTCATCATCATCCGGATTCAAACGCATTACATTTAAAAATTTATCAAGAACTCCCATGTTCTCACTCCTATTTATTATAATTTCTTTCTCCGAAAATACCTGTTCCAACACGTACCATCGTGGCGCCCTCTTCAATGGCTACCATATAGTCTCCTGTCATTCCCATAGACAGAATCTCCATAGATACATTATCTATGTTTTTATTTCTTATGTCAACAGATAATTGCTTTATTTTTCTAAAATAAGCACGGTTATCCTCTGGATTTTCGACGTACGGAGCGATCGTCATCAGTCCTTTGACCTGCACATTTTCAAGCTGTGCGATCTCGCTGACCAAGAGCATTGCATCCTCTGCTGAAGTACCGAATTTTGACTCTTCCTCTGCGATATTGACTTCTACCAGGATCGGCACAACAACATTTTTCTTCTTTGCCTGAATATTGATCTCCTCTGCCAGACGATAGGTGTCAACGGAATGGATCAGAGCTACTTTTCCAACGATATATTTGACCTTGTTGCGCTGTAAATGTCCGATCATGTGCCAATGGATATCCTGCGGCATCTGCTCGATCTTGTCACAAAGTTCCTGCACTTTATTTTCACCGAAATGTCTGATGTTCTCATCGTAGATCTCCTGCAGCATGGAAACAGGCTTTGTCTTGCTGACTGCGATCAGTGTGACCTCGCTTCGATCTCTCCCTGCCTTTTTACATGCCTTTGCTATATTTTCCTCTACAACTGCCAGGTTCTCTTTTAACATAATAAATCATCCTTTCTTTGATTATTTGATCAGGTCATTTTCATTGACCTTGCTGCTGTCTAATGCAATGTGATCGTACAGATTAATGCCATATGTGGTTCCGGTCTTTACGATTGAATATTCTTCACTCTGATATAACAGATCAATCTGCTTAAAGACGGCGTATCCTTTGTTGACATTATAGACACCTTGCAGACTGGCTGTATCGGTTCCTACCACATAGGTTTCGGTCGAATCTGGTTTAATCAGCCGTTCTCCCGCCTGTACCTTTTCACTGTCGATATAACAGTAATCATCCGTCTCATAGTAGATGGTCGGTACCACAAATTCGGTACTGCTCTTTCCATTCTTATCCGTCCGCTCAATCAACAGACCATCTGCCGTCGAATCTCCACCTTTCATGAAATAAGCAGTCGGGATCGTATAAAATTCTTTCTCCGTGATCGCTGAATTAGGAATCTTAAGCCCCGTTTCTTCGGAAAGTAACAGTTCTACCTCAACAAAACGCTCCTTGGCATAGCGCACCATGGAGTTTCGCAATGTGAGTGTCAGATAGTAAGTACCGCCCCGGCTCTCAACCGTATAGGTTGCATAGGCTGTTTTATCGTCCGAAAGGAACCGTATCTTGACCGTATCATCATCTAAAAGTGAGGTGGCAAGCTTTTCCTCGATCGGAATGACTATATACCACTCTTCCGCATCAATCAGCTTATACAACGGGTCTCCCACCTGTACGGATGTCTTTTGTTTTAAATTATCCTTAACATAGGTACTTTCGTCAAAATCATTTAATGTAATATTTTCTACGCTCTTACTCTCATATCCGTCTGTATAATAAACAACGATCCCCGGCGCATCCGAATAGATCTGATGAAAAGATGCACTTCCCTGTGCGCCCTGCGTATAGTCGGACAATCCGCTCAATGCTTCTAAGCTGAGTGCCTCACTCAACGTGGAATCGATTTCATCTTTAAACGTGGAAACATTATAAAAATGGAGTGCCTGATAGGAATCCTGAAATTCCAGAATACTCTTTTCGACGGAAGATAATGTCTCCTGATCAAGTTTCGAGCCATCTTTATTCGCATCACTGATCATCTTGGAGATATCGCCATTTTCATCTACCGAACAGACCAGTCCACCATATCCGACGCGCGATGCCTCTTTGACATAATAATTTAAAGCACCTGCATTCTGTGCGGTCACAATGTGCTCATTTCGTATGATAAGGCCACGATAGATATTGTTCGCAGCCATCGTTCCCTGCTCTACTTCGTAAATGGAAATATGTGTGGTTGTCACATATGAAAAAACGTTAAAAACCAGATAAATAAAAATGATAACAAAAATGACAAGACCGATATTGATACTGAACGGCTTCCGGTATTTTACGACTTTTTTATTTTTGCTCAAAGATCTGTTCACCTCTTTATCGTCTTAAATCCTGAATAGTTATATTCTATCATTGAATCACAAAGAAAACAACTTTTATCCAAATTTCCATGCCACACCATGCCACAACATGCCGGATGTATAAAAGTTTTTTTTCAGAACATAATAGTCAAAAAGGAGGATTACAATGAATACAAATTGGTTAGATTACACATTACTGACATTAGTGATTATTGGAGCAATCAACTGGGGACTGATCGGATTTTTCAGATTTGATCTGGTGGCATTCCTCTTCGGAGATATGTCATGGTTATCCCGTATCATTTATGCCATTGTTGGAATCGGAGGGCTTTATCTGATCAGCCTGTTCGGCCGCATCCGTTCGGTAGACCGGACTTAAAAACAGATTGCACGCTTCGTGGATATTTTATGACACAAAAATACGGTACACAAAAAGCAGATGACAGAACTCTCTTTTCTTGTGTACCGTATCATTTTATCGAATATTTTTCCTATAATGAAACTACGATTTTTGCTTTTGCAACATCTGTTAATTTGGATTCATCTCTTGAAACACTTAATACAAACTTTACATTGAACTTTTCACTGATCGCGTCTAACTTCTGGATTGCATGGTTTAACTCTTCATCAGAATGAATGGATGCAATGGTAAGAAAGCTGTCTAAATACATCTCCTCCAGATCATTGTCCTGTGATACGATACCGCAGATAAATCCAAGAAATTCATCGCAGGTATCGATCAGATAATCCATCACATTGATCAATCTGACTTTGTTCTTCAATTCGTACATATGTTTCTGACTCTTATCAAGATAAACGATATTGCCAGATACGGAATCTACGGATGAGTTTACTCTTCCTAACAATTCCTTGGTTTTTCCTTTTCCTTTTTCACCTGAAATAATCTCTATCATAGCCATGCCCTCCTAGTGATATATACGTCGCCCTCATTCATGCCAGCGAAGTTCGTTAATATGAATAAAAACGATTGATTTTATAAAATAATTATAGTATATATACACAAAAAACACAACCTAAATTTCTGAAAATAGGAATTATTTTGCAAATCCTTCTAACATCTCGTTCATAAGCAGATACAGATTCGACTTTCCATCGGCTTTTAAAACGATCGATATGATCGGATCTCCAGATGGATTTTTCGAATAAAGAACCAGACAATATCCTGCCTCTCCGGTCGTACCGGTCTTTCCGCCAATGATCTCAAATCCCTCCGGTGTGCGGTAATGTCCGCTTAAATACTGATTAGTATTTTCCCAGGTGTGTGTCACCGCCGTACCATCCGCTGCCACATAAGACACATCATAAGACCTGGTGCTGATGATCGATACAAAGGTATCATTTTTGATCGCCTCTTTAAAGATCAGATACAGATCATAAACGGAAGTGTAATGATTTTCATCCGGCAGTCCATTCGGATTTACAAAATGGGACTGCACTGCCCCCAATGCAGCGGCCTCCTGATTCATCAGGGCTGCAAAACTGTCTACATCCCCTGACATATATTCTGCCAGCGCGATTGCGGCATCGTTACCACTTCGCAGCATCAGACCATATAACAGATCACGCACCGAAATCACATCTCCTGCATTGACTCCACACACTGAAGAATCCGATGCCTGCTTTGCAGCATTTTCGCTGATGGTAACGGTTTCATCCAGATTATTACAATATTTCAGGATAATGTATGCGGTAAGGATCTTGGTTGTACTTGCCGGATACAGCTTATTATAGATATTTTTCTGATAAACGATCGTATTTGTGGCAAGATTAAATGTACCTGCCCCTTCTGCTACGAAGGCATCTGTTGTATCTGTTCCTACCTCTGTGTCATCTGCAACACATAGATCCTCGGAAAAATAAGTTTTCCCGGAAGATGTCGGTGCAGCGCTGCCGATCATGGTATCTGCTGTCTGATACACATCATACGGCTCACTTAAAGCGACCTGTTTGGTCTGACAACCACACAGAAGACATACGAAACAGAGTAACAGAGATACATGTTTTTTATTTATACATCTCACGCCACTCTAAATCTCCTCTATCTAATGATTTGATCAACAACTCTGCGGTTGCCAGGTTGGTTGCCAATGGAATATTATGTGTGTCGCAGATCTTTACGACATTATTGACATCCGGCTCATGTGACTTTGGTGTCAGCGGGTCACGCAGGAAGATCACAAGATCAATCTCATTGTGTTCGATCTGCGCACCTAACTGCTGTGCGCCACCTAAATGTCCGGCTAAATATTTATGAATGTTAAGATTGGTCACTTCCTCGATCAGCCTTCCGGTTGTTCCCGTTGCATAAAGCTCGTTTTTACAAAGAATCCCCCGATATGCGATACAGAAGTTCTGCATTAATTTCTTTTTTGAATCGTGTGCGATAAGTCCAATGTTCATATTGCAAGTACCCCCTTGTTGTTAATATTTTTTAGGCTGCAGCCCAACGTTTAGGACCAGACCGATGCCTATATATAAAGACCATAACGATGTAAGACCATAACTGACAAAGGGAAGTGTAACTCCGGTATTTGGTAAAAGTCCACTTGCCACACCGATATTTACAATTGTTTGAAATCCAATCAGCGCAGCAACACCACAACAAATCAATCTACCCGCCATGTCTTTTGCCTTTCTAGCAATAAATATACACTTAATCGAGATGAAAAGCAAGAGAATTATAATGACAGAAGTACCAATAAAACCGAGTTCCTCGCCCGCAACAGCAAAAATAAAGTCGTTCTGTGGCTCGACGATAAAGTTACCATTTTTTACGGAAGTCGCATCGGTATTATTCAGTCCTTTGCCCCATAAAAGTCCGGAGCCGATCGCCATAATGGAGTTCTGCTGCTGGTAGGCGAGTTCCGGATAATCATCCGGGTACAGCCATGCCATGATACGTCCGATCTGGTAGGAACGGATGAAAGGGATCTTATCCTGGATGATCAGTGTCATGCCGATCAGTGCGGTCGGGATGCAGACAACTAAAACGCCGGTTACCAGTTTGTAACTGATGCCTGCCACAAACAGCATTGTGGCAAACACCAATGTGGTTACAATTGTTGTAGAAAGGTTCGGCTGTGCCAGGATCAGTGCAAGCGGTATTGCCGCCAGAACGAAAAAGCTGAAGATTACTCTTGGCGTATTTATTTTTTCTTCCTGCTTCATCAGATAATATGCAAAGAATAAGATCATTAATATTTTTACCAACTCTGATGGCTGGAAACGGAAACTACCAATCTGGAACCAACGTTGTGCTCCCTTGCTGGCATCACCTGCAAATCGCACAAGGATCAAAAGTGCATTGGCAATGATATAGATCGGCCATGAAAATTTTAAGATCATGCTGTAATCCAGTAAAGATGTTACCGCCATAATGATCAGACCGGAAATCATACCCATAAGCTGCTTGCTCTGGTCATCCGGACTGGCACTTCCGACCAGCATGATGCCAAGAATGTTCAAGGCAACTACAAGAAAGATCAATGTAAATTTGTAATTTTTCAGGTGATACATTTTAAACATATGAATTTTCACTCCCGCGAAGTTTCTTTGGCACAGTTATTCTCTCTTTTTGTAATCTTTTAATAAGACCTTTACCTCAATATTTTCCGGCTCGATCACAACGTATTTCGTAATGACAGTTCCGATCTCCTGCCGGATCTGATCCAGTGTTGCATCATCTAACCGTTCTTTTTCCAATGTCATCATAAGCTTCAACCGCTCTTTTGCTACAATACCAGAATGTTTTTTATACATGATGTCCTCCCTTATTACTCCATTACATGTTCTTTCGTAACGCTTCCGCGCTCATTTGCGGTATTTCCACGTTCCTTCGTAACATTGCGCCGGAAAAATATCCTCGTAAAGATATTTTCCGTTCTGGTGTAATCCGGGATCTTAACATCCTCTCCTGTAATCCGTCTTGCGATATTCCGATAGCAGTTTTCGGAAACGGTATGGAGTCCTTTGGCGGCATGCTGTCCCATGACCGGCATACCATGGTTCTGCGCTACGATGATTGCCTCATCTTCTAAGACTACGCCAAGAAGTTCGGCTTCTAACAGTTCACAGATATCCGGAATATCGAGCATATCGCCATCTTTTACCAGCTGACTTCGAAATCCGTTGATCAACAGACTGATATCTGCCATCTTCTGTTTCTTTAAAATCTGCAACACACAGTCCGCATCATGTATTGCCGCGATCTGAGGTGTTGTGACCAGTATGACACGATCTGCATTTGCAAGTGCCAGTTCGAACCCATGATCGATCCCTGCAGGGCTGTCAACCAAAACATAGTCATATTCCTGACGCAGTTCTGCAAGCAGCTGTTTCATCTTTTCTTTGTCCAGATCGCCTGCATCTTTGGTACAGGACGATGGAATGATGGAAAGATTTGGGAATCGTTTGTCTTTGATGACTGCCTGCTTCATCCGGCATCGTCCCTTTAGTACATCCACCAGATTATAAAGGATCCTGTTTTCCAGTCCCATCACAACATCCAGGTTTCTTAAACCGATATCGGTGTCAACCAATATCACTTTTTTATCTAACAGTGAAAGTCCTACTCCGACGTTGGCTGTTGATGTTGTTTTTCCAACGCCGCCTTTTCCAGAAGTAAAAGTGATTACTTCACCCATGAAGAAGACCTCCTGTTTTTCTATAATAAAACTCCGGCACTTTTTCTGATGGAAAGTGCATCTGGAGAATTATCCTCTCAACGATCCAAATTTAATCATTTCTCTGATTGTTTCCTGCAGTGATTTCTTCTGCCTGACCACTTAACAGGGCTTCCTTATCCCCTATACCAAAATAGTATGCCAGAATATTTTTGGATACCTTTGCCGCATTATGGGATGTGTATCCGGATGCAATACGTGTTGCGATCGAGATCTTTGGATCCTCATAAGGCGCGTAACCTACAAATAACGCATGATCCGGCCGGTTTCCGCCTTGCTGTGCCGTACCGGTCTTACCGGCAACCGACAGTTCAAAGCCGGAAAATTCAGACATATTTTCTACTACCATGCGCATACCGGAATGGATGGCTGACCACTGTGACGTGTCTAAGACATCTACCGTGTTGCGCACCTGCGGGTCATATACTTTCAAAACATTTCCATCGGAATCTTCCAAACGGTTCAACAGGGTATACTGATATACCGTACCGCCATTAGCGACTGCTGTTACATAGCGGGAAAGCTGTACGGTCGTGTAGTTGTTATTACTCTGACCGATTGCTGCCATGACCGGGAACTCGTCTGCGATCTGTGGGCTGCTCTCCTCAATCTCAATTCCTGTCGTCTCATTTAAGCCATAAATGGAAGCATATTTCTGGATCTTTGCAATACCATTTTGTGCGGCATCATCACTATAGCTCATAGCATAATTATTTGTACTGAGACGGTATCCCACCTCATAGAAATAATAGTTACAGGAATCCCGCAATGCTTCAGACACATTGATCAGTCCATGTGTACCATGGGAGGAAGTATAAATCCAGCATTTGGGTTTGTTGCTTACATTTTCATAGACACCCTTGTCTAAAATCTGTTCTGTCGGAGAGATCACACCTTCAGCCATTCCTGCTGTTGCACTTACCATCTTAAATGTGGAACCAGGTGCGGTTCCCTGCTGTGTCGCATAGTTTAACAGTGGTCGTGCCTCGTTATCTTTTAAGCTGTTGAAATACTCTGCATCTACACTGTTTGCAAGACGGTTTCCGTCATATCCCGGATAACTTACCAGTGCAAGCACCTCTCCGGTCGTCGTATCTGTGATAACACAGGAACCGGAACACGGATCTAGCGCAAGCTGCGCCGGTGTGATGTCTAAACTTTTAATCTTTTCTTTGATAAAAGTCCCCGGATCGATACTGCCATTCTGTAATCCGGCGATCTGCTCATCATCAAAGGTAAGAACTCCCTGATCAAATAAGATCAGGCATAACTGTCTTCCGTTGATGGCACCTGCTTTGATCAGATATTCGTAAATGATCTTCGAAAATTTCTTATCTGAGGAAATATCATTGAGAATATAATCACAAAGACTCTCATATATTTCTGTAGAGTCCGAATATTTCTCATTGACGGAAAACTTTGTGATATCAATCCAGTTTTTGGCAATCGTATGAGTCAGATATTCCTGCGGACTGATCTCACCGTTTTGCCATTTTAAATAGATTTCATCGGAAGTATCGATATTTTTTTCAACCAGGATATTATCCTCTTTTAACATCTTGATGATGTAAGTGTAGTAATCCTGATCTTCTTCGTTCATGGAAGCAAAAACAGGCGCATTGCTCTCTAACAGTTCTGTTTTTATCTGCGAGATCACCTGACTTTGCCGATTCAAGAAAATCTGACGTACTTCCTGCTCCATCTGGGATGCTCCATCCTCTGCAAAATGCGTGATATCAATGACATTGTTATTGATCAGTGCATAATAAACATCAGTCAGCGCAATGCTGATATCGGAGTACGGATTTTCGATATTGGAGTATACGATACCCGCAATCTCCTGCTCCAGGAGATTATAGGTCGCAATCTGTAAATCTGCATCAATGGACAGATAAACATTTTCTCCTGCCACCGGGTCTTCGTGCTCGATCACCTGAAGTGCCTTTCCAAGGTGGTCTACATAGAGCTTCTCGTAACCTTTTTCTCCCTTTAGTTCACTGTCCATATACTGTTCAATTCCGAGCTTACCAACCACATCATTTAATGTATAGCTCTCATCCGTCTCAGACAGCTTATTATATTCATCTGTTGAGATCTTTCCTGTATATCCGATGATAGACGAAAAATATTCGCTGTCATTGTATTTCCGGATCGTGTCGCTTGCGATCTCAACACCCTGCAACTCTCCTGCATGCTCACTGACGTATGCAACTGATTCCTCGGAAACATTCGTTGCAATATTCGTCACAATATATTTCTGATACGCATTCTGCGACATGGCAAAACGTACGACTGCGATCTGGTATGCCATTTTGCGGTCATACTCTTCACTGATCCCGAAACGGCTCGAACTGCTCAGATAATCCATTACCTGCTGTTCGGTTGCCTCGGCCGGAGAATATCCCATCTTTTTGACATAATCCGCATCCGAGAGATCATCATAACTGTTTTTCCCGTAAACATCTGCAAGGAAACGTTTCCAGGTCGTACTGCCCTTTTCGACATTATATGTATAACCGGAGTCCGTATAGTCAATTTTAAAATCATTGAGAATGGAGTCCCCGTTTTTCTCCAATGCCTTCACGATCTGTGAGATCTCCTGATTGAGTGCTTTATTCTTTTCGCTGTCGGAACTGTAGGTTCCGTTATCTTCGATCGTTATCGTGTAGGCGAGTTCATTGTAGGCAAGCAGCTTGCCATTCCGGTCGTAGATATTGCCTCTCGTACTGTTTAGGGTACGCTCCTTTACGATCTTTAGGGTATAATTGTCCTGATATTCCTGTCCATTTACAATCTGTAAATAAAAGACACGCCATAAGAGCACGGCAAAGAGAAGGGTAAGTACAACTCCTGCCACTGCAAGACGGGATTTAAAGAATAAACGAAATACTTCTTTTATATTATCAAACAAACTTACTTGCACTCCTTTTCTCAATTACCTCTAACCGCTGGTTGATCTTTAAAATGATAAAATACAAAAAAATTGTAATAACCATGGTATACACCAGTTCCGGTATCATTATGTGTAGAAAATAGTAACTAAAGTCATATCTATTCCGGAAAAGGAACAGAATAAAGTAGATAAAAAGGTTGCAGCTTAGATCGCTTCCTGCAATGAGTAACATCGGAAGCTTGATATCTTCTGGATAAAACAGCTTGCGGAACATGCCGTTGATATATCCAATATACATATAAACCAGGGAATAAAATCCAAGGATGCCGCCGTTCCAGATATCTAACAGCAGACCACAGAAAAACCCGATAAACAGCCCCTCTTTCCTTCCCCTCATAAATCCAAATGCTGAGACAACGATGATCAGAAGATTCGGAGAGATAGAGGCAAAAGAAAGCGCAGAGAATAAGGTTGTCTGCAACAGATAACACACTGCAATCAGTATAAAAACAATGATCTTTCTTCTCATAATAACCCCTAATCCTCTGCTGTCTGTTTTTTGTTTAAAATAACCAGAACTTCTTCAATATGCTCAAAGTCGACCGCCGGTGTGATCGTACCTGACTTGGTCAGGTTGTTGGCATCCATCTCAAGTGTGCTGATATAACCGATCAAAATTCCCTGCTGATACTGATCTGACACATAAGATGTCACAACCGGGTCCCCGATGGTGGCCTTGTTGTCTTTGTCGTTGAGATTGGAAAACTCAATGACCATATTTTCATTCATATTCTGTAGGCTGCCATTTACGATCAGGTTGTCCGAAGTGGAAGTCACCATGCCACTGACCTTCATAGTATCATTGATGATGGTCGATACCTTGGCGTAATTTGGACCCACATCCGTGACGATCCCGACCAGCCCACTTCCGGCGATCACGTTCATATTCTCTTCGATCCCGTCGTCAGCTCCCTTGTCTATGGTAAAGTTTGTAAACCAGTTGCCACCGTCTTTTCCGATGACATTTGCTGCAACTTTATCATAACTTGGATATTTCTGGTCAAGATTTAGCAATTCTCTTAAATTTTCCAGTTCGTACTGCTCTAATTTAATGGTGTTTAACTCTGTGGTAAGGCTGTCTACCTGCTGTTTTAATTCCTCATTTTCCTTCATGACATCACTGAGTTTCTTTAAATGGTCGGATTTATCGGTAATCCAGCTTCCAACCGTATTGATGCCCTTCTGCATTGGTACAAAAACATATCCGGCAACTGTATTGAGCGGTCCGCCATTGATCCCCAGTGTAAAACTCAGCAGAAGTGCTGCGATACAGACACTCGTTAAGATCAACAGTATGTATTTTGTCGGAAGGATAAATTTCGGTTTACGTTTCATGTTTTCCCCTAAATTAAAATCTTGCTTTTCATGCTAAATGCTAAATGTTTGTATTTATTGTCCGAAACGATCTTCACAAGTCCGCGCACAACGCACTCTTCCGGATCTTCACAGGTATTAACATTGATGCCTGTGATCTGCTCGAACAACTCATCCAGATCGTGGATCTGAGAACCACCACCGGTAATGTAGATACCGGAATGGATGATATCTTTTGCCAGCTCTGGCGGAGTCTTCTCCAATATCATTTTTATGGAATTGCAGATACTGTTCAGATTGTCCTTGATCGCTTCGTAGATCACTTCGCCGGATAATTCCATCTCGATCGGAAGTCCGCTTACCACATCACGGCCTACAACCACCATTGTGTCAGCATTTCCCGGCATTCCGGAACCAAGGCGTTCTTTTAAGCTCTGTGCCGTCTTTTGTCCAATGACAAGATTATAGTTTCTCTTGATATGTGTAATGATGGATTCGTCAATACGATTGCCGCCAAAATGCAGCAGGTCACTTAATACCAGTCCGCCAAGTGAGATTACGGAGATCTCGGTTGTGTCCGCACCGATATCTACAATCATAATACCAGTAGGCTCATTGACATCCAGTCCCAGTCCTACTGCATCTGCGATCGGTTTTTCACAAAGCAGCACGCTCTTTGGTTTTAAGGATTTGCTCTTATAGAAAATATCAAAAAATGCCTTCTTCTCTACGTCCGTGATACTGGTTGGCACTGCAACGATAAATTCTGCACCTTTTATCTTGCCCTTTACATGGGTCTCTAAGAAAAGCTGGAGCATGGACTGTAAATTGTTAAAGTCCGCGATAACACCGCTTGTGACCGGGAATGTGACATTGATCGTCTCTGGTGCTTTCTCATACATCGCATAGGCAGCATCTCCATACGCATAAATCTCATCTTTGTTGACCAGTGCAATGGTGTTTTTCTCGTTTAAGATCTTGTTGGTTGATTTGCAGTAAACCTTCATATTGCAGGTTCCAAGGTCAATACCGTATACATTATTTGTCATTGTTCTCTCCCTTTAGACCATGGCATACTCCTCTATACCACGATCCGATTTTTTTCTCGATAGCTATAATAAGTTCTGTCTCCGATAATGATATGATCCGACAGATGGATTCCCATGATCTTTCCACATTCATAGATCCGCTCGGTAACCGCATCATCTGCAGCGGACGGATCCGGTATCCCGCTTGGATGATTGTGTAAGATTACCAGATGGACTGCATCACACGCTAAGGCAAACCGGAAGATCTCCCGTGGCGATACGATGGAGGCATCCACACTCCCAACTGAGACCAGCTTGTCTGACAAAAGGTGGCATTTGCTGTCGAACATACATAACATCAGATGTTCCCTGCGCTCATGGCGCAATGTCTCCATGTAGTAATCTGCGATCGACGCCGGATGATCCAGACAGATGTTATTATAATATTTTGTTTCCGTAATTCTTCGTGACAGTTCGGCAATACATTTTAACTGGATTGCCTTCACTTTTCCAATCCCGCGGATCTTTATCATGTCTTCATAAGAGACATCATACAGATTCAGCAGATTGCGCCGCCCGGTTGTAAGAAAATTTCTGGCAACGTCAATAGACTGCACACCGTTTGTGCCGGACTTTATGATCACTGCCAAAAGTTCGGCATCACTCAGATAAGAAGCTCCATATTTTAAAAACTTCTCATATGGCTGTTCGGAATCCGGTAAGTTTTTTACTGTTATATTTGTTTCCATGTATGTTTCCTTTCTGCGGTTCTGCCGCAAACTCTCCCTGGAAACATCACATTACCGACATTCACACTACATTGTATCATAACAGGTCAAGGTTCACAAGATTTCGTTCCTTAAGTTTTTGTAAAGATTTCAAAATTCCGAGTTTTGCATGATACCAGGTCAGACCGCCCTGGAAATAAACGGCATACGGCTCTTTTAACGGTCCATCCGCAGAAAGTTCGATCGAAGAACCCTGTACGAATGCGCCTGCTGCCATAATGACATCACTGTCATAACCTGGCATTGCCCACGGCTCCGGTGTCACATAGCTGTCAACCGGTGCTGCTGCCTGGATGCCCTCACAGAATGCGATCAGTCCCTCCGGATTGTGGAACGATACCGCCTGGATAATGTCGTGACGGCTCTCGGTCGCATTCGGCACTACCTCAAAACCAAGTTTTTCATAAATATTTGCTGCAAAGATCGCACCTTTTAACGCACCGCTCGTTACGGTCGGCGCAAGGAAGAATCCCTGATAGAACGACTGGATCACGCCAAGGGATGCGCCGACTTCTTTTCCAAGTCCCGGGGAAGTCAGACGATATGCCGCATTTTCCACACATTCTTTTTTGCCGACAATA